>Ga0272442_10005439_pt1 | contig 17035 bp, 14 predicted proteins | sample SSMForm2O_FD_200262 | JGI IMG/M metagenome (GOLD analysis project Ga0272442, IMG submission 200262) | Marine sediment archaeal communities from Little Sippewissett salt marsh, Falmouth, MA, United States - SSM-Form-2O | ecosystem: Environmental > Aquatic > Marine > Wetlands > Sediment ... | reverse complement strand
GATCCTCAAGAAATGGCCCGTACTTCTCGAATACTTCCCTTCGTATCGCGACATTCACCGTAGGCTGCACGCGCCGCTCGCCTTCCGGCGCATTGACTCCATAACCGGAAAATTCGCACCAGTGCGCGAGACGGCTGTAGCCCTCGCCAGCATTCGCATTCAGAACCGCCCCGCCTAATGCTGCGACATCCGTATGCCCTTCCAGAAAATCGTGAATCTCCCTCAGCCAGTTTTCCGATGCGTACGCGTCCGCGTCGATGAAGCAGAGCACATCGCCTTTTGTTACTTCCACTCCACGATTACGCGCTGCGCCAGGATAGGCTTTCTCGGACAATTGAATTAACCTGACATCATCGCTCTGAGAGCGTATCACATCGGGAGTGTCGTCGTCCGATGAATCGACGACTGTAATGTCGAACTCTCCGTCAAATGTCCGGCGGTTTTCCAGCACGGATTGAATCGTCCGGGCGATTGTACCCCCGGCTCTGTAACTCGGGATGATGATGTTTAAAAACATTACTGTTCCAGGTACAGCTTCAGATGCTCGACAATCTTCGCAGCAGCTTCGGGATTACCGAACTCCTTTGCCGCTTCCCCCATCGACTTCCGTTTTTCCGGATCCTTCAGAAGCCCTGTAATGATCTCAGCGAGTTTCTTCGCATCAAGTTCTGATTCCTCTATGCAGTATGCCGCTCCTGACGATTCAAGCGCTCTCGCGTTATGAACCTGGTGATTCTCCGACGCCTGTGGATACGGAATCAGCACCGAAGCGACCCCGCGGCATGCTATCTCGGATACGGTCGATGCTCCCGCCCTTGAAATGACAATATCCGATGCAGCGAGAAATTTCGGAATGTCGTCGATGAATTCCATGATCTTGTATTGAGATTCAGGAAGTACATTCCGGTCGGGGCGAACCTTTTCGATCTTCCCGCGACCACACTGATGATATACGATGAAGTCGGTATCCGGACTGCTTTCCTTGATCAGTCGCGCTGATTCCGGAAGAATAGCGTTGATCGATTTCGCGCCCTGGCTTCCACCTGTCCCCAGAATCATCGCCGTTCCGGATTCGATACCAAGCTCCCTTCGAGCCTCATCTCGCGACCTTGATGCAATTTCGCGTCTTGCCGGTACACCGATAGTGATCGTGTTGGTGCCGGAAAAGAATTTCTCTGTCTCCGGATAGCCCAGAAAGACCATCGACGCAGCGCGTCCGAGCTTCCGGTTTGTAATGCCCGGGTACACATTCGGTTCAATTATCACCAGTGGAGTCTTTGTCAGCCATGCCGCTATCCCCGCAGCTCCCGCTGCGAATCCTCCGGTGCTTATCACCAGTCTCGGCTTGAGCTTCCGGACAATCCCCACCGACTGAAAAATCGATATCAGGAGAAACCAGAGAGTGCGGAAATTATAAAATATGTTGCCTGGAGTGGGCCTGCGACGAAACTCGGTCTGACGAAGCCCGATGAAATCGATCCCCTTTGCCGGGATGAGCTTCGATTCCATACGGTGACTCGATCCGAGCCACGTGAAGTGGACCGCTGGATACTTCCCCGCGATTTCCTCCATCACCGCAAGGGCAGGGAATATGTGACCGCCGGTACCCCCGGCCGCGACCAGAACAACCAGGCTTCCCTCCCGCGTATTATCCACGGGTTGAAGGGTAACACGAGACTGAACAATGTAAAAGCCTGTTCTGCTGTAATACAATTAACTTCCAGTGAGAGAAATTTCGTGTTAAAATTACAGATTGCATGGTATTATTACTTCACTTTTGTTGAGTTGTCATGTCTGAAGGTGCCGACTACATCGTCGTTCTCTCGACCGCCCCTTCTGTAGAAGACGCGCGAAGGATCGCTCACGAGGTTGTCATCGACCGCCTCGCGGCCTGTGTGAACCTTGTTACAGGCATCGTGTCTGTTTATGAGTGGGAGAACGAGGTGCATGAGGAGCCCGAAGTACTTCTGATAATGAAAACCCGCAAATCCCTCGCGCGCCGTCTTACGGATAAAATCATCGAAGTCCACCCGTACGACTGCCCCGAGGTAGTTGCACTTCCCGTCACTGACGGAAGCAAAGCTTATTTCGACTGGATTGAATCGGTTACTGTCTCAGGGGAAACCCGGGAGGAATCTGAGCAATGAAGACGCTGAATCGAAGTATCCAGGCAACCATCCTGCTTGCCGCAATCATTATGATTGTATCGGCTTGCACCAAACCGGAGAACGACACAAGCGGTGTCGACCGGTATAACCATGGAGTAGCGTCCCTGGAGGCGGGCGACTACGAGAATGCGATTATCGACTTTGAAGCCGCGCTGAGAGCTGACCCGTCGAGCTTCGAGGCGATGAAGGACCTCGCGGGAGCTTATGTGCTGACCGGCGACTTCCAGGAAGCCCGCGATCACTTTCTCCTCGCGCGTGACATGAGACCGACCGATGCGTCGATCTACGTCAACCTCGCTCATGTATACCAGCAACTTGGCGAGACCGAACTAGCGTGGGAAAATCTCGGGCAGGCCAGGCAGCACGACCCCAATTACCCGCTTCTTCATTACCGTGCCGGCGAGCTTTTTCTCGAAGAGGGCGATGATGCGAGTGCGATCGCGGCTTTCAGCGACTATATCCGCCTTGAGCCGGGCTCGCGCCTTGCGGACGATGCCGAGGCGCTTGTCCAGCAATTGAGCGGGACGGAGGAGTTGTCTGAGGAGGAGCTGGAAGAATCTGAAGAGGAAATGACCGAGGAGGAAGAACTCGAAGAGGAGCTTACAGAGGAAGAGCTTGATGAAGAAATCGAAGAGGAAGAGCTTGTCGAGGAAGAAGAAATAACAGAAGAAGAGGTGCTTGAGGAAGAAGAAATCACGGAAGAAGAAGAGATTATCGAGGAAGAGGAATCCGAAGAAGAAATGACAGAGGAGGATGAAACTTCGGAAGAGGAAGTTACTGAAGAAGCAGCGGAAGAGGAAGAAACTGAAGAAGCAGCGGAAGAGGAAGAAGAAGCGACTGTGGAGCCCGAGCTTCCGGATCTGGAAGGCGACGCGCTTTACCAGGACCGCCTTTCACGCGGCAGGCAGATGAGAGCGATCGGATCATCAGCCGCCGCTATCCGTCTGCTCACGGAAGCGTACGAGGTTCATCCCGACTACGCGATTGTGAATTACGAATTGGCACTCGCGTATCTCCTGGACGGTCAGACCGACCAGGGTAAGCATTATCTCCAGCGCTATATCGGTCTCGAAACCGATCCCGACCTTAAGGCGCGCGCGCAGGAACGTCTTGACGCACTCAACGGCGAATCGGCATCGGAAGATGAGTCGGGCGGGACGGATGACTCGGGGGAATCTTCTGATGAAAGCTCCGATGAAGGCGATAATTCTGAAGAGGAAGAGGATGATAGCGGGGACGACGATACCCCGACGTTCTTCTGAGCGGCTTATCATCCGGCATAAGCAGTAGTCATGACGAAAACACGAACCAGCACGAGGCGACGCTCCCGCAAGGATCAGGATGTCCTTCCGGTTGAATCAAGCCGCGACAAGATAACCATTCGCGGTGCGCGACAGCATAACCTGAAAAATATCGATGTAGAAATCCCACGCAACAATCTTGTTGTTATTACCGGCCTGTCCGGCTCCGGAAAATCGTCACTCGCATTCGACACCATCTTCGCCGAAGGTCAGCGTCGCTATGTCGAGAGCCTGTCATCGTACGCGCGTCAGTTCCTCGGACAGATGGACAAGCCGGATGTGGATTATATCGACGGCCTTTCACCGGCGATTTCAATCGACCAGAAAGCCACAAGTCACAATCCGCGCTCGACCGTCGGGACAGTCACCGAAATCTACGACTATCTCCGTCTTCTTTATGCCCGTGTAGGCGAACCTCATTGCCCCAAGTGCGGTACCAATGTCTCGAGCCAGTCCCCACAGGAAATTGTTGACAGAATTCTACGCAAGCCCGAAGGGACGAAGCTCTACATCCTCGCTCCTATTGTCCGTCGTAAAAAGGGCCAGTACCAGAAATTATTCGATGAGCTCGCGCAGGAAGGATTCAGCCGCGTACGCATCGACGGCGAAATCCACCTGCTGACCGATGACATCGAGCTGGACAGGTACGGGATCCACTCGATCGATATCGTGGTCGACCGCATCCAGGTGAAGGACAGCATCAAGCAGCGTTTGACCGAATCAGTCGAGCTCAGCCTCGACCGCGCGGATGGAATGGTGATTATCCTCGAACCTGAAAGTGGCGAGGAGGAGCTTTTCAGCACCCATTTCGCGTGCGACATCTGCGGAATCTCCCTTCCCGAAATTACTCCGAAATTATTCAGCTTCAATTCGCCGTATGGAGCGTGCGAAAAATGCGGCGGTCTGGGCACACTGAAGGAGATCGATCCCGATCTTGTCGTGGATGTCTCGAGGGCACTGGTGGACGATGCGATCCTCCCGTGGCGCGGCTCGAGCTCCGGCTATCTGACCAGTCTGATACATGCCGCTGCGCACGACCTGAAAATCGATCCGTACAAGCCCCTTGAAGAACAGGATCCCGAGGCGGTCGAGGCGCTCATACACGGCGGGAAGTCGATCAAGCTGTCATTCACCTGGTACAACTCGCAGGGCCAGCGACGTAGGGGACGGTTCCGCTTCAACGGAATCATCGACTATCTCCATTACCGCTACCGCGAGACATCATCCGATTACATCCGCGACACGCTGGAGATGTACATGAGCGACCGCCCGTGCCCTCAGTGCAAGGGCAGACGGCTGAAGGATGTCGCGCTGGCGGTAACGCTTAACGACAGGAATATATACGAAGTCACCGAGTCGTCGGTACGCGACATTCTCGAATTCTTCAACGATCTTAAGCTGACGGAATTTCAATCAACAATCGGTGACAGGATTCTCAGGGAAATCGTGGCGAGGCTGACATTTCTCAATAACGTCGGGCTGTCATATATCACCCTCTCCCGTACCGCCCGGACCCTTTCGGGCGGTGAAAGCCAGCGCATACGTCTCGCGACACAGATCGGCAGCAATCTCGCCGGTGTGCTTTACATCCTTGATGAGCCGTCGATCGGACTTCACCAGCGCGACAACGCTCGCCTTGTATCGACACTGAAAGGCCTCAGGGATCTTGGAAATACCGTGATTGTTGTCGAGCATGATGAAAACACCATCCGCTCCGCCGACCACGTCATCGATCTCGGTCCCGGCGCGGGTGTGCATGGAGGACAGGTAATCGCCCAGGGTACACCCGAGGAAATAGAAGGCGTAAAGGAAAGCCCTACCGGCAGATTCCTTAGCATGAAAAGCGGAATCTCGAAGGTTGCACGGAGAAAAGTGCGAGATGGCAACGGTGAGAAAGTCATCATCCGCGGCCCCCGTCAGAACAATCTCAAGGGAATGGACATATCATTTCCGCTCGGAAAATTCATCGCGGTCACGGGAGTATCTGGCAGCGGAAAATCGAGCCTGGTAAACGAAACACTCTGGCGGAATATCGCGCACGAGTTTGGAGTACGTACAGACAAGCCCGGTGAATGCAAGGGTCTGGACGGTCTTGAATATATCGACGCGGCCATCGTGGTCGACCAGTCACCTATCGGACGTACTCCCCGCTCGAACCCGGTGACATACACAAAAACATTCGATCGCATTCGTACCCTTTTCGCCAGCACTCCCGAAGCGAAGGCTCGCGGTTACACGCCAGGACGTTTCAGCTTCAATGTGAAGGGCGGACGATGTCCCAAGTGCAGGGGTGACGGAATGCTCAAGATCGAGATGCATTTCCTTCCCGATATCTATGTGACCTGCGAAACATGCGGCGGTAAACGCTACAACCGCGAGACGCTGGAAATTAAATATCGGGGCAAAAATATCCACGAAGTACTCGAAATGACTGTCGATACTGCGGCCGATTTCTTCTCCGCACACTACGGAATCGCCGATCGACTCGAGCTTATACGCGATGTGGGGCTTGGTTATATCCGGCTCGGGCAACCCGCGCCTACACTATCCGGTGGAGAGGCGCAGAGAGTAAAACTTGCCAGCGAACTGGCTAAGAAGAAGCAGGGCAAGGTATTATACATTCTCGATGAGCCTACGACCGGGCTTCATTATTTCGATGTGGAAAAACTGCTCGCCGTGTTACAACGACTGGTTGATCTGGGAAATACGGTGGTGGTGATCGAGCATAATCTCGACGTTGCCGTCGCTGCCGATCATATCATCGACCTTGGCCCGGAAGGCGGCGAGGAGGGCGGCTGGCTTGTCGCGGAAGGCACACCGGAAGAGATAGCGGCGAATCCAGACAGTCATACGGGACGATTTCTCGCACAGATGTTTGGCTTTTCCCGCAGTCGCAAGAAGGCTACATCAAAAAAGGGAGCATGAGACGCCATGATGACGCAGGGAGCTATGATCTGGCGGGAAGGCGACCGTTGGTACGGCGCCATCGCCAGCGACGAGGGTGTGGTGCTGCTGATCTGGTCGCAGGACCGTACTGAAGTTGTACACGATCTTCCGGATATAGCCGATAAGGAAGTCGGCGCTGCTGCGCGCAGGAACCTCGAGCGGCTTCGCAGGGAGCTTCACGAATACCACCAGGGAACACGTCGCAGATTCACCATTCAGCCGGTACCCGATGGATCCGAGTTCCAGAAAAAGGTCTGGAAAGCGCTTCTTGGCATTCCTTATGGCAAATCGACGACATATGGCGAACTTGCGAAGCAGATCGGCAAACCAGGTGCAGCGCGGGCTGTTGGGCAGGCGGCGGGTAGCAATCCAGTGCCGATCATCATTCCCTGCCATCGCCTTCTTGCGTCCGGCGGAAGAATAGGCGGATTCACCGGCGGCCTTGAAGAAAAAAGACGTCTCCTGGAACACGAAGGTATCGAATGCGAGGAGAATGAGTAAGGATTTTCAGGATTTATTGGGCTTGGCAGCCATAGCATGTTAGCCGTTAATAAGCCCTTATGTTATAATGCCGTTTCCTTAATAATTCCGGCCTGAACGGCCTGTCGAGGGGGAATGATACCTTTACCGGAAATGCAACCGGGAGTTGAATCTCCAAGACCTGATGCTTCCCGTACACCGGCGATCGTCGTGATTACCGGTATGTCCGGTGCCGGAAAGACCAGCGCCCTGCGTGTATTCGAAGATGCGAATTTCTTCACGATAGATAACCTCCCCCCTCAGCTCCTCGATAAATTCATCGCTCTCTGTCTTGCCGGCTCCGATGGTACTTCCAGTTTCGCTGGTATGGCAGTCGTTATCGATATCCGTGCTCGCGAATTTTTCGAGGGCCTCATTGAAAGCGTCAGGGAACTCAAGCATTCCAATTACGACATCAAGATTATCTTTCTCGATGCCAAGGACCATATCCTGGTCCGTCGCTATAAAGAAACCCGTCGCGAACATCCGCTTGCCCGTCCGGGCGAACAGCTTCACGAAACGCTTGAAAGAGAACGCACCGTCCTCGCGCCTGTAGAAAGGGAGGCGGACTTCACCTTAGATACGTCCAATATGCATCCCGCCGACCTTCGCAAACACATTGAGTCTTACATCTCGGCAGAGCGGGAGAAACCTCAAACGAGCGTAAGGGTGTTATCATTCGGCTATAAGTATGGCATTCCGCTGGATCCCGACTTTGTTTTCGATGTGCGCTTTCTGCCGAATCCCTTTTATGAACCGGAATTAAAGCCTCTTACAGGTCTGGAGGAGCAGATAGGAGAGTATATCGAGAGAGCGCCCGAATGCAGGCAGTTTCTCGGAAAAGTTGATAAGCTGCTGGCCTGGCTCATACCGAAATTCTCCGAAGAGGGCAGGCTTCGACTGAATATCGCGATTGGATGCACAGGCGGGCATCATCGAAGCGTCTACTGCGCGGAGAAAATCGGCGAAGCTTTGAGGCAGCATGGTTACGAAGTCAATGTAGTTCATCGTGACATCGGCAAGTAGAACGGGGGACCACCGGGCCCCGAAGAAATAAAAAAAATCCAAAATCCCGGAGGAGGAAGAGAGAAGCATGACTGTCAAAGTTGGAGTTAACGGGTTCGGACGAATCGGGCGTCTCATCTTTAGAATCTGGGCGGAGCGGATCCGCAGGGGCGACAAAATTGACTGGGACATCGTCGCGGTCAACTCGCGATCCAGCACGAAAATTAAGGGTCATACGCTCATGTTTGACACGGTCTATCATCGTTTCGACTGCGAATACGATGAGTCGGCCGATGAGATTCGACTGCCGGATATCGGCAAAACCATCAAGTGTCTCATTCACAACGATCCGACGGAGCTCCCCTGGAAAGACATGGGAGTTGACATCGCGATCGAGGCGACAGGCAAGTTCGCCGACCGTAAGGGCTGCCTGAAGCACATCGAAGCCGGTGCCAATCGCGTATTTATCTCGGCCGCAGGCAAGGGCGAAGGCCCCGACGTGACCGTGGTTTATGGAGTCAACCACGAGGATTACGATCCCGCTAAGCACAAAATTGTCTCCAACGCGAGCTGCACCACCAACTGCGTAGCGCCTATGGCGAAAATTCTGCACGAGAACTTCGGCATCGAGTGCGGCCTGATGATGACCGCACACGCGTATACATCGAGTCAGAATCTTCTCGACAATTCACACAAGAATTTCAGAAGGGGTCGCGCAGCTGCCTGTAACCTTGTTCCCACAACCACTGGCGCTACCAAAGCTGTTGCGCTGGTTATCCCTGATCTCAAGGGTAAACTGGACGGGTACGCGATCCGAACGCCGACTCCAACCGTCAGTATGGTAGATCTTACCTGCCTCCTGCAGAAGGACACGACGGTTGATGAGATCAACGCGAAATTCAAAGAGGCTGCAGACGGTCCCATGAAAAAAGTCATTAAGTACGAAACCGAGGAAACCGTCTCGAGCGACCATGAAAAAGCACAGCACTCATGCGTGTATGATGTCGCACTCACACATGTCATCGGCGGAAGGCTGATTAAGGTCTGCGGATGGTACGACAACGAGTGGGGATATACTGAGAAACTTGTCGATGTGCTCAACTACATGGTCGAGAAAGGTAGCAATTAGCTTGTGAAATATTATTCTGTCAATCAAAACTGTACGGAGGAACCCTGACAATGACCGATATGCCACATGTCATGGATGCTGATGTTCAGGGGAAGCGCGTTTTTCTTCGCTGCGACTACAATGTGCCCCTTGACGATGAGGGTAAAATAGCGGACGAAAGCCGCATACTCGCCAGTCTCCGCACCGTGCATAATCTGCTCGACCGCGGCGCTCGCGTATTTGTTACCAGCCACCTGGGACGTCCCAAGGGCGTCCCCGATCCAGCCCTCAGCCTTAAGCCGGTCGCGACCCGACTTGCCGACCTTGTCGGCGGCGATGTGCCGCTGGTTACCGACTATGTCGACGGTAAACCGCCGAAGATTCTCGACCAGGTCGGCCCCGGCGAAATTGCCGTGCTCGAAAATGTACGCTTCCTTCCAGGTGAAACAAAGGACGATCCCGAGCTCGCGAAAGCTTACGCCCGTCTGGCGGATATCTTCGTTAACGACGCCTTCGGCACGAGCCATCGCGCTCACGCAAGCGTGCATGGCATCGCAAGGCTTCTTCCGCATTATGCCGGTTTCCTCCTTCACGAGGAACTCGACCATCTCGACAAGCTCCTCAGCGAGGAAGTTCGCAGGCCATATGTGGTCGTTCTCGGCGGCGCGAAGGTCCAGAACAAGCTTCCTATTCTCGAATTCCTTGCCCCAAGGGTCGATATCATTCTTATCGGCGGAGCGAGCGCGTTCACCTTCCTCAAGGCGCAGTGGCGCGAGGTGGGTATCAGCAAGGTCGATGAGGATATGATCGATGCGGCCAGGACGGTACTTCACAACCAGGCCACGATGGGGTATCGGGTCGAGCTTCCGCGCGACATGCTTGTCGCGCCGAACGCGGACGATGCTACCCAGCCCCGAATGGTCGATATGGACGATTTCCCGCACGACAGCGCCGGGTACGACATTGGCGTCAAAACCCGGAAAGCCTGGGATCCGCTCCTGAGACGTGCAGGTACCGTGATATGGAACGGTCCGATGGGCTTGTTCGAGGACTGGCGGTATAATGGCGGAACACGAGCTGTCGCCAAGGCCATCGCTCTGGGCAATGCTTACTCGGTCGCCGGTGGAGGCGAGACCATGAGCGCAATCAATCACTTCGGTCTCGGCTGGGGCTTCAGTCATATATCGACCGGCGGCGGCGCGAGTCTTGAGTACCTGAGCGGTCGAACTCTGCCCGGTGTGGCGATTCTTCAGGAACCCCAGCCTGTGCCGGCGTAACTCATCGGCGCAGCGTCTTTGGCTCGCTCAATCCCGGGGGACGGGAATATGCAGCCCGTACCCTTGCTTATGAGGTGATTCATGCGTATCCCGTGCGCTTACGCTAACTGGAAGATGCATAAAACCCTGAAGGAGGCGCTCGAGTTCGTCTACGAATTCGTCCCCGCGCTCTTCCGCACAGTTAAGGAAGGCTCGGTAGGTGTCACTATCTTCCCCCCGGCACCCTACATCTGGGCGATCCGGCAGGAGCTGACCGATCAGAGCCCCATCTTCATAGGCGCACAGGATATCCATACCGAGAAGGAGGGCGCATTCACCGGTGGCATCAGCGGCAACATCCTGAGATCCGTCGGTGCCACTCATATCATTGTCGGACACTCCGAGCGACGGCACGTCGCCGGCGATACCAATGAAATCGTCGGGAAAAAACTCAAGCGTGTACTGTCTGACAGGCTTATACCGGTTTTATGCGTCGGGGAGCAATTAAGAGAACGAGAGGAAGGGAAGGCTATGGAAGTCGTCGAGGAACAGCTCTCGACCGCATGGACTGGTCACGAGGTCACCGGCGGCGGACTTATCGCCTACGAGCCGGTTTGGGCAATCGGCACCGGGAAAAATGCGGAGCCGAAGGACGCGCAGGAGATGTGCTCGTTCATACGTACATGGGTATCGAAGCACTTCACTCCCGAGACCGCATCGGCGATACGCATCCTGTACGGAGGCAGCATCATGTCTGACAATATAGAGCATTACGTGAAGCTTCCGGATGTGGATGGCGCTTTGGTCGGCGGCGCGAGTCTCGACCCGAAGCAGTTCCTGGAGATTGCCCGGACTATTGCCAGGACGGGCGGAGGAGGCACATCCTGAGATGGCGCTCGAAGTCCGGCGTCGCCGCATCGGATCGGGTGACCGTGCGGTTGAAATTGTTGACGTAGTCGGTAGGCTCGACGCTCCGGGAAGCGCATTGCTGCGCTCCTCCATCCAGCAGGCATTGAAAGAGGGTTCCTCGCGTATTGCTGTTAATCTCACAAATTGCCGCGAAATCCAGCGCGAAGTGATAGGTACGCTCCATTCCCTTGGTCGCGCATGCCGGCGTGCGGAGGGTGGTCTGGCGATTTTCGGGGCGAAGGATGATGTGCTTGAATATATTAAACGGTTCGGCGACAGCGATCTTGCTCCGTGGTTCGAGGCAGAAAAAGAAGCCATTATTAACCTGGGAGGGGAAGTAGCGGATGAGCCTGCCGAAGGCGAGGAGCGGGAAGCGGCGGTTACCGTTGCGCTGGGTTCGAGCGAGATGTTCAGGAAGGTTTTCTGGAAGCTCAACACCCTGGGCGGGAAAGCTGTCGCTAAATTCGATAACCCGGAAGCAGCTCATGAATACATTAAGCGACGGAATGTCCACAGCGTCATCATCGATACCAGCCTTAATACGCATAACACTTCTCGACTCGTCCGTCAGCTTCGAACCTATCCTGAAACCCGCCAGATGGGGATTTTCATCGTCGGCCCCCCGTCCGGCAGAAATATCGGTCGGAGTCTTATCGGGGAGGGAGCCGATAATTTTATCCCGCTTGTTTTTTCAGGAGAAGAGATAGCCGCCAAACTCGACATCCGCGCATTTTTTACACGCCTGAAAGAAGCTTATGACCGTTACGAAACCAGGCGCACCGCTGAGGAATCCTGATTAGAAATCCCGGAATTTAATGACCATGTTTCCTGACCATGACATATTTGACGCACCCGATTTCCAGGATACGGTTTTCGAAAATTCGAAATCCGCTATCCTCTTTCACGAGGACTTCCTGAAGCATAAAATCGGGAATCACCCGGAAAGCCCGCAACGTCTCGTGGTGATGCGTAACGCCATTTTGGAGTCGGGATTAGGTGACTCGCTTGACTGGGTCGAACCCCGTATGGGCGAGGAGGCTGACGTTCTTCGATGCCATACACGCGCCCATTACGAGACTATACGCAAAGCCAGCGAGAAAGCGGCGGAAGGCGGGAAGGATTTCATTGTATGGCTCGATCCCGATACCGGCATCTGCGCGGAATCGTACAATGCTGCCATGCGCGCGGTTGGCACGTCTATCCAGTCAGTGGACATGGTTCTGACGGAAGGCTATGCAAGCGTGTGGGGACTTGTGCGCCCACCCGGACATCATGCCACCCCGGACCGGTCCATGGGCTTCTGCCTTTATAACAATGCGGCAATCGCCGCGGAATACTCGCGCGCCGTCCATAAGCTCGAGCGGATTATGATTGTCGATTACGACCTCCATCACGGTAACGGCACCCAGGAAATATTCTACAGCGACCCGGGCGTCCTTTACACTTCCATCCACCAGTCGTATCACTTCCCGGGGACAGGACACATAGATGAAACAGGCTCCGAGGACGGCAGGGGATATACGATCAACTTCCCCGTTCTCGCCGGCAGTGGCGACGGTGAATTCGCGCTGTACTTCCGGGAGGTAGTCGCTCCGGTAGCCGAACAATTCAAACCACAGTTGCTCATTGCGTCGGTTGGTTTCGACGCCCATACACTCGATCAACTCGGCTTCCTTAAACTGTCCTCGCAAATGTACGGTAAGATTGTCTACATACTCCGCGCGATTGCGAGTGACCTCGGTATCGGTCTTATCTACACCCTCGAAGGCGGTTACTCCCTCGAAGCCGAGGCGGAAAGTATTGTTGAATCAATGAAGGCTACCGTGGCGGAGAAATTCGATCCCGGCGAGCTCCCCATGCCGTTCAGACCGTCGCAGGGTTCGCAGGCCGCACTGGACCGACTAAGGAAAGTCCTCAAGGGAACCTGGGAAATATAAATCTACTCATCCTCAATCAGCTTCTCCGCACGGTCCTCAGGTGCGATGGTAGCAGCGCGATCAGGACAATCGACACCACCCCGAGCGTCACAAATATCAACGGGCACGAAAATCCGATAACTCTCATCGCCACTGCGGGCGTGACCGCTCCGTAGCGGTTCAATTCGTAGAAAACCGGCGCAAGACAGGCAAGCGCCGCGATTCCCGGAAGCCGTCCGCCCCTTCCGAATATTGCCTCGCTGGCCTCTGTCTCATGTTGCGTGTGACGGCGAAGCCATCCGGATGGTACAAGCAGCACATCCACTGCATTGAGTATCGGAAAGAAGATGAATATGCAGGCTGCGGGAATGTAAATACCGACCGACATCAACAGGATGTCAATCGGTGCTGTTCCGCGAACGACCGAATCGAAGATCACAAGCCCCAGCAAACAGAGATTTATCGCGGCATGCAACGCGCGCTGCCATGTGATTCCGAGGAAAGGATACCTGAGGTAAGTGAGAATTGTGGCCTGGATTATCTCGATCTCTGTAAGTGGCGTGGAAAGAAGAAGCTCGAGCGCATGCGGACTGTCAAGCGGTGAAGGATAATTCTTCGCCGCGATCATCTGCATGTGCCACCCGGAGAGATAGAGTCCACTTAGAATCGCGAACGGCCCAAGCAGGATGAGTACTGCCATCGACAGCCCGGACGCGTCGGGGATAAACCGGTCGATCACCCACAACGCAAGAATCGATCCTGTCGCCCACATCTGCCACGCGAGATGACGTCGCGGTGCCAGCGCTTCCAGGAGCCACATCCTCTTTTTCTGAAGATCGAGAAGATATTCGTAGAGGGGATTATCCGTTTCGAAAAAATCAGCCTGTCCACCGCCACCGCTTCTGTCAGCATCGTCAGGGCACATAGATGGTGCTCATTATTTTCTGCACGACATCTTCGCTCGTAACTTCCTCTGCTTCGGCCTCATAAGTAAGGAGAATCCGGTGCCTGAGGACATCCATCGCCATCGCCTTCACATCGTCCGGCGTCACAAAACCCCTGCCGTTCAGGAAAGCAAACGCCTTTGACGTCATGATGATATAGATGCTCGCGCGAGGACTTGCCCCGTACTCGATCAGGTAGTCGATGTCCAGCCCGAATTCCTTCGGCTGACGCGTGGCGAATACGATATCGAGAACGTATTTCTTGATGTTCTCGTCGACGTAGATCCGGTCGACCACCCTCTGCATCTCAAGTACCTTTTCTGTCGTGATTGCGGGTTCGAGCTCGATGGATTTCCCCGATGTTATCCGGTCTATGATCAGATTCTCCTCGTTGCGCCACGGATAGGTTACCTTGACCTTCATCATGAACCTGTCGAGCTGCGCCTCGGGCAGGGGATACGTTCCCTCGGTCTCGATCGGGTTCTGCGTCGCCATGACCAGGAACGGGTCGGGAAGCTTGAATGTCTCATCGCCTATGGTGACCTGCTTCTCCTGCATCGCTTCCAGAAGTGCCGACTGCACTTTCGCAGGTGCGCGGTTGATCTCATCCGCGAGCACAAGGTTTGCGAACACCGGCCCAAGGCGTGTAGAGAAATCAGTCGTCTGAGGATTGTAGATACGGGTTCCGACTATATCCGCCGGAAGGAGGTCCGGGGTGAACTGGACACGGGAGAACTGCGCACCTATCGCCACTGCCAGCGACTTGATGGTCAGCGTTTTCGCCAGACCGGGTACGCCTTCAAGAAGTATATGCCCTCGACATAACAGCCCGATGATGAGCTTAAGGAGCATGTCGTCCTGCCCTACGAGGATGCGTTTCACCTCATCGAAAACCGATTGAATAACCGGCTGGTAGCTTTCGCATTCTCGCCCGAGTGCTTCTATCTCTTCCGAAACAGCGCTGGACGGTGGCGGCATCTGGGGTGTATTGGTCATAATATCGTCCTGTTAATGTACAAGTTCAGAGTGCTAATCTTAATCAATCTTTAACATTAATTATCCTCAAGCCACTCCTCCTGTATCCTCAACCTTCTGCCCGACAAGCACATCCGCTGCACGAACCTTCACGTTCCGGATGTCTTTCGATGATGGCTCCATCTTTGCGAACTTCACCCAGTCGCAGTCGTTCATCATCTCGAATACTCCCTTTACACGGGAATCGAGACGCTTGCGACGAGTGAACTCCTGCCGTATCTCCCACAACGTGGCATCCCGCGTCGGCATATTATACCGCCTTGTGAGATATACGCGGAGTATATCATCCACGGCATCATAATATTCCTTCACCGCTTCTTCATCTTCAGGATCCGGAATCTCCAGCTTACTGATCGCCTCGTATGCAATCTGCTCCGGGCTTCTCGATCCGATATGGATTACCGCAGGCGCAGCCTCATCGGGAATACGCCTGCGCTTCAGTGCGTACCACCCCGCGACCAGCCCCGCTAATATCGCAAGACATATCGCGGTAATAAGGTACGGCCACCACCACGGCATCGTGCCCTGAATAATAGTACTCGCCTCGCGCGGCGCATCCTCGAAAATCTCGACTATCACCGGCTCGAGCTCGATCTCCTCGGTCTCACCCTCCGAATTAAAGTAAGTAACCCGGAACGGTCCGATCTCGTACTGACCCGGCTCATCCGCAGTGTACTCCCTCGATATAACGTGACTGACCTCTGTGCCCCCACTGCCTCTGGTGATATTCACTCCCTGCATGCTGGAGCCTCTCGATAAATGAACACCGTCCGGCTCGGGAAAATCGACACGCGGATTCTGAATGTTCTCGTCGCTTTCGATTTCAACCGTTACGGTAAACGGAACACCCAGGCGAACCAGTCGCGGATTGACATCCACCTCTCCGGTTGTCTCCCCATCCACGATAAACGCCGTAAGAAGAATAAAGGCAAACGCGATGACTGCGTATAGAGCGGGTTTTATATGGTTCAAACTGCGGATCATTACTGTTACTTATGGTTCGTGTATCAGACTTAATTACTGTCGCGAAAGTTCGATGGCCTTGTATTATTAATGGATGCTAGCACAGGCGGGGAATCAAGGCAATCACGCGGATCGTGGATGGAAAAAGTGCTGAAAACCGCATAAATGGCCGGGTACCATCTTGACGAATGCGATATAGTGTGTTATAATACGCGATACCTGTACGACAAAGGCAAACCCGTCGCAAGGCGGGGACGCAAAGCCGAGGGCCTCACAGAGGCGGCCGGGCTGCCGAACCGAGTTCGCTTGATTTGATTTTGCGAGCCCCGGTCCAGCCGGGGTTTTTCTCTCCCCGTCGACCTGGTTCGGAGCCTGTATCCAGGGATGGATAACTAACGGGCGCGGAGCTACGTCTGGACGGGGAGGTGATTTGAACAAAGATTAACCGATTTTTTGAATCTGCATTCATATTACTCAACGGGCTAATCTCTGAAGGGAGGCTGGTATTTGAACGAAAACCGCCCCGCTGACAACGGGGAGAATTCGTCTCACGACGGAAACCTTAAAACCTGGAATACTCTTGTGGTGTCTTATGGCTCCACCTTTGATACGGTCGTAGGACCTTTCAGCACTGAATGACTACAACGCCCCGGCAGCCCCGGGGCGTTGCTCTTTTTCCATTCCCCACCTGTTGAATCTCCCCGAAATCGGATATAATTAATATTGATTACCAGCTTAAACTGGATACCGTGAGATGGCGTATGTGTAGGAAAGCTCTCCACCCATTTGGCTGCCTGATTCTGATTCAGATTGCGATGATTCTGTTGACAGGCTGTGGTAGTTCGACCGATGTTAATCCGCTCGAGCCCACGACTGTATCCACACGGAATCTCCCCGCGACATCCGTTTACGAGCTTCAGCAATCCAACCGCTACCTCTGGGGGTTGTGGGACGTCCGGATCGCG
>Ga0272442_10005437_pt1 | contig 17039 bp, 12 predicted proteins | sample SSMForm2O_FD_200262 | JGI IMG/M metagenome (GOLD analysis project Ga0272442, IMG submission 200262) | Marine sediment archaeal communities from Little Sippewissett salt marsh, Falmouth, MA, United States - SSM-Form-2O | ecosystem: Environmental > Aquatic > Marine > Wetlands > Sediment ... | reverse complement strand
GGCCAAAATCACCCACTTCGCGAGCGCCCCGGCTTGAGAATGCCCCCAAGAACCGCCGAAGCTACCTTCAACGCCGATCTTCACGCGAAGTGTGATTCATTCGGGCTAAACCCTACACCCTGAATCCAAACGGGGGCGTTTGCCGTTGGTGGACAAACGCCCCCGATAGAACGCTCGGATGTGACGATATCGGCTTAGTACATGCCGCCGCCCGGCATACCGCCGCCCGGCATGCCGCCGCCGCCGGCGGGGGCGGGCTTCTCCGGCTCGGGTATCTCGGCGATGAGCACCTCGGTGGTCAGCAGCAGGCCGGCCACGCTGGCCGCGTTCTGCAACGCGCACCGGACCACCTTGGTCGGGTCAATCACGCCCGCCTTGAGCAGGTCCTCGTACTCGTTCGTCTCGGCGTTGAAACCGTAGGCGCCCTTCTTGGCCTTGACGTTCTGCACGACCGTCGCGCCCTCGCCGCCGGCGTTGGACACCAGCTGCCGCATGGGCTCTTCCAGGGCACGCGTCACGATGCTGGCGCCGACGGACTCATCCGGGTCGGCCTCTAGGCCGGTCGTCGCGCTTTGGCAGCGCAGCAACGCGACGCCGCCGCCCGGGACGATGCCTTCCTCGACCGCAGCGCGCGTGGCGTGCAGGGCATCCTCGACTCGGGCCTTCTTCTCCTTCATCTCGACCTCGGTGGCGGCGCCGACATTGATGACCGCCACGCCGCCGGCCAGCTTGGCCAGGCGCTCTTGGAGCTTCTCGCGGTCGTAGTCGGAGGTCGTCTCCTCGATCTGACGGCGGATCAGATTGATCCGGCCCACGATGTCGCTGCTGGCCCCGGCGCCCTCGACGATGGTGGTGTTGTCCTTGTCGATAACGACGCGCTTGGCTCGCCCGAGCTCGCCCAGCTCGATGCTTTCGATGTTGCGCCCGAGGTCCTCGGTGATGGCCAGACCGCCGGTGAGCACGGCGATGTCTTGCAGCATGGCCTTACGGCGGTCGCCGAAGCCCGGGGCCTTCACGGCCGCTGCCTGGAACGTGCCGCGGATCTTGTTGACGACCAGCGTGGCCAGGGCCTCGCCCTCGACGTCCTCGGCGATGATCAACAACGGCTTGCCGCCCTTGGCGATCTGCTCGAGCAGCGGCAGCAGGTCCTTGAGGTTCGAGATCTTCTTTTCATGGATGAGGACGTAGGCGTCCTCGATGACCACTTCCATGGCCTCGGCGTCCGTCACGAAGTACGGCGACAGGTAGCCCTTGTCGAACTGCATGCCCTCGACCACCTCGAGCGTCGTCTCGATCCCTTTGGCCTCCTCGACCGTAATGGTGCCGTCGTTGCCCACCTTCTGCATCGCGTCCGCGATGATGGCGCCGATCTCCATGTCGCCGTTGGCGCTGATGGCGGCGACGCTCTTGATGACGTCCGGGTCGTGCTTGACCTTCTTGCTCATCTTGGCCAAGGCGTCCACGACCGCGCCGACCGCTTTGTCGATGCCGCGCTTGAGGGCCATCGGGTTGGCGCCCGCGGCCACGTTGCGCAGGCCTTCGCGGTAGACCGACTCGGCAAGAACCGTGGCCGTCGTCGTGCCGTCGCCGGCCACGTCCGAGGTCTTCGAGGCCACCTCCTTGACCATCTGCGCGCCCATGTTCTCGTACTTGTCTTCCAGCTCGATCTCTTTCGCCACCGTCACCCCGTCTTTGGTCACCGTGGGGGCGCCCCACTTCTTGTCGATCACCACGTTGCGCCCTTTGGGCCCGAGGGTGGCCTTGACCGCCTTGCTGAGTTGAGCCACGCCGGCAAGCACACCCCGTCGAGCGTCTTCACCAAACTCAAGTTGTTTCGCACTCATTCTCGATGTTCCTCCGTTTCTGACGAAGCCCGCTACGCGGGCCGACTTTTTCGCCCGTTGAATCGTGCGTTGCCGACGCCTACTCGATCACCGCAAGGACGTCGTCCTCGCGCATGATCAGGTGTTCCTCGCCGTCGATCTTCACTTCCGTGCCCGCATATTTCCCGATGAGGATCAGGTCGCCCTTCTTGACCTCGAGCTTGACGCGCTTGCCGCTCTCGTCCACCTTGCCCGGGCCTACGGCCACGACCTTGCCCTCCTGGGGCTTCTCCTTGGCGGTATCGGGAATGATGATCCCGCCACGAACGGTCTCGCTGGCTTCCTCGCGTTTCACAAGGATCCGATCTGCTAGTGGCCTTATCTTCATTTCGTCCCTTTCTCCTCTTAACGGCAGTGCATGCCGCTCGGCAACCCCTTCGGGCCGCCTTGTTGCCGCCCAATTCAATTTCTCAATGCGCAACCGGCAGGCCGCCATGCCTGCCCGGCCATTTTGGCAAAGACCCATCGGCCCTCTGCCAGGACGCTTCCGCGCCATCAAACCAGCATGATACCAGCAGGCTACGGCTCGTGTCAAGCCCCACTAAGCCATTGTTAATGGGTGGGTTCTGTCGACTGCCTCAGTGGTCGTCAGGGATGAGAAGGCCACCTTGTGTCCTCGAGGGTGCCTGCGAGGTCCTTGTCGGGCGCCCGTGCTGATGCCAAAATGGCACGTTACTAGCGATCGTGTCTAGTGAGTGCCAACGCCCCGTGGCATCGCGTTCGAGAATCACCCGTGGCCGGTGAGGCACACGGCTGCGGGCCTGCCACCATGTCTCTACCCGCGCAGTTCTCATGCTATGCTATGACCTGTTTGGCGCCAGCGTACCGGAGGCAAAGACGCTTGTGTCGGCGGTCGCATCTCTTTGGCATGAGAGACGGGACATCCCGGCGACATGGTGCAGAAGTGCGCGGGGCCGCTTGGCGCGGTCTCGTTCGAGATAGGTGGGGTCTGGAGAGACAACACAAGGAGCGAACACGATGAGGAAACTACACTGGGCAGTGGGCGCACTGGCGATAGCGGCCGTTTGCATCACGATCGTGGGCATCTCTGTAGTTGTTGCAGACGAAGAGGTCTCGATCGAGAAGATGCCCGCTGCCGTCCGCGCCACGATCGAGAAACACGCGGGCCAGGGCGAGATCGTCGAGATCGAGCGCGAGACCGAGGATGGCCAGGTCGTCTACGAAGCGGAAGTCATCGTGAATGGTGAGGAGGTGGAGTTTCAGGTATCCGCCACGGGAGAGTATCTCGGCGTCGAAGCCGACGACGACGACGACGACGATGACGACGGTGACCACGATGACGATGGCGACGACGACGACGACGATGGCGACGACGACGAGGAATAGATCCCATGGGAGCAGTTGTCCCCCCGGTTGCTCAAGCCGCGCTTGGCCCGACACTCCCCGGCGTGTGGCTCGTTGAGTTGAGCGGGAAGGTCGAGAACGGGTTGGTGATCTACGAGGCGGCAACCGAGCATGAGGTTGCCAATCGGTAATCATCAGGCAAGGCTCCCGCAACCGTCGTTCTTGTAGAATGGCGGCGTTTCCCACGGCCGGAGCAAGGTAGCACGCAAAGGTGGCACACGACTCATCGAACTGAAGGCGTGCTGTGAGCAACACGAGACGAGGCCCCTTGCCGACGGCCAGATGACCTAACACGAGGAAGACGTCTTCTCCCCCGGTTTTCAAGATAGGGCGCGGACACGCCGTACCAAGCCCCGCTGGGGCACAAGGTGACCACACATGGGCGCATTGCCACCTGTGTAATAGGAGTCTATGCGCAGAATGAGCAACCGGTTCGTGTCGCTTCTCACTTGGATGCTGGGCGACCGTCGCAGGCTGCTCTGTCTCAGCGTGGCCGTGTTCGCGCTTGGGATAGGGCTGCTGGTCATCAACCATGCCAGTATGCGTTGGTACTCGGAAGCATGGGTGCGCAATCGCCTGCCACCCGCCGGCTGTTTCATCGAGGGCGAGGCCGCGTTCTCATTCGCCGTTATGGGCGACTCGGCCGGCAACGAGCATCCCTTTGAGGCCATTCTTGAGCATGTCCAAGGCCAGGACGTCGCCTTCATACTGCATCTGGGCGACCAGGCGAAGCGTCGATCGATACAGCATTTCGAGTGGCTGCTGCAAGAGTACGCCGAGGAACTCGGCGAAGTGTCGCTTTTCGTGGTTCCTGGCAACCATGACGTTACCAAGGACCAAGGCGACCTCCGGTTGCGGCACTACAATCGGGCCTTCGGCCAGGCGAACTACTGGTTCACGTATGGAGAAACGCTCTTCATCGGCTTGGACACGTCGGACTCGCGGTTTCCTGTCGAACGCCAGGCATGGTTGGAGCGCGTCTTGAATCGGATGCGACCATTGTTTGACACGTGCGTGGTGTTCGCGCACGTGCCGCCGGTTGACCGCCGGCCGGGTCAGAGCCACTGCATGAAGGAAGACGCCGCGGAACTGGGCAACATCCTGTCGCGCCACGATGTCGATGCCCTGTTCTGCGGGCATATCCACGAGTTCAGGGCAACGACTTTCTGCGATGTGCCGCTGTACATCGGGCCGCCGGCGGGCCAGACGATGCGGGGGGCTACCAAGGAATTCGGCTATATGCTCTGCGCGGTGAAGGAGGACGGGACAATCGAGGTGCGGCACGTGCCGGTCACATCGGTCAGCAACAGCGAGTACACGGAATACGTGGTGTCCAGCAAACTCTACAAAGTGTTGTTTTGCGTGGTCGCGCTGTGCTTCGCTGTGGCGCAACTCGGCATGTACATGCTGTACAGAAGGGCGTCGTCTCCGGCTCATGGGCACACGTAGAGAATCCTCCCACAAAGGCCGGTCCGCCTGTCATCCCCGTGTTTTCCGTGGGCCGTTGTTGTATGATGGAGTGACTCCAGTGGGACAATCCTTTCGCATTCTCGGGAGTCCGTTGTGAAAACGCTGGTCTCGGTCATCGTACCGTTCTATAACGAGCAAGAGAACGTGCCGCTCCTCTCGGAGAAGATCGACGCGGTCTTCGCCGGGCTGCCTGAGCACGACTACGAGTGCGTATTCGTGAACGACGGCAGCACGGACGGGACGCACGAGCAACTCGAGCGGCTACGCGAATCCAATCCACACGTCCGGCCCGTCCACTTGGCGCAGAACCGGGGCCAGTCCGCCGCGCTGGTCGCCGGGATGCGGCGTGCCCGGGGCGAATACATGCTGACACTGGACGGCGACCTGCAGAACGACCCCGCTGATTTCCCGAAGATGCTCGAACTGCTCGAGACCCACGACTGCGTCTGCGGCTACCGCGGGAAACGCCATGACAACTGGGTGCGGCGGCTGTCCAGCCGGGTGGCCAACGCCGCGCGGGAGGCCGTGCTGCGGGACGGGATCCGGGACACGGGCTGCGGCACGAAAGGGTTTCGGCGGTGTTGTGTCGAGCACATCGTGCCTTTCAACGGCGTACACCGTTTTCTGGCCGTCATGATGCGGTCGGCGGGTTTGACGATCGCGGAGTGCGAAGTGCACCATCACCCGCGCGTGCACGGCGTGTCGAAGTACGGAATCCGCAACCGGCTGTGGCGAGGGATCTACGACCTGTTCGGCGTGGCATGGCTCAAGCGGCGCTACGTGACCTTCACCATCGAGGGAGAGGACTAGCGTGTCGGCGCTGTCCGAGCTCGCGGCCTCGAAGAGCCTATGGGCCCTGTTCGGCGTGGTCGGGTCGGTCGTCTTCTACGGCCGGTTCTACGTGCAGTGGCTCGCCTCCGAACGCCAGAAGCGAAGCGTCATCCCCGTCGCCTTCTGGTACATGAGCAGCGTCGGTTCCCTGATGGTGTTCGTCTATGCCGTGCATCGCCGGTCGCCGGGCGCGGCCTTTGGCCAGTGCTTCAACCTCATCGTGTACTCGCGCAACCTGATTCACATCTGGCGCGAGCGCGGGCGGCTTACCATGAGGCTCAACACCGGCGTTCACGCGGGCGCCGGTCTGATCGTGGCGGTCGCCACGGTGTTCATGGCGCTGACCTGGCTGCGGGAATTAGAGGCAAACCAGGCCCTGCCCGCGAGCGAGGCGGCGCGAAATTGGTTGTGGCTGGGCGTCTGGGGCGTGGGCCAAGGTGGTTTCTTCCTGCGTTTTCTCATCCAATGGCTGATGACCGAGTTCAAGCACAAGAGCGTGGTGCCGCCTGTATTCTGGCATCTGAGTCTGGTGGCCGCCATCCTTCAGTCGGCCAGCTTCTGCCAACGCCAGGACTGGATACTCGCGGCCGGCATGGCCGCCACCATTCTCATCTATGCGCGCAACCTCTGGTTCATTTACACCACGCCCAACCACGACGGAAACTCACCATGACGCCCAGCCAACCATCACGAGTCCGCCTTCCTCACTTGGCCGCGCTCCTGGCCCTCGCGGCCGTCCTCTTCTTCGTGAATACGTGGGGCTACGACTTGTGGCCCCCCGATGAGCCGCGCTTCGGCCAGGTCGCCCGCGAGATGATGCAGTCGGGCGACTACCTGGCGCCGCACGTCAACGGCCAGCCGTACAAGGAGAAGCCGCCCCTGCTGTTCTGGGCGATTGCGGCCGTGTCGTGGCCCTTCGGCGACGTCTCGGAGTTCAGCGCCCGGGCGCCGTCCGTCCTGGCGGCGCTGCTCACGGTGTTGCTGACCTACGTGCTGGCCGCGCGGCTCTACGACCGAGCCACGGCCGCGCTGTCCGCCATCGTGCTCATGACGATGGCGCTGTTCTGGTGGGAGGCCCGATCCGTTCGGTGCGACATGATACTGACGGCGTGCATGACGGGGGCGCTGGTGGCGTTCCACGCGTGGCACGTCAAACGGCACTTCGGCGCGCTGGTCGCGTTCTACGCCGCCATCGCGGCGGGCCTCTACGCCAAAGGCCCGGCCGCGGTGGTCTTCCCGCTGCTCCTGATCGTCACGTTCTATTGGCGGCAGACGGCGGACCGGCGCCGGCTTCACTGGGTCGTGGGGCTGCTCGCGGCCGGCCTCCTCGTGCTCGCCTGGTTTGTGCCGGCGCGTCTGTCGCTCGGCGCGTCGGCCGAAGCGCCAGGCAGCGGCAGTGTCGGGGCGGAGATGCTGCGCATGACGTTGGGCCGGTTCGTCTTCGGCGTGAGCAAGGCCCAATGGCCGTGGTACTACCTCGAACAGCTTCCGGGCGGCCTGCTCCCCTGGTCGCTGTTCTTGCCGTGGACGCTGCCCTGGGTGTGGCGGCATCGGCGCGAGGATGAGGCGATGCGGCTGCTGCTCGCCTGGACGGTTCCCGCCTTCGTGTTTTTCTCGATCTCGATCGGCAAGCGCAGCGTCTATCTACTGCCCATCTACCCTGCTTTGGCCATCCTGCTGGCCCGCAGCGTACAGGCGCTGATGGCGAGCGACCACGCGCTCTGGCGCAGGCGGACCGCCTACGTTTGGGCCGCGGTGCTGATCCTGCTCGGCGCCGCCCCGTTCGCCCTCTTGCTTTCGGAATATCGCCACCTGTGGTCGCACGGATTCCTGCTCATCGGCGTCAGTAGTCTGTTCCTCGGCGGGCTAACGTTTGTGCGCGCCGTCAAGACGCCCATGCGGACGCTACACGGCGAGATGGCCGCGCATTTCGCGGTGATGGCGCTGCTGTTGTCCGCCGTGGCCCTGCCGGCCGTCAACGCGTACAAGGGCGCCGGCGCGTTCTGCAAGCCCTTGCGGAACCTCTCCGAGGAACACGCGGACTACCGCCTTTACACCGTGGGGTTTTCCCGAGAGGAGTACATCTTCTACTCGCAGCATTTCCACACGCCCGTCCTGACCGACCTGCTGCCTGTGGCATTGCCCGACGAGATCGACGCCCTCGAGATGGCCAAGCACCAGCGCAAGCTGCGCAAGGCCATCGCCAAAGCCGTCGAGGGCGTGCCGGTGGCCGATTTGGCCCGGATTGCGGCGCAGGAGCAAGACGCCCTTATCGAGGCCGTGCACGAGGCCCTTTCTCAAACCGATGTGCCCGGCGACCTAGCGGCCGCTTTCGAGGCGGCCCTGAGAGCGCATGTCGAGGCGTTTGCCCGCGGGTTTGGCGAGCCGGCGCCCGCCTTCCTGTTCGTCCAACGAGAAGACTGGAAGTGGCTGCACCCGCTCTTTCCCCCCTCGGTGCAGTGCGCTCTCGTGGCGGCTCGGCAGGTGGGCAGCCGCAACATGCTCCTGATGGCCAACGCATCAGGCGCGGAGCTACTCAAGTGTGCCTCGCTGGCTCCGGCTCCCTAGGCCGGTTTTGGCCAACCCGGCCAACCCGGAAGCTGCCGGGGCCTGCGGCCCTGCCTATTTCCTCAGCGTTTCGTCGTAGAGTTGCTGCACCTCTTGGGGGGTAAGGGGGACGTTGTAGATGCGGACGTCGTCGAGCAGGCCGCGGACGAAGTAGACGTCGTCGGTGGCGCTGTAGCGGCCGATGTAGAGCGGCTCGCCTTCGTCGGGCCGGGGGCGCCCCGAGACGCGCTTGCGGCCGACGAGCTCGCCGTTGATGTAGATGCGCATCTGGCCGAATCCATACGTGGCGACGATGTGTTTCCATTGGCCCGCGACCGGGCGCCCGGCGTCAAACGTGTCCACGCCCGCCAGGTGGAAGCGGACCTGCCGGTTGAAGATCTGAAGGAAATAGCCGGCGCGTTGCCAGGCCCCCTTGCAGATAAGCACCGGCATGCCTTCGAGGTCCTCCATCTGCACCCAAATGCTCAGCGTCAGCGCGTGGCCGGGATCCCATTCGGGCTGCGGCGCCAGCTCGGCCCAGCCGCGGCCGCCCAGGGCAATTCCGCCATGGGCCAGTTGCGCCAGGCCCTCGAGGAACGTGTCGTCCTCGAACGACAGCTCCAGCAGCGGCTCGAGCGGATCCGCGGACGAGATGATCCCGACCCGCTTGGAAGGCGGGCCGACGCGGCCGTCGGGCGCGACCGCCGCGATGGTGTAGATGTACGGGCTCGCCGGGGCCACCTGGTCGGAGATCTGGAGGTACTGGCCGTGTTCGGCCTCGACGTACGTTTCCTCGATGACGTCGTGTCGCTCGTTGTACTTCACCACGTAGTACTGGGCGGCGTTCACGACGTCGCTATCCCACCCGAGGACGATGCGGTTCGCGCGCGACGTGATGCGGATCTGTTCCGGCGGCGCTGGCAACGGCAACTCGGGCACCGCCACCGCGAGCTCGGACGAGGCGGTCTCGCCCGACGCGATGTTGCGGGCGACCACGCGGTAGGTGACGGTCGTCTCTGACGGCGGGGCGGCGTCCTCGAACCAGCCGCCGGCCACCGTAGCCGGGGGCTGCTCGTCGCGCGACACGGCGTAGGTCTCGCCGGGACGGGCGTCCCACTCGATCCGGACGCGCCAGCGCTCGGCATCGACCGTGTGGCGCAGGGCCACGGGCTGCACGGGCCCTGCCTGGGGCGCTACGGGCACCGCCACGGGCGAAGGCGTCAGCAGGTTGGCCGTTGCGGTCACCTTGGGGAAGCCGGGGGGCCACTCCAGGCCCATCAGCCGCCGCCCTTTCACCTGCACGCCGTATTCAACTGCGCCCGCCTCGAGCGCCGACTCAGGGAATTCGAGGGCGAAGCTGGTGGCGCCCAAGCGCTCGAGCGCCGTGTCTTCGAAGGCCCGAGCCCCGAGCGCGCGCGTCTTGAGCATCACTTCGGGATCGTCCCTCGCAACACCCGCCACGATGACGCGGTCGGGCAAGACCAACAACACGGGCTGCTTCGCGTAGGCCTCGGGCAGCGCCACCAGATCCGCCAGCGTTTCCTCGTCGAATGCACACCGCTGGCGGACGTCTGCCCACAGCTTGGTGTTGATCGTGGCCAGGACGCCCAGTTCGCCCTTGTTTCGCATGCGGCTGGCGTAGGTGTGCAGCGCTTCGGCGAGTTTCGACTGGCGAATCAGGTCGACCGCGTCGGCCACCTTCCCGTCCGCGATCAATTCATCCAGCCCCGAATCGGGACCCAGCAGGAACGACGCCCGGTCCAACAGCAAGACGTATCCCGTGTAGGCGGCGAGGTCTTCGAGGGCGGTGTGCGGCTGGTCGAGCACGTCGATACCGAGGAAGTCCGTCAGGGACGGCACAATTCCCTCGACTTCCTCGGGCAGGACCGTGCGGATCTCGGAACTGAGGCGGGTGACCTCGCGCAGCAAGCCCTCGGTGATCGAGGTGGGCTGTCCAACGCGCTTGCGCAGTTCATGGGCCACGGCAGCCAGTTCCGTCTGTCGTGCCAGCTCGCCTTCGCTCCACGAGAACCGCCCGCATTCGGCTTGGCCGGCCCCGCCCACCCAACGGTAGCCGAGCGACTGCAACCGGCGCAGGTAGTCGGCGAGCGCCTCGGCGTCTTGCGCGCCGAACAGGTCGCGGGCGCGGCGCGCGAGAAAGTCGTCGACCGTCAGCGTGGGGTCCCACGCGAAACGGGCGCAGTAGGCCGCGGCCTCTTCGACGGCGCGTGTGCGCCAGTGAAGGCCCAGGAGCCCCTGGCAGCCCTTGGCGAGGGCGTCGCGGCACGCCCCGGCCGTGGCCTGCAGGTTCGGTTGCGGCGCCCACTGGTCGCCGTCGAACTCGAACCAGATGATGGGCCAACGCTTGCGCTCCGCGGCCAACGCCCCGTAGGCCTTGCTGACCGACGGGCCCACGCGGATGTTGTCCAGCGCCGAGAAGACCACGTCCTCGGGCAGGATCTTGTCCATGCCTGGATAGAAATCCGTGCAACGCAGCCACTGGTCCCCGCCCCAGCCGCTCATGACGAGGCGGACGCCGGGCCGTGTGGCCTGGAGGACCTGGTGCGCGTGGAGGGCGAACAGGGTGAGGCGCACCGCCTCGGACCGGCGGTACGAGTGCGGCACGTCCGCGAAGTCATCCGCCCAGCGCTCGGTGTAGCCCTGCCACAGCGATTGCGGCCGCGGCTCGCCCTGGGATCCGATGCCCATGCCCTCCGGCTCCCACAGCCAGATGTAGTCCAGCATCGGATAATCGCTCAGCAGGGCCTTGAGCCGCTTCTCGAGCCGGGCTTGGGTGTCAGGATTCAAGGGATCGCCGCGCAGTTCAAAGCCGAGGCACGTCCGCAATCCGCGGCCTTTGGCGTACTCGAGCGCCCGGCGCAACACGTCCTTCGCCGCGCCGATGGCTTCCTGCCGGTCGTCAGCAAACGAACTGGCCGCGCCGAAGTACTCACGCGCGAAGTACTCGCCGGTGCCCGCGAAGAATTCGCCGGTCTTCATCGGGTGCGTGCCCCAGTTGGCCTGCGAGGTGTTGCGCAGCGCCTGGCCGCCCACAAGTTGGCCCTCGTACTCATAGGCCGCAAACGGCTCGTCATCGTACGCGTGGAAGCCCAGGAAGTTGCATCGCATCTTCGCCAACTGGTCGATGAGGGCCTTGTGGTCCGCCAGCTCCCACGCCGTCGGGCTGTCAAAGAAGTTGTACCAAGGCAACGACCCCCGGATCGCAAACACCGGCGAGCGCGCCACGTCCAGGTCCTGCTTCGCCGCGTCGGCAATGGCCGGGATCGTCTCCGGGATCGTGTCGCCACCCAGGTAGAAGCCGAAGCCCCACTGCTCGAGCAGCCCGTACGCGCCGTTCAAGACCCCCTTGGGCCGGGGCGCGGCAATGACGATGAGGGCGCGGTCGCTTTCGGCCACGGTGTGAATGAGGTATCCGTCAAACCGGGGGCGGTCCAGGCCGAAAGGCCAGCGTTCTCCCACGTCCGGCAGGGACTTGGGCGTGCCGACCACCAGGCCCACCGCGTCCTCCGGGACCGTGTCAGTGGTCTCGATATCGAGCAGGTCCTTGCTCGCGGCGTAGATGTGCCGGCGCAACTCCGAGGCCGCCTGCCGCTCGAGGGGCGAGGCCTCAGGACCCAAGAAGATGCTCGGTGCCGCGGCCGCGCCGGCGCACGCCAAACACACGCACAAACCCAAAATGCCCAGTCTTGACTGCATGAACGTGTCCCTTTCCGTCACGTCCGCCAAGCGCGGACCTTGCCACGCAAAAGTGTACCGTATCCTCTTGCACGAATAAAGCGACAGAGAGCCCTCGGGCCGCACACGTCGCGCGGCAAAGGTTGTAATCGATCCGGCAAGTCGCCACAATCCCCACACGCTTCGGATGCGGGAGGTCGATCATGCCCAGGGGCCGGCTCATGTTGTGGACCACCCTGGCCCTCGCGGGGCTGGGCGGATGCGCCACCGCCCCTATCCAGAACGAACGGCTCGATCACTTCTCGCCACGCTATGGTTACCGCTTCGAGAATATCGCGCCGGGCGACGGCAACTCGGACAGCCTGTTCGTCGTGCTTACGTTCTCCGGCGGCGGGACCCGTGCGGCGTCGTTCTCCTTCGGCGTTCTTGAGAAGCTCCGTGACGTCACCGTCCGCTGGGAAGGGCGGCAGCGCTCTCTACTCGACGAGGTCGACGTGATCTCATCGGTCTCGGGCGGCAGCCTGACGGCCGCCTACTATGGCCTGTTCGGCGAGCGCATCTTCGAGGAATTCGCCGACAAGGTGCTCTACAAGCCCGTCCAAAACATCCTGCTGCGGAAGCTGCTCGGTTTGAGCAACCACATCAAGTTGGCGTCGCCGTTCTACGGCCGCACCGACCTCATGGCCGAAGCGCTCGACGTGGACATCTTCGAGAAGAGCACCTTCGCCGACCTCCTGGCCCGGAACCGCCGCCCTTTCATCATCATCAACGCGACTGACATGTCCCTCGGCAGGCGATTCGCCTTCACCCAGGATCATTTCGACCTGCTGTATTCCGACTTGGGCACCTATCCGGTCGGGCACGCCGTGGCCGCGTCGGCGGCGTACCCCGGCTTCCTGACCCCTCTGACGCTGCGCAATTACGACAACGCGGGCGACTACCAGCTTCCGGGGTGGACGCGGGAACAGCTTGCACACGGCGATCCCGACAAGTCGGATTTCAAGCTGGCCCGCGACATGCAAAGCTACATCGTCCCGGGACGGCCCTACGTTCACCTGATTGACGGCGGCGTGTGCGACAACCTGGGGCTTCTGCCGGTGCTCCGGGCTTTGCATGGGCCGGTGGCCGTGGCATTGAAGGCGCCTGTGCCACGCGACGGCCGCCCACAGAAGGTTGTGGTGATCACGGTCAACGCCGCGCGAAAGGTCACGCCCAATTGGGACCAGCGGCCCCACGTCGTGGGATTGGGCGGCGTGCTCAATGCAGTCAGCAGCACCCCCATCGTGAATTTCTCGCAGGCGCAGATGGAGTACTTGGATCTCTTCATCGAGAAACAACAGGAGACGCACCGTATCGTGAGCACGTTGAGGGACCTGCTTTGCGAGGCGTGCGCCAAGGCGGCATTGTCCAGATTGGTGGACCACGAAATCGACTACCGTTTCATTGAGGTGGCCTTCGAGCGGGTGGGAGACGAAGGGCGGCGTGCCGAGCTCAATGAGATACCCACGACTTTTCGGCTGCCCAGGGAGAGCGTGGATAAGCTGCGCGAGGCGAGCGCCACAATCCTTGACAGCCATCCTGTTTTTCAGCGCCTTGTCGCAGAACTCCAGTAGTGCGCCCTCGGGGATCGCCCCACGAAAAGCCACGCTGGAAGGGCCGACATCGAGCTGCGAGCCCGACCTCGGTCATCCATATTTTCTCGATATCAGCCAATAATAGTGTGATTAAACAGGCTGGCGGGCCGGCCTGTGGCGGCGTTTGGCCAGGATTGCCGGCCTGCGCGCGCACGAGAAGTCCTTTTGCACAATTGGCATAAGCAATCTTTTTGACACATTTCCCTTGACATTTTTCTAATGAGAAGGCTATCATACGGGGTACGGAGGTCGTATTTCTTGTGGGGCGTGAGGTAGCGGCGCGTGCGACGCACGGGCATGCGTGCGTTGGCAGGGCTGAAGTGTAGTAGGAGGAAGTGGAAGTGGAGCAGCCAACGGAAGGATCACGGGGTCGGTTCGAGGGCAAGGTCAAGTGGTTCAGCGATCAGAAGGGATATGGCTTCATCGCTCGGGACGACAGTGCGGATGTATTCGTGCACCACTCAGCTATCCAGATGCAGGGATTCCGTACGTTGAAGGAGGGTGACGCGGTCAGCTACGACCTGCTGGAGAGTCCCAAGGGCCTTCAAGCCGTGAACGTCATCCCCGCGGAAGGGGCGTAGTGCTGTCTGCGGGTGCGTTTTCTTGCTGGCCGCTAAGACGCCGCCGGTAGCCGGGAGGGGGAGGTCGCTCGGCGCCGTTCGAGGGGGCGAGTAGCGTCCTGTGGATGTGTAGGTGTGTTTTCCTTGACAAGGCAAAGGGCCCGCGTTTGCCTGGCGGCCTTTGTGGCGGGATGTCTGAGTTGGCGCATGGCCCTGTGTGAAGCGCCGCTGCCGGAGGCGGTCCCGCGCGTCCTGTTGTGCGCCCCCGTCAACGCCACGTGGGCCGCCAACCACGTGCAGTACTGGACGGCAAAGGGGGTGCAGGGCTTCCTGCTCAGCGGCATCCAGGATGATCTGACGATTGATCCCTGGGCCGTGGATGGCGACCCGGCCACCATGGACGCCGAGGACTTGCTGCTTCGCGAGGTGCGTCTGGCCGCGGAGCGATTGGCTGGCGCGGGCATCGATCGGAACTTCGTTGTTGTGCCGTTGGCCCCGGAGCGCGCGTACTTCGCCCAAGACGCGCCTGCCGGAGAAGCCGTCGCGCGGTTCGGGCAGGTCGCGGCCTTCTGCCGGCAGGCCGGCCTTCGTGGCGTGGCGATAGACACGCGCGCGACGGATCTATTCTACGACTACCGGTGGGACGGATATGCCTACGACGGCTACGCGCCCTCGGATCTGGACAACGGGGCGCGGGCCCTCGGGAGACGGACGGTTCGGGCCGTGCTGCGGGCCTATCCCGACGCCGAGATCCTGGTGCTCACGGAAGGCTACCGCGCGTGGCATCCCTTGTGGCGCGCCTTGTTCGGCGGCATGCTCGACGCCCTCGGGCCGGCACACGCCGAGGCCTTCCATCTCCTCACGCGAGAAACGCTCCGAGAGGTCGAGCCTTTGCGCATCCGGGACATCGCCGCACGGACACGCCGCCTGCTTGCGGACATCTTGAGCGGCGACGCCCGGCACTGGTGGGAACGGCACGGGTCGGTGGCGGTCGGGGTCGGTCCGTTGGGATATCGGGACGGTATCGAGGGGCGTGCGCCGGTGGCCCACTATCCGCTCGAGGCGTTCCGTGTCCAGTTGGCGGCCGCGAAGCTGTTTTCAGACCACTATGTGTGGATCGCGGGGGAGGGTCCCACGTGGTGGCGCGTAACCAAGGAGGATAAGGAGATCTATGGCGGGCTGCTCCAGAACGGCGCCGCGATCCGTGCCCAGACCGGGCCCGTGATCGAGGATCTCCTGGCCTACACCGCGCGCACTCCCCTCGATGCGTATCGGCGGGTCGGGCCTTACGCCCTGGGGGGGAGAGCATGCCATGTGCTCAACACCGCCACCGGCGCGGCCGTGGTGGTGTGGGAAGGCGTTGCCAACGAAACGGCCCTGGGAGAGCGCGCGGCCCCCGTCTTCATGACCGAACTGCGCACGGGGAGACGACACGAACTCCTCCCGAAGGACGGGCAGGTGACGGTGGGGCCCGCGTGCGGGCCTGTGCTCATCGAGCCGCTTCCCGTGCGGCCGTGGGTGCTGCCGGCTTCGCTATGGACCTCGATCCCCGAGCCGCCGTCGCCGTCTACGAGGTCGGCGCAGGTGCGCTTCGGGCTCGCCGCGCGCTCAGGATTCCACGTTACCGGGGCGCTCGAGGCGTTGGCGCCCCAGGGCTTCGGAATCTCTCCACGGCGACGCCCGTTCGATCTCGAGAATGGCGAAGCGGCTCACGTGAACGCTACGCTCCGGGGCTCCTTCCGCCTTGGGCAGACGATGGAGTTGGGACTCGGTCTCGTGGCGCCGGGGGGGCCGCCGGTCATGCGGTCCTTTCGCCTTCCCGTGTGTCCCGATTTGGTGTGGCGGCGGGATTTCGACGGCGTCGTAGGCCATGGTCTGGCGGCGGCCGACCTCGATGGCGACTCGTCGATCGAGGTCGTCGCGTGCAGCGACGCGGGCGAAGTGGCCTGCCTGGGTGCGGATGGAGGACTGCGGTGGAAGCGGCGATTTCCCGCGCGCTTTGTGGCGCGGCCCATCGTCGTACGCGACGGGTCCGGCGGGGCCCTGACGGTCACGCTCGATCAGCGCGGCAGATTGCAGGCCTTGTTCGAGCGCGGCCGAGTAGCCTGGGAGAAACACCTGGCCCCACCGGCCCGCAGGCAGGGACCCGCGCCGGCCGTTCTGGATGATCGGCCCGGCGAGGAGATCCTGGTGGCCCTGGCCGACGGTGGCATCGTGGCCGTGGCCGCTCACGGCGAGACACTGTGGTCGTACGCAGCGGGCGCCACGGGTGGCTGCTTCGCGACCGAGCGTATGCCCGGCGAGCGTTGGGAGAAGGTCTTCGTTGCCGCGACGGCGGGCGGCGGCGGCGTTCTTGACTGCGTCGACGGGCGCGGCGGGCGGATCTGGCGGGCCGCGCTCGAGGGCCCGCCGTGTGGCGCACCCGCGTTTGCCGACGTGAACGGCGACGGCGCGCCGGAGGTCCTCACCCTCACGCTTTCGGGCGTGGTGCAGGCCTGGCACGCGCCATCGGGCCGGTTGGCCTCACGTGCCGCGAGCCCCAAGTCCATCGCCCCGAACGCGATTGTGGCGGACGAGCTCTTGCCCGAGCAAGGCGTCGAGATCCTGCTCATCGGCACCTCGAGCCTGTGCTGCCTCTCGAATGGGTTTGACCGCCTGTGGCGCGCGCCGCTGAGCCCCGTGGCCCCGCTGGTGGTCGCCCACGTGCGCGGTGGCCCCCGCATCCTGGCACCCACGCGCGAGGAGGGGCTGGTCTGCATGGATGGTGAAGGGCGTTTGCTCTGGCGCGACACGCGATCTCGCGTCCCGCTGGCCGGGCCGGCGCTCGTGGCCGGCCTGGCGCCAAACGGCGGGCCGGCTTGCGTGTACGCGGACACGAACCGCGGCGTGCGGACCATCGTGCTCGAGTGACGCCCACAGCGCATAGCGTGAGCACGGACGCGGCCTTTGACGACGCCTGTCAAGCCATTTGGTAATCTTACCGGGGCGTGTATCGTCACGCCGTTTTGTCTCTTACCAGGCATAGGTGGCAGGCCGTGTGGTTTGGGGCCTGT
>Ga0272442_10005435_pt1 | contig 17043 bp, 12 predicted proteins | sample SSMForm2O_FD_200262 | JGI IMG/M metagenome (GOLD analysis project Ga0272442, IMG submission 200262) | Marine sediment archaeal communities from Little Sippewissett salt marsh, Falmouth, MA, United States - SSM-Form-2O | ecosystem: Environmental > Aquatic > Marine > Wetlands > Sediment ... | reverse complement strand
GGGGCCGAGGGGCAATCCGAAGTGGGCGATGGGGGCGGCCTGGCCGCCCCAGCTTTCGGCGCCGTTGAGCTCGCGAAGGCCGAGCGGGCGGCCTTTGGGGTCGAGGGCGCGGTTGCACCGCTCGTAGATGATGTGGATGGCCGACCTCCCGTTCCTGGCCATCACCGTGGGGATGTTCTTCGGCGAGGCGTCGTCGTGGGTGAGGGTCTCAGAGGTCTTGGGCTTGCCTTCCCGCTTCGCTATGCTCGCGGTTCCTTGGCCTTTGGGCCGTCGGCTCAGAAGCGGGTCAATTACGCTTGACAGAGCATGCCCAATATGTTGTGGTGCGGCATCCTGCGGAGCCTGTATATGGTGGCCCGTATGAGGCCAGTCAAATGGCAGTCAAATAGGGAGCAAATGGGCACGCGGCTCGCCGCGGGGCTGACTCTAAGCCCAGTATGGCACATAGCTTGCGTGCCTCCTCGACTCGCTCTCCGGGTTGTAGGGGCGGATGAGCTTTGCGTCGATGGTGTCGCTGATGACACGGGAGATCTGGGCGCGGTTCCTCTCGTGGATGCCGAACCGCTGCCGCAACGTGGAGTTGGTCATCTGCTGGCGCTGGACGTGCAGGAGACAGGCATGCAGGTAGCAGGCGCGGACGCGGTCGGCCTTGTACATGGCTGCGAAGGTCCTATGGGCGAACAGGACGGCGCGGGTGTGTCCGCCGACCACTTCGAACAGCGGCGCCGGCAACTGGTACAACTCGGTTTGGGAGACGATCTTGTCGACGCCGCTGCCGCGCTCTTCACAGATGCCGATGCGCCGCAGGAACGAGGCGAGCGCCTCGTTCCGGCTCTGTGGGGGCGTGTCCAGGAAGCGCTTGGTGTCCATCAGGGGCTCGCCGGGGTTCGTGATCTCGAGCCGCCCGTCGAAGATCTCGACCATCGGCCCCGTTCCCGTCATCGTGAAGTCCTGGTGGATGATGGCGTTGGCCACCAACTCACGGATGGCGAGCTCCGGATACATTGGGACGGTCTTCCGGAGCGCCTCCCCGATCACTTCATTCTCGGGGAGCATGTCCTTGAGAAAGCCGATCAACCCTTCGAATCCGGCGGCGTAGCCCATGTGGTCCTGGCGCTCCCGTTTCGTGTGAACTCGCCCTCCACCGTCATACTCGACGACACGCAGGGCCTTGCGGGCAAGATGCAGGAAACGCGAGAGGTCGGACGCGAACAGGACCGCGCCCAAGTTCAGAATGTCCCACTGGCCGCCTTCGCGCGGTTGGACCATATGGTCATCGGCGAGCCGGGCGAGAATCGCGTCACGGTTCTCGGGAAGCGGCACGTCGAGCAACTTGAAGTAGGACGGATAGTCGAGTTGATACAGGACGTCCGCGCCGCTGACGCGTTCGGTCGCGACCCGCTGCTCGAAGGGAGTCACGTCGAAGATGCGCCAGAGCGCGCGTTCCCGTTCCGGAAAGTCCTTGAGCTTCTTCTTGTAGGAGCCGACGCGGATGTACTCGACGCCTTGGAACTGCACCGGCTGGTGGGCCGCACGGGGGATCTCGATCATCGATATGTGTTTGCCGTCGGCCTCGAACTCGATGAAGCGGAAGTGGATCCGAGGGTCGAGGAGGCGGAGCAGCCAATTCTCCAACTCCTCGTTGCCCCTCCTGGCGCGGCTCAGCCGAAACGTTGTGCCGACGAGCTCATGGGTTACATCGGCCACGCCCCAGACGAGATAGGCGTTGGCCTTGCCACACAAGGCGGCGGAGTTGGCGGAGTTCGTGCAGCAGACCCAACAGGTATCCGCGGCTGTCATTGCGTAGCATCGTGTCCATGCCCAACGAGCGCTCCGGCGACTGAGTCGATCATCTTGTTGAACTCGGCTTCGACCAGGGCCTCGAAGTCGGAACTGATCTGGTAGACCTCGGTGAACTCGGCGAAGGCCCAGCGGCCGAAGGAGCCAACGTTGTTCACGCCGGGGACCCAGTAGGTGTCCATGGTGGACTTCTTCTCCTTGGCATCCTCGCGGCGGTACCCCTTGATCTCGACGATCAGATGCAGCAGATCGTCCACACCGCGGCCATCGTCAGCCAGGACGATGAAGTCGGGGATGTACCTGCCGGTCTGCGAGCCGTAGCGATACTGGGGAGCCTGCCGACCCTGGGTGACACGGGAGTCCCCTCCGTTGAGGTGGGTCGATTGTACGCTGGCCAACATGCCTGTCAAGTGAGACCAGAACGCGCGACAGAGTCCGGCGGGCGACTATCTAAAGTCACCGTCCGCGAGGATGAGGGTGGTGCCGGCGGGAGGAATGTTGAGGGGTTTCTGGGCGACGCGGCCGTCGCTGAGGCAGACGGTTATGCGGCAGGGGCCGAGGGGCAGGCCGAAGTGGGCGATGGGGGCGGCCTGGCCGCCCCAGCTTTCGGCGCCGTTGAGCTCGCGAAGGCCGAGCGGGCGGCCTTTGGGGTCGAGGGCGCGGACGACGGCGCCTATCCTGCCCACTCGGGCGTGCACGCGGACGATGACGGGGGCGTGGGTGGCGGGGCGGTCGAGGGCGTTGTGGTAGAGGACGGCTTTGCGCTCGAGGTTGACGAGGAGGTCGAGAACGCGGTCGCCGTCGACGTCGGCGAAGGAGGCGGCGTAGGCGGGGCCGCAGCCGGCGAGGCCGGCGGCCTTTGTGGCGTCGGTGAAGGTGCCCGCGCCGTCGCCGAGGTAGAGGCGGCTGGGGGCCTTGGCGTGGCAGACGAAGAGGTCGAGGAAGCCGTCGGCGTTGGCGTCGCCCCAGGCGGCGGCGACGCTGCCCGGGGGCGATGCGGCGAGGGCGCCAGCGGCGGGGAGGACGTCGGTGAAGGTGCCGTCGTTGTTGTTGCGGTAGAGGCGGGGCTTTGCGGGGGCTGGGACGAAGAGGTCGAGGTCGCCGTCGTTATCGTAGTCGGCGAAGGAGTGGCCGCGTTTGTGTTCGTTGGAGGCTTGGATGCGGATGCCGGAGCGTGTGTCGGTCTTGAAGGTGCCGTCGCCCTGGTTGAGGGCGAGGACGCCGTCGGCGAGGTTGTAGAGGAAGTCGGTGTAGCCGTCGCCGTCGACGTCGGCGAAGGCAATGAAGTCGCCGTTGCCGCGTCCGAGTCCTTTGGGTCCGAGGCCGGCTTTGTCGCTGACGTCGCGGAACCAGCGTGGGCCTTTGCCTGTGTTTTCGAGGAGGCAGATGCCGTGTTCGCCGTTGGTGATGAGGATGTCGGGGCGTCCGTCGCCGTTGTAGTCGATCCAGCCGGCGCCCTCGGGGTTGCGTCCGCCGGGGACGCGGATGAGCTTGGAGTCGTCGCGGAATGCGGCACCGACGTTGGTGAAGAGCTGGAAGGCGTTGGTGAGCAGGTCGGGGTGGTCGTCGGCGTTGTAGTCGGCCCAGGCGGCGGCACGCGAGCCGCCTCGGATGCCGAGGGCCTTGGTGCGGTCGGCGAGGGTGCCGCCGTCGTTGATGAGGAGGAGGTTTCCGCCCCCGCAGCAGAGGATGGCGTCGAGCTGGTCGTCGCCGTTGGCATCGGCCCAGGCGATGCCACGGATCTCGCCGCTGCCGTGGCGGATTTCGGCGTTCTTGCGGAAGCCGGCGCTGGCGCCCACGATGCGGTCGAAGGCGACGCGTGCGCGGGTGGGGAGGCCTTCGACGAGGAGGGTCACCTTGTCGAAGGTGCGTTTGGGGAGTGGCTTGTTGTGTTTCCAGGCGGAGGATTTGCATTTGAAGTGGGCGGCGCCGAGTGGGAAGGTGATGCGTGCGGCCTTGGCCTTGGGGGGGATGGTGACGGCGGGCGTCTCGAACATCTCCCAGTCGGGAGCGGAGCCGAATGCCACGGCGAGAGCGAGGGGGCGGTCGGAGGGGTTATCGACGTCGGCGGAGAGGCGTGTGGCGTCGGAGAGGTCGACGTAGTGGAGGATGGTGACGGCGAGCTTGGCGTCGGGGCGGCCGTTGCAGTCGAGGTGCATGACCTTGCCACGAGGGCCTTCGGAGAGGACGTCGAGCTTTGCGGGGCGGCCCCAATCTTCTTCGACGGCCCAGCCTGCGACGGCTTCGAGGCCGTCGTTGCCGGCGAGGGGCTTGGGGGCCGGCGTGGCGGGCCGCGGTGTGGGCGTGGGCTTCGATGGCGTGGTGCGTGGGGGCTTGGCGACGGTGATCTTCTTCGGGTCGATGCGGCGTGCGGAGGGGTTGGGCTTGGGCGGCTGGGTGCGGCCGGCCAGGACGTCGGTGGTGAGACGGATGAGGTCGGGGGTGGAGCCGTTGTAGGTGCGTGGCATGGCGACTTCGAGGTGTGTGAACCGCCACCAGACCTTGGAGCGGTCGCGGGAGTCGGTGCCGAAGAGCTGGTACCAGGTGCCGGCGGCGTGGACGCAGGATGCGAGGCTGTTGCCCTTGCGCTGGTAGTAGACGATGACGGGGATGCCGGGGCGGAGGCGTGGCATGAGGTACTTGACGTGGTCGCCGGGGCCGGTGGCGAGGTTCATCTGGATGCGCTTGAACTCGGCTTTCCCCTTGATGGTGCGTTCGATGGCGGCGATGGCGAGCTTCCTGGCGGCGTCGACCTTCTCGATGCGCCCGACGCACACGTTGCTGGATTCGGCGAGGACTTCCTTGAGGGAGTAGAGGCGTTCGATGAAGGCGGCGGCGGGGCGTGGGAGGAGAAGGGCGGCGGCGAGAGCGAGGGGAGCAAGGCGCAGGTTCATGGGGTGTCCTCAGTAGCGGATCTCGAAGCCTGCCAGGGCGCCTTCGGCGGGCTGCGGGGTGGCATCGAGCTTCTGGACGCGTGCGGCTCTGGGGCCGCGGCGCATCTTATCGAGCAGGGTGGCCACGTCCTTCGCGGGGCCTTGAACGACGGCCTCGACGCGCCCGTCGGCGAGGTTCTTCACCCATCCCGCGAGCTTGAGGCGGCGGGCTTCGCGCTGGGTGAAGGCGCGGAATCCCACGCCCTGCACGCGTCCGCTCACGAACACGTGGATGCGCCGCGCGCCCGCGGGGGCCTGCTGCACGACGCGCTCGAAGATGATGACGACGGCGCTGCCGGGGGCGGGAAGCTGGGGGAGGTTGGCGGTGTAGATGTTTTCCTTGCGAGCCTCGGGGCGGGGGTTTTGGAAGAGGGGCGAGGCGTCCTGGAAGTGGAGGCCGACGATGCTCTTGGTGACGGCGGCCTCGAGGGTCTCCTTGTCGGCCGCGGGGTCGTAGCCCTTCTTCGAGCCGGTGAATGTCCAGGGCATGGTCTTGAGGGGCTGGCCGCCTTTGAGGTAGCGGACGAAGACGTCGACGGCGCGACGGATGGTCTTTCCGTCGGCCTGGTATTCGGCGAGGATGCGGACGGGCTGGCCACGTGGCGGAGCGTCCTCGGTGGCGGGGGTTCCGGGCTTGAGGCCAATCTGGGCGAGGGCCTGGGCGATTTCGATGGGCGTGCACGGGGTGGTGAAGAGCGATTCGTAGGCCTTGCCGCCCTCGGCCACGAGGACGTACTCGATGGCGCCCTTGAGCTGTTTGTAGACGCCCTGCTTCGCCGCGACCGCGGGGATGCGGACGGAGCTGGCCTTGGCATCGACGGTGGGGCGCTCGCCCGCCGCCGCAAGCGCTGCGGTGAGGCAGATGGCCAGGCACCACAGCCCGCGAGGTGTATGCATTAAGAGCCCCTGACAAGTCTCTACCAGTTCGGACACTTTACGCGCCGGAGCGCGGGGATTTGTCAGGCGAATGTAAAAGCCTGTAACGGGTCAGCCGGGCTCCCCGGGCCACTGGATGGTGAAGACGGAGTAGTAGCAGCCCTCGTCGGCGAGGCGGAAGAGGTCGGGGCGGGCTCGGATCCAGGCCATTTCGTGGGGTTCGCCGGTGTCGCCGGGCTTGTCCGGGAAGATGCTGAGCTGGACGAAGAGGTGGGTGACCTGGCTCTCGCGGAGTGCTTCGAGCCAGGCGGCTGCATCGTCGGCCTGGCGGTCGGCGGGGACATAGAGGACGGTGTTCTGGAGGCGGCGTCCCATGAGGGGATAGAAGAACCAGTGGTGGCCTGCGAGGGGCTCGAAGCTCACGAGAGCGATGGTCTTGGGCTCGCGGGGCTCGTCGCAGAATGCCCAGCCTCGGGCGTAGTGGGTGGGGATGGGGTGGAGGTCGACGCGTGTGGCGAAGAAGCGATTGCGCTTCGCATCGCGGAACCGCTGGAGAGCGGGCGCCCCCAGGACGAGGGCGAGCAGGGCGACGCCCGCGACGGTCGCTGAGAAGATGCCTCGGCTGTGGCTCAGGCCCCGCAGTGCGAGCAGCGCCGCCACGAGGATCGGCAGGCCGACGGCGACGGCGAGGAGCACGCTCGGGGAGTCGGGCACGATGCACATCACGAACAGGTCGTAGAGGAGGAATCCGCACAGGCAGGCGCGGGCGATGCGGCGGGCACGCGCCCAGGGGAGCATCGAGACGGCGACGAGAGCGCCCACGGCCATGAGCGCCACGGAGGGAGCGATGAATCGGCACGACGATTCCTGCCAGAAGCGCCGGGCCGAGGCGGTGCTGGCCGAGGGGTCGAGGTAGAAGAGCGCAGCGGGGACGATCCAGCAGAGGGCGGCAGCCCACAGCTCCACGCGGAAGGCGGCGCGGCGCGCCAGGAAGAGGGCGAGGAGCGCGAGGACGACGAGCCCGGGCAGCTTCGGCCCCCAGGTGAGCGGCGTGTGGCGGAGGCGGTGCACGTAGGTGGCCGAGCGGGCGAGCTGAGCGGCGTCGTTGCGCCAGGTCCCCGCGTAGGCCGTCCGCGTGCGGGCCTCGGTCATCGGCGAGGCGCCGCGAAGGATGTCGATGCCGAACAGGCGGACGCTGGCGGGGTAGATGGGGTTGCCCGTCTGCTGCGCGTTTCTCAGGTAGGTGGAGCCGCCGAGGAGCACGGGGATGGCAATGGCGAGGCCGAGCGTGGCGAGTCCCCTGCGCCAGCGTGCGGGGCGTCGGCCGACGGCGCCGATGACCACAATGGCGCCCACGAGCGCGGCGGCGGGAAGGGCCGTGTACTTCGTGCCGACAGCGAGGCCGCAGGCGGCGAAGGCGGCCACGGCGTCGGGCCAGCCCCGGCCTCGCACACTCCGCACCATGAACAGGACGGCCGCGGTGAGCTGGCTCATCACCAGCACATCGTTGTACTGCGTGGCGACGTAGGCCAGGACGGCGGGGGAGAGGCAGGCGAGGCCGGCGGCGAGGGCGCTGTCGTAGACGTCGAGGCCGAACTCGCGGCACAGCCCGTAGACGCTCGCGGCGGCGAGCACGAGCAGGGGGAAGTTCGCGAAGTTGGCCAGGAAGTCGCTGTGGAACGGGAGCATCACCCAGGTCACAAGCGCCTCGAAGTGGGTGGGCAGGTGGCTCAGGCCCGCCATCGCCGGCGGCAGCGCGATGCGGGCAAGCCCGCCGCTCTGCACCCACGTGGCGGCGAAGGTGTTGTGGTAGGTCAGCGAGTCCCAGGAGAGCGGCGGTCGCGTGGCGGCGCGAATCGCGGCGAAGGCCAGAAGCAGCGCGGCCCCCAGGAGCAGGAGGCCGCCGCGCGACCTGCCGATCGTCCGCACCCACCCGGCGGCGCAGCGGCTCTCACCTCGCGCATCGCCGCTGCGTCCCCACACCAGATGGCACACCACCGCCAGCCCGACCGCGGGCACCAGCACGGCCCACCGACTCAGCGCGCCCGCCGCGCCGAGCAGATGCACGATGGACACCACGAGCGCGAGCCACACCGTGCCCGTGGCCACCAGGCGGGCGGACGCGCGGCCTTCGGGCCAGAACCGCCGCGCCACCAGGTGGCCACACCAGAGCAGCGCGCCGTTGGCCACAGCCGCGATCAGGACGCCGAGCAGCACGTTGGCAGCATCGCCGGTCATCGGCTCCCCTCACCAGCGTCGCCAGAACATCGCGGGGACGGCCCGCCACATGGTCTTGAGCCGCAGGGCCAGGCGGTCGTAGGGATGGCACAGACACTTCCAGGCGTAGCTGGGGCTCAGGTAGAAGCGGCGGTAGGCCTGCTTGGCCATCGCGCGGATTCGGGCGTTGGGGAACTGCGGCAGGTCGGGCTCCCCCTGGTCATTGAGCCACCCGTTCTCGGCCATCATCGCGTGGTAGGGCGTGCCGGGGAACGGGATCATGATCTGGAACTGCGCGGTGTAGGGGTTGAGCCGCTTCGCCCAGGCGATGGTCGTCTCGAACGACTCGGGGGTCTCGCCGGGGAACCCGACCGCGAAGTCGCCGTGGATGCGCAGCCCCGCGCGGTGGGCGTCGTCGGTGAAGCGGGTCATGCGGTCGACGGTCACGCCCTTGCGGATGGTGCGGAGCACCTGGGGGTCGCCCGATTCGTAGCCCACGTGGAGGGTGCGGCAGCCGGCACGCTTCATCAGCTTCAGCACGTCGAGGCTCATATTGCCGCGTGCGTAGCACGACCACGGCAGGCGGATGCCCGCGGCGAGCTTCGCCTCGCAGAACTCCCGAGCGCGCTCCTCGGGAAACGTGTCGTCCTGGATCATCACCGAGCGGATGTGGGGCAGCTCGCGCTCGATGCACCGGAACTCCTCGACCACGTTGTCCATCGACCGCACGTTGTAGGTCGGGCCGGTCACGTAGGTGTGCACCCACAGGCAGTAGGTGCACCGCCCCCAGCAGCAGCCGCGGCCGGTCATCAGGTCGATGAAGGGGAACAGCTCGGAGGGGGTGCGGTAGCGGCGCACGTCGAGGCGGGTGTCGAAGAAGCGCGAGACGAAGGGGATCGCATCGAGCTGCTCGCCCGTGAGAAAGGGCCGCATGGGATTGCGGGTGACCGCCTCGCCATCCTTCCACGCGAGGTTGGCGATCTCGGCGGGCGGGCGGCCCGCGGCGATCTCGCCCACGGGATGCTCGAACTCGCCGACGGCCAGCTTCGTGATGACGCGGCTCTTCGCCAGCGTGGCCTCGGGGTCGATCGATGCAAACGGCCCGGCGATCACCGCATCGCAGCCGATCTCCTCGACCAGCGGGTCCGCGAAGTCCAGGTCGTTCTGCTCGCTCAGGCGACCCGTGTAGACCACGAGCAGATCGGGGCGGAACTCGCGGACCACCGCACGGGCACCCTCGTGGTCCAGATACTCCGACGGCGCGTCCACCACCTTCACCTCGTGCCCCGCACCCTCCAGATACGCGCCGCAGTAGCCCAGCAGCAGCGGATACCACTGCGTGGCCGAGAGCGACACGAAGTCGCACCGGGCGTTCCGCATATACTCCTTGACGTATGGAGGCGAGAGCAGCAGCACGCGCATCACAATCCCCTACTCCGCCGCCGGATTCGATCCCGCCGCACGAGCGAAATGCCTGGTCTGCGTGGCGCCCAGTATGGCAGGAACGAACACGCACAGCAAGAGAGCGAGGAGCGACATGGTGACGGTCTTCTCGGGTGCGACGCCGAACGCAGCCAGCAGCGGCACGAGCGCCAGCTCCCGCGTGCCGATGCCGCTCACGCTCACCGGGATGAGCGAGGCGAGGCTCCCGATCGGGATCAGCACGATGAACAGCCCATATGGGATGTCCATCGACAGCGCCACCGCGATCGTGTAGGTCTGCGTCCAGATGAGCACCCACGACACCAAGCTCAGCCCCACGGCCAGCGCGAGCGGCATCGCGGCGGGCATCCCGGCATACACCCGGTCGACCCGATCCCGCAGCCCCTCGTGCCTCGACCGCGGCACCACGGCGAACATCAGCCGCCCGAGCACGAACTGAGCGGTCGGCCGGTGGTAGAAAACGAAGCCTGCCCCCGCGAACGCCAGCGTCACAGCCACGACGAAGAACAGCGCGCGGGCGCCCAGGTGCTCCGCCACCATCACCGCGGCCCCCGTGGCGAATCCCCCGAGCACGATGAGCTCGATCAGCTTGTCGAGCACCACGCTGCTGCTCAGCTCGTCCACCGGGCGCCCGCAGTGCTCCGCAAGGTAGCGCACCTTGAGCAGCGTGCCCACGCGCCCCGGCGTAATCGTGCCGTAGAAAATGCCCAGCAGGTTCAGCCGGAGCAGCGTCCAGAACCCCACGCGCACGTCCGCCCCGCGCAGCAGCAGCCGCCATTTGAGGGTCTGCACGGCGAGCATCGCGAACATCAGCACGGGCAGTGCCAGCAGAGGCCAGGGGCGGAGCCCCCCGAACGCGCGCACGATGTTCCCCGGCCCCACGCGGCCCACGATCACCGCGAGCAGCACCACGCCCACGCACGGCAGCAGCTTATGCCAGAACGCCTTGCCCACAATCGTCCTCTATGCGAGCCCCGCGTGGGCCGCGAGCCGCTCGAACGAACCGCCGAGACGGGCTTCATCCAAGTTCACCCCGTACGTCTCGGCGCGCGCCACCACGGGCTCCACGCTGCGCCGAAGAACCCCCGCAGGGTCCGCCAGCGCGCTGGCGGGGTTCGCCACGAGGTAGTTGCTCAGATACGTGGCCACGCGGGTCAGCTCGAATTGCTGGATGAGCACCAGGCGGCGGGCGCATTCATCCGCCGCGAGCCGCTCGATCGCAAACGGCCGCGGCGACCGCGCGAGCACGTACACACGCCACGGCTCCGCACGCTCCGCAACGGAAAAGCACCGCCTCGCAGCCAGCCCCAGCGACTTCTCCAGGAAGCCCCACGAGAGCAGCCCCACAAGGTCGCCCACCCTGAGCCGCACCCGCTCGCCCAGGCTCAGCTCGGGGCGGAGGCCGTGGCGGCGCAGCATCGCCGTGGTCACCGGGATGCTCAGCGGAAAGCTCCACACCCCGCCCTCGGGATCCACAAGCGTGTTCTCATCGCCGAGCAGTTCCGCGCCCTTCCGCGCCAGGTGGAAGCACGCCGAGGTCTTACCCACCCCGGGGAACGCGGCAAACACACACGCGCGGCCCTTCACGCCCACGGCCGAGGCGTGGAGCAGCGCGCTCCCCTGCGTCGCCAGCTTCAGCGCAAACAGGGGCCGGAGCACCTTCGTGATGAAGGCCTCGTAGCCCACCGCCGGGCGGCAGTGGCACCGCACCCGCCACTGCCGATCCTCCAGGCCAGCCAGCAACACCCGCCATCGCACCACCTTGTAGGTCTCGGCGTAGTGCACGAAGCCGCGCCCGCACCGCGACTCCTTCGTGACCAGCGTCGTCTCGCCCTCCCCCACGTCGTGGGGGCCGAGAAGAACCTCCACGTCCGGCTCGTCCACGTGGTCGACCCCGAAAGCAGCGAACTTGGCGGAGAACGCGCGCAGGTCGGCCGGCCGCGGGGCGCTCACGCGGAACCGGAACCGATCGTGCACGTTGAAGCTCGCCACCTGATCACCCATCGATCACTGCCTCGGGTTGTGCTTGAAGAGGATCGTGCTCGTCTCCGGATCCTCGGCCACCTTCTGATAGGTCGCCGCGATGTGGAGCCACGGCGCCCGACGCGCCTTCGCCGTGAACTTCCAGCTCTCGAGGCCCGGCCGGTAGTTGTTGATCACCACGTAGTCCGGGCGGAACCGCTCCAGACGCGGGTTCAGAATGTCGAGAAGCTCCGACGCGCCCAGCGCCACGCGCCCCGTCATCAGGTTCATCAGGTCGGGATTGTCGACCACGACGACGCTCGACGGCTTGGTGTGCGCACGCACCATGCGGATCGCGGGCTCCCACTGCCGGTTCGCAGGATGCCCAATCATGGCCACCAGACCCGCCGTGCACCCTGCCATTATGGCCAGGAAGCCCGCGGCGGCAAGCACCGTGAGCACATTCGCTCCGTGGGCGCGGCCCCAGCGCCTGCCCGCCGCCGTGGGGCTGCCCGTCCACGCCCTCGCCACCGACGGCCACGCGAGCACCCTGCGCGGCAGCGCCACCGCCGTGAGGAACACTGCCGAGAGAATCGGCGGGCTCATCACCGCCGCGTGGCGCAGCCACAGGGCAGGCGTCAGCAGCGAGTACCCGAGAAGATAAAGAGCCAGGATCGCCACGATCCGCCAGCCAGGCCCCGCCGCCGCCGCCACCACCACTGCGAAGCCAATGGCCTCGCCACGCCCGTAGGTCGACATCTTTTCGTGCTCGCCGTAGAAGCGGAGGAACGAGAGCGTCTTCCGCTTGAGCTGCACCAGCCACCACCGGCCAAACGCCGCAGGATGCGCGCGGATCTCCGCCCCGACACCCTTGTTGATCAGCGTGCTCAGACGCGGATGCTCCGAGAAGTTCTCGTGGATCTTCGAGCTGTTCACCTCCGGCCACGACGTATAGCGCGGGATAAACGCGTCGTAGCTTGCATCGTAGTCCAGCGTGTGGTAGTGCACCCCCGCCCCAGGGCCGTAGTCCACGAACAGCACGGGCACGTTGAGCACGGCCACCCCGCAGGCAATCGCCAGCGGCGCCGCCACCACCTCACGCAGCCGGCGCTGCACCGCCGCACGGGCGGCAGCGGGCACGAAGTACACGAGGAACAGGCCGAAGACGAGCACGATCCCCTCGGGGCGGCTTACCGTCGCCAGCCCCGCGGCCAGCGCCATCACAAGGGTAGCTACGCCGAGCTTCCACTCGCGCAGCTCGGCGAGCAGCCACAGCGTCAGCCACGGCAGAAGCTCGAAGAGCGTCACCGTGCCCAGACCGAAGAGCATGAAGTGGGTGGGCACGAGGCACAGGCCCAAAGCGGCGAACTCGCAGAACCGGTCGCGGCCGGCCGTCCACAGCCCCATCCGCCGAAGTCGGGGCACCATGAGGCCGTAGAAGCTCAGCGGCAGCAGGCACCCGAGCATCGAGGCCGCCACGTGGATCGCATACACGTTCGTGCCCGTCAGGTAGAAGAGGAAGCTGGTCACGTAGGGCACGAGCGGCCGGCGGGCAGCGGTCGGGCGCGACCCCACCACGTCGTCCAGGCTCACCTTCGGCCCCGTCCAGAAGTCCCCGATGAAGTAGTCGACCACGAAGCCCCGTCCGCTCGCGATGTTCCGCGCCAGACAGTAGTACTCCGGCACGTCCCCCATCCCGAACGACGCCACCCCCGGGTAGCGCAGCAGCGGCACGCACGACACCCAGATGGCAAGCAGAGCCGCACAACCACCGTAGAGGAACCAGGGTGCCTTCCCATCCCCTTCCGCCGCCACACGCCTGCCTGAGCGGAGCCGGCACACCACCAGGAACACCGCGGAGCCCGTCACCAGAGCCCAGGCAATGGCCCGCTTCCACGCCAGCGGCAGCGGCAGCCGGCCGAGAGCAAACGCGGCGAGGAACACCACGCACAGCGACAGCAGCACGCACGTGACCAGCCGGAACGGCCGGCTCCACTTCTGGAGCGGGGCGTGGAACCACGCCCTGGCCACCGCCATGCCCGGCAGGAGCAGCACGCAGGCGATGATCGCCACATCCAGGAGGAACCGCATCCTGCCCCTCGCATCGTGAGGATCGCAGCCTCGCCTCGTGCGAGGCCCGCGGCCGCATCGGGCCGCTCGTCCGTCGCCTCAGACCAGTCCCTCGCGCTCGTAGAATGCCCACGCCTGGGCAATGCTCTCGCGAAACGGAACCCGGGCCGTCCACCCCAACTCGCGCTCGGCCAGGGCACTCGAGTAGTACTTGAACGCAAACAGGTCGCCCACGATCTGCGGGGTCATGAACCGGCCCCCGCCCAGCTTCCCCGCGGCCCAGGCCGCGGCCGCCATCGGCCCGCGCATCCAGCGCGGCAGCGGCACGCACACGGGGCGCCGCCCCACGGCGGCCGCAATCGTCGCGATGATCTCCGCGAACGGCAGATTCGCCCCCCCGAGTACGTAGCGGCACCCCGACTGGCCGCGCTCGCCGGCGGCCACGACCCCCGACGCCACGTCGCCCACGTCCACCACGTTGCTCCCACCCGAAGGCACGGGCACCACGCGGCTGCGGGCCACCTTCGCCACCAGCGTCCCCGAGTTCAGGCTCCAGTCCCCCGCACCGTACACCGTCGTCGGGTTCACCACGGCCACCCACTGCTCCCCCGACGCCTCGCGAGCCGCATCCTCGGCCGCGAGCTTGCTCGCCAGGTAGGGGTTGCGCGCCGCCGCCGGCGCGTCGGCCGCCGACCCCTCATCCAGCACGTCCGCGGCCGACCCGCTCAGCCCCAGCGTGCACGCACTGCTCACCACCACGCACCGCTCGATGCCCCAGCGGCGCGCGGCTGCCAGCACCGTGGCTGTGCCCTGCCCGTTCACGCGCAGCAACTCGGCCCGCTGCGCGGGATCGAAGCTGATGCGCGCGGCCAGATGATAGAGGCGATCGCAACCGCGGCCCGCGTCGCCCAGCGACGCCCCGTCCGTCACGTCGCCGCACGAGCAGACGACCGACGGCGGGAGCCCCTGCGCCTCCCCGCGGACCAGCGCCACCACCTCCACCCCCTCCCCCAGAAGATACTCGATGAGACGCCGACCGATGAACCCCGTGGCGCCAGTGACCATCGCTCTCATGCCGAGGCCTCCAGCCCCACGCGCGGTGACCCCCCCACCCCGCACCTACGTCCCCGCATCCTCGCTGCTCGCCTCCCCGCTCGGGCTCTCCAGACGCTTGTAGCTGCTCGTCTGGCGGAAGAACGGATACGAAAGCCCCGTCGCCATCAGGATCAGGTTGCTGTAAATGTAGCAACGGAGCATCGTCAAAAAGTCGGTCCCCCCGCCCCCCTCCGGCAGCGGAATGCACCGGAACGCCGCACTCGTCGCCGCCAGAAGGATGAACAGGAACGCCACACCCAGACCCACAACGTCGTACCGACCCAGCGTGAGCAGCGACGCCCCGAGCAGGACGAACGACAGCCCCGAAAGCGGAAGCAGCAGCAACTGCGCAACCTTCGTGCAGTACGCCAGCTTCCACCCCGGAGGCATGTCGGGCAGGCGGTAGAGGAAGCGCAGAGCCTCGCGCAGGTACGCGTTCGACTTGCGGAACTTGTGCGCGAAGAAATCGTCCAGAGTCCCAGGGCCGCGAAGCTCGCGCACCACCGCATCCCGGCAGTAGACCGTCCGCAGCCCGCGCGTGTTCGCCTCGAACGCCACGTAGATGTCGTCCGCAACCACATCGGGCGGGAACTGCTCGATCAGCGAACGGCGGAACGCGTAGCACACCGCGATCACAATGCTCGACGTGCACACGTCGCTCTCGAGGAGCCGACCGCGGTTCTGCCCCGCCCAGTAGCACCGATCCACGTCGAGTGCATCCGGCGGATACACGAAAGCACCCACCACGCCCACCCCGTTCGTGCGGTAGAACTCCCGCACGAGCGACGAAATCACCGTCGGCTCCATCCGACCGTCCACGTCCGTGTTCACCACGATCGAGCCCCGAAGCTCCGGCAGCGCGTGGTTGAGCTGGTTGATCTTCCCCTTCTCGGGACACCGCACGATGCGAACCCCCGAGTCCTCCCCACACGCCTCCTCCAGACGCTCCACCGTGTCGTCCCCCGACCCGCCGTCCGCAAACACAATCTCCATCAGATCGCTCGGGTAGTCCTGCTCCCGAAGATCCCGATACTTCTCGGCAATCTGACCCCGCTCGTTGTAGCACGGCACCACCACCGACACCATCGGCAGCCGGTCGATCTCCAGGGGCTCGGCCTCCCGGCGGCCCACCAGACCCGTGAACCGCAGAAACAGATAGTACCCGAAGCACGTCCACCCGATCACCAAGCAGCTCAGCCCGAACAGCAGAATCAGAATCCACACGGATGCAAGCTCCAAATCGCGGTGTCAGCAGCACATGAGTATAAGCTACGCCCGCATTTCGTTCAACGCCTTTTTAACCCCCCGCACCCCTTGACCCTGCGTCCCATCTGCCCTAGAATACCTGAACCGGGGAGCCACAGCGTAGGAGCCCACGCATGCCGGAAGGAAAGGTCACGCGCCGCCAGTTCGTCCAGACCACCGCAGCCGCCACCGCAGTCGTCGCCGCAGGCGCCGCAGCCGCCGAAGTCCCCAAGAGCAAAATCGTCAACTACAACGAGAACATGGAATACCGCCTCTGGGGCAAGGCCGGCCTCATGATCTCCGCCGTGTGCCTCGGAGGACACTGGAAGCGCATCGACAAGATGGTCCCCGGCGTCTTCAAGAGCCGAAGCTGGCTCAGCGCCAAGCTCGACGACAACGGCTTCATCAAGAACCGCACCGACGTCGTCAGCCGATGCATCGACGTCGGCATCAACCACATCGACGCCTGCACCATCGAGGAAGTGCGCGCCTACGCCCGAGCCGTCAAAGGCCGACGCGAGAAGATGCACCTCGGGTGCTCCTGGTACCAGCGCGAGCTGCGCAACGGCAGGTGCCGAACCAAGAAAGCCCTCCTCAACACCCTCGACTGGGGCATGAAGGACGCCGGCCTCGACTACGTCGACCTCTGGCGCATCACCATGCACGAGCGAAGCAGCCGCCACACCGACGGCGAGGTCGAGGAAATGATGGCCGCACTCGAAGCGGCAAAGAAAGCAGGCAAAGCACGCTTCATCGGATTCTCCTCACACGACAGACCCCACATCGCCAAACTCATCAAAGCCTACCCCGACACCGTCGACGCCATCGTCACCCCCTACACCGCAAAGACCACCGAAGCCCCCAAGGACAGCCTCTTCCCCGTCATCAAGGAACACAACGTCGGCTTCTTCGGCATCAAGCCCTTCGCCAGCAACTCCCTGTTCAAGGGCGACAGCTCCCCCGGCAACCCCCACGCCGAAGAGGACGACAAGCGGGCACGCCTGGCCATCCGCTACATCCTGTGCAACGACACCATCACCGCACCCATCCCCGGCATGATCAACACCCACCAGGTCGACAACGTCGCCAAAGCCGTCACCGAAGCCCGGCAACTCAACAAAGCCGAAGCCCAGGAACTCCAGGACGCCATGAACGAAGCCTGGGCCAAGCTCCCCCGCGACTACCAGTGGCTCAAGGACTGGGAGTGCGTCTAGCAACACCCGGCCGAGCAGCACGGGGGCGCCCCACCCGGCGCCCCCGTCGCCGTCCCACCACAACCCCCACACGCCCCCCGAGGAAACCCACGTGCGAAACGCCCCCTGGCTCCTCATCCCACTCCTCGCACTCCTCGCACTCGCATGCCAGAACCTCGGCCGCCACGCCCCCACCCCCCCCGCCACAC
>Ga0272442_10005434_pt1 | contig 17053 bp, 15 predicted proteins | sample SSMForm2O_FD_200262 | JGI IMG/M metagenome (GOLD analysis project Ga0272442, IMG submission 200262) | Marine sediment archaeal communities from Little Sippewissett salt marsh, Falmouth, MA, United States - SSM-Form-2O | ecosystem: Environmental > Aquatic > Marine > Wetlands > Sediment ... | reverse complement strand
TGACGAATATCAGGATACTAATCGCGCACAGTATGAAATTGCCAAAGCCCTGGTTTCAACGCACGACAATATTTGTGTAACCGGCGACCCCGACCAGTCCATTTATCAGTGGCGAGGCGCAGACATCCGCAATATACTGGCCTTTGAAAAAGATTGGCCCAATGCAGTCGTTATCAAACTTGAGGAGAACTTTCGCAGTTCCGCCAATATTCTTGCTACCGCTGACAGCCTTATCGCAGCCAACCGCAAGCGAAAACAAAAAAAACTCATCGCCACCAGGCCGAAAGGCAAAGAGGTTGCTATAGAAATGTGTGCCGATGAGAAGCAGGAAGCCCAGGCAATCGCCCGGAGAATCAGGGAACTAACCGAAGAAGGCGTAAATTTACATGACATAGCTGTATTCTATCGAATTAATTCTATGAGCAGGGTGCTGGAGGAAGCATTTATCGGCAACCAAATCCCGTATCAGATTGTCCGCGGTGTGGAATTCTACAGCCGAAAAGAAATTCGCGACATCCTGGCGTATTTGAAAATACTTGTCAATCCCGCTGATGAAGTTTCCCTGCTGCGTATCATCAATACACCTGCTCGCGGGATAGGAAAAACAACGGTTAACAGAGTTCGCGACTACGCTGTTTCAAATAAGATCACTTTTTTTGAAGCCTTAAAAAGATCAGCTCATATCCAATCTCTTTCCAATGCCCCTAAAACCAAGCTTGCCGGCTTTGTCGAAATGATAAATCGCTTCGCAGCTGATTTGGATGGCAGAGTTGCACCGCTTGCAGAGCGTGTTTTCGTTGAATCCGGGTTAAAAGAGTCTCTTAGCGGCTCTAAGGCTCCCGATAAAAGCGCAGTGGAAAACATCGAAGAACTCATAAACTCCGCTGCCCAGTATGACAAGGAGACCGAGTCGCCGTCGCTGCTGGGCTATCTTCAGCAGATATCTTTGTTCAGCGATGTTGATAGTTACGATGCCGCAAGCAGCCGGGTTGCCCTGATGACTTTGCATTGCGCGAAAGGGCTTGAATTTGAAAATGTTTTTATAATCGGCCTTGAGCAGGGTCTGCTGCCTCACGAAAGGAGCGTCGATGATGAAGACCAAACCGAGGAGGAGAGAAGACTATTTTTCGTCGGCATAACCCGCGCAAAATCGAATCTGAATATAAGCTACGCTCAATACCGAACCATCCGGGGCCAGATGCTGCGGACGATACCATCGCAATTTTTATACGAGCTTGATGTCGGGCTGCCCCAGCCTGTTAGCGAAAGTCAAGATTTTTGCGAGGACAGTACCAGCCAGGTTTTTGCAGGTTTGCCCATGGGCCAACTGGTAAGACATAAAAAATTCGGTCTCGGACACATCAAAGAGTTCACCGACCTTGGGGAAAACAGCACGGTACTAATCAAATTTAATACGGGACAAATAAAAACACTTATGCTAAAATACGCCAACCTTGAATATTTGTAAAACCTATTGAAGTTCATATAAGGCTTTTGCAAAATAGGTTTTAGAAACACTCCTTTGTTTTGGTTGTAAATGTTTTATGTTGAACAACTTACATTATAACCGGAACGGAGGAGATTGCAGGAAAACAATGAGCGCAACTCAATGTTTTATATAGAGTTATAATTTTGCAGAAAAGGGTTATAGACTTTTAACATAGGAGAATCCAAGATGAACGAAAGCCAAAACAAACGGGACAATTTGACCGACACTACCGACTGCCTTGAAGCTGTCGGGGTATTTAAAGGATGGAAGAACCTTTTATTTGCAATTACGGTTTTGTGTCTTCTGATGCTGCAGGGGGCCTTTTGGCTGGTAAATACCAGCTTTGTAAAAACCGCTGACACTACCAAATGCGAGCCATCTGTTGTTGAAGACCAGGGCAAAGATAACACATCTGCTGCGGTAGCAACCGAAACCGACAAAATTGAACAGGCTGCCAAAACAGTGGCTTTGGACATAAACCAACCTGCCCAGTCCCAAGCACAGAAGCCCAAAAAACAACGGCCATCTCCTCTGCTCGGCATAAAAATAAAATTTGAACAGTTGGCTCTACTCATTCGCTTCTTAAACTTCGTGCTCATATTAGCAGCCGTATTTTATTGCCTGACAATGTTATTTAGTTTGAAGGTCTCAATGATGGGCAGGCTTGGCGGAATAAATCATATTGCCAGAGCATTTTTCCTCTCATTGGCTTTTCTGGTTTTGCTGGTGCCCTGGCAGTTGGTTTTTGCAGGCGCCGTTGCCGGAGCAATGTATACCCCCCAGGAATTATTAAGCTGCTCTGCCGCTGCTAAGGATAGTGATATATTTTCCCAGATACTCTACTATCTGCGGTTTACCGGCTATTGGCTGTTGGTATTGCTGCTGCTCATCTTCTCTCAGTTGCGCAGTGCCCGCTGGGCAAAAGCAACGCTACGAAGGCTCGAGATTGTATAAAAAACAGGCGGGCAAACGGAGAGGAAGGGATTCGAACCCTTGGTAGAGACTTGCCCTACACAGCCTTTCCAAGGCTGCTCCTTAAGCCACTCGGACACCTCTCCAAATTAACCTCGGTAATATAACATTAACATAGCGCCTCTGCAATTAATTTAGATTTCTGGATTATCCGGCAAGCAACTAATTTTTCCTGGAAAAAATGAACCGTCTGGTATAATCTCAGGACTAAATAAATAGTATGACAGGCTCGAGCGAAGATATAATAGATCAGTTGCTGGTTATGGACGCACAGGACGGCGACGGTAAGGCTGTGGAAAAGCTTGTCAGCCTTTGGCAGAAACGTCTCTGGCAGCATGCTTTTCGATTAACTGCTGACAAAGAAGCTGCATGGGACATCACTCAGCAAAGCTGGCTTGGTATCATAAAAGGTTTGAGAAAATTGCATGACCCCGCAAATTTCAAAGCCTGGATATACAGAATAACAACAAATAAATCGATGGACTGGCTGAAAAACAAAAGTAAAGACCAACACATAAACCTTGATTCAGTTAAGGCGGATTGCTGCCAGAATAAAGATGATCTGCGAGTAAAAGAATTAGTTCGAAGATTAAAAAATGATAGCAGGGCAGTCTTGAGCCTATATTATTTTGAGCAGTTAAGTATTTCTGAAATCAGTATCGCCCTGAATATCCCGCAGGGTACTGTAAAATCTCGCTTGTTCAAGGCAAGGGGCGAATTGAAACAGTTATGGGAAAAGTATTTTGATAATTGATTTTCGAGGTGAAAAAATGGATAAGGAACAGATAAAAAAGATAATCGATAATCCGCCAGAATACGATGAGTCGAAAGAAGTCACAATGCGTTCATATTTAAGAGACTTCTACAGCAGGAGAATGCTATGGGTTGTGCTCAATGTTTTTATATGTTATTTTGTCTGCCTGGTCCCAATGATTTTTTGTGCCATCAAATTCTTTCAAACCAACCAGACTAGATACCAGATTATGCATGCTGCCATCATTGTTTGTTGCAGCCATTGGATGGGCTTTGTGAGCGTTTTCGCTTGGGTGATGGTGCAAAGACCCAGCATCAGCCGAAAAATAAAAAGGCTGGAGCTTCGCATCGCGGAGTTGACAGAAAAGATAGAAATTCAACAAAAATAGTAAGGAGAATCATTATGGATATCACTACGATCAAAATGTTCTTTATGTGGTGCACGATATTAAACCTGGGAATACTGATCTTTTCTTCCATTATGTGCATGTTCTGCGCTGATTTTTCTTTCCGAATGAACAATAGATTTTTCGGAATTTCGAGAGAAGCTTTTAACACTTTAATATGTTGCTTCCTTGGGTTCTTTAAGGTTATTGTTATAGTCTTCAGTATCATCCCCTACATTGCTCTGGAGATCATAGGATAAGAAGTTGGGCAGCACTACAATTACATAGAAACATGAAGGCAAAAATAAAGCTACATGTTGTAATATTAACAATGTTATTTCTGCCGAGGTTTTTTTCTTGCTCGCAACGATAATATCGATAATAATCAATTATCGAAAAATCGACTAACATACTAATATTGCAGATTGGAGGCAGTTATGGCCACAGCTACAGCACGTCATATTCTGGTAAAAACACAAGAGAAATGCGAAGACCTAAAGAGTCAAGTTGAAGCAGGGGGCGATTTTGCCGAATTGGCTAAGGAACATTCGGAGTGTCCGTCCGGCCAGCAGGGCGGCGACCTCGGCCAATTTAGTCCAGGCCAAATGGTAAAAGAATTTGACGATGTAGTCTTCAGCGGCGACCTCGACAAAGTCCACGGCCCGGTACAAACACAGTTCGGCTACCATCTCATTGAAATCACCAGCAGAACTGAGTAATGATATAATTAAAATCAAGGCGCATCATTGCAGGGTTGAGTAAGGCCGTAAAGAATAGATAACTGAAAACATTATTTATTGAAAGGGCTTACAAATGCGTGCATTAAAAATCTGCTTGTGGATAGCCGGCATACTTTGCCTGATCTCTGTGGCTGGGGTGTTTTTACCCCTATCAACCTGGCAATCCATCGCCAATTTCTTTGGTCTCGAAGAAACTATTTCTGATTCACCGCTGGTCAATTATTCAGTTCGGCTGATGTGTGCTACATACGCCGGGGTGGGTGTATTTTTTATCATTCTTGCCCGTCGGCCCGGCGATTATGGGATTATGGTGCCTTTTTCAGGATTAGCCGCTGTTGTCCTGGGCGTGGTCTGTGCGATAACAGGATTGACAGTGGCAATGCCGGTTCTGTGGTTTCTGGGTGATTCTATACCCTGCATCGTGCTGGGCGTTCTTATCATGGTATTTTGGCGACAGACAAAGCAGACAAGCTTATAAGACAGTCCGGAGATTTCTCCTTGCCTTTGGCAACAATCCCAAGCATATAATAAATTTACTCAGAAAATGTGGAGCAAAGACCGTTCTTGGCGCTGGTTGTGGATCAGGAAAACTTATGGCGTCGCTTCGCAAAGAATCTCTGCAACTGCTGACGGCATTGCTCTTCAACAACGCCGCTAACAACCACAACTTTGTGGTTGAGCCTGTCATCTGTCACGATACTATATAGGCTTTTGCACGCACCGGCTTTCGGGTCATCACAGCCGTAAACGAGCCTGTCAATTCTGCTCAAGACTAATGCCCCCGCGCACATCGGGCACGGTTCCAGGGTAACGTATATAGTGCAGCCGTTAAGCCGCCAGTTTTCCAGATATGCCGCTGCCTGCGTAAGGGCGATTATCTCCGCGTGAGCGGTAGGGTCCTGTAGCTGTTCCCTTTGATTGTATGCCTTGGCGATTATTTGATTTTGATAAACGATAACCGCCCCGATGGGCACATCGCCGTTGTCTTCAGCTATTTTTGCCGCCTCAATGGCAAGTTTCATAAACTTCTGGTCTTCTTCGGTAATTTTTCTCATCAATAACGCTTACAAACCTTATTTTTCTTCTTATGACCTCCATAATCTTACCGAAATCACCTTGAATATTCAATAAATTAACCACTTTCGGCGGAACTTACCAGCCCACGACGTCAAGTCGGGGGATAATCTGGCCCAAAAAATCAGTTACGCTTCCCCTTATTTTACATGAGGGGCTTATCCACAAATACAATTTCCTATGCTTTCAAGTTCAACCGTTTTGTCCAGGATATCCTTTTTATACCTGATTACCATTCACGGATAGCTGCAAAATAAGGGGAGAAACGACCCCACGGGAATCTTTACCAAACAAGCTTAAATATCCTGTTTGAGCAAAAAGTCATTGATAGTCCGGCAGAGAATGATAGTATTTGTTCATAATTCTGTCGGTGGTTGGATAATTAAAGAAAAAAGACTGTTCTGTTAGTATTGACTTGGAGATTGTATTGGTGCGGGTAGCACTGGGACAATTTAACGCTTTGGTAGGCGATTTGGCTGGTAACGCTGAAAAAATGCGTACCATCTACGCCGAAGTAATTGGTTTTGAGGCGGATTTGATAGTGTTTCCTGAACTGGCCGTTTGTGGTTATCCACCCGAAGATTTGCTTTTTAAGAGGCATTTTTTGAAAGACTGCTTACAGATAGTAAAGAAACTGGCGGCTGACTGCCCTGAAAAAACAATAGTGGTCGGCTTTGCCGAAAGCTCTCGCGGCAATTGCTATAATTCGGCGGCCGTTTTGCAAAAAGGTAAAATAGCCGAAATTTACCGCAAGGTACTGCTGCCCAACTTCAGCGTATTTGACGAACAAAGATATTTCCAGCCCGGAACCAAGCCGGTAGTAATTAATATAGAAGGGCTCTCGACTGCTATAACGATTTGCCGCGACCTTTGGGAGATAGGATGGCTTTGGGATTTCCTCCGGGGCCAGGGCCAGATTCAAATGGTTCTGAATATCTCTGCGTCTCCTTTTAGTATTGGCAAGATTGAGAGAAGGCAATCAATACTCAGCAAGTGTGCAAAAAAATTCAATTGCGCTGTTTCATACTGCAATCTTGTCGGCGGCCAGGACGAAATAGTTTTTGACGGGCGGAGCATGTTTGCTGATTCGACAGGCAAAATAATAGCGAAAGCGAAGGCATTTGAAGAAGGGGTACTAATTGCTGATGTCAGGGCGGGGGGTAAAGCTGTGCGGGTTGAGCCTATACAATCGCCAGTTCGTCAGCCAAAGAGCGAACTTGATGAAGTTTACCAGGCCCTTGTGCTCGGAACCAGAGATTACTTCAGAAAGAACGGTTTCAAAAAAGCGTTGCTTGGCCTTAGCGGCGGAATCGACTCTTGCCTCGTCGCTGCTATCGCCGCCGATGCTTTAGGGCCTGAAAATGTCGTCGGCATCACTATGCCGTCAAAATTCAACAGCCCGGAGACCATAAATGATGCTGAAAAACAGGCTAAAAATCTGGGCATTGAATTTTTAACCATTCCTATTGAGCCGGTACTGGAACAATTCAACTCGTCACTGGAAGCGATAGCCGGCTGGGATGATAAAGGCATTGCTTACGAGAATCTGCAGGCGAGAATCCGCGGCACTATATTGATGTCGCTGAGCAATCAATTTGGTGCTCTGGTGATGACCAGCAGCAATAAAAGTGAAACTGCTGTCGGCTATGCGACGCTCTATGGTGATACAGCGGGGGGCTTTGCGGTGATAAAGGACATTCCGAAAACCCTGGTTTACCAATTAGCCGAATATATAAACAAAATGGCAGGCAGACAGATTATACCAGCTGATGTGATAAGCCGTCCGCCTTCCGCTGAGCTAAGAGCCGACCAGAAAGATAGCGACTCTTTGCCTGATTACGGGTTACTTGATAAAATTCTCAAAGGCTATGTGGAAGAAGATAAATCTGCACAGCAGCTCATCAAAGCGGGTTTGCCCAAAGAGGTGGTCAATCGTGTTATCGAAATGGTCGACCGCAATGAATACAAAAGGAGACAGTCGCCGCCGGGGATAAAAATTACACCAAAGGCCTTTGGCAAAGATAGAAGATTGCCGATTACAAATCGCTACAATTCCACCAAGGCTGCAGAATAGGTATCTTTTCTGCTGATATCGTTCACCATTAATAGTTAAAGTGCAATTTCCGAGTAAGATTCTGGAACATAATATAATATTATCTCAGGCCCGAAACCTGCCGGCATCTCGTCAGTCCCCGAACGGTTGAAGAAAAGGTCAGCATTGCCGCTTAGTTCCATTGGTGTGTCGGAATAGTTAAGCACTGAGCCGTCAATCGTTCCGCCGGCATTACCCGAGAAGCTGATTCCATTGGCAGCTATGGCACCATTCAAAGTAGTGAAGTTTCCGCCGAAAGATGCGGCAAAGCCCGGTGCCATAAGGAATGTGCCGGTTTCATCTCTCAATGTACCAAATTCTTCGGGCAGGTCAGTAACCGGATAACTGTCGACTGTACCTGTGAATATTATCTGGTTTGTGCCGGAGTTATCGTCCAGATCGCCATCGCCAACGATGATGCCCGTTATGGTGGTGTTACCTGTGAACTTAACGACGTTAGGGGTCTCGATGAATACGACACCTTTAAGTATTACAGCGGGAAAACTCGGGTTGGTGTCAGCCGGTATTCTTACATTTTCATATTCTGCCAATACATTGTTTGGGTCGTAAGTATTCTGAACATAATGCTCAAAATAGTCCGGGTTCGGGACCGGGAACTCGGTGGCCGGAGCATTAAAGTTAACATGATTATCTATGGCATCCTGTCCTGTTTCTCCGCCGATAGAAGCCTGTCCGCCCTGCAGTGTGACGGTGGCGTCAGGGTTTGTGATGTGGACATCGCCGGCGATTGACGAGTTGCCGATGATTGAAAGGGCACAAGGCTCATCCGGGCTTTCGATATATACACCGGCATCAAGGGCGACATTTGCACCGTTCATGTCGATGTTACCTTTCAAGTTCAGGGGTCCTTTTGTTGCCACACCATAGTCGAAAACAGTGTGGGTTCTTGTGCCGAAATTGTAATTAACCCTTATAGTCCGGTCGAGACCACCGGCAGAGCCGGTTATGTCCATTTGCAGTATATCGATATTGGCGGTTGTCTGAATTTGTGCAGCGAAGTATTGTGCCGGTGAAGAACGCAGTAAAACACTGCCGATAGCTACGGTAGAATTGCCCGCATCGTAAGTTGCCGGAATATTTGAAATACCATTGGCTGCCAGGTCGTTTTGCAGGAAGCCTGCAAGGTAGCTGAATCTATCGTTTGGCTGTGTGGTGCCCGGCATATAAACACGCCCGAGCCAATAGCGAATGATTTCGAGTCCTGATTCGGCACAGGCTCTTGTGCAATCGGCTTTGCGGTGGTTTTCGGCGATTTGCATATTTGAGCCGGAAATTGCCGCCATACTAACGGCAAGGACGGAAAAGATCAGTACAAATACCATTGCGATGATAAGCGCAGCGCCGCTGCGTTTTTTATAAGTGATTTTTTTTACAGGACACATTGTCTAACTACCCCCCAAAACCCCCATTTAAAGTGTGTAGGCACTTCGATTGCTCCATCTAAAGTATAAAAAATACTCAGTGTTTAGGCAAAACTGCGAGTTGAAGGTTCAAAAAGCCGGCATATCAATGGATGTCCGATAAAAGCGGATATAGTGAAATTATGATGTGTTTTGCTGCTCGGCGAAATATGAACTGCGGGCAAACGGCGAGGAGATTACCCAGGAGAATCCTGATTGCAGGGCTTTTTGTTTCCAGAAATCAAATTTCTCAGGGGTAATGTATTCAGCGACGTCCAAGCAATTTTTCGATGGTTTCAGGTATTGGCCGATAGTAATTCTGTCACATCCTACCTGTCGCAGGTCGCATAAAACCTGTTCGATTTGGTCGTCGGTTTCACCGATTCCGATCATAATCGATGATTTGGTCGCCGTGTCTGCATAGTTTTGTTTGACCATTTTCAGCAGATTCAGGGAGCTTTGATAGTTGCCGCCGGGGCGAGCAATTTCGTAAAGGGCAGGTACCATTTCGACATTATGAGCAAATACGAAAGGTAAGGCGTCGCTGAGAATTTCCAAGGCCTGGGTCTGGCAGTTGCGGAAATCGGGCGTTAATATTTCAAACTTCATATCCGGGCAATGCTGCCTTACTTCGTTAATGCAATCGCGAAAATGGCCGGCCCCTCCGTCGGCTAAATCGTCGCGGTTTACGCTTGTAATTACCAGGTATTTCAGGCCCATTCGTTCGGCCATCTGAGCTATTCTTGCCGGCTCGGTCGGGTCGGGCGGTTGGGGGTTACCGCTGGCTACCGAACAGAATTTGCAGTTCCGGGTGCAAATGTTTCCCAGAATCAGAACAGTTGCCGTGCCCCTGTCCCAGCATTGGCCGCGATTTGGACAATTTGCATTGGTGCATATTGTCTGAAGCTCCAGAGAGCTTAATATTTTATTAACTGTGTTGTAATTTTCGCCGGTTGGCATAGGTCTGCGCAGCCAGGGAGGCAGCTTTCGTGTCTCGCAATTATTTGATGGCGAGCATATCTTTTTTTCTGAGAGGTGTTTAATTAGAAGTTGTGATAACTTTTGCTTTACCTCGTTCATTGAATGGTGCTTACCGGTTTCACTAAGCACTGATGTTACTTCTATACCATCTAGCCCACACGGCACGAACAAATCGAAAATACTCAAATCATTTTGAATATTTATTGCCATTCCATGATAAGTTACAGACTTGGATATCCGTACGCCCACCGAAGCGATCTTTTTTTCTCCGACCCATAGGCCGGGGAAACCCTTTTTTCTTTCACTTTGGACGCCAAAATCGGCCAGCAGTTCCATACCTATTGTTTCAAGTTTCCTGACATATTCGCTGATGCCAAGGTCTAACTGCTTCAAATTCAGGATCGGGTAAAAGACCATCTGGCCCGGATTGTGAGCGGTTGAGCCTCCTCCCCTGCGGATATCAACTACGTCGATATTTCGTTTTTTTAGGCCCTCTCGGCTAAGGAGCAATTTATTGGCGCTTTGCCTGGCACCGAGGGTAATGATGTCAGTGTGTTCAACGATTAAAACAGTATCGGGTATTTCGCCCTTGCGCCTTTTGTCATGCAACTGATGCTGCTGCTGTAGGACTTGCCGGTAGTCGGCAAGTCCGCAATCACTAATCTGCAGACAGTTTTCGTTAAGCTTTGGGCGGTACATGCAGGCTTATCCCAAACGCATCTTCCCAGGCCTCTTTGAGTACTTCTGAGACCGTTGGGTGAGCGAATGATATATCTGTTATTTTTTCCGAACTGCCGATAAGCGTCCTTGCCGTTGATATCATTTCTGTTACCGCGGCCCCGACCATCGTTACGCCCATAATCTTATCATTTGCCTTATTGCGAATCACACGAACCTGACCAGCGGTTTCATTGTGAGCGACACTCCTGCTGTTGGAGCGGAAAACAGCCTGCCCCGTAACCGTTTCAATCCCGGCTTTGGCACAGTCGGCTTCATTCTTACCCACCGAAGCTACTTCAGGGAACGTGTAAACCGCTCTGGGGATAAGGCTGTAATCGCCCATTTTTTCGTCGCCGCCGGTAGCGTTTTCTGCTGCAATTTCAGCTTCGGCAAATGCTCCATGTGCCAGGTAGGTTGTTCCGACCGCATCGCCGAGGGCATATACCCCGGCTGCGCTTGTTTCCATCTTATCATTAACAGCGATTGCCGAGCCGTTCATTTCCAGGCCGAGTGCATCAATCGTTTCTTTATCACAGATCGCCTGACGGCCGACAGCTACAAGTACTTTTTCCGCCTCAATACTGTTACCATCCTCAAGTGATACTTTAGCTATTGTGTCAGTGGCTTCTACTGCTGTAACTTTCCGGCTGGTCAGCGATTCGATGCCAAGTTTTTTTAGTTCCTTTGCTATAGTCTGGCCAACCCATTGGTCTTCGTTTGGCAAAAGTCGATCAAGAGCCTCGACGATAGTTACGCTTGTGCCCACGGGCTCATATACACAGGCAAGTTCACAGCCGATCGCTCCGCCGCCGATGATGACCATTGATTTCGGAACAGCTGAAAGATTAAGAGCTTCAGTGCTGCTGATGATTGTTTGGCCGTCAAATTTAAACGCTGGTATCTCGATAGGCTTCGATCCTGTTGCCAGGATTATGCTTTTAGCCTCAAGATACAAATTACCTGATGGACTTTCAACTTTGATCTGACCCGGGGCGGTTACAATACCTGTACCCTCAAAGTTCTTTATCTTGTTGCTCTGGAGCAGGCCTGTTATACCCTTGCGAAAGCCGGCGATGATAGCATCTTTCCTGGCCTGCATTTTTGTCCAGTTAGGCGTCACAGAGCCGATATCGATGCCCATAAGAGCGGCGTGTTTGGCGACCGTAAGGAAATGAGCTGAGCCGAGCAGTGCTTTCGAGGGGATGCAGCCGCGATTAAGGCAGGTGCCGCCCATTGCGTCTTTTTCAATAATGGCGACCGAAGCATTTTTTTGAGCACACCTGATTGCCGCTGCATATCCGCCCGGCCCGGAGCCGATTACCACCACATCAAACTTTTCAAACATAATTCGTACCTCACCAATCGTATAGCATATTACTTACCAGCAGTAAAACCGCTAAATAATATAACAGAAAAGTGCAGAAAACGAAACTCAAAGTTCAATTTTTGTGCAAAACCGGGGTGCATGTCGAGTTTGCAGGTGGAAATAAACCCTTATTATTATTGGCAAAATATGGTAAAAACACGAAAATACTATTTTGCTGTGGAGGGCACTATTATGGATACCGGAATTCTGGAAGAAAAAGACATCCATAGTGTCTTTGGCCGGAGGCTTGTCGCTGCGGTCTGCCTGAGGCAGAAGAGGCTGCATAAAATCTGCCTACTTTCATGACATGTACCCCCATAACAGTTTTTCAGAAGAAATTTACTTGACACTATTCATTATTTTAAATATCGTACAGGGTTGAAAAATTTTTAAGGAGACAATGTTATGAGTAAAGTGGTTTTATCTTTATCTGTTGTCGTAATTGTGTTGATCGCAATTGGTCCCGTTCAGGCTGAAGAAGGCAAACTGGGTGTTACTTTAGACCTGACATATACAAGTAAGTGGCTTAGTAAAGGAAGCGAAGCCTATGGTTCAAAAGGCGGACTGTTCAAAACTGTTGATGTTGACCTTTACGGCAGCGGGTTTGGAATAAAAGTTACTCACCGCAATGCCACATCGGCCGGTTATGTTGATAAACAGAGATTTGATTTCAGGCCTTATTACAAAGATGAGCTTTTTTCAGGTGAATCCTATGTCACAAATTACAATGTTAGTGTCGGATATGAATACTATCCCGGCCTGGCCAGACACAAAGCCAATACCACATATGAGTGGATATTTGATTTTTCCTGGCCCAATATACTTCCCGGAGGTCTTGTCCCTGCGTATACCGTCCATTATGAGTATCCGGCAAGCGGAGGTGATAGGTATAACTACATTACCGGCTGGGTCCATCGTTTCCGCCTCGGCTATGATTTGAATATACCGAAGGTTGCAATCCCGCTTCATTTATCCTCAGAAGTTGCTTATACAGACGGTCTTGGTGGTGCAGCGCACGATTGGTCATACACGGTCTTCGGTGTTTCGACAAAACTTAATATAGGCGAAAATCTGACTTTTATTCCGGCTGTTTACCAGCAAATATCAATGGATAAATCTGTCAGCAGGCATCATGACATAACGTACTCGATGCTGAGTATGAAGTATAAATTTTAACGGCTTAAGAAGTATCAAAGGCTGGAGATTCAGGTCAAAATATTCGTTTCAGTAACAATTCAATTGTATGAGGCTGCAATCTTTTTTTGTTTTGCTTGTATCACCGGATTTTTTTAGGTATAGTGTCGTTCTGATTATATAGTACGGGCTTTTGCTTTGTTGCCAGAGACATGCAAAAGCATATTAAAAGTGTGTATTTCAGGTATTATTGATGAATAAAAATTAACATAGGAGCTTGTTATGGGAACAGAGCAAAAAGGTATGGACTCTCTTATGAGTGAGGGGCGTAAATTTCCGCCGCCGGCAGTTGTCAAGGCTAATGCCTATATATCCAGTGAGCAGCAGTATCAGCAGATGTGGGAGCAGTCTATCAATGACCCCGATAATTTCTGGCTCGAGCAGGCAAGGAGCCTGAGCTGGTTCAGGGAGCCAACGAAAAGTCTTGAATATAACTGGGATATCAAAAACCGGAAAATTGAACATACCTGGTTCGCTGACGGGACGCTGAATGTTTCGTACAATTGTCTCGACCGCCATCTCACAACGCCGGTCGCCAAGAAAAGAGCTTTGATCTGGCAGGGTGAGGCAGAAGAGGCTGTTAAAGAATACACTTACGAGCAGCTCCACAAGGAAGTCTGCAAATTCGCAAACGTAATGAAGGCAAAAGGTATTAAAAAGGGCGACCGGGTAGCGATTTATATGCCTATGGTTCCTGAGTTGGCCATAGTTATGCTGGCCTGCAGCCGGATCGGTGCGATTCATTCTATTATCTTCGGCGGATTCAGTGCTGATGCTATTGAAGGCCGGGTTAATGACTCAGATTGCAAAATGCTGATTACCTCTAATGTTTCCCTCCGTGCCGGAAAGCATATCAAGCTAAAGGACATTGCCGATAACGCACTGGAAAAAACACCTACGATTGAAAGTGTCATTGTTGTAAAAGTCAATAACGAGTCTTGTGATATGAAAGACGGCAGGGACAGCTGGTATCACGATGAAATGACTGGCGCGAGCGAAAAGTGCGAAGCTGAGCATATGAACGCTGAAGACCCTCTGTTTATCCTTTACACCTCCGGCTCGACAGGTAAGCCAAAGGGCGTGGTTCACACTACCGGCGGATACCTGATGCACACCACGATTACTCACAAAATCATCTTCAATATTCATGATGACGACATTTACTGGTGTACCGCGGATATCGGCTGGGTAACAGGGCACAGTTACATTGTCTATGGGCCGCTGGCAAATGGGGCAACTTCGCTGATGTTCGAGGGAGTTCCGACATATCCTGACGCTGGGCGTTTCTGGCAGATTTGCGATAAGTTTGGCGTTACGGTTTTCTACACCGCGCCGACGGCTATTCGTGCCTTGATGCGTCTTGGTGATGAATGGCCGGCAAAATATAAACTAGACACCTTGAGGGTACTCGGAACTGTCGGTGAGCCTATAAACCCTGAGGCGTGGATATGGTATTATGAAAAAATCGGGCGAAAAAAGTGCCCCATTGTTGATACCTGGTGGCAGACAGAGACCGGTGGCATTTTAATAACACCTCTGCCCGGCGCCCATACGTTAAAACCAGGCAGTGCAAACAAACCGTTCTTTGGCGTTGATCCTGTGGTTTTGCGCGATGATGGAACAGCCTGTAAGATCAACGAGGGTGGTAAGCTCTGTATCCGCAAACCCTGGCCCGGCATGATGAGAACTATGTGGGGCGACCACGATAGATTTGTAGACACATACTTCACAATGTTCGATGACCTTTACTTTACCGCTGATGGCTGCCGTGTTGATGAAGACGGCGACTACTGGCTGATGGGAAGAATAGACGATGTTGTTAATGTTTCCGGCCACCGTATAGGTACCGCAGAAGTTGAAAGCGCACTGGTCAGCCACAATAAAGTTGCCGAAGCCGCTGTTACGCCGGTACCACACGAAATTAAAGGTCAGGGACTTTACGCTTTTGTTACTCTTGTAAACGGTGTCATCGAAAGTGATGAGCTAAAAAAAGAGCTTATTATGCACGTCCGCAAGGAGATCGGCCCAATTGCAGCACCGGAGGCGATTCAGTTCGCTCCTTCACTGCCCAAGACCCGCTCAGGCAAGATTATGCGGCGAATTCTGCGAAAAATAGCGGAGAAAAGCACCGATAACCTTGGTGATATCACTACACTTGCAGACCCGCATGTTGTCGAAGACCTTATTAAAGGCAGAGGTCTCTAAGATTTTTGAAATTGCATTCACCGGTTAATTTTAACGAGAGGGATAAGTATGGCTGAGCAAATCGCAGAGCATAAAACGGCATTTGACAAAAACGGCTGGCGTGTTGTATTCGCAGGTTTGGGCATTAACCTTGCCTTAGGAATTCTTTATACCTGGAGTGTTATAAGTGGCGGAGTTCCGGAAGAATGGGGATGGAATCAAAGCGATAAAGCATTACCCTATTCAGTCGCATGCCTTGTTTTTTGTTTAATAATGGTTCCAGCAGGCAGAATGCAGGATAAAATCAGCCCGCGTTTTGTTGCAACCTTAGGCGGTATCCTGGTTGGCCTTGGCATGATAATCGCCAGCTTTACAACTTCTCCTATGGGCTACATGATAGGTTTTGGTATTTTTGCCGGTGCTGGAATTGGCTTTGGTTATGCATCAGCAACACCTCCTGCGGTAAAATGGTTCCCCGCGGCAAAAACCGGAATGATCGCCGGCATCGTTGTATCGGGCTTTGGCCTTGCTCTTGCTTACGCAGCCCCTCTTACCCAAGCATTATTAGGCGCTTTTGGGCTATCAACTACAATGAAGATTCTTGGTGGCGCATTTTTAATTATTGTTTGCGGCCTGGCACAACTTCTTAAAGCTCCGCCGGCAGACTATATCCCAGAAGGTCAAGAAGCTCCAAAGCTGGCACAGGCTGGTGATAAAAAGGAAGACTTCCTGCCATCTGAAATGCTTAAAACTGTACAGTTCTATGCTGTGTGGATTATGTATGCTTGTGGCGCTGGCGCCGGATTAATGATTATCTCAGTAGCAAAGAAAATCGTTGGCGGTGTTGTTCCAGCAGGTCTTTTGATGACTGTTGCTCTGATAGGTTTAGCTATTGGTAATGGTGGAGGACGTATTCTTGCCGGATCCCTGTCTGATAAGCTTGGAAGAAAAGTAACTTTGTTTTTATTCCTGGTAATTCAGGCTGTTCTTATTGTCTTGCTGACACAGGCTAAAGAAGGCTGTATCCTCGGCACCGCCCCTGTATTAATTTCCATCTATGCTTTGATTGGCGCATGTTACGGATCAAACCTCGCCTTGTTCCCATCGATTGCCAAAGATTATTATGGCTTGAAGAACTTTGGCACAAACTACGGCTTGGTCTTTACTGCCTGGGGCGTCGGCGGCTTTCTGCTCGCAAAAGGTGCAGGCATGCTTTATGATCAATATCAAACATTCAATCATGCTTATATTGGTGCTGCAATCTTACTAATTATTGCGGCGATAATGGTATTTTTCGTCAAGCCGCCAAAACACATTGTTTGAATCTGCGCAATGTTGTGATGGATGAGGCAGTTGAATTTTCTGTTTATTTGATTTACATTGCTGTATTGATAATGCAAATCGGTTTAAGAGCGTAAATTACTCTTAGGCCGATGCTTTTTACTACCGCTAATAAATATCAATATATTGTCTTCCATTGCCCCAATTCCCCCAGCTGTACTCCACACGGCTATTCAATTTGCGAAACGGGCTCTTGCAAAATACTGCTGAACAGGATATAAATTAAGCTGCTATGGTTGAGGATACTAAAAAAAAGATCGATAAATTACGCAGCCAGATACGCAGGCACGACCGGCTCTACTATGTTACCAACGCCCCTGAAATCTCCGATCAGCAATAT
>Ga0272442_10005433_pt1 | contig 17055 bp, 11 predicted proteins | sample SSMForm2O_FD_200262 | JGI IMG/M metagenome (GOLD analysis project Ga0272442, IMG submission 200262) | Marine sediment archaeal communities from Little Sippewissett salt marsh, Falmouth, MA, United States - SSM-Form-2O | ecosystem: Environmental > Aquatic > Marine > Wetlands > Sediment ... | reverse complement strand
GACCTCGCCGTGGCGAATGCGGTAGAGCAGCTGCCGCGTCGAGTCGCCGCCGATGCCATAGTTGACCATGCGCACGCCGGGGTTGCGCTTCTTCACGGGCTTCAGGTCGCCGAAGCCCTGCGTGAGCGACTCGCCGTAGAAGATGACGTCGATGCCGCCCTTCTTCGTGCGCGCGACGTTCGCCCTGTGCATGCCGAGCCAGCCCGCGCGCCAGTCCCAGCGGCACCAGCCCGGAACCCACGGCTTGCCCTTCGGCAGCGGCGTCTTCGCGGGATCGCCCGGCGGATCGGGAGGGAGGCCGTCGTCGGGCGTTGCGGCGCACGCGGCGCCCGCGAGAAGCGTGGCCGCGGCGAGTGCGTAGCGAACGCGGGTATTCGTGGTGACCCGGCTAATTGTTATGCTGTATATATTCATATGAACAGTAAACCGCGCAGGAAGCGCCCGGTCACCATCGATCGCTCCGGCCCCGTGGCCATGTACCACCAGCTCAAGCAGATACTGCTCGAGAGGATCCAGGGCATGCGCGTCGGCGCGCGCCTGCCGTCTGTGAGGAGCATGATCGGGACGTACGGCGTGAGCCTTCCCGTCGTCAGGCAGGCGCTCGCGGAACTGGAGCGCGACGGCGTCGTCGAGATCCGCAAGGGCAGCGGCAGCTTCGTGAAGGAAGTGCCGCGAGCCCGGGGCGACGCGCCGCGCCGCATCCAGTTCCTCTTCTGCGGCGCCCGGGCCAACGACCCGTTCTTCTCCGGCGTGCTCTACGGTGTCGAGCGCGAGGCGTCCGACGAAGGGTACGCCGTGGGCTACAGCCGGTGGGAGGGGTCGGGCGCGCCCCCGCCCGCGGCCGGCTACGTGATCGGCGGCATGAGCGCGACGGCGGACGTCGTGCTCGCCCTGGTCAACCGCGGCCGGCAGTTCGTGCTCGCCGGCGAGATGGTAGGCGGCGGGCCGACGCCGCCGGACGTCACCAGCGTCGAGCACGACAACCGCGCGGGCGCCACGCTCGCCGTCGCGCACCTGGTCGAGGCGGGGCATCGGCGCATCGCCATGGTCGGGGGCGTGGGCAGCAACTTCTGGAACGAGCGCCGCCGCGGATACGAGGAGGCGTTGCGCGCCGCGGACGTCGAACCGGACGGACGCTGGTTCGTCCCGTGCGACGAGAACTCGGCCGTCTCCGCGTACGCCGCGCTCAAGGGGGCGTGGCGGCGTCTCGAGAAGTGCACGGCGATCTTCGCGGCCAACGACCGCCTGGCCTCGGGGACCTATCGCGTCCTCTCCGAGAAGGGGCGCCGCGTCCCCGGCGAGGTGAGCGTCGTCGGCTTCGACGACCTCGAGTTCGCGAAGGACCTCAATCCGCCGCTGACCACGATCAGGGTCGACGTCGAGGAGATGGGACGCTGGACGTGCCGCCTGCTCTTGCGGAAGCTGCGCGACCGCGCCGCCAAGCACGTTCGCATGCTCCTGCCACTGGAACTGGTGCCGCGCGCGTCGTGCGCGCCGCCGCGCCGCCCGTCCGGCTGAGGCGAGTCCGGCGCGGCCACGAGAGGGACACGCAATGCATCGAAACGCGAGGCGCGGCAACGCGGCGCCGACCGTCGTCGCCGTCGTCGCCGCCGTGGCCATCGGGGCGATCGTCATCATGAGTTGGGGAGGCAACGAAGAACGCCCGCGCCCGGCACGAACCCGAGCCCGGGACGTGAATGTCGACGAGGTCGCGTCGACACGCGCGGCGGCGCGACCGGACGCACCCGCCGCGTCGCCGGCGGCGTCCGAACCGACGCGATCGCCGACGAAGGGGAGGGCCACCACCGTGAGCACGATCGACGAACCCGCGCTCGCGCCGCCGACGCCGGACGAGCCCGACGACGGCCGCATCCACTGGACGGCGCTGTGCGAGCCCGGCTGCGGCGGCCGCATGACGTCGATCACGGTCAGCCCTCACGACCCGGCGCGCGCGATCGTCGCCGGCGACATGCTCGGCGTGGGGCTCTCGACCGACGGCTGCGAGACGTGGGGACCGACGTTCGGCTTCCTGAGCTGGGAGATGGGCGACGTCACGTTCCATCCGACGAACCCGAAGGTCGTGTGGGTCGGCTCGATGAGCGGGCCGTACAAGAGCGAAGACGGCGGGCGCACGTGGGTCGAGAAGCGCGCGGGCTTCCCGAAGATCCAGGGGTACAGCTACAGCGCGCCCGTCGAGAAGGTGCTGTTCGACCCGAACGACACGAAGCGCCTGATCGCCGTCGGCGGATCGCACCGGCGCTGGAACTCGCCCGGCAAGCCATCGTGGGGAGCCGTGTGGGAAAGCACCGACGGCGGCGAGTCGTGGTCGCACATCGCCACGGTCTCCGGCGGGGCGAACATCGTGGCCGCCGCGTTCGCGGCCGGGAGCTCGAGCGTGCTGCTCGCCGCCGCGGCTCCCAAAGGCGTCTGGCGAAGCGACGACGGCGGCAGGACGTGGTCCGCGTCGAACGCGGGCCTGCCTCACACGCACGTCGACTACGTGGCCACGCACCCGGCCGATCCCGACGTCGCCTGGGCGGCGTTGGTGGCGGGCCCCAAGGGAACGGACGGTCGTCACACCCCGGGCGGCGTCTACCGCAGCGACGACGGCGGAAGGACGTGGGTCGCGGGCGAGGGCCTCACGCGGCGGCGCGATGCCAACGGATCACGCACGTCGCGCTACATGACGCTTGCCGTCGCGCCGACGGATCCCGATCACCTGTTCACGACCGACTGCTCGTGGAACGTCGGCATCCTCTATCTGAGTCGCGACGGGGGCCGCACGTGGAACGGGTCGCTCACGCGCGGCGGCGTCGACTGTGCGTACACGGCCGGCTTCACGATGTGGACGATGACTTACGACCCGGCCAACGCGCGCGTCGCGTACATGGCCGGCGACAGCTACATCCTGAAGACGACCGATGGCGGCTCGACGTGGACCGACGCCACGAGCTACCACCCGGACGGGACGAGCGCGTGGCGCGGCCGCGGGTACTCGGGGCTCTGCACGAAGGCGTTCCGCTTCCACCCGACCGACGCGAAGCGCTCGGCGTTCGCCGCGATGGACCACGGCAACTTCTGGCAGAGCCGCGACTCTCTAAGGAGTTGGACCTGGGGCGGCGACAGATTCCCCAGCTGGGGCGGCGGCAACGACGTGGCGTTCGCCGGGGGCAAGACGATCTTCGTCACGGTCGGACAGGGCGGCGACTTCAAGGGCATCATGCGCACGCGCGACGACGGCGCGCGATGGCAAACGCTCGCGGGCGCGCGACACGGCCTGCCCGAGCTCGGCGCGAAGGGGAAGGCGCTCGGCATCTACGCGCCGTGCGACGCGTCGGGACGCGTGTGGGCGGCGGTCGGCGGGAAGCTCTACTGGTCGACGGACGGCGGCGAGTCGTGGCGCGTCGTCTGCGACGGGCCGGGCCTGTCGGTGGTCGAGGGCGTGCGCGCCGCGCCGGGGCGCATCTTCGCCGCCGGATCCAGCGGCGTGTATGAGTCCGCCGACGGGGAGGCGTTCACGCGCGTGCCGGGCGGCCCGCGCGACGTGCGCCGGCTCGACGTCGACACGTCGGACCCGCCGCGCGTCTATGTCGCCTGCTGGCGCAGCAAGACCCACGGCGGCCTGTGGCGCTACGCCGACGGCGCGTGGACGCGACTGCGCGACGACGCGTTCATAGGAGACGTCGCGGTCGACCCGACCGACCCGCGGCGCATCGCCGTCACGACCGACGACCACCCGTACCACGACCACTGCTACGCGACCGGCGTGTGGGTATCGTCCGACGGCGGGGCGACCTGGGAACAGCAGAACGACGGCCTGCCGGTGACGCGCGGCGGCGTGATCACGTTCGACCCGCACGACCCCGAGCGACTCGTGCTCGGGACCGGCGGGCGCGGGTACTTCGTGGGGAGGTGGCGGAAGTAGCCTCCTCGCTTGCCCGGACGGTCCATCTCACTGTAGATTTATGGCATGAACATGCTCGCCGCCAGCCTCTGCCTGGCCGGCCTCGCGGCCGGCCAGACGATCGCCGACTCCGCGTCCGACTTCTCCCGGGAGCAGGGGACGAAGAGCTGGTTCTACGGCTACTACGACGGCGACGGTGAGGGCGAAGGCGACGGTGCCGAACCGAAGGGCCCGTACACCGACGACGATTTCGAGCGCTGCACGTGGCATGTCGACCACTGGCGCGGCTCCAAGGAATGGCTGCGCATCCAGGCGGGCACCCAGCATCCGCACGCCGGCGAGAAGATGGGCAACTGGATCGTGCGGCGCTGGGTCAGCACGGTGACGGGCACGATCAGGATGACCGGCACCGTCGCCCGCAATTCGGGCGAGGACGGCACGACGCGGTTCCGCGTCCGGATCGACGGCACCGAGATCAAGGCGTACGTCCTCGGCGGCGACTCCAAGAGCGCCAGCGTGGACCTCACCGCCGACGTCCGTCACGGCACGTACGTCGACTTCGCCGTGGCGCCGATGGGCAGCCAGAACAACGACTCGACGGCAGTCCGCGTGAAGATAGCGCTCGTCTCCGGGACGACGCGAGTTCCCTCGACCCGGCGCCCGGACGACCGGTTCTACCTGAAGCCGGGCGACACGGTGCTCATCCTCGGTGACGCGCTCGCGGCCGACGCCCGCTTCTGGTTCAGGATCGAGGACGACATACGTTCCGAGTACCCGGTGTTCAAGGATCCCGGGAGTCTCCGCGTCGTGCGCGCCGGCGCCGCCCGCGAGACGGCCTCGGCGGGATCGAAACGGATCGGTTCGGTGGTCTCGCGACACCGTCCGACCGTAGCGATCCTCTGCTACGGAGCGATGGACTCCCTCGTGGACTCCAAGGCGTACGGCAGCGGCGTGCGCGCGCTGGCCCTGCGCCTGATGGCGTCGGGCGTCGACGTCACCATCCTCGCCCGGCCCGCGCCCGACACGAAGACGTTCCCCGAACTGGCGACGCACCGCGCGGCCCTGGAGAGATACCGCGCGTTCGGCGAACGGGTCGCAAGGACGCTCGGATGCCGCTTCGCCGACGCCCTCTCCCGCGCAAAGGACGGCTGGTCGTGGGGCGACGGTCTGCATCCCGGTCCGGAGGGCCACCGCGCGATCGCCGAGGCCATCGAGGAGGCGTGGGGATTCGGCAAGGCGTTGTCGGACACCGACTGAGCGGAGAACACGATCGCACGCGTTGTCGTTGTCGTGATAGAATCACCTCCCCGCGTGCGCGGCCTCACGATATGCCTTCGGACTCACGCCGACCCGCTTCTTGAACGTGCGCGAGAAATAGAAGATGTCCTTGAAGCCGCATTCGTCCGCGACCTCCGAGACGTTCAGGTCTACGTCACGCAACAGTTCTTTGGCGTGTGCGATCTTCAAATCGATCGCGTGAGACGCCGGCGAGGTCCCGTAGTACCTGCGGTATCCCTTGCACAGGTACGAACGTGAGACGTGACACGCTTCGGCGATGTCGGAGAGCGAGAACGGCTCGCGCCAGCGTTCTTCGATGAGGGACCGCGCCGCGCGAAACGCCCCCGGCACCCGCCGCGGCGCGCCCGCGGCGCTGCCGCGTACCGCGCTCCTCATCCAGATACGGAAGAGGTCGATCAGCGTCTGCTCTTGCCATCCGCGGGGATGATTGACCTCGTCGTAGATCTCGAGCAGGCGGTGTTCGTTCTCGTCGTGGTCCTCGAACGCGAGGATCGTCCGCACGCGTATGCCACATTCGTCGAGGATACTCCACACGTCGGTCCCACCGAACCGCAACCACGACCGGCGCCACGTCGCTCGCGACAGACCGTGCACGATCGGCGTCCGCGGGTCGCACACGATCATCGTGGGGCCGGACGCCGTCTGCAGCCCGTCGGCGGTCATGACGGACACCCGCTCGTAGAACAGAAACGCGAACCAGAAGAAGTTGCCCGACGGCACGTTCACCGGGACGCGGAAGCGCTGGCGATAGCCGAGCACGTCGACGCGGAAGCGCTCGTGCGCCTTGTGAGGCGACTCGTCGAACACGGCGCGGAACGATTTCATGAGGGCAATATTATACAAATTTGGGAATCGATCGTCCATACCAATAGGCTCCTACTGGCTCTATTCTACCTTTGACGAGAAGCTGATCGCCCGGTGACGGGATAGTGATCATTATCCTACAAAGAGGGGAGCCCCCATGGCACGCGCGTCGGCTCGACCGAACATCCTGCTCATTCTGACCGATCAACACTCGGCCAACATGATGCGCTGCACCGGCAACGAGTGGCTCGACACGCCGGCGCTGGACGCTCTCGCCGCCGGCGGACTGCGCTACGAGCGCGCCTACTGCACGAACCCGGTCTGCATCCCGAGCAGGTATTCGCTGCAAACGGGCCTCATGCCGAGCAGCATCGGCATGATCAAGAACCAGGGAAGGCTCCCGGTGTCGGAAGACATCCTCGAGGTGACCCTCGGCCGGCAACTGCAGAAAGCGGGGTACCACACCGCGTACGCCGGGAAGGTGCACCTGCCCAGCACGCTCGGCGAGAACACCAGGAAGCGCGACTACGAATATCTCACGGCCGACGAACGAGACGCGTGCGCCGACGCGTGCGTCGGGTTCCTGTCGCGACGGCACGAAAAGCCGTTCTTCCTCACCGCGTCGTTCATCAACCCGCACGACGTCTGCCACATGTCGATCAACGCGTTCGAACGGGCGGGCGGCCCGCCGGGGTACCGCATCATCGACTCGGACGTGTGCGAGTCGGTCCTCGACCGCGCGCGCGCCTCCGGCGACATCGAGGCGTTCGTGCGCGATCACGCGCCGCCGCTGCCCGACAACTACGAGCCCCCCGACCTCGAACCCGAGGCGATCACGACGGAGTACCTGCAGGAACGGACGTTCAAGGAGTACGTCCGCTCGAACTGGGGCGAGACGGAGTGGCGCCTCCATCGCTGGCTGTACTGCAGGCTGACCGAGATGGTCGACGCGCAGATCGGGCGCGTGCTCGACGCGCTCGCGTCCAACGGGCTGGCGAACGACACGCTGGTCGTCTTCACGTCCGACCACGGCGACCACGACGCGTCGCACCGCCTCGAGCACAAGTCGATCCTCTACGACGCCGCCGCGCGCGTGCCGCTCATCATGCGCCTGCCCGGCAGCATCCCCGCGCATCGCGTCGACGAGGAGCACCTCGTGCTGAACGGCCTCGATCTTCTCCCCACGCTGTGCGACTACGCGCGCGCGGAGGTGCCGCCCGGACGACTCGGCGCGAGCCTGCGTCGCATCGCCGAGCGCCGCATCGAGGCGCCGTGGCGAGACTCGGTCTTCGTAGAGAGCCAGGCCGGGTGCATGATCCGCACTGACCGCTACGCGTACAGCATCTACGACTCGGGCCGGCATCCCGAGGCGCTGTACGACCACGTCGTCGACCCCGGCGAGATGACGAACGTTGCGTATCGAGACGAGAACCGCGCCGTCCTGCAACGTCACCGCGCGCTGATGCGCGAATGGATCGACCGGACGGGCAACGGCATCGCCGGCGCCTACGCACATCCGGCGGAGCTCGCCCTGCGCCACTGATCCGGGCGCCGGACCCGGAAACGCCCAAATTGCGCTCGACCTCGCCGCGTGATACCTTCCCGGTGAGGGGCAGCCATGCCGAGCCTTATCGTCTACTGCGATCGCTGCGGCCGCCTGGTCCACGCGTCCGATCTCGAGAAGGGCGCGGCGATCAGCACGCAGACCAACGCCGTGTGCGCGGCGTGCGCCGCCGAACTGACGCCCGATCAACGTGCGGCGTTCGAGGCCGAAGCGCGACGGGCGGAGCACCGCCCGGCCACCCATTCGTCCGGCATACACCGGCGCCACCACGCGCGCCCGGCGGCGACGTCCAGTACGAAGAACCTGCTGGTCTTCGCCGTGGCCGGCGGCGCGGTCATCGGCCTGATCGTCGCCGTGATCGTGTTCGCGGGCGGCGGCTCGCCGGAAACCGGATCCACCCCGCCGGCGCCGGCGCCGCCGCCCGTGTCCATGGCAGCCCCGGCCCCCAGGGCGAGCGCACCGGCGCCCGTCGCGACCGCACGGGACCCCGTCGGCCCGCCAAGCGTCCCGTTCCCGCCGGCCGCCGCGGGGACCGGCGACGAACTCGCGGCCATCAAGGCGATGATCGATCCGACGCTGAGCAAGTACGCCGACATTCGGACCGCCCTCACCTACTACATCAGCGATCACGAGGGAACGCCCGAGGCGCGCGAGGCGAAGGCGCTCCTCGAGGAAATCGACAAGAAGCTCGCGATCTTCGCCGACGCCGAATTCGCCAAGGCCGTGGCCGCGAGCCGCGAGCTGCAGGACAAGAAGCGATACAAGTCGGCGGCGTCGGTCGTGAAGGCGGTGGGCAATCGTTACGGCATCGGACCGTGGTACGGCACGAAGGGCCGCGGGCTCATAGAGGGTGAGCTCGAGCGCATCCGGGCCGCGAAGGGGGCACACGACGCGGCGAGCATGCCGGTGGTCGCGATCGCGGGAGACGAGATATTCAAGGCGACGTTCGAGAACGGCGTGGCGGGGTGGCGCGGTGAACACGTGACGACCGGCCTCCCGGCGGGCTCGCGCGGGGCAATCAGGCAGATCGGGGGAAAGGGCATAGCGTCCCCGGGCAACTGGGAGCCGGGGCACTTCCTCTTCGACCCCGACTACACTCTGCAGTACCGCTTCTACACCAGGGCCCGCGGATGGCACCAGCTCATGATCTCGCTGCGAACACCCAGCAACGGGGTCAAGAACCTCTTCTACGAAGGCGTCTCGCGCAAGGACAACGCCTGGGAGACGAGGACGTGCCGGCTGTCGCAAAGCCCGCAGGCGGCGCCCGAGAACCGCGGCTGGAAGGTCACGAGCTTCAACTTCCTGGCGATCAGGAACGAGGACATCGGTCTCACGGTCACCGACATACGCGTGACCGCCCCCGCCGCCGCACGGCAGGATGCCGCAGGGACGTCCGGCGGCAGGGCCCTGTATGAAGTCGACTTCGAAGACGGCCTGCCGAAGGGATGGAAGGGGACGTGGGTGACCGACGGGCTGCCGCCCGGATCGCGCGGCGCGATCAAGCAGGACGGCCCCAGGTCGATCACGGGTCCCACGAGGGGCGGCCGCGGGTTGTTCACCACCACGCCGAACATGCACGTCACCTACCAGTACCTCATCGACAAGGGCAAGTATCACCACATGGCCATGGTGTTGCACGCGTACGGTGGCAAGAAGCAGATCATCCTCTTCCGGAAGGCCGGGATTCCGAACAGAAGGAAATGGCACACCGCGTCGTTTCGGCTCTCGTCGTGCCGCGGCTTCAAGCCCGACGCGGTCGGGCGCCCCGTTTTCGGCTTCTCGTTCGAGCCGTCGCGCGGCGAGGACTCGAACCTGACCATCGACGACGTCCGCATCACCGACGGCCCGCCCGCCGGCGGCGACTGAGCTGCGCACCCACGAACGTTCATCAAGGCACACGGGCGTGCATACGTACTTCAGAGATCGCCCTTCTCCGTGTTCTCTCTCCAGGCTGTTGACGTTGTCGTGTTCACACCATCGTGTGACGGTCGATCGCTGCACGTCCACGGGAACGTCAACGTCTATGGGATACGGTCCCTTGAAGGTATGCTCCTCACCTCTATGATACGAGGCGTGACCCGCGCGGGGACGACACGATGGCGCCAGACAGAGAACCAGAGAGCAAGAAGAGCCGCACGCCGCTGTTGATCGTCGCGAGCATCGCGTTCTGGGCGCTCGTGATAGTCCTGGCGGCGCTGACGCTCAGCGGCGGCCCCGGCGAGGATGCGCCCGCGTCCACGTCCGCCCCGGCCCCAACGTCACCTCGGGTGAGCGAACGACCGACGGCGTCCTTCGCCGACGCCGGCTTCGCTCCCGTGGGGGTCGAGGACGACTCCCGCAACAACGCGCTGGTCGGCGTCAATCTCGCGGGGTGCGCCGACTGGAACACCGAGCTGCCGTTCGTCGACGAGTTCAAGCTCTCGCGGAAGTGGATCAGCCAGAAGCAGGGCGAGAAGTGGGGCGGCGGGCCGGCGCTCGCGACCGACGAGCACGGATGGGTGACGAAACTCGAGGACGACTGCAGCGCCGAGACGCCCGTGCTCACGTTCAAGGGGCACAAGCCGGCGGGCGAATACGTCGTCCTGTACCGCGGCGACGGAGACCTCACGATCACGCGCGGCGCTACGGAGGTGTCGCGCGAGAAGGGGCGGATCGTCTACGACGTCGCGGGCGACGCGCCCGGCCTGTTTCTCAAGATCACCCGCACCGCGCCCGATGACTACCTGCGCGACATCCGCGTGGTCCTGCCGGGCCACGAGAAGACGTACGAGACCGAGCCGTTCCGCCCCGGCTTTCTCGAGACGTGGCGCCCGCTGAACACGTTCCGGTTCATGGACTGGATGAAGACCAACAACTCCGAGATCGAGAACTGGGAGGACCGGCCCGAGCCCACCGACGCGACCTACACGACCAGGGGTGTACCCCTCGAGGTGATGATCGACCTCTGCAACCGGCAGCTCGTCAACCCGTGGTTCTGCATGCCGCACAAGGCGACCGACGCGTTCGTGCGCAGCTTCGCGTCGATGGTCCGCGACCGGCTGGACCCCACGCTGCACGTGTACGTCGAGTACTCGAACGAGCTGTGGAACGGCATGTTCGCGCAGTCGAAGTACGCGGGCGAACGCGGCACGGACCTCGGCTTCGCCGAGAAGCCGTGGGAGGCGGGCTGGCGGTACACCGCGTACCGCTCGGTGCAGATCTTCGAGATCTGGGAGGAGGTCTTCGGCTCGCGCGAGCGCCTGGTGCGCGTCCTCGCGACGCAGTCGTCGAACCCGTTCGTCTCCAAGCGCATCCTCGAGTTCCGCGAGGCGTACCGTCACGCCGACGCGCTCGCCGTCGCGCCCTACATGGCCATGAATGTGCGGCGGGATCCCGAGAAGAAGGCGCTGCTCCACGCGGACGACGTCGCCACGTGGGACGTCGACCGCGTGCTGACGTACGTCGAGGACGTCGCGCTGGCGAAGTCGTCGCGCCACATGAAGGCGCAGGCCCAGGTCGCGAGCGACTGCGGGCTGCGCCTGATCGCGTACGAGGGCGGCCAGCACCTCGTCGGCGTCGGCGGCGGCGAGAACAACAAGACGATGACGGCCCTCTTCCACGAGGCCAACCGCCACCCGAAGATGGGCGCGCTGTACGCCGAGTACCTCGAAACGTGGCGCGCGGCGGGGGGCGACCTCTTCTGCGCCTTCAGCTCGATTGGCATCTGGAGCAAGTGGGGATCGTGGGGACTCGCGGAGTACTGGGACGAATCCGTGGACACCTCGCCCAAGCTCGCCGCGACGCTGGCGTGGAACGACTCGACCCGGCTGGACAACGCCGCGCCCGAGGTCGACGGGCTCGAGGACGTCACGGTCCGCGTCGGCGTCCCGCACACACTCTCACCGGTCGTGACCAACGACTACAACTCGCGCATGGCCCTGCTCGCCGCGTGGTCCAGCGACGACCCGGCGCGCGTGACGTTCGAGGACGCGCACTCGGCGCGGACCTCGGTCGTCGTCTCGCGCGCGGGCACCTACCGTATCACGCTGCGCCTGAGCGACGGGTTCGCTCGCTCGAGCACGACGGTCGGCCTCGTGGCGGAATAGCGGCCCCAGCAATCACCTGCGAGATGCCTGCCATCGTGTGCGGCGAAGACATGCCCCACCTTCGGGGGCGGTGTTTCGCAACTCCGCCCACTAACCCGCGAAACACAACGTGCCGAATTCGACCGCCATAGGCTGATTTGGGACGATCTCGGGGGCCCGCGCGGTCGCTATCAGCGTCGGGTGGAGATACGAGGCGGAGTTGCGCAACTGCGCCCCGTGCCCGGACGAGGCCGGCCGCGCCTCCCAACAGCCGCGCGCGTTGTCAGTCAGGGCCGGGGCCCTCCACGATTCCGGATCCAGAATCCGGCAGTTCACTACTCCCGCGCGTGCAGCCAGCCCCACACGTACGTGTTCGGCCCCAGCGTGGCGTCGATCGTGAACTCGGTCATGGCCGGGAAGAGCACGACGTCGAAGTAGGCCTCAAGCGACGGCCACGTGTCGTGCCGGGGATAGATGGCCTTCGTCAGGACCTTCAGCGTCCAGTAGTCCTTGTTGCGCTCCATGTCGAACGGCCCGAACACGGTGATCCCGGGCGGCGCCTCCAGGTCGGCGTTGCGCATGTCGACGACGAGCGGGTTGCGGGGCCAGTCGTGGCCGACGCCGGTCGTGAAGCACAAGTTGGCCGGGTTCGCGCCGCTGCCCAACTGCGTCGCGAGCACGGCGCACTCCAGGTACTTCCGGTCCTTCGTGAGGTGATAGGCGCGCAGGACGTTGGTCGCCTGCGGCGCCCCGGTGCAACCCCATCCCACCGGGATCCACGTGTTGATCTTCGTCCAGTTGAAACCCGTGCCGCGCCCGATCTTCACCGAGCCGTCCGCCTCGCGCAGGATGGCGTTGCGCGCGTTGGTCTTGATCTCGTCGTCGGTCTCGCGCTCCGTCACGGCATAGACGTACGCCGCGTCGCCCTGACGGTGATGCTTCCACACGAAGAGGTCGTTCTTGGGGTCCTTGAAAACCGACGTGTCGACGAAGACGACGTGCCAGCGGTTGTCGCCGGTCAGGCGATACAGCTCCGCGGCGGCGAGGTTGCGCGCGTCCGGCACGGCGTGCGGGAGCTTCTTGTAGTCGTGGTTCGCATACTTGTCTTCCGCGTATTCCATCGCGCGCAGGGCGCTCCGTTCGTACGTAGACGCCAGCGGCGACTGCAGCTTCCTCAGGATCCTCGCGGCGCGCGCCGCGTCGCCCGCGTAGACGTAGCTCGACCACGCGCCGGGGGCGTACGCCATGATGTCCAGCTGCTCCTGCCAGCTGCACTCGCCGTGCCGCGGGTGCTCGGCCGACTCGATGCCGCCGCGAATGCCGCCCTCGGGCGTCTGCATCCGGCGGTAGCAATCGAGGTTGAACAGGGCCTCGTCCACGATGTCGGGCAGCCTGTTGCGCGACTCGGGTATGTTCAGGTCGAGGCCGCGCATCGCATCGGGGAACAGGTCGTACAATTCCAGGAGCAGACGCGTGGCGCGCAGGTGCTGGATGCGGCGGTCCCAGTCGCCCGCGTCGAAGTAGCCGCCCCACGCGTCGGGCACGATGCGGTTCGTCTTGCCCTTCACGAGATTGCCGAAGTTGCCCTTGTCCGTCCCGCGCGCGTTCAGGCCGTTGCCGGAGTCCATCAGCGGGCAATTCGAGTGGTAGATCTTCACTCCGTCGTCGGGGTGAAAGCAGCGCGGGCGCTCGTACTCGGTGTACGGCGGACCCAGCGCGACACCGCTGCGCTGGTGATAGAAGCCGCGCAGGGCGGTCCGCAGCGCGTCGCGCCACACGTCGCGCTTGATCTCGAACGGATACGAGCAGCCGATGCCCTCGACGGACACGCGGTAGCGCCCGGGGCGCGTCACGCCCGCGAAGTCCATGCGGTAAACGTCGACCTGGTTGTAGTTCTTCTTGTACGCGTCTTCCTTGCCCGACGCGGCGAGGGAGAGCTCGACCTTCCCGCGGTGAACGACGCGCCCGGTGTGGTCCTCGACGACGGTGAACGGCGTGCCGACCCGATACGTCACCCCGCCGCCGTCGCCGAGCCAGCACGACAGGTACGCGCGCTTCACGGGGGCATCGGGACGGAAGCCGACGTGGTTCACATGGACGGCTTCCGAGCGCACGGTCGCGGGATCGTACGAGAAGCTCGCGTCCTTGAGGAGGCCCTGCGCGAACCGGATGTTGTACCCCTTGCCGACCACGAGCGGCCGGGGTAATCGCAGGTAGAGGACGTGCGTCATCGGGAAGTCGAACCGCCATCCGCCAATGCGCGCCATTGCCGTCGGCTTGCTCTTGCGATGCACGGCCGTCGGCTTGCGTCCCACGACGTACCACTCGTCGTCCCACGAGCTGATCGTGTAGTTCTCGGGCTTCGCCGCCCACACGGTGTCGAGCTTGTGGCCGACGACGCGGTCGTAGTTGTAGAGCATCGCGTCGTTCGGACCAACGAGATGCCCCAGTTCCTTCCCGTTGCGAATCACGGAGCGCTGGTGCTTGCTGCCGCTCTTCACCTGGTCGCCGGGCTGCTTCACGTACGGCCGCTGCGTCGCGCGGATGATCTTGCCCTGCGAGACACGAAGCGCGAGCACGTCGGGCGCGACGGTGTAGACGCGCACCAGTTCCGGGGGACCGTCCCCGCCGTACGCGGCGAGCGACACGGAGGCGAGCGCGGCCACGACAAGCGATCGCGGCATGGGAGATCCCTTCGTTGAACCGGTGCAAAGCGTGGTTGGCATCAGTACCAAACCGTCGGTCGCGGGGGCGGTCATGTGAATTCGGGTGGATGCGGAGATCGATGGAAGGCCGCCGGGTACGTTCACGGACATTCGAGGAATGTGGTACTGGCACCCGGTGCACAGCCCGTTGCTCGATCGACTTCAACGGAGTATTCTCCGGAGGCAAACGCGAAAGAGAGCGGGCAAGCAGTGGATCTTGAGCAAGTCAGGAAGCGATCACTCGGCCAGGCCAGGAAGCTCGGCTATGGTGTGAACCACTCCCTGCCACTGCTCGACATGCCGCCCCAGACCAGACCTCTGGAGGAGATCGCGAACAGGGCCCTGGCGCTCTCGGTTGCCGTCTGGTTGGCCTACGGCCTGGACCGAGCGAAGGCGGTGAGCTTCATTCGAACAGAGGGGCTGGAGCCGTGCATCCAGCGACCAGAATCCAGGATCGGTTGCCCGCCCGTCGGCGCGGGCATAGCGGGCCTGCTTCGAATGGCTGTAGAACCGCGAACGGTCATTTGGTCATCAACGCCGCCTCGCGCGCCCTCGCAGCCTCGAGAAGTCGTTTCGCTTCCTCGCTCCCAGGCTCCGTGCATACCTGGCGCGCTTTCCCGAACTCCACCAGCCTGCCCTCGGACATGACGCCTATGCGGTCCGAGATCATGGCCGCCTGGGCGAGGTCGTGCGTGATGAAGACGAATGCCATCCGCTCGGCACTGATGAGCTTTCTCAGGAGGCCGATCACCTCGATCGAGACCGTGGCATCGAGCATGGAGGTCGGCTCGTCGGCGACGACCAGGTCGGGATGGGCGATCAGGGCGCGCGCGATGGCGACGCGCTGCCTCTGTCCTCCCGAGAGCTCGTGCGGATAGCGCCGGAGGAGATCCACCGGGAGCTGGACGTCCTCGAGGGCCCGGACCACGCGGCCCTCGACGTCGCCGGGGGGCTTGGGCTGCACGGCCAGGGGTTCCGCCACGATCTCGCGCACCTTCATGCGCGGGTTCAGGCCCTCGCGCGGGTCCTGGAATATCATCTGCGCCCTGGGCGCGCGTCCCGCCGCGGCGTGTTTGACCTCGCCCGAGGTGGGGCGCATCGCCCCGCAGATGATCATCCCGAGCGTCGTCTTGCCGGAGCCCGACCGTCCGACGAGCCCCACGACCTCGCTCTCCTTCAGCGCCAGGCTGACGCCGTCGACGGCCCTGGTGACGCCGTCGGCCCGCCGGTACAGCTTCGTGACCTGGAGGAGCTCGATCATGTCAGGCCTTCCCCTCCGCTGCGGGCAACCGCGGCACCGCGTCGATGAGTCGCCGCGTGTAGGGATGCTCCGGCGAGTTGACGAGCCTGGCGACGGGCCCCTCCTCAACAATGCGGCCGCCCTGCATGACGGCGGCGCGCGTGCAGGTCCGTGCGACGAGGGACACGTCGTGCGAGATGACGAGCAGCGCGGCTCCCAGCTCCGGCCCCGCGCTGCGGAGCCATTCCGCTATGGCGGCGGACGTCACCACGTCGAGCGCGGACGTGGGCTCGTCGACGATCACGAGGTCGGGCGAGAGGGCCACCGCCATGGCCAGCGCGGCGCGCTGCCGCATTCCACCCGAGAGCTCGTGGGGGTACGCGCGCACGACCGAACCCGGGAGCTCGACACGTTCCAGCAGCGTGCGCGCGCGCGCGACGGCATCCTTCCACTGGGCTTTCTCGTGGACCACGAACACCTCGGCGATCTGTTCCCCCACGGTCATGACCGGATTGAATGCGTTCATCGAGTCCTGGAGGACCACGGACACCTTGCGCCAGCGGATGCGCCGCAGGGCGTCGGGACGGCTCACGAGGTCGGTGCCGTCGAACCTGATCGAGCCCCGCAGGCGCGTTCCGTGAGGGAGCAGGCCGAGCACGGCCAGGGCGACGGTGCTCTTGCCCGCGCCGGATTCCCCGACGAGGCCCACCGCCTCGCCGCGGCGGAGCTGGAGATCGAAATCCCGGACCGCTTCCGCGGAGCCGTCGCCGTACGCGACGCCCAGCGACGAGATGTCGAGCAGCGGTTCCCCTCGCCGAGGATCGTCTCCGGCGGCGGGTCGGGAAGGCGAGCTCCTATCTGCCAAGGCGCGCTCCCTTCAGCCGCGGATCGATCCGCCCCTCCATCGAGGTGCCCACCAGCGCCAGTGCCAGGAGGACGAGCGAGAGGCACATTCCCGGAGGCAACGCCCACCAGAGCCACGAGCTGTCCAGGAAGAGCGCCGGGTACGCGAAGGCGTGGTGGAGGATCGTGCCCCAGCTCACGCAGGTCGGATCGCCCAGTCCCAGGAAGCTCAGCCCCGCCTCGGCCATCACGGCGTGGCTCGTCTCGACGATCACGATGGCCACCAGGAGGGGAGCCATGGGGGGCAGGACATGCTTCCAGAGGATGTAGTGCCAGCGCGCGCCCGAGAGGCGCGCGGAGACCACGTACGCCCTCTGTTTCTCTATGAGAACCTGGGCCCTGACCATCCTGGCGGGAAAGGCCCAGGAGATCAGGACGAAGGCGATCACGACGACCCCTATCCCGGCGCCGAGGTAGGCGGCCAGCACGACCAGCAGCGGGAGCCGCGGTATCGCGAGGAAGAAGTCGACCGTTCTCATGAGCAGCCTGTCCACGATCCCGCCGAAGTATCCCGCCAGGAGCCCGACGAGGCAGCCGAGACACGTGGCCGCTATCCCTGCGCTCAGGCCCAC
>Ga0272442_10005432_pt1 | contig 17060 bp, 18 predicted proteins | sample SSMForm2O_FD_200262 | JGI IMG/M metagenome (GOLD analysis project Ga0272442, IMG submission 200262) | Marine sediment archaeal communities from Little Sippewissett salt marsh, Falmouth, MA, United States - SSM-Form-2O | ecosystem: Environmental > Aquatic > Marine > Wetlands > Sediment ... | reverse complement strand
AACGTAAAGGCCACCGTGTTCCTCAGCAACGAGATGGCATCCACCACGTACGGCTCCCTCTTTCGGGAAAGAAACCTAAAATACCTGTCCATGCTGGGCGAGCTTGGGTGCGAATTCGGGAACCACACCTGGTCGCACTATAACCTGACGCGGTCGCTCTACGAGACATCGAGAAAGAAGCGGCTCAGCCTCTCGTTCATTTCGGACGACGTACTGGACGAGCTGCACTTCATGATGGAGCTGAACCGGGTGAAGCACAGGTTCGAGGCGGAAACCGGGTACACCCTCTCCTCTCTCTGGAGGGCGCCCTACGGCGCCGTGGACGACCGCGTGCTCTCGCTCGCCTCCAAAGCGGGATACACGGAACACATACTCTGGTCCAGCAACCCGGTGGGCCCCCTCGACTTCTTCGACTACGTGCGGCGGCGCACGGTCACGGTGTACAACAAGAAAAACAGATCATACGAGCGGGTCAGGAACCCCTACTATTTTTCGTCGAGCGAAATGCTCCAGCGTTTCAAAACGTGGGAGAAAACGGACGCCAACGGCATGAACGGCGCCATAGCCATCGCCCACCTCGGCACGGCCCGGAAGCACGACAAGATGGTTAAGATCCTGCCCGAGCTCATCTCACATTTCCAGTCCCGCGACTACCACTTCCTCACCGTGTCCCAGGTCATCAACGACAAACAGGACTACTGAATCAGGGGGACGGGAGAGAATGAACGCGAAATATAAACACCTAAACATTGTCGCCCGGGACTGGCGTGCCCTGGCCCGGTTCTACCGGGATGTCTTCGGCTGCGTCGTGGTCCCGCCCGAGCGTCATTTCTCGGGCGAATGGCTGGAAAAAGGGACCGGAGTGAAAAATGCACGTATTGCGGGTGCCCACCTCCGTCTCCCGGGCCAGGGCGGAAACGGACCGACGCTTGAAATTTTTCAGTACGCGCAAAACGAACCCAGGTCCGATACAGCCGCCAACCGGGAGGGCATTGCGCATCTGGCCTTCGAAGTCGACGACGTGGAAAACGCCGCTGCCGAAGTCCTGAAGCACGGCGGAGGAAAAGTCGGTGATATCGCGTCAACCGAGGTTGCATGCGTCGGCTTACTGACCTTTGTCTATCTCACTGACCCGGAAGGTAATATCGTTGAGCTCCTTTCGTGGGAATAGACCGGCCATAAACAGGAGAATGACCTTATCCGCGTGTTTCACGAGTGGAGAACAAGAAATATATAAGTGAGAAAAAACCTCGGAATCGGTAAGATTTCCGATTCCGCATCGTGGATCGATCAGCATCGGCACACAGCCAGCGACATACTGCATTTCGAAGAGCGTCATGAATGAACGCTGAATGACCTGGCACCGGATAAATATAAATCCTTCCACAGGGGCAGGCTTTACGACATGGTGTTCTGTTCCGTGCTATAATGAGAAGCTCAAGAACTATGTAATTAAAATATATCAAGGAGAACAGTATGAAGGTATTCCATGAAGACGATCTTCGGAAAGATGCCGTTCTAGAAGTCGCGAGAAAAATGATGACGGCCGCGAGAACGGCTCCCAAGGGCAGGGGCGTGGACAACATCGTCATCGGGCTCCTGAAGGAGGACGGTATCAAGGAGGTCTCGGAAAAAATGAAGGAGATGGTGCGCAGGGACAACCTTGCCGACTTCATCATGCGGGACGCCGTGAACATTCTCTCCGCACGGGCAATGGTCGTTCTCGGAACGAAAATCGAGTCCATGGGCGTCAGTCCCTGCGGTATGTGCGGTTTTGCCGATTGCGCGGAAAAGAACAAGCATCCGGATCACCCCTGCGTTTTCAATACGGGCGATCTCGGAATAGCCGTTGGTTCCGCCGTGAGCGTGGCAATGGACAACAGGGTGGACAACAGAATCATGTACACCGTGGGGCAGGCACTGCTTGAGATGAACACCTTCGGAGACGAGGTCAGGATTATCTACGGCATACCGCTGAGTATCAGCGGGAAAAACCCGTTTTTCGACAGGAAGAAAGAGGAACTGCTCAAGCAGGCCTGAAAGGCCGCAGGCACGGATTTCCTGACAGGGAGTGTGTATTACCGTGACGAAGAGCATGACGCTGTCCGATTTTATCGTTAAAGAACCGTATATTCTGCTTGACGGGGCAATGGGCACGCAGCTCGAGGCGGAGGGCCTGATTATGGGAGGGCAGAACTGCGTCACGCATCCAGACACGGTGCTCTCCGTTCACAGGCGGTACGCCGGAATCGGATGCCATGTTCTGACCTCCAATACGCTCACCATGAATAGGCTCTATATGGAGACCCACGGGGTGGACGCGGACGTCCCCCTCATCGCACAGCCGAACGCCGGAAAGCCGCGTCTTGCCGGCGGCAGGACCGTGTTCGACATGGATCCCGGAGCGTTTGCAGAAGGTATTTTGGAATGCATGGAAGCGGGCGCGACCATGGTCGGCGGATGCTGCGGCACGACATCGGAACACATCCGCAGGGTTGCCGTACTGATCGAAAGCGGGGGAAAAGGATCCCCTTCTTCATAAGCCCGGCGACTTATTCATCGAACCGCCGTACATCTACCGACTGGTGCTCCGGGCCGGGCATCACATAGTGTTTGACCCAGCCGTATAAAAGAAATAACGTTCATAACAAAAAGGACACCACAGGGAGGGTTGTTCGATGAGGAAATACCGCGTGGCCGTTGTGGGAATCGGCATGGTGGGTTCGGAGCTGGTAAAGATTCTGGAGCAGAGGGATTTTCCCAGGGAGAGCATTATCATCCTCGCCCGCAGCTCGCGAACCGAGACCATAAGCGGCCGCGAGTACGAGGTCGTCGCAACGTCACCCGAAGCCTTCGATAACGTGGACATAGCGTTCTTCGCCGGAACCGAAGGTTCGAAGGGCGCCTCTCAGCAATACGGATGGGAGGCGGTGAAAAGGGGAACCGTGGTTATAGATAACGGGGATGATTTCAGGATGGATCCCCGGGTACCTCTGGTGGTCCCTGAAACCAACCCGGACGCGCTGAAAAACCATATCGGTTTCGTGGCCAATCCCAACTGCTCAACCATTCAGATGGTGGCGGCAATAACGCCCCTCCACGAGCTGGCCAAGGTCAAGCGGATGGTTGTCTCCACCTACCAGGCCGTGTCCGGGACCGGCAGTGCGGCAGTCTCCGAGCTGAGCGCGCAGGTCAAGGCGTATAACAGCGGAAGTGCGCCCGAACCAGAAGTCTATCCCCATCAGATATTCTCCAATGTGATCCCGCAGATCGGGAGCCTGAAAGACGGCTACCCCGGCTCATTCAGCGAAGAAGTCAAAATGATCCGTGAAACGCACAAGATCTTCGGCACCGAGGAGATCAAGATCACAGCCACGTGCGTGCGGGTCCCCATCTTCAACTCGCATTCCGAGGCACTGAACCTCGAATTCGAGCGGAAAGTCACCGTGGACGAGGCGCGTCACGCGCTGGAGTCCTTCCCCGGCATCACCGTGCTCGACGACCCGTCCGGAAGTGTCTACCCGCTCCCCCTTGACGCCTCCGGCACGGATGATGTATTCGTGGGGAGGATACGGGAGGATCGGAGCAGGCCGAACGCGCTGAACCTCTGGGTGGTGGCGGACAACATCAGGAAAGGTGCGGCACTGAACGCCATACAGATCGCTGAGAAGATGATCGAGCTCGACCTGCTGGGCTGATCCCCGCCCGGTTACCCCCCGGGGTCTCCCTGTTTGAAAAGGGAGTGGATGTACAGCACGACTTCCGGCACACAGGGGACCGGGAACACCACCTGAGCGTAAAACGGCGGTTTATTCCCAGGATGTCACGAAAGAACAGGACCGCGGAAAAAGCCCCGCGGACCGAGTAATACTAAAAAAAGAGCGTGCCGTGTTCGACTACCCCTATCTCGTGGAGCTCCTGACTCCCGGAACACCGGACTATGATAAAAACGACGCGGCCTTCACGCGTTTCGCGGAGCGGTACCAAACGGCGATCGAGGCGGGTTACGGGGTATCCGTACCCGACAACCCGATGGGACGGCCGAGGATCGACCTGCTGCAGACCCTTGACCGGTGCGGCCTTGAGGTTCATCCCGAGCAGGTCGTGATGAACCTGAACACCTTCCACCTGAAAGACGAGCTCGACCGCATCCTCGGGAAGTCGGCCGAGGCAAAACTGAAATACATTCTGGTTGTCAGGGGTGACGGCGGACCGCTCCTGCCGAAGCTCGATCCCGGGAGCATCGGCGGCTCTTTGAGCGTGGCCACGTCCATCGACCTGATCCGGTACATAAACAAACAGTACCCCGATTTCGTCACGGGTGCGGCATTCAATCCCTACAAAAAGCCCTCATTCGAGCTGGACCGTCTGAAAAAGAAAATCGACGCGGGCGCGAGATTCACGGTCACACAGCCCGTCATCGGCAGAGACCCCAACGTGGACATGCTGAGAACCATGGAAACGACCGTGGTGATCGAAGCCTGGATGTCGAAGAACATCGACCTCCTCTATAAAAGTGTCGGAAAAAAACGGGACGGGGGGGCGGAGGATTACGATCCCGTCTCGAATTTAAAGAGGCTCCGGGAATCCTACCCGGGGTGGTGCGTATACCTGTCCATGCTCAGTTTTAAAACCGACTGGCGGGAAATGCTGCGGTTACACCTTTAATAAAACACGGCCCCGGACCGGAATACGGCACATGCGGAACCGGCTTGTCGGATACTGCGGGCGGCGGAAATAAGTGTCGATACGATGTTGCCGGATTCCATCATGTAAAGAGAAGGTCCAGCACCCCCGACAATTCGACGGCCGTATAAACGAGGAGCAGAGAGAGCGCCAGATTGAGGGCCCGCTTTATGCGCGGTCGATTCAAATGCGAACGAATGGCGGCACCGAACAGCGTCCATGAGGTTATGGAGCAGAAGCTTGCTCCCGTAAAAACCAGAGCTGAAAGGGCCAGGTAAAAGGTATTCTTCACAATACCGCTCAGAAATGTGGAGTAGAGCGTAAAGCCGTATACAACGACCTTCACATTCAGAAGCTGCAGGAAAAAACCGTTTACAAAGCCCAGTGCCGCTCTCCCCTCCTCCCTGAACCCGTAATTCGCTCTGAGCGTATGGTACGCGAGCCACAGGATATAGGCCGCTCCCACGAAACGGAGTATGTTCTCGAAAGCGGGGAATACCCGTATCAGGGTGGATGATATCAGCCCGCAGAAAATCATAACCAGGAAAAAGCCCGCTCCGATTCCGGCCATGTACTTCAGCGTTTTTTTGTAGCCGTAGAGAATTCCCATGGAAGCGCATGAAACGTTGTTCGGGCCCGGTGTGAAGGTGGTAATGAGGACGAACGAGGCCAGAGCCAGAAAGTCGGAATACATGTAAAGTCCTTTTTCGGGCCCTTCGGCCGTGCTGTGTACCGTAATAACCTACTATTCGTTACAGTATATTCGCTGTGTATTAAAACGTCATGGGATAATAATACGGCATTCAAGCACCGTACCCGTTCCGTTTCACACACGCTCAATGAGATGCGGGGAAAGCGCATCCCGCTTTTATATAAAAAACCTCTATACCCTTCTACTTTCCATGGTATAATGGGATAAACCCGCGGCAATCGTCCTTTATACTGCCGTGCATGTCGTCTTCTAATATGCCGCAGGCTCGTACCAGACAAGTCGTATAAAAGACCGCCTTTGACGAAGCCGGTTCGGATTTCATTTTCTTAAACCATAGTCAGTATGACTGTCATAGGATTTGCACCCGAGACCCCCTTAACCAGGGCGGCATGGCGGAGATACTATTAATTAACAAGGAGTAGGAAATGAGCAAACCAAAAAAACTTACCACTGCAGCCGGCATTCCGGTACCTGATAATCAGACTTCACTGACAGCGGGAGAACGCGGGCCCACCCTCCTGCAGGACCACTACCTGCTGGAAAAGCTGGCCCACTTCAACCGCGAGCGGATTCCGGAACGGGTCGTGCACGCCAAAGCGGCGGGCGCGCATGGCGTTTTCACGGTAACACAGGACATCACCAAATACACTAAGGCGGGCGTTTTCTCGAAAATCGGGAAAACGACCGAGGTGTTCGGAAGGTTTTCAACCGTGGCCGGGGAAAAGGGCTCCGCCGATACGGTCCGCGATGTCAGGGGATTCGCCCTGAAGTTCTATACCGAGGAGGGTAACTGGGATATGGTGGGGAACAACACACCCGTGTTCTTCATCCGGGACGCCATCAAGTTTCCCGATTTCATTCACTCCCAGAAGCGCGACCCGCAAACGAACACCCGCTCGGATACCATGCAGTGGGATTTCTGGTCGCAGGTCCCTGAAGCGCTCCATCAGATTACCATACTTTTTTCGGACCGGGGCATACCCAGGGGCATCCCCTACATGAACGGCTACGGAAGCCACACCTACAGCTTCATCAACGGTAACAACGAGCGGTTCTGGGTCAAGTTCCATTTCAAAACACAGCAGGGCATCCAGTGCATGGACCCGGAGGAAGCCGACCGTATCGCGGGAGATGACCCGGATTATCACACACGCGAGCTGTTCGAAGCAATTAAACGGGGAGAATATCCCAAGTGGACGTTCAAAGTCCAGATCATGCCGGAGAAAGCCGCGGAAAAATACCGTTGGAACCCGTTCGATCTCACAAAAGTATGGCCGCACGCGGACTACCCGCTCATCGAAGTCGGCGTACTGGAGTTGAATAAAAATCCCGAGAACTACTACGCCGAGGTCGAACAGGCCGCCTTCTCGCCCGCGAACGTGGTGCCCGGGATCGGATTCTCGCCCTGCAAGATGCTGCAGGCGCGCATATTCGCCTATGCGGACGCGCACCGCTACCGCCTGGGGGTCAACTTCGAACGGTTGCCGATCAACGCTCCGCGCGCCGCCAAAGTGGAAAACACCTATCAGCGCGACGGACATATGAGGTTCGACTCCAACAGCGGACCCGGTCCGAATTACGAGCCGAACAGCTTCGGCGGGCCCGTTGAAGACCCCTCCTGCGCGGAACCGCCGCTGAAGATATCGGGAGACGCGGACCGCTACGAGCAGAAGCGCGGCGTTGACGACGACTACATCCAGCCCGGCAACCTGTACAGGCTGATGTCCGCGGAGCAGCAGAAGGGACTTGTCGAGAACATCGCCGGAAGCCTGAAGAACGCGCCGAAGGAAATTCAGGAGAAGATGGTTGCGCATTTCCGCAGGGCGGACAAGGCGTACGGTGACGGCGTAGCCAAAGGGATCGGCTTGCTGTAATTCCATACCGAAGCGGTCGGTACGGGCCCGTGATTTTGCAGCACCATAAAACGGCCCGATGAAAATCCCGCGATGCTTCATTCGGCCCGTTTATGAATATGCAAAAAGAGAAAATAACCAAAGAGCTGCAGGGCTTTGTGCGGGAATACGGAAGACGGCATACGGCCCGGACACAGTGGCGTACACCGCTCGTCGGATTCGCCTCCGCGGGCGACCCGTTGTTTACCGAACTGAAACGGGTCGTTGCGCCCACACACGATCTCCCGAAGAACCTGCTCGAAAACGCGAAGACCGTGGCCGCCTTCTTCCTTCCATTCGACAAACAAACGGTCAGGAGTAATATCGCCGGGCGGTTGGCCTCCCCGGAGTGGGCCCGGGCCTACAGGGAGACCAACGCGCTCATCAGGGAAACCGGCCGGCACATGAAAGGGTGGATCGAATCGGAGGGTTACGAAGTGGCCGTGACCCCGCCTACGCACAACTTCGACCCGAAGAAACTCATCAGCGACTGGTCCCACCGCCATGTCGCCTATATCGCGGGGCTCGGAACATTCGGGCTGAACAACATGCTCATTACGGAAGCGGGGTGCTGCGGCAGGTTCGGGAGTTTTGTGATCTCGCTCGATCTCCCCCCAGACGGGCGCCCGGATACAGAGGCGTGCCTCTACCGCCATAACGGTTCATGTATGAAGTGCGTAAACCGCTGTGTGGGTGATGCGCTCTTCACGGACCGGTTCGACCGGCACAGCTGCTATAAGGTGTGCCTCGAAAACGACGAAGTGTATCACTTTGAGGGAACCTCCGATGTATGCGGAAAATGTGTCGTGGGCGTTCCCTGCTCGTTTTTAGATCCCGTTCGGAAAATGATGAGAAAAGCTGAATAAACAGGTCTATCGGCAGACAAAAGAGCAGAGTCCGAGCTCTCCATCGATTTACCTGAGGTGATACTTCATGCCCGACCCGCTGGAAAATCTTTACAGGATAAAAAAGGAGGATATTCCGAAAGCCGGGAGTGTCTTAAGAAACGCGTTTCAGCATGATCCCGTATGGGAAAAACTGTTCGAGGATGCGCAGGTTTCTGACGAAAAACTACTCGCGTTCAATGAAACCCCGATCAGGTACTGTTTTAAATTTGGAGAGGTTTATGCTGTCTCCCGTAATCTGGAGGGCATCGCGGCATGGATTCCGGGTGAGCTCTCCGTCATGACTCCCTGGCGGCTCATACGAAGCGGGGCAATGAAATCCGCGAGGAAACTGGGATTCAAGCTCGGTAAGAAGATGAAAATCGTATTCAAGCCCATAGAGAACGACCGGAAAGAGCACATGGAGGGAAAACCGTTCATCTACTTTTTCATGCTTGGCGTAGCTGCGGAATTCCAGGGACAGGGTTTCGGAGGCAAACTGATTCGGGCGCTGATCGGGAAGAGCGAGCAGGACGGCTTGCCGCTCTATCTCGAAACCGAGACCGAAGAAAATGTCGCGCTGTATGAAAAATTCGGCTTTAAAATGCTCAAGAAAACAATCCTCCCCTTAATTGACCTTCCGACGTGGGAAATGGTGAGAGAACCGAAAACGTAACCCCGGCATTTGGACGGGGCCTGCGCCGCGCCGGACGGCCGTATTTCCGGCCTTACGGCCTCCGCCCGATAGAGAGAACATGCGTGGATGTCCTCGTCGGATGAATCGACTCCACGCATTCAAATCCGGCGGACTCGAGCAGTGCCGCGGTCTCCCGTTCGGAATAACAACCCGCACCCGAGGTGAGGTAGAAGAACAGCGAGAAGCACGCAGCGGTCTCATCGGGCCGTTCGCCGGTTTCCGCAAGGTCCCAGAGGGCGATGGTCCCTCCCGGAGTCATACTCGAGGCAATTTTACTCAGAACCGAACCCGCGGTCTTTTTTTTCTGGTGGTGGATGATGTTGCCGAGGAAAACGACGTCATAGGTTTTTGTGAGCTCCCCTGTGGCGATGTCCCCCTCGATATAATTCACAAACCGCGCCGTGCCGTACTCTTTTGATACCTTCCGGGCCGCGTTTATTACCGAGGGAAGCTCCAGTACATCCGACAGAAGCGGTGGGTTCCGTCTGCAGATCGCCGCGGAGTACAGGCCGTGTGATCCGCCTATATCGAGCATGTACTCGGCACCCGATCGAACCGGAATGTTCTCAGCGACCCATCCGGCGGCGGGACCGGCCGTTTCGGCCATGGCCCGCTGCTGCGTGAGGAGCTCGTTCTCGTTCTCCATCAAATCATAAAGATCGACCGGCCGGCCGCTTTCCAGGACCTTTTGAAGCCGGCGGAGTCCTCGAAGCTGAATAGCGCCGAATTTCACCCAGTTCGTAAGGCGGACGGAACCGGTTTTCAGAAACGCGGTCCTGCTGACATCGGTCAACGCGTATACGTCGCCCGCGCGTTCCAGGTAACCGCACGCCGCGAGAACATCCGCCACCCGTTTTACGCCGGTGGTATCGAGCCCGAGTGCCCGCGCAAGAGCGGGGGCTTTCAGAGGTCGCCGGGCGAGTGCATCGAAGAATCCCGCCGACGCTGCAGCGATGAGGGCTTCGGAACGAATTGCGGGCACGACAGGATCGGTCAGGGGGTTCGGCTGTGCCGAGGAATTTTTCATAATCCACCTCTTTCATTAAGATTTAAACCGGATACACTCCATGTATCCGTAAAAATGGGAAATTAAAAAGTGTAAAGACTTGTTGAATGGAGGCGGGGTTTTTGGAGGATTTTTTATGAGGGAAAAAACAGGTACTGTTCACTGTATCACAAGACGGCCCGACCTGTCAACTCCGAGAAAAACCCGATTTCCCTGTTGATTAATTAAGATTTTCAAATGAAATTAGATCAGGTTATCGCTGCATGAGAGGAAATTTTCCGCGGGAAATATAAAATGGATAAAATTCGGAACGTGGCCGTCATCGGAGCCGGAGCAATGGGAGCTTTTTTCGCAACCAGGTTCTTCGATATCCCCGGCTTCTCAACGGTGCTGGTCGCGCGCGGTCGCCGTCTCGAAAGATTGCGATGTGAAGGCCTGATATTCAACGCGAAGCACTATGCCCTAGAGGTCATCGATCCCGATGAGGCAGCACGGCCCATGGACCTCGTCATCGTGGCGGTAAAACAACATCAGCTCGAGGAAGCGGTACGCGGCCTCGACAACATCATCGGGGATTCGACCGTCATCATGTCCATTATGAACGGCCTTACGAGCGAGGAGTATATCGGATCCCTTTATGGAATGGACAGGATGCTCTACACCGTTTCGGTCGCCATAGACACCGTACGAAGGGACAACCGAATAACCAGCGTCAAACCGGGAAAGCATTTTTTCGGAGAAAAGGACAACAGGACCATCAGCCCGCAGGTCCGGCGCGTACAGGAGGCGTTCGACCGGGCGGGAATCGACCATGAAACACCCGAGGACATGATGCGGACGCTGTGGTGGAAGCTCATGATCAACGTGGGGATAAATCAGACGTCGGCCGTGATGCGCGCGCCCTACGGCGTTGTGCAGAAATCCCCGGAGGCCCGCGCTTTAATGGAAGCACTGATGAAGGAGGTCGTCGCGCTTGCGGGCGTCATGGACATCAATCTGACGGAACGGGACATTGAAGAGTGGTATACCATTCTGAACAACCTGTCACCCGGCGGTAAAACATCCATGCTGCAGGATATCGAGGCCGGCCGAAAGACCGAGGTCGAACTCTTCGGGGGGACGGTCGTGGACCTTGGGAAAAAACACGGGATACCCGTACCTGTGAACCAGACCGTTCTCCGGATCATACGGGTACTGGAGGGGCGTTTTGAATGACGGAGGTGATTATGAGAAGTAGAAAAGACTTCATCTCATCAACGCTTCTGACTGTTGTAATAATAGGACAGATCGGGCTGACCGTTATTTTTTATAATAGGAACGGAAACGATATCGGGAGGAACATCGGCTGGGTTATACTCTGGATTTCCGCCCTCTTCGGATGGCTTCCGATATTTACGCTCAAGAGGCTGGGCAGGACCGGGGGGAAGGCCTATGTCCACACGACAACGCTCGTGGACCGGGGGATCTACCGTATTGTACGCCACCCGCAGTATCTCGCGGGCATGCTCGTGGGAGCGGCCCTGCCCCTCATCGCGCAGCACTGGATCGTCATTCCGCCGGGCGTCGCCGCAATCGTCCTGCTCTACACCGGTACGTTCATCGAGGAGAAGTTCACGATCGAAAAGCTGGGTGAGAAATACGAGCGGTACATGCAGTCGGTACCGAGGGTGAACTTCATCCTGGGGCTTCTTCGGCTTCTCCGCAAGGGGCGGAAATAACTAAACAAGAGCCGTGAAGAAGCACACCGTTTTGTGAGCCGCGCATCAAGAAACGGCTGTCCGGCGGCCGTCACGGTTCATAATCCGGGTAAATGGCTCACAATCAGGGACAAGAGCCCGGGAAAATTCTTACAGGGAGATACATGCAAAATGTGGTGGAAATTGGCCGTATCTATCGTCGTCGTCCTGGCGGTCCTGGCCTCGGGGGCGGTCATCTACGGAAGAAAACGCAGGCAATCCGAAATGAAAGGACTGCAGCTCCGGCTTGAAAATGCCCGCGTTCCGATCGCGCCGGGTTCTTATGATCCGAAAACACTGGCCGGGCTTCCCGCGCCCGTTCAGCGCTACTTTCGGACCGTGCTGAAGAAAGGGCAGCCCCTGGTTGTGGCGGCCCATGTGGAGCACGAGGGAACCTTCAATATGAGCGAAGCCGGCGAAAAGTGGAAGCCGTTTACGTCGAGCCAGTACGCGGTCACGGCCCGGCCCGGTTTCCTCTGGGACGCGCGGATACGAATGGCACCCTCCATGACGGCGCTCGTCCACGACGCCTACATAGAGGGCGAAGGCATGCTCGCCGCAAAACTGTTCGGGCTCCTGACCATAATGGAGCAGCCGTCCACCCCGGAGCTGGCACAGGGAGAGCTGATGCGCTTTTTCGCCGAAGCGGTGTGGTATCCCACGGCTCTTCTTCCGGGCCGGGGCGTTGTGTGGCAAGGGATCGACGGCAGCAGGGCCCGCGCCTCTATCGTAGACGGCGGGACTGCAGTGGAACTGGTTTTTACGTTTAATTCGGATGGATTAATAACACGCGTTCGCTCGGAGGGACGGTTCCGCGAGACGGACGGCGTAATGACCCCGATGCCCTGGGAAGGAAGTTTTTGGGACTACGAAGAAAGGGACGACATGCTGGTACCGATCGAGGGCGAAGTCGCGTGGATAACCGAAGACGGACCCCTTCCCTACTGGCGCGGAAGCATCCGGAAAATCGAATATGAATATGCGGAATGATTCAATACATGAAAACCCGGCTACCAATAAATCGACAGGAGGAAAAAATGAACGCGGATTTCTCAAAGGCAAAATGGCTCAACGAGCCGAAGCGATACGAAATAACGGACAGCTCGGTTAAAATCATCACGGAACCGGATACCGATTTCTGGGAGCGGAGCTATTACGGATTCAGACATGAAAATTCCCCGGCCCTTTTGTTCGAAACAGATAACAATTTCACGTTTACGACCAGGGTACAATTCGAATACCAGGGCCGGTACGAGCAGAGCGGTCCGATCATCTATATTGATACGGACAACTGGTGTAAAGTATCGCTCGAGTATGAAAACGAGAAAATTTCCAGGCTGGGGAGCGTGGTCACCAATCTCGGGTATTCAGACTGGGCCACGACCGACATACCGAACAGGAACGTCATGTGGTACCGGGTCAGCCGCCGCGGGCCTGATTTTCTCGCCGAAACATCGCTGAACGGCACGGATTTCACGCAGCTGCGGATATTTCATCTGCACCGCCTCGGAGAAACAACCGCCGAAATGGGAAGGCTCGACCCTCCCGCGCCCCCGGAGCGGTCCGTTCGATTCGGCCTTTATGCATGCAGTCCTCTGGATTCATCCTTTGAAGCCGTATTCGATAATTTTAAGCTCGAGGACTGTATATGGAAATCCCATTAAACGGAATGGGGACCGTTTGCTGATACCAGTGGGAAAGGGGGTGAAGAGACCATGACGGATTTCATCCAGGTCCTCACGACCATCGATACGAGGGACGGTGCGGCGGATATGGCGAAACGGCTGCTGGACAAACGTATTGCAGGCTGCGTCCAGGTATCGGGACCGGTGACGAGTTTTTACCGGTGGCAGGACAAAATCGAAACCGCGGAGGAGTGGTACTGTGTTGTCAAGACCTCCTCGGAGCTGTACCCCGATGTGGAGAGGGAGATCCGCAATCTTCATCCCTATGAGGAACCGGAAATACTGGCGTTTCAGGTAGCTGAAGGAAGTGTGACGTATCTGGACTGGCTCGCCGGCACATTGAAGAAAGAATAGAGGCGTTGACTCCTGCCCTTTTAACGGCAGGTTATCAACAGCCCCGTAAGGAGAGGATAATGAATATACTGGTCGTTTTTTACTCCATGGACGGCAACACGAAGCTGATCGCGGAAAATATCGCGAAGGCGGCGGACGCGGATATCATGGAATTGAAGTTGAAGAAGGATACGCCGACCGGGGGATTCATGAAGTATTTCCGGGCCGGACTGGCGGTCATGACGAAGCAAAGGCCCGAGCTGCTCCCCCTCGACAGGGACCCGCGTGAATACGACCTTGTATTTATCGGCTCTCCTGTGTGGGGCGGTACCTACACGCCCGCCCTGCGCACCTTTTTCACGACCCGTGACCTGTCGGACAAGAATATAGCGCTCTTCTGCTGTCGAGGCGGCACGAGCGACAAGATTTTCGGGAAGATGAAAAGGGCCCTCGTATCCGGCCGGGTCCTCGGAGAGACCGGCTTCCGTGAGCCGAAGAAGAACAATACGGAGGATAATATTAAAAAGGCCGTGGAATGGGCCCGTAAAATGGTCGAAGCCGGTCAGGGAGCCTGAGGAACGCTCGAGGTATTATTTAACATCCCCGCGTATCGCCTTTGCCATGTTCCTGCCGAGATCTACACACGCGGTGAGGTCATCTTCATCCGGCGCGTATTTTACCTCAACCGCCGGCTCTATGTGCGTGTTCAATCCGCCTGATGCGTACTCGAGCAGTCTCTTCACCGCTCCTCCGCTCCAGCTGTAGGAGCCGAATATCCCGAGGGCCCTTCCCTTCAGCTTGTCGTTGTCGAGTATGCCCACGAGCATGTCCATGGGCGGGAAGAGCTTCGTGTTGTAGGTGCACGAACCGAGCGCGAGTCCCCGGAAGCGCCATATATCGGTTATGATGTATGAGATGTGGCTCTTGGAGATGTTGTGCATCCTGATGCACTCGATGCCCTCGCGGGCAAGGGAACGGGAGATCGATTCGGCCATCACCTGTGTATTTCCGTACATGGAACCGTATACCACGACAGCCCCCTCCTCCGTTTCCTGACGGCTCCACCGGTCGTAGCGGTCCACGATATAGGAGAGGTTTTTCCTGAATATGGGTCCGTGCGTGGCCGCGATGACGGCAATATCGAGGTCTTTCAGCCTTGCCAGGGCCTTCTGCACCATGTTGGAGTACTTGGCCACGATATTCGAATAATACCTGAGGATTTCATACTCGAAGTGATCGAGGTCGACCTCGTCGTCGAATATCCCGCCGTTGAGCGTTCCGAAACCGCCGAACGCGTCTCCGGAGAAGAGCACTTTGTTCTTCGACTCATAGGTCACCATGGTCTCCGGCCAGTGGACCATGGGCGTGAGAAAGAAGTTAAGCTTGCAGTTTCCGAGATCAATGGTATCCCCGTCCTCGACCACCCTGCAGTCCGTTTCTATTCCGTAAAATCCCTTTATGAAATCGACCGTCTTTTTGTTCCCCACGATGCAGATCCCGGGGAAGAGATCGTGCAGAATTTTCATGGAGCCCGAGTGATCGGGTTCCATATGATTTACGATGAGGTAGTCCACCTTCCTGCCGCTTTTCAATATGCTCTTGATCTTTGCGATGAACTGCGGAACGAACCCCTTCTTGACGGTGTCAATGACAGCGACCTTTTCATCGTCGATCAGATAGGAGTTGTAGCAGACCCCCTGCGGCAGGGGCCATATTGCTTCGAAGAGATGCGTTTCAAGGTCATTGACCCCGATCCAGTAAATATTCTTACCGATTGGTACCGGTTTTTCCATGATCGGTCTCCTTATGATTGCGTGCCGGGCTCCTGCGGTATGGATATACAATAATGCGAATTGGGGACGGGGTGAAGGCCCTTCATCCCGTCCCGCGATTCCCTTCAGTCACCCTCCGTTTGCTCCGGGAGTCGAAGAGACAGAAAAGCGGCGATCGTCTTGGAATCGCGAATCGTTCCCTCCCGTATCATGGCGGTTATTTCGTCATTCCCGAAGGAGCCGATGAGGAGGTTCTCGTGCTCCGCGGCGCGGCCCCCGATGCTGGCCAGTCCGTCGCACTCGGGGATGGAACACCTGAAAAGGTGCATCCGCTCGTCGAGCACGCCGGGCGAGAGGTACATCATAAAGAGTCGTTCGAAATTCATTCCTTCCTCACCCGTTTCCTCCTGCAATTCCCGCCGCGCCGTTTCCTCGGGGTCTTCGCCGTCGTCCATCATGCCAGCGGGTATCTCCCACAGAAAACCGTCGTCACCGTTCCGAACGGCGGGATACCTGAACTGCTTGACCAGCACGATCCTGTCGCACCGCTCGCAGCGGGCGACGATTCCCACCGAATCACCACGCCGGACCACGTACCGCACGCGCTCTCCGCCCATGGAGCCGTCGAACTGCTCCCAGCGCAGCCTGGATTTTTCGATCGTCAGAAACTCGTCGTACACCACCTCGGTTTGCAGTATGTCGGATTTCAATTTGTTCTCCTTTGCCGTTCCTCGGAACGTTTCTCCCGGGGTCCCGGATCATTCGGCCTTTCGGGCGGCCTCAAACCGCCTGATAAGCCGGCCCCGCCTTTTGAGGACAAGGGCCTTCTCCCGCTCGTGCCGGACCGTTCGCCCGGTGAAAAGCATCACGCGCTCGAGTTTTTCCATCATCCGCTCGGTGTATGCGAGCGCTTTCGCATAATCCCTGAAAACGTGCTCCAGGAGCTTTGCAGCCTCCGTGCACGCGAATATATAGTTATATATATCGATGTCCATTCCGCTCAGCCGCTCGAAGCCCTCCAGTGCCCTGCCGAAATCGCGCTCGCGTTTATAGAGGAGCGAGAGCTCCCTGAGCGCTTCCGGTTTCCCGCTGTCTGAAAGAAGCAGGTCTTTCGCACGCCCGGTTTCTCCGCTTTTCAGGAACAGGCCTGAGAGCGCCGGAGCGTTGTAATCGCGGGGAGAAAACCCCGGCGCCCCGGCGTTTTCCACTATGCCGGTCTGTAGATAGAGAAGCGCGGCCAGGGACACCACGTCGTTCCTGTTGTGCTCGAACACCCTGGTCATATCCCGGAGGCCGTTCCCACCGCCGGACCTTAAAAACGCGGTATAGACCTCGGGGACCAGGCTCCCGGGAATGTCCCCCTCCCTCCTGAAGCCCAGCGCTCTCTCCTCAACCGTCGTAAGCCTGAAATCCGGGTACAGTCCCTTCCAGATCCTCCTGGACGAGTAGAGGAGGTCGAGGTGCGCGTGGCCAGCGGGCGCGGCCATCCTGTTCATGATGTACCGGCTTTTTATTATCCCGTAGTCGAAGGCCCGCCCGTTGTAGGAAACGAGGTGGCTTCGGTTTTTCAGCTCCTTCCCGATAAGATCGAGAAAAAACGGCTCGGATGAATAGGATGAGAGGAAGTACTGCGTTACCCGCAATCCGTTTTCATCAA
>Ga0272442_10005431_pt1 | contig 17061 bp, 11 predicted proteins | sample SSMForm2O_FD_200262 | JGI IMG/M metagenome (GOLD analysis project Ga0272442, IMG submission 200262) | Marine sediment archaeal communities from Little Sippewissett salt marsh, Falmouth, MA, United States - SSM-Form-2O | ecosystem: Environmental > Aquatic > Marine > Wetlands > Sediment ... | reverse complement strand
CCGCTCACGGCAAGGACCGGAAACCGGCGGTCGAACACGGCCCGGCTCACCGCGAAGATCGACAGGAACACGGCCAGCGTGGCGTACAGTCCGGTCAGCGCTCCCTTCCACAACTGGCTGTCCGGATAGAGCATTACGGCTGCGCCCGACACCAGGGTCCCGAAGAACAGCAACCGTTCGGTGAGCGCTTCCTCGGGGCGTGGCCTCTGCGTGGCCGGCAGCTTGCCCGCCAGGGCGAGCCCCAGGAGCACCACCAGTTCCAGCCCGATCAGTCCGAGCCACCCGACTCTGGCCGCCGTGAAACCGGCGCCCGGTTGCAGGGCGTTGGTGAACGCGGAGAACACGACGGACGTGATGGAGATCGCGCCCAACGCGTAGATACCAAACGCGATCAGACGGCCGACCACCAGGTTGGCGAAGAACGACCCGGGGGCATCACGTCGGAACCGGAGCGACGGCACCGACTCCAGGGGATGGCGTGAAACCACCCCGGGGGGCCATCGGTCGGCCCGTGCGGCCCGCAGCACCGCGGCGGCCTCGGCCCGGGTGCGAGCGACATCCTCCGCCCCAACCCAGCCGCGCTCCGCTGCTTCCGTCAACTCGCTCTCGTCCAGGAGTTTCGGGGGACCGTCCGGGGCTTGCCACACATCCAGGAACAGGTCGGTCAGGTGCCAGACCGCCGTCTCGGGACTTGGGGGTTGCACGAAGTTCGTGTAGTAGCCGAGGAAGGACGCGTCTTCGTCGTACAGCGCTCCGACCTCGTACGATCGGCCTGGAAACATGAACCACAGAATGGCCCCGCCTGGCGGAACAGCGACTTCCCCTACGGGCAGGGGAGGGGCGTCGGGCTCCAATACGAGGAGGGTGATCTTGCAGGCCGCGCCGTCGTGCAGAAGCTCCTGGGAGAAATGCTGCACGTCATCGGGTGGTCGCCGGTAGACGATGGCGACCGTCGGAGTTCCGGCATCGCCGCGAGCCGGCACCCCCCGGGTGCGCGATCTACGGTTGATCAGGCGCTTAGTTAAGATCGGTAAACGTCCGATTCTGCTCGGCCATCCCCGCCAGCAACGGCGCGGGAGCGAAGCGGTTTCCGAGCGTGCCGGCGTACTCCGACAACGCGTCGTGGATCTTCTGGATGCCCTCGGAATCGGCCCATCTGAGGAGTCCGCCGCGGAATGGAGGGAAGCCCGTTCCCATCACCATGGCCAGATCCACGGGATCCGGTCCCTCGACCACTTCCTCTTCCAGCGCGTAGGAGGCCTCGTTCACCATGATGTACAGGCATCGTCTCCGAATCTCATCCGCGGAGAGGCTGGCCGTCGCCTCTCCCGACACCGCCGCGCCGTCTCTCGAGAGGAGCCCCTGGACGGTCGGATCCGCACCGCGGTCCCTGCCATCCTGATACCGATGAAAGCCCAGTCCGTTCTTCTTTCCGAGGCGGGCGTCTTCGATCATGCGGTCCAGCACACCCGAGGGTCGCATTCGCTCGCCAAACGCCGCCGTCATCTCCCTGCTGGCATGCCGGGCGACATCGAAGCCAATCTCGTCCAGGAGGCGCAACGGACCCATGGGCATGCCGAAACTCTCCAGGGCACCGTCGATCGCCTCGACGGCCACTCCCTCCTGGAGCAGGAAACCGGCCTCGTTCAAGTATGAGGCGAGGAGGCGGTTGACCAGGAACCCGGGACGGTCAGCCACCAGCACCGGGGTCTTGCCGAGGGCGAGGACGAGGCCGAACCCGGTTGCGAGGGCCTCGGGGGCAGTGCGGGGACCGGCCACCACTTCTACCAGGGGCATCTTGTGCACCGGGTTGAAGAAATGGAGCCCGAGCACCGAACCGGGTCGCTCCACCCCGTTCGCCATTTCGTCCACCGACAGGGCGGACGTGTTGGTGGCGAGCACCGCCCTGTCGGCCGAGGCTTCCGCTTCCCTCAGAACCTGCTGCTTCACGGCCATCCGCTCGACGACCGCCTCGACCACGACGTCGGCACCCTCAAAATCGTCGTATTCCAGGGTGCCCGTAATGAGGGCGAACTTGAGCGAAGCTTCCTCCTCACTGAAGACCCGGGCGGCTGCGGCCTTTCGCAGCAGGTCTCCAGCATGCCGCAGCCCCGAGTCCAGTGCGTCCTGGTCGATGTCCTTGAGCACGACCGGGATGTCGTGCGCTGCGGCCAGCTCGGCGATGGCTCCGCCCATCACTCCGGCACCGATCACCCCCATGGTCCTGACCGGTCGCCCATGCCGCGTGACGTCCGGCGGCAGTGCCCTCCTGGCGGCCTGCGACAGGCGGAAGACGCGGACGAGGTTTCGGGACTCGGGCGTTACGGCCAGCTCCCCGAGTGCCGCAGCCTCCAACGCATACGCTTCGTCGGCCTTCATGCCCACCGCGTCCGACAGGACGTCGATCGCCTTGAGGGGGGCCGGGTAAAACGCCCCGACCTCTGTGGACGCCCGCTTGCGGGCGGCTCCGAACATGATCCTGCGTCCAGGGCCTGTCCCCTCCAGCAGGCGCTGGCCCAATCCGAGCGTCGGGGCGGCGCGCTCGACACGATTCCCTATGACCCCGGCTGCGAACTCACTTACCGCCTTCCTGAATCGAGCCGCCGGCACCACCTCGTCGACGAGCCCGATCTGCCGCGCGCGCGAGGGACGGACCGGCTTTCCGGACAGGATGATCTCCAGCGCGTTCTGCATCCCGACGAGCGGTGGCAGTTTGACCGTTCCGCCGAAGCCGGGAAGGATGCCAAGCCGAACCTCCGGGAGGCCGATGGAGGTCGACGTCCTGTCGGACGCGACGCGATAGTTGCAGTGCAGGATGAGTTCGGTGCCGCCTCCCATGCAGGCGCCGTCCACCGCGGCGATGGTGGGAACACGCAGGCGCTCGATCCGGCGGAAGATACGCTGTCCCTCGGCGCTGGCGGCCCGGGCATCCGCGGCGGAGGACAGGGCCGCGATGGCCTCGACATCAGCGCCAGCGATGAAGGAACCCTCCTTCCCGCTTCGAACGACCAGGGCGAAGATCTGACCGTTCGCGATGCGCGACTCGAGCTGCGACAGCAGCGCGTCGAGCTCCTGCATCAACAGGGGCGTCAGTGTGTTCACTGACGAGTCCGGACGATCGAAAGTCAGCCAGCCGACGTGGTCGCGATCGACCTCGAAGCCGAGACCGCTCGTGGATTCGGACGTCGGGGCGTTCATGGAGTGATTCCCGCGCCAGGGTAAGAGGCATGAAATCCGGCGAGGCCGGGTCCGGCGCGCGCCGGAGGGTCCGCCGGAACGCGGATGCGCGTGGCGGTCACGCGCACCCGCGTCCGACGATCTTCAAAGGCTCAGAGACGAACGCGTTCGTCGCCGTTCGAGACATCGAGACGAAGCGTGTCCACCTGCGTCGGATCAATCTTCAGGTTCCAGACGAACTCACCGACCGGAACGCGAATCCGCGCGTTGACCCACCAGTCTCCCGCCGGAAGCGTCCGCGTGACGTAGCCGTCTGCGCTCGTCGTGTCGGCGAATACCTGCTGTCCCGTTTCGGCTACCAGCGACTGCTCGATATCGAAGTACCCCTCGTACGCCTCGTCTTCCCACGTGTCGCGTACGGCCTTGAACTCGTCCACTCGCGTCGTGACAGAGTCCTGCATGGCGGTGAACTGGTCGAACAGCGCCTGCTTCTCACGGTCGAGACGGCCCTCCACGCCCTCGAGCTGCTCGAATTCCTCGTACTTGGACATGTACTCGCGCGTGCCGCGAGACCGCGGATCCATCGCCTGCATTTCTTCGGACAGAGTCTGCATCCGGTCGCGCGCCTCGGACCACTCCGACTCCTTGTCCCGCCACTCCTCCTGCAGAGCGCGAATCTGCGCGAACGTGGCCAGCATCTCCTCCGGGATCTGCGGCTTCGGCGTGGACGCCTCTGTATCGAGAGCGTCGAACACCGAATCACGATCGAACGGGTAGAAGAAGACCTCGAGATTGGCCTGAGGGACGGGGCCGTCCGCGCCCTCTCCGAGGACCTGCACGGTGACGTCGGAACCCCCGCACGCACTAAGGGCGACGGCGGTGCCGATGATCAGAAAGAAACTACGCTTGCCTCGCATCCGTGTCTCCACGTTGGATGAGCGGTGGTCTTCGCATCGCGACCGGCAAATCTACCGGCCACCTCGTCGATTTTCAAACACGTTCTTCCGCCGTCCGCTCCCCAGACGACGAGAGGGCCTCCCGCTGGAAGGCCCCCGGTTCATCAATGGTGCAGCAAGATCTTGTGCGCGCTGGCCCGAAGGGCCGACCGCGTCACTCGTATACGATGTCGTCGAGCAGGTACTGCCTCGGGTTCACGTGGCGGCCGTCGATCAACACCTCGTAGTGAAGGTGCGGTGCCGTCGCCAGCCCCGTTTTTCCGACCTCGCCCAGAATGTCGCCCCGATCTACACGCTGCCCACGCTTCACCTGGATGCTGCCGGCATGCGCATATCGAGTCTTGTAGCCGAACCCGTGATCGATCTCGACCGTCTTGCCATAACCCGACTTCGTGCCCGCGTACGTTACCGTACCTGCCGCTGAAGCGAGGATCGGCGTTCCTGCCAACGCGGAGATGTCGAGTCCGGGGTGGGGGCGGTTGTACTGAAGAACGGGGTGCATCCGGCTCTGGCTGAAGCTGGAGCTGATCCAGGACTCCTCGGCCTGCACGGGCCGGATCGAAGGCCGGGCGAGGAAGACCTGGCGATGCATTTCGACGGAGTCCATGGCTTCGTCGATCGAACTGCCAAGGAGGTCGAGTCGGCGCATCAGCAACTCGGCGTCATACGCCGTGGCGTACGTGCGCTCGGCCAGCTCCGGTGATGCGGCGAGGAACTCTTCTCTCTCGGCGGCCTCCGGGAGGGGGCCGCCGACACCGACTGCACGGACTTCGTCGCCCAGATCAGGGAGTCCTGCCAGGAGGCGGAACTTCTGCTCCTGTTCGGATAGATCGTCCACCGTGCTGGTCAGCGCGCCGACCTGTCCCTCGACCACCCCTAGATTCCGCGTCAGGTGCCGGTTCTCGAGACGAAGTCGAACCAATTCGGCTTCACGGGCTCCGTCGAGGCCGAGGCTCACGACGAACGCGGCCATGACCAGCCCGAACGTGGCGGCTGCCAGAACGGACAGACGCACCACCCGGCGCGAAACGCGCACCGTGCGGATGCGTCCACCGCGATCGGGCATGATCTGGACCGTCCAGTGGGCAGGTCCCTCGTGCCCGGTACCGGTGGATCCGTGTGACGACATATTTTTCCGTACCCTGATATCTGTTACCGATCGACCGGTCGCACCGGTCAAACCCGCCACACGATCACCGCCGCCCGGCGTTCTTGAGCAAGACGCGGGCCTCGACGAACGAGAACACACGGACACACCGAACCGGTGTAAATCCACGTGAACTGGTTGTTTGGCTGCGGTTCCGACGAAACAGACGGATCCGAGCGGGACGGGAGGACACTAAACCAGCCCGGGAACGGGTGTCAAGCGTGGCCTGTCAGTTGCCTTCCGCCTCCATCTCGACACGCGGGAAGAGGACCGTGTCCCACCGCCCGGGCACGGTCGATGGAAGCTCAGCCGTAAGGTGCTCCAGGGAGGGCAGTTCCTCGCCACCAAGACGCTTCCACATCTCGGTCGCCTTGGTCGGAATGAACGGTTCGAGGGTGACCGCCGTGGTGGCGAGGGCGCGGACCAGCGCCGCCAGAACGTCGTCCAACCGGGCCTGCTCCGCCGGGTCCTTCGCCAGTTTCCACGGCTGCTCCGAGTCGATGAATCCGTTTGCGGCCCTGACGATCGACATGGCAGTGTCCAGACCCTCGTGCAGCCTGTGCTCTCGCATCGCCGTTTCGTACTTCTCGAGGGCCGAGTCGATCACGGAGTCCAGTTCAGTGGCGGCCGATCCGGCGACGACTCCATCCCGGTACTTGAGTGCCATCGCGACCGAGCGATTCAACAGGTTGCCGAGGTCGTTGGCGAGGTCCGAATTGTACCGCTCGTCGAACTGCTGGAGGAACGCGTCCACGGTCGCGAAGTCCCGATCCCGGTCCCACGGGATCTCGCGCATCAGGAAGTAGCGGAACGCGTCCGGGCCGTGTCGTTCGATCAGTTGATCGAGGTCGAGAAGGCTGGCCTCCGACTTCGAGAGCTTCCCACCGCCGATCTTGACGAAGCCGTGGCCCCAAACCGTAGCGGGAAGCTCCAGCCCGGCGGAGAGGAGCATGGCCGGCCATATCACGCAGTGAAAACGGGTGATGTCCTTGCCGATCACGTGCAGGGCGGCGGGCCAACGGTCGCTGAACCCGGCCTCCGGATAACCGATCGCCGAAATGTAGTTGGGCAGGGCGTCGAACCACACGTAGACGGTGTGCCCATCCTCATCCGGAAACGGCACGCCCCACGGCACGCGCGAGCGGGAAGCCGAGATGTCCTCGAGCCCGCCCTCCAGGAGGCGCAGGATCTCGTTTCGCCGGCTCTCCGGCTGAATGAACTCGGGGTGCTGCTCGATGTGCGTGATCAGCCGCTCGGTATAGGCCGACAGACGGAAAAACCAGTTCTCCTCGTCCGTCCACGCGATCTCGCGGGTCGGATGAACGGGACAACGACCGTCCTCCAGCTCCGCCTCGCGCTTGAAGGCCTCGCAGCCCGTGCAGTAGTAGCCTTCGTACCGATCCCGGTACAGGTCGCCCGTATCCCGGATTCGCCGGACCAGCGCCTGGACGGCCTGCTTGTGGCGAGGCTCCGTGGTTCGGATGAAGTCGTCGTGCGAGATGTGGAGGCGCTCCCAGACTCCCTCGAACCGGATGGCCAGCTCGTCCACCAGTTCCTGCGGTGACCGGCCCTGGGCGGCGGCCTCCTGCGCCACCTTCTGACCGTGCTCGTCCATGCCGATGACGAAATGCACGTCTTCTCCAGCCCGCCGGCGGAAACGGGCGACCACGTCGGCGCCCACCTTCTCGTAGGCGTGGCCGATGTGTGGGTCACCGTTGGAGTAATCAATGGCCGTCGTCAGGTAGTATCGGGACACGGAATAGATGCCTCGGGTTGCCGCCGTGAAAAGACGGTTCAGTCGGATGAGTCCGATGGTGAGCGGCCGCGGCCCCTGCGGGCGGTCGCGGTCTCGGCCTTGAGGTCCTGGAGCCCGACGGTGCGCGTCTCGCCGTCCTTGCCACGCAGCGTGATGGTCTCGCGGAACAGGTCCCAGCTCGTGACCTCTTCGCTGCCGCGGCTGGTGTCGAGTCGCTTGCCGATCTTCGGAAAACGCTTCCTGGCCTGCACGTACTGCTCGTGCTCGTAGCGCAGGCAGGACATGAGGCGGCCACAAGCGCCCGAAATCTGTGCCGGATTGAGAGAGAGACCCTGGTCCTTGGCCAACTGCAGCGTGACGGGCTCGATCTCAGGCAGCCACAGCCGGCAGCACAGCTCGCGCCCGCAGCGCCCGATCCCGCCGAGGCGCTTGGCCTCGTCGCGGACGCCGATCTGGCGAAGCTCGATGCGAGTCTTGAACGTCCGGGCCATTTCCTTGACCAGGGTTCGGAAGTCGACGCGCTTCTCGGCCGTGAAGTAGACGGTCAGCTTGTTTCGATCCCACTGCCACTCGGCCTCGCTCACCTTCATCTTGAGGCGGTGGCGCTCGACGAGGGCGCGGGTGCGTGAGCGGACCTCCACTTCGCTCTCGTCCAGCTTCAGCCTGCGCTCGACGTCGGCGGGCGAGGCCCGGCGCAGGACCTTTCGGGCCGGTGGAACCACGGGCCCGTGGTGTGCGTGGTCACACCCACCTTCGCAGCTGTGGGTCTCGCCGTCCGCCGTGCGCCTGATCCACCCCAGGTCCTGCCCCCGATCGGCCTCGACGATCACGTATTCGTTGTCCGCCAGCGGGACGTCACCCCGATAGCTGTAGTATTCCGAGCGGACACCCCTGAACATGACCTGGGCGATCTGGAACACGCGGCCGCTTCCGCCAGCCGAGGGGCCGGAGGCGGAAATGGGGCGTGGGGCCGGGTGGGACGGCACCGGGCGACTGCTCCCGCTGCGTCCGTCGGAGATGGGACGCGGGGCCGATCGGCTCCTGTCTCCACCGCTTCGGCCGCGCGATCTGCCGCGATCGTCAGCCATCCGCGCCAGGTTCCTCCCAGGCGCCCATGGCGTAGTACTTCGCTCGACGCGTCTCGACGAGCTGCTCGGCGCTCAGTTTATCCAGGTCGGTGAGATGCCGGCGGATAGCCTCTCGCAGCACTTCCGCTGCGGCCTCCGGATCCTGGTGGGCGCCGCCCGGCGGTTCCGGCAGCACCTCGTCGATGATTCCTGAATCGGCAAGGTCCGGTGCGGTGAGCTTCAATGCCTCGGCCGCGTCCGCCGCCATGTCCCGGCTTCTCCACAGGATCGCCGCACAGCCCTCGGGAGAGATCACCGAGTAGATCGCGTTGTCCATCATCAGTACCCTGTCGGCTACCGCTATACCCAGAGCTCCGCCGCTGCCGCCTTCTCCGATGATGCACGAGATGATGGGCACTTCGAGGCCCGCCATGACGAACAGGTTCCGGGCGATGGCCTCAGCCTGTCCCCTCTCCTCGGCCCCGATTCCCGGATAGGCGCCCTGCGTGTCCACCAGCGTGATGACCGGGCGTCCGAATTTCTCGGCCAACTGCATCAAGCGCTCGGCCTTCCGGTAGCCCTCCGGATGAGGCGATCCGAAATTTCGATGCAGGTTCTCCTTCATGTCACGACCCTTCTGGTGGCCCAGGATCATGACGGACCGTCCATCCAGTGTCGCCCAGCCGCCCACGATGGCCGGATCATCACGGAACGTCCGGTCGCCGTGAAGCTCGACGAAGTCGTCACACATCATTCGGATGTAATCCAGGGTGAACGGACGCTCCTGGTGACGCGCCAGCTGGACGCGGTCGTAGCGCGTCGGTTCGCCCGGCTCTGAGTTATCGATACGCCTCTCCAGTTCGAGCATCTCGCCGGTCACGTCGATTCCCCGCTCCGCGGCGAGACTGCGGAGTTCTTCCAGGTGCTTCCTCATGTCCAACAGTCCGTCTTGTGCCTCTTCGCTCATCGTTCTACCCGCGAATCAGGTGTACCCGCTCCCGGCCCAGCAAAGCCCTGAGGTCCGCGAGCAGCGCGGCGGAGGGTTCGACCCTGAGCGAACTCGAAGCCAGCATCGGGGGCGTCACTCCGTTGCCCTCCGGGTGCCATTTCAAGTAGAGGGCTCCATCTCCCGGAGACGATGCGAGCACCTCGCGCACGTTCTTGAACTCGCCCGGGTGTGGCTCGTCTCCTTCCCGGAGCTCGATGCACACCGCGATCCCACCGCTCGCGTCCACGCTTTTCAGCAGGCGGACCGAATCTACAAAGATGGGGGGATTCTCTTCATCTCGCGAGTTTCCGGACACCTGTCCCTCGATGAGAACCGGTGCGTCCTCGGCGAACAGGCCTTTCGTATCCTGCCACACGTCACCGAAGACCATGGCCCCCGCCGTGCCGTGAAAGTCCTCTACCGTGAGCTTGCAGTATTCCTTCCCGCTGCTTCGACCGACGTTGACGCTCATCGAAGTCACGACGCACGCCAGCTCCACCCGGCGGTCCCTGAATTGCGAGATCGTCGAGGTGTTGGTCTCCAGCGCGAACATCTCCACCAGGTCGCGGTAGCGCTCGAGAGGGTGCCCCGAGATGTAGAAGCCCAGCACGGCCTTCTCGTCCTTCAGGCGCTCGGCCTCCGTGAGGGGCGCGACCCGGGGCAGCTGTGGCTCCGGCCGCTCTACCGAGTCGGTCGAGCCGAACAACGACTCCTGTCCGGTGTCGTGCTCGCGTTGCCGAAGTTGGGCCTCGGAGAGCACCGCCTCGAGCCCGGTCTTCATGGCCCCGCGTTCACCGAATTCGTCCAGCGCACCCGAAGAAATCAAGCACTCGAGGACACGCTTGTTATTCAACCTGAGGTCGATGCGCTGGCAGAAGTCGAACAGCGATTCGAAGGGCTTCTCTTCCCGGGCCTCGATGATGGATCGGATGGCCGATTCCCCGACGCCCTTGATGGCCCCGAGTCCAAAGCGGATCCGTTGGTCGTCCACCACCGTGAACTTGTAGCGCGATTCCGAAGCGCTCGGCGGAAGGACTTCCAGCCCCATCGAACGCGCGGTAGTGATGTACTGAACGACCTTGTCGGTGTTGTCGATGATCGAGCTCAGCAGCGCGGCCATGAACTCGGCCGGGTAGTGCTTCCGGAGCCAGGCCGTACGGTACGAGATCAACGCGTACGCGACGGAATGCGCCTTGTTGAACCCGTAGCGACCGAAGGTTCGAATCAGGTCCGCGATCTCGGCGGCCTTCTTCTTCGGGGTGCCCCGCTCGATCGCGCGAGCCTGAAAGTCGCTCAGGACCTTCTTCGTCAGGGCCGCGTCCTTCTTTCCGACCGCCTTCCGGAGTACGTCCGCTTCGGCGAGCGAGAAACCGGCCAGAACGTTCGCGACGCGCATCACCTGCTCCTGGTAGGTGATGACGCCATAGGTCGTGTCCAGCACCTCCGCCAGCTCGGGGACGGGATACTCGACGGGCTCGAAGCCCCGCTTCCTCCTGATGAACACGTCGGTCATTCCCGAGTCCAGAGGGCCCGGACGGATGAGGGCGTTCACGGCGATCAGGTCGTCGAACCGGTCGCACCGCATGGCCCGGAGCTTCTCGGTGGCCAGGGACGACTCGAACTGGAAAACGCCCCGCGTGCCGCCCGTAGCCAGCATCGAGTACACGCCCGGGTCGTCGAGCCCGATCTCGTCCCAGTCGATGTCCACCCCGTGCCTCCGGTGGATCGCACCCTCGGCGTCGTGGATCACGGTGAGGGTGCGGAGGCCGAGGAAGTCCATCTTGAGCATCCCGACCTTCTCGAGCGCGACCATGTCGTACTGCGTGATGACCTGGCCGCCGTTCTTGGTGTCCCGGCATACGGGCACGTACTCATCGAGGGGTCCGGGGGCGATCACCACGCCCGCGGCGTGCACCGATGCATGCCGCGACAGGCCCTCGATGGCCTTGCCGTAGTCGAGGAGCTGGTGGGCCCGGGGGTCGCTCTTGTAGAGGTCCTTGAGCTCCTTGACCTTTTCCACCGCCTCACCGATGGATAGCGAGAAACCAGGGGTATTGGGGATCAGCTTGGCCAGCTTGTCCTGCTCGGCCGGCGTGAACTCCAGCACGCGTCCCACGTCTCGCACGGCGGCCCTGGCCTGCATGGTCCCGAAGGTGATGATCTGGCCGACGGAATCCGATCCGTACTTCTCACGAACGTAGTCGATGATCCGGCCGCGACCTTCGTAGCAGAAGTCGATGTCGATGTCCGGCATCGACACCCGCTCGGGGTTGAGAAAGCGCTCGAACAGGAGATCGAACTCGAGCGGATCCACGTCCGTGATCCGGAGCGCGTACGCGACGATCGAACCGGCCGCGGAACCTCGCCCGGGGCCGACGGGAATGTTCCGCTCACGAGCGGCCCGGCAGAAGTCCCACGTGATCAGGAAATAGCCGGCGTAGCCCGTCTTCGCGATCACCCCGAGTTCGTATTCGAGGCGCTCTTGGACCTCGTCGGGAAGCGGGTCCCCGTAACGCTCGCGTGCACCCTCCTCGGCCAGGTGCCGAAGGTGCGCCATGTCATCTTCGAAGCCCGGCGGTACCGGGAAGCCGGGCAAGTGGTGCTTCTTCTCGAACTGAATCCCGCACGCTTCGGCGATGTCTACCGTGTTGGACATCAGCTCCGGCCGGTCCGGGAACAGCTCGGCCATTTCGTCGGCCGACTTGAAGTAGGACTCCTCCCCGTCGAACGAGAGCCGGTTCGGGTCGCTCTTCAGGACCCCGGTTCCGATGCACAGCAGTGTGTCGTGCATGTCGGCGTCCTCGCGGCGCAGGTAGTGCGCGTCGTTGGTGAGGACGACCGGGAGTCCGAGTTCGTCGGCAAGCTGGAATACGCCGGCGTTCACCTCGTCCTGGCCCTTGATTCCATGGTCCTGGACCTCGAGGTAGTAGCGGTCGGGGAACGTACGAGCATAGAACTCGGCCGCTTCTCTGGCCCTGTCGTACCGACCGAACTGCAGGTTCTTCGCCACTTCTCCCGAGAGGCACGCGCTGAGGACGATCACGCCCTCGGAGTGCTCGGCGAGGATCTCGTGATCCAGCCGGGGTTTCCGGTAGAACCCTTCCGTGTACCCGCGGGAGGTGAGGCGCACGAGGTTCCGGTAGCCCGTCAGGTCGCGGGCCAGGAGCACGAGGTGAGCGTACTCGGCCGGCGCGTCTTTGGGCCTCTCCTTCTGACGCCGATCGCCGTAGGCCACGTAGGCCTCGAAGCCGATGATCGGCTTGATCTTCTTCTTCTTCGCCTTTTCCTGGAATTCCCAGGCCCCATGCAGGTTGCCGTGATCGGTGATCGCGAGGGCGGGCATCCCGAAGGAAACGGCCCTGCCGATCAGGTCATCGATCCGATTGGCTCCGTCGAGGAGCGAGTACTCACTGTGGCAATGAAGGTGAACGAAAGACATCAGGTGGTCCGGCGCTTTCTTCCAGGGTTCCGGTTCAATTTGTTCAGCGGACGCAGTTGAAGGAATTCAGGATCTCCTCCAGCTGCGTCATGTATTCGTATTTGCTGCGACGCGGATTCGGCGAATAGAGCCACGCGTCGAAGTAGATCACTTCGTCTCCACATCGGACCGCGCGCGACACGAACGGTCCCGCCGCGGGGTAGGCCGCCCGGTCCTTCCACGTTCCGCGAGCCTCCACGGCTTCCGAGCCGTTGAGGTCGAAGCTCCGGCCCGTGCCGGCGATCACGTCGAAGTCCTGCGGGACATTGTAATGGACGTCGTCGACCGAGGTTCGCCACTCGTAGACCATCGACGGGGCCATGGAGTCGACCGCGGCGCCGCGCTGGATGAGGATGGACCGGATCAACTCGCTCGGGTCCGGGTTGTCGTTCCGGATCAGGACCACGCCTTCATCCCGATCCACCCGCTGGTACACCCGCGGGACGTCGAGCGTGAAACCGAACTCCGCCCGCAGGAAGTTGCTGGTGGCCGTGTCCACGCCACTCACGAACATCCGCCTGAGAACGTAATCCCGGAACTGCTGCTCCAGATGCTCGGACAGACCCGGCAGGTGTTCCCGCCACGACTCGGCTTCACGTCCGGGCTCCAGCACGACGGCCGTCGCCAGCTGCCCGCGGGCCCAGACGTTTTCCGCCTGCACCACCTCGCCCGGCTCGACCGAAGCCCGACCGACCTTCTCTGCGATCATCCGAATGCCCGGGTCGTCGGGCGTGCCGAACACCAGGATCTGCCGCCATAGCAGAAGCTGGCTGATATCCGGAGACTCGGGGCTCGTCTGGGTGACGTTGAAGATCTTCTCGTTTCGCGTCGTGTACACGGTGCGCTCGAGGGCCGCGTACGTCTGCTCCTCGACCTGCTGCCACAGGGCGTCATCGGCGACGACGATCAGCGAGTTGGCCTCTCCCATGGCGGACGGTTGCCCGCATGCCGCGAGGCCGGCAACGCCCACCAGGACTGCCCCGACGGCGATCGTGGAGCCCCGGAATCGGGGGAGTTGGCATACGTTCATCATCGTCCGCCCGTCGGTGGAAGTGGTGCGACGCGGTTCGGATTGCCAAACTACCCCGGCCCGCGGACAGACAGCAACGGTCGCACGGGTTGGCCCGCGAACTTTCCCTAACCCGGAGGGTAAGCGGGCGGTCGCGAGGTGCATCAGAAGCCCTCGCGCGCCGTTCTCAGGTCACGACAAACGACGGAAATCGAGGTCCATTGGACTCCATCAGGAATATCGCCATCATCGCTCACGTGGACCACGGCAAGACCACGCTGGTGGACCAGATGCTGCGCCAGACCGGCTCATTCCGCGAAGGGCAGCGGATCGAGGAGCGGATGATGGACTCCAACCCGCTGGAGAAGGAGCGCGGTATCACCATCTTCTCCAAGAACGCTTCCGTCCGCTGGGATGCTCCCGGCGGTGGCGGGGTGAAGATCAACATCGTGGATACCCCGGGACACGCCGATTTCGGGGGTGAGGTCGAGCGGATTCTGCGCATGGTCGAAGGAGTCCTCCTCCTGGTGGACGCTTTCGAGGGACCGATGCCGCAGACCCGTTTCGTCACCCGGAAAGCGCTGGAGCTGGGCCTGCATCCGGTGATCATCATCAATAAGGTCGACCGGCCGGACGCCGACCCGGAGCGCGTGCACGACGAGGTGCTCGAGCTGCTGATGGAGCTCGAGGCCACGGACGCGCAGCTCGACGCTCCGTTCCTGTACGCGTCCGGTAGGGATGGCTGGGCCTCGGTGGACCCCTCCGAGATCGGCACCGACCTGGCGCCGCTGTTTCGCGCCGTCGTGGATTCGGTTCCGGCCCCGAGCGGCCTACCAGGCGCCCCTTTCCAGCTTCTGGTCTCCACTCTGGACTACTCCCCCTACCTGGGACGGATGGCAATCGGACGAGTGGAGAACGGGGTCGTGAGGGAAGGGGAGACGGTGGCCGTTTGGGGCCTCGACTCCGACGTCCCCGACGCGGCCGTGCGGATTCCCAAGATCTACGCGTACGAGGCCATGGCGCGCGTGGAAGTGCCCGAGGCGCGGGCCGGACAGATCGTGGCGATCGCAGGCATCGAGGAAGCCGAGGTCGGTTCCACGCTGTGCGATCCGGAGGCGCCGGCCCGCCTGGAGGGAATCGCGGTCGAGCCGCCGACCCTGTCCGTGGAGTTTCGGCCCAACACGTCTCCGTTCGCCGGTCGCTCGGGCCGTTTCGTCACCTCGAGACAGTTGCGCGAGAGGCTGTTCCGGGAAGTGCATACGAACGTGGCGCTCCGCGTCGAGGAGACCGACGAGCCGGACCGGTTTCGCGTGGCGGGCCGGGGCGAGCTTCACCTCTCGATCCTGATGGAGACGATGCGGAGGGAAGGATACGAGTTCAGTGTCTCGCGGCCGCACGTGATCACCCACCTGGGGGAAGACGGGGGGATCGAGGAACCGTACGAAGAGGTCGTGGCCGACGTGCCCGAGGGCATGATCGGGGTCGTGATGAGCGGCCTCGGCGAGCGGAAGGGCGACATGGTGGACATGGAGAAGGGGGATGGCGGCCTGGTCCGGCTCCGGTTCTCCGTCCCGTCGAGAGCCCTCACCGGATACCGATCCGAGTTCCTCACGGAGACTCGTGGCGAGGGTACGTTGCACCGCCAGTTCCTGCGGTACGGTCCCTGGGCCGGCGAGGTGGAGGTCCGGAAGACGGGTGCCCTGGTGTCCATGCTGGAGGGGGTCGCGACCGCCTACTCGCTGTTCAATCTGCAGGATCGCGGGACAATGTTCGTGCGGCCGATGGAAGCCGTGTACAACGGCATGATCGTGGGCGAGCATTCCCGGGACAATGATCTCGAGGTCAACGTGATCAAGGGGAAGAAGCTCTCCAACGTCCGATCCTCGGGGGCAGACGAAGCCATCACCCTGGAGCCGCCCCGAGAAATCACGCTCGAACACGCGCTCGAGTTCATCCGGGACGACGAGCTGGTGGAGGTGACCCCCGACGCGATCCGGCTTCGAAAGCGCATGCTCACCAGCCACGAGCGGAAGCGCGATCGCCGGGAGGTAACGGGGGGCTGACCGCTCGACCGGCGCTGCCAATTGTGCCTTTCGTAAGCCCCACCGGGCGCACCGTTTGCGCCGGCTCTTGACACCGGGCCGGCGCTATTTTAATAAGCGGCGAAATCGGTTGCATTTCCCGTTTCAGGAGAACTTCGATGACCGGTGGTGGCTGGGCCGAAAGGCCGCTCGACGAGGATGACCATGATGCCGAGCACCTTTGGATCCTGCAGCAGGACGAAGACGAGGATGAGGACGACGACTGGGACGACGAGGACGACTGGGATGAGGAGTGGGAAGACGAGGATGAGGACGACGAAGAGTGGGAGGACGAGGATGAGGACGACGTGCCGCGGCGGCCTTCCGACGATGACTGGATCTGATCGATGACATCCTGGAGCGAGTCCGAACTGGATTCGGACGACCCGATGGTCGAAGACGACGATTTCGAGGACGACTGGGACGACGAAGGGCCCGACGAGCTGGAATTCGGTGAGGAGCGGTCGGGTGATTGGGGGGACGACGACTCCGACGAGGCGGCGGGCTGGTAGAGTCTCCCGCGGTCTGACTGAAAGCGGAGTAACCGGGGCCCGACTGGCAGCCAATGCGGGTGCGGTTGCCAGCCCCGTTGAGGTTGACTCCCGCGCTCGAATCGCTACTTTTGCACCCCGCTGCGAGTCGCCCCTCGGCGACTCGCATTCTTTTTCGGGGAAGCCGCTGCGCGGGTTGTAAGAGCGCGGCGGGTGGCGGGGGCTCGTAGCTCAGCTTGGTTAGAGCGCACGCCTGATAAGCGTGAGGTCGGTGGTTCAAATCCACCCGGGCCCATGACAAAGGACGCCCTTCTCTTCGAGAGTTGAGCGGATGGCGATGGCCGGTCGACATCCGGACATCTGAGCGCCACCGAGACTCTCTCCGAGAAGGGCGCCTCTTGCCTGAAACAGCGCGTTCGGTGAGCACACCGAGTCGGTGCGCGCACACTTGCTGACACAGCATCAACGCACGTGACTGGCGCCCTGTCAGTTACAGTGTTCAGGCATGGGACTGTCAGGCAGGTGGTCGGACAGGCGACCCAAGCCGCTATCCCCTATATTGATCGAACCCCCTTCGTTCCTCGGGAGGCAGGTATGCCTGACCTGCTGGAACGTCTTACAGCCGCCCTGGCGGACCGCTACGCGATCGAGTCGGAGATCGGCCGCGGCGGGATGGCGACCGTCTACCTCGCGCAGGACCTGAAGCATCGCCGCAAGGTTGCCATCAAGGTTCTGCACCCCGAGTTGACGGCCACACTCGGCTCTGAGCGCTTCCTGCAGGAGATCGAGATCGTCGCGGGCCTCCAGCACCCGCACATCCTCCCTCTCTACGATTCCGGGGAAGCTGACGGTCTTCTCTACTACGTCATGCCCTACGCGACGGGCGAGTCCCTGAGGCATCGGCTCGATCG
>Ga0272442_10005430_pt1 | contig 17063 bp, 16 predicted proteins | sample SSMForm2O_FD_200262 | JGI IMG/M metagenome (GOLD analysis project Ga0272442, IMG submission 200262) | Marine sediment archaeal communities from Little Sippewissett salt marsh, Falmouth, MA, United States - SSM-Form-2O | ecosystem: Environmental > Aquatic > Marine > Wetlands > Sediment ... | reverse complement strand
AAACCCCGGCTGTTATAACAAAGAGACTCGAGCTTGCTTACGGGCGTTTCGGTAACCTGATAAAGTATGCAGGTCCTGACTGCGGGTTGGGCTCGTGGCCTGACCAGAGAATAGCTTTTGCTCTACTATCCAACGCAGCCCGATGCATAAAGGATTTCCGGAAATCTCTCTGACCCTGAGATTTTTGAATAATTTTTTACAAAACCTTCGCCAGGAGGTCAATAACCTGAAAGTTAACTTTCATTTTTCCCTCCAGTGGAAGTTATACGGGAATATGAAATTTTTCGAGTGCGACAGGAAGTCGAAACAGCGTTAAATGAATATACTTTATTAGAAGCGCTTCCCGGAAGGGAGACCTTTCAGGTTAAGAAGCCTTTCAAGAGCTTTGTTTTCAAGCACTTCACCTTTCAAGCACCTTGAAGAGCAGGAAACCTGCAAGGCAAAAGAAGGCAGCTGCAAACATTGCTGCCCTGAAACCGAAAGCCTGGGAAAAAAGGCCGCCCAGGAGAGCCCCCACTACCCCGGCAGCCCCTATCATGGAGTTGATGAGCCCCGCTGATGTGGCCTTGTCAGGGTTCCTTTCGACAACCAGCCGCGTGGAACCCACATAGAGAAAAGCCCAGGAACAGGCAATGATGACCATGCCGGGAATGATGTAGAGGTAGGAAGGGGCCAGGATGAGGCTTACAAAGCCGACAGCAGAGAGCGGGTAGCCGATATGGATCAGTTTTTCGTTTCCAAACCCTTCGAGCCTGCGCATTACCAGGAACTGTACCGCCGGGTTGAAGGCGTAGATAAGCCCGATCCAGAAATCCGTTGCTCCGAGCTGCCGGAGGTAGAGGGGAAAAATCGTCCAGACGCCGACAGCTCCCGTGTGCCGCAGGAAGAGGGCTAAATAGGGCCCTGTATTCTTCAGCAGGGTATCCAGGGAAAAGTAGGAAAGGTTAACCTGGGGCTTTTCAACATCTCGGAGCCTGAAGGCAAGCAGGAAACATATTAGGTAGAAAAATGAAGAGAGCAGGAAAAGCCTGTTCATATTTTCCCCGATGAGCCCTGCAGCGAAAAAACCCACCATCCAGCCCAGGGAGCCCAGGGAAATGAACCTGCCCAGGCTCTGCTTCCGGTAGTGCACGTAGGCTATCAGGGCCCCGGGATAGATTCCCACGCTGAAACCTGCAAGGGCTCTTGCCAGCATGAGAGAAGCAGGGTCCCTGGCAAAGACCTGGAGGAAAAAGGACGCTATTGCAATCCCGAACCCGAATAGGAGGACGCTTCGCAGGTGGTGGAGGTCGGCAACCCTCCCGAAAATAAAGGAAGAGAGCAGGGTGGAAGCGGAAAAGATTCCCACGATAAACCCGATCTCCAGATAAGTTGCGCCAAGGGACTCGGCAAACACGGGAATGAAAAGAAGGGAGAGGACATTTGCCATGTTTGCCAGGAACTGTATGTTATTGATTTGCCTCAAGCTGATCTGCCCCAGAAAAGCATGGGCTTATTTAAATATATTTTTTCCGACATGTTATTTTGTTTGAGCAGGATGACTGCCCTCCGGAATAGTTTCACCCGGCATGCGGTAATTTTTAGTAGGACGCCCTGCATACCGTAGCAGGACATCATTTCAAAAAGAGAGAACTTACCAAATAATATTTAATTTACACGACCATTCATATTATACTCTCAAAATATACTCTCAAAATATACATTCCATAATTTCACGCACATACGGAATGTATAAATTTCACATATTCGGACTCATGTCATTCCTGCGCACAACAAAGGTGCAAAGGTGCATGATTCCACATTTCAGATCTATATTATTCCATGCATTCCCTGAAAGAGTGCTTCACTTAAAAAGTACTGCACTTAAAAAGTACTGCACTTAAAAAGTACTGCACTTAAAAAGTACTGCACTTAAAAAGTACTGCACTTAAAAAAACTGCACTTAAAAAGTACTGCACTTAAAAAAACTGCACTTAAAAAGTACTGCATTTTCAGGGAATACGTGATTCCATGAAGGGTCTAATTAACAGAAAGCATTAAAGGGAAGCATTTGAAGGGAACACCATGACCGATATCGACGCGATCTATGAAAAGCTCAGCAATGTCATCAGCAAAGAGGATTTCCTGCAGCGTATCCAGGAAAAAGTTGAAAACATGGGAGGGCTCTGCGACGAAGCAATGGCTGCCATGCTCGTTGCCAACGAACTGGGCTTCTCGGATGTGGGCCGGGACAGTGTGAAAATTGCCGACATCACAGCCGAGAGCGGGACCGTGAATTTTGTTGCCAGAATCATTTCTATCTTCGAGCCAAAGGAATTTACCCGAAACGACGGGACCATCGGAAGAGTCGGAAACCTGATGGTTGGAGACGAAACCGGGAGAATCAGGGTCACACTCTGGGACAACATGGCGGACCTGATAAAGACAGAGAAAGTAAAAGTCGGGGAGAGCGTACAGGTCAGCGGGTATACGAAGCAGGGCTATTCCGGGGTAGAGGTCAATATCGGGAACAACGGCGTCCTGGCCGAAAGCAACGAAGAAGTGGAAGTGGCTGCCAATGCCCAGCAGATCAAGGATATCAAGGACGGCATGGGCGACCTGAACCTTACGGGTAAAGTCCTGGAAACTTCGGATGTCAGGACCTTCCAACGCAAAGACGGCAGCGAAGGAAAGGTCGGGAACCTGATGATAGGGGACGGGACAGGGTCAATCCGCGTAACTCTCTGGGACGAAAAAACCGACTTTTTAAACGAAGTGGACTACGGGGACACTGTGGAAATCATAAACGCCTATGCCAGGGAAAACGCCTTCAGTCAGAAAGTGGAACTGCAGATAGGAAATCGCAGCCTCATTAAGAAAAGTGAGAAGGAGATCGAGTACGAAGAGGAATTTACCTCCATAGGAGACATTGCTGCGGATGCAAGCGATGTAAACATTTCGGGAAGGGTCCTCGACATCTCGGAAGTCCGGACCTTCGAGAAAAGGGACGGGTCCCCGGGAAGGGTCGGAAACCTCCTAGTAGGGGACGAGACCGGGAAAATCAGGGTCACACTCTGGGACGAAAAAACCGATTTCCTGGACGAAGTGGACTTTGACGAAACCATTGAGGTACTCCACGCCTACGCCAGGGAAAACAATTTCAGCCAGCAGGTTGAACTGCAGATCGGAAACCGCAGCCTCATCCGTAAAAGTGAGAAAACAGTGGAATACCGGGAGAAGTTCACAGGCATTTCCGACATCATCCCGGGCGAGAGCTACTCAGTTCAGGGAAAGGTTTCGGACCTTGGGGAACTCCGCGAATTCGAACGGGAAGACGGGACCGAGAGTGTGGTTGCAGGCCTCGAACTCACGGACGAGACCGGGAGTATCCGCGTAACCCTCTGGGGCGAACAGGCATACGTGCTCGAAGACCTGGATATCGATTCCGAACTCCAGATCATAGATGCATACGCAAGGTACGGCCTGAACGAAGAAATCGAACTGAGTGTTGGAAACCGGAGCAGGGTAATTATCCTGTGATTTTTCTCCTTCCTGTTTCCTCTTTTCTCCCTTCTTTACCAATTCACAATTTCACCAATTTTTCCCGATTTTATGGATTTTTCTAAAATCTTTAAAACTCCGAAAATAGATATAAAAAATTTTAAATGTCTATAGTTCCAGTGGAAACAAAGGGGTTTCAAAAATTTTCCTCCTGGAAAAATCAATGGCATACGAAATATAATTAGCTTCTTTTGATCTTCTCCGGACCTTTCTTTAAAACTCTTTACCTCCTCCTCGACATATCTGCGAAAACTCTTTATATATTTTCATTATTAGCAAAAATCTCCAGTAGAAATAAGGGGGTTCTGAAAAAACTGATTTACCTGATTTTGTGAACTTTTATTGGAGAAAAAACCTAATTTTTAATCATAAATAAGGTTGATGCAAGTGGTTTACGTGAACATAAATGTCCAACAAAGGAAAGAAATGCCGTTATCATTATGTACCAGTGAACCGTATATATTAATGCTATAAAAACGACCGGGAAGTGCGGGAAGGATCTTCTCGGGAGTTAAGGATTGGGTGTATCCGGGAAAGATAGTTTTACATGAACATATCCTGGGTTCCGAACAATTGCAGAGAAAAACCTGAATTAGGGGGAACTTGAGAAATTTGACAGGGTTTTTTTCGAAAGGAAGCCTGAAAGCCGGCAGAATTGATTGGGAAACGAATTTTATCTGGTTTTTGAGATCCGGAGAAAGAAAAGGGGGAACGGCAATCAATGGTGTTTGACCGCAGAAAAGAAATTGAGACCGATATCCAGATCAAAGAAATTGAAAAGGAGATGTCGGTTTCGGAAGTCATGAACAAGACCGTGGTCACGATGGACATCAACACGGATGTCCCTGTTATTGCAAGGGAGATGGTCAGGTACAATGTCGGAAGTGTGATCATCACCGAGAAAGGAGAAGCAATGGGGATCATCACGGAAAGAGATCTTGTAAGGGACATCGTCACAAAAGATAAAAAGCCGAGCCGGGTGCATGCAAGCAAAATCGTCTCTACTCCGCTGGTCACCGTGAAACCCACAACCAGTGTCATAGAAGCTTCGGGGATCATGCTCAAATCCGACATAAAAAGGCTTCCGGTCCTGGAAAACGGGGATATAGTGGGAATAGTTTCGAACACGGACATTCTTATGGTGACACCGGGACTCAGCACCATCCTCAAGGACCTCATCGAGATGAACCGGGAATCCCTCTTTGCAACTCGTGAAGGAGAAGGTCCCGAGTTCAACAGCGGGATCTGCGAGTCCTGCGGCTATTATTCCGAAGACCTGGAAATGGTGAACGGAAGGCTGCTGTGCCGGGACTGCCGGGATGTCGAAGAAGACTATTACGACTGAGATCGTTACCTATCACGATTGAGATTGTTACGATTGAGTTCGATGATTGGTTCTCGAATTTTACCACTTACCGGGCCTGAAGGTCCGAGAGTATCAAACCAATAGAAAAGATACCTAACTAACAGTACCTTAAGCCAACCATATCTTAAGTCAACCGTATCGAAAAGTATCAAAGCTGACGGTATTGGAGATACACGATCGAATTCACGATCAGATGTACGATATCTACCGGATGTACGATATCTACCGGATATACGATATCTACCGGATATACGATATCTACCGGATATACGATATCTGCCGGATATACGATATCTGCCGGATATACGATACCTGTCAGGCCGGGAATAGAACCGGTGATGCTGCAAAGCTTAACACAAAAAAAGCAAAGAAAGGGTAAACAGATGAATGTCAGCGAAATTATGTCAGAAGGGCCCATCTGTGTGAAAGAGGGGGATTTTGTAACTCACGCCCGCCAGTTGATGCGTGACCATTTTCTGCGCGGACTTGTTGTCGTTGACGAAGAGGACAGGCTTGTGGGGATGCTGACCGACCAGGACATCCTGAGGGTCACTGCTACCCGTTCCAATGTCACGGTCCGGGGTTATGCCAGGGAGTGTCCTACGGTCACTCCGGACATGGACATCCAGAAAGCTGCAAGGCTGATGCTGGAAGCCAAAGACAACAGGGTGCCTGTGGTTGCTTCTACCACGGACCGGACAGTGCTGGGAGTCCTGAGCAACTCCGACCTCCTGAAAAACATGAAAGTTCCGAGGGGAGCTCCCGCGAATATTGGAAAGATCATGACCCGGAAGGTAGAAACCTGCCACCCCGATGAAAGGGTCTCAAAAGTCTGGGCTCACATGCTCGAAGCCGATTACACGGGAATTCCCGTGGTTTCGGAAAAGGGAGAAATCCTGGGGATGATCACACGCAGGGACATCCTGAAATCCGGAGCTGTCCGGATAGGTTCCGAAGAAAGCCGGGGTACCAGGACGCAGGAGACGGCAAAGGTCGAGAAGATCATGTCCACTCCGGTGTATACCCTTGTCGAAGACGCCCCCATCGAACAGGCCAGGGGCATGATTATACACTACGACATCGGCAGAGTCACAGTGGTAAATGGGACCAGAGTGGTGGGGATAGTGGACAGGCAGGACCTCCTGGGAGCCTTTGTCAGCAGTGTTTCCGGATAAATATAGGAGCTTTTCATGCAAAAGGATTATAACGGCCAAATATTATAATTAATAATGATTATAGATAAATAAAAGAGAAAGAGTGTGGATTAAGAGAAATAAAAAAGGAGAAAATAAAAAGGCATGGAGAGGTGTTTTCCGAAAAATTTGCCCAAAATTATATTTTTTGAAAAAAACCCGGAAAGACTGCTGAACCGGGAAAATCAAATGTTTCAGGGGAAATCCCGCAAAAGGCGGGATAAGAAAAACGGAATATGAAAACCACTAACGGCAACTCGAATTCGGTGATCTAATTGAACAAAAATAAGACATTTGCGTCAGCCGAAAAAACGAAAGTTCAGGCAAGACTGAACAAAGTGGACAGGGGAGTACAGAGGAAAGACCCGAGAATGATTAGCAGCACGGGCACAATGGATATAGGGCCTGTGGATTTCAAGTCCAGAATCTCGGAACATGAAGGGCAAATACTTGCCATGGCTACAAAGGACGTGGTCACCCTTCCTCCCACCGCAACCATAATGGAAGCGATCAAGATCATGACTGAAAAAAGGTTCAGGCGCATCCCGGTTACGGACCCCGGAACAGGGAGGATCGAAGGGATAGTCACTTCCGTTGATATAGTCGATTTCCTGGGAGGCGGAAAAAGGAATTTGCTTGTTGAGAACCGCTACAAGGGCAACCTGCTGGCTGCAATAAATGATGAAGTAAAAAAGATCATGGAAACTGACGTTGCCTGCATCCATGAGCATTCAAACTTCGACAAAGCGGTTTCAATGATGCTCGATAGGAAGACCGGAGGGCTCCCGGTTGTGGATGACGAGATGCGGGTCGTGGCAATTTTCACTGAACGAAATGCCGTAGAGGTGATGAGCGGGCTTGTGACAAACATAAGCGTCCAGGAATACATGAGCAAAAACGTGACAATGGTATCCACGGACACGCCCATCGGACATGCGGCAAAGACCATGGTTGAAAACGAGTTTCGGAGACTTCCTGTGGTCAAAGACGGGATCTTTGCGGGGATGGTCACAGCCTCGGACATTGTCCATTTCCTTGGGAGGGGAGACGCCTTCCACAAACTGGTAACCGGAAACATCCATGAAGCCCTCGACCAGCCCGTGGGTTCGATCGTTTCGAAAGAACTGATCTGGACAGGACCTGAGACAGACATGGGAAAAGCCCTGGAAATCATGCTCGGAAAAAGAATAGGATCTCTTCCGATCCTGGAAAAAGGGCTCATCCACGGCATCATTACGGAACGTGATTTCCTGAGAGCCCTGAAAGCTTGAATTGAACTCTTGATTAAGACCAGGTACCTGAACTCCGAACCAATACTACGCTGAAACTCCCGGGTCGGCACTTCTGGCCCGGATTCAGGATTTTTGGTAGAGGGACCTCAAAAGAGATGAGCGACGCCGGAGAAAAGACTTCAGAGGAAGATTCGGGGTCGGGCATAAATGAGTGTCAGGAATGGTCAAGAATTATTCAGGGAATAATTAAGAATTATTCAGGGAATGGTCAAGAATTATTCAGGGAATAATTAAGAATTATTCAGGGAATGGTCAAGAATTATTCAGGGAATAGTCTGGGAAAATTCAAGAAATATTTAGGAGTTTCAGGGTATCAGGAGTGGCTCTCAGGGCTCAGCCGATTCTAAATAATATAAACTTGATGCTACGCAGACTTTAGTTTTACAAAAAACTTTTGCAAAAAGTAGACAAATAATATATAAAAATTGGGAAGTTTGCAGCCAAAAATTAAAAAGTTTACATTCGACTCAAAAACTATAATTATTGATGCTTATATATTATAAAAATGAAGGAGGTATTTCATGAATGTGGCGGACATAATGAGTTCACCTGTGTATGTTATAGAAGCAGATGAACCCGTGTCTCATGCAAGAAATCTGATGTTAAGACACAGGATCAGTACGCTGCTTGTCCTGAACGAGGGCAAGATGGCGGGAATAGTCACGAAATCAGATATCAGCAATCGACTGGCCCAGGCCGAACCGCTCTGGAGGAGAAGGCCCATAGACCAGATCCCTATCAAGCTGATGATGACAGAATCGGTAATCACTATCTATCCCGAAGCCTCTGTATCCCAGGCAGCCTCCCTGATGCTTGAAAATGGGATCCATGATATCCCCGTGGTAAAGAATGAGGTTGTCGGAATTGTCACAAGGACAGACATCGTGCGCCACGTTGCCGAAACAGCCGAAAAGCTGGACACCAAGGTTTCCAGGCTGATGACAGAAGATGTAGTTTTTGTCCACAGGCACCACACAATCAACCATGTTCTTGACGAGATGAACAGGAATGAAATCGAAAGGGTGATTGTCAAGAATGACCCTGGCGAACCTGTGGGGATTATTTCCCGAAGAAACCTTGCCTTGAACCACATCACCGACAGTGAAGGCAAACTTTCAACGAAAAACATAAAGATGGCCCGGAAATCCTCCCCTGCAGGCCAGAAAACCTACAGGTATGTAAAAGAAGTACCCTTGACCGCAGAAGATATCATGTCTTCCCCGGTGATTATGCTGGATGTAAATGAAAGCGCAAAAGAAGCCGCAAAAAAGATGATTGAAGAAGATGTTACGGCCCTGCCCGTTAAAGACGGTGAGGAAATAGTGGGAATAATCAGCAGGACCGACATCATGAAAGCGGTTATGTAAAGGCTACAAAAAAGAGACAAGACCTGAGCAATGTGACCTGAAAACCGACACCTTAAACGGTGACATTAAGCGGTGGTACTAAAAGCGAAACAGGAAAAAAATAGCCCGGAAAAAGAGGACCCGAAAGAGGTCGGGGAAACAACAGCATTATGCACAATGCGGCAGTATGGAAGGAAATATACATACTGAATAACTACATACTGAACAAATACATACTGAACAAATACATACTGAACAAATACATACTGAACAAATACATACTGAACAAATACATACTGCAAATATGCCAACCGGAAATATGCTAATCGGAAATATGCAGTATGAATAAGGGAACAGGCAACGGAAAAACGTGAAGCTGTCCACAGTGAAACGGGATGCAAACAATAAGAACGCTGGAAGCAGAACACTGGAAAAGGCAGCAAGAAACGATGTAAAAACGCAAAAACTAGCAGAAAACAAAAGTTAAAATTCTGGATACGCGTGAGGTGAATTGCATGCAAGTTAAAGATATAATGGTACAGCCACACAAGATCGATAAGTCAGACACCATATCCCACGCCCTTGACCTCATGGAGAAAAAGGACACAAAGCGTCTAATGGTAGTCCACAACGACCAGATGCTCGGTGTACTGACCATGAGAAGTCTGGCCAAAGAGCTCGGAACCCGCAAGAAACTGAGCAAACCCGCATCCTCTCTGCATGTTGCAACAGCCGTATCCGACAACTTTGTAAAGGTCCTGCCGGACACCGACCTCAGCGACGCCCTTACCCTGATGAAGAAAAGGGGAGGAGTGATCATCGTTACCAACAACGGGGACGTCCTGGGCTGGGTCACCCCGAAAGAACTTATGGAAGCAAACCGCTTTACGGGCTACGCCGGAGAAAACATGGAAAGAAACCCGATCACTGTCAGCCCCTCAGACCGGGTCAGCCACGCCAGGCACCTGATCCTTGACAACAACGTGGGTAGGCTTCCTGTGATTGAAAATGGCAAACTCGTAGGGATTGTCGCAGAAGAAGACATTGTCGCTGCCATGCGTGCCTTCAGGGACCTGGTTGCAGGAAACCAGCAGGATTCCAGGATCAAGAACCTCCTGGTAGGAGACATCATGACCCGCAGCGTTATCAGTGTCTATACCAACACTCCGCTTTCAGAAGTGGTCGGAACCATGCTGGAAAATGACTTCGGAGGAGTCCCTGTCCTCAACCTTGAAGAGGAGCTTGTTGGCTTCCTTACCCGTAGAAATGTTATAAACGCAATTGCAGAATGAGTACTCTGAAAAAAGTTGATTTGAAAAGTCTGCAAAAGGTTTGATTTGAAAAGTCTGCAAAAGGTTTGATTTGAAAAGTTCGATTCGAAATATTAATTCGTAAAATTGATTTGGAAAGGAAAAAGAGAAGAGAAAGTTGAAAAAAATGCCTGCCCTTTTTGGGCAGGGCTTTTTCCGTTTTTAATCGAATTTTGATTTTGGATTGAATTTCTGCTTTTGACTAAATTTTGATGTTTAATTATTTCTGCTTTCAATTAAATTCTGCTGTTTAATTGAATGTTCTTATTTTACCGGCTCAGAATGAGCGGTCCCCTCCGAGCAGGCCGCCCAGGAGTTCGTCACCGGCACCGGCAACCCCGCGCCTTTCGCCCCTGTTTTGCTGGTAACTGGCTGCCGCAAAGATCCTGTCGGCAAGCCTGGAGAAAGGCAGGCTCTGCATGTACACGGTTCCGGGCCCTGTGAGGGTTGCAAGCACAACTCCTTCCCCGCCGAAAAGGGCGTTTTTGAAGTCCCGCGACCAGGTGATGTCATAGCTTACATTTTCGGTAAAGGCTGCCACGCATCCAGTGTCCACATGGTAGGTCTCTCCTGGTGCAAGGTCCTTCTTGACAATAGTGCCTCCCACATGGATGAAAGCCATGCCGTCACCCCGGAGCCTCTGCAGGATGAAACCCTCGCCTCCGAAAAGCCCGGCTCCGAGTTTGCGGGTAAAGGCGACTTCCACCTCCACACCCCGTGCAGCACAGAGGAAGGCATCTTTCTGGCAAAGCATGCTCCCTCCCATTGAGGCAAGGTCCAGGGGGATAACCTTCCCCGGAAATGGAGCCCCGAAAGCCACATGGCCTTTTCCCTGCCCCTGGTGGGTAAAGTTCGTAATGAAAAAACTCTCTCCTGTAAGAGCCCGTTTCAGCCCCTTTTTCAGGCCTCCAAGGAGCCCCTTGCTCTCACCACCCATGCTGGTCTGCATCTGGACTCCGGGGCCCATGTACATCATTGCCCCGGCTTCTGCCTGGACGGTCTCTCCCGGGTCAAGTTCGACTTCTACTATCTGCAGGTCATCGCCTATGATCTGATAATCAATTTCATCTGCCATTTTGATGTCTCCTTTTTTCTATCTGATTTTGCCAGCTATTTTTCTATCTGATTTTGCCAGCTATTTTTCTATCTGATTTTGCCAGCTATTTTTCTATCTGATTTTGCCAGCTATTTTTGCTGTCACTTTTTTTGCTGTAGGTTTAAACTTCATTACTGTAAATTTAAATTTCATTAAAAATTATAGTTTCAAGACTTAAAAAGATTCTTAACATATTTATTTATACAACATAGTTCCCGAAGGAAAACAAATGGTTCCCTGAATGAAAACGCATGCTTCTCCAAGGAAAAAGATGAGAAGAGACAATATATGAAGGGGTAACATATGAAGTGACAACATATGAAAGGACAACATATTTCAAGCCCGAAAGCAGATAAATATACTTATGCACACTGCGGGGAGTAGTGAAACTATTGACGCCGGGTTTGTGGGTAAGCTGGCCGGATACCTGGGGTTTGAAGAAGAAAAAGTCCACCACCTTTTCGAAAAAAAATACCTTGCCCGGAACTGGGAAGAACACGAACACATTTTTCGTTTCGACAAGGAGATATCTCATATTGAGAGAGGCACGGTATTCTATGAGAAAGATGACAGTTTCGAAATGGTAATGGGTTTCCCGAAAATACGGAGGGCAATGGTACTTTACCCGACCCTGGAAAAACAGTTCGAAGGCCTCCGGAGCGTTGTCGTTGAAGAGAAGATGAACGGTTACAACGTCCGGGTTGCCAGGGTAAACGGGGAGGTCCTTGCGATTACTAGGAGCGGATACATCTGCCCCTATACCACGGAAAGGGCGAGGACGAAATTGAACCCGGATTTCTTTAACGACTATCCGGACCTGGTGCTCTACGGGGAAATGGTGGGGCCGGACAACCCTTATGTCCCCAAGGAAATCTATGATGTCGATTCCGTGGAGTTTTATATTTTCGATGTCCGGAAAAAAAATACTGGCGACCCTCTTCCTGCAGCCCGAAGGCGGGAAATCCTGGAAAAATACGGCTTTTTGCAGGTGAAGTCTTTCGGGGAAATTCCCCTGGAAACGGCTCCCGGGGAAATTGCAAAAATAATCCGGAACCTTGGAAAAATCGAGCGCGAAGGAGTGGTTATTAAAGACCCGGCAATGGTCCTGCCCTCTGTGAAGTACACCTCTTCCCGGAGCAACTGTTCTGACCTCAGGCATGCCTTCAAGTTCTACAACGAGTCCGGAAGGGACTACATGCTTTCCCGGATCGTCAGGGAAGGGTTCCAGGCAGTTGAATGGGAAGAAAGCGAAGCCGAGTTTAGGAAACGCTGCATGCAGCTGGGGGAAAGCATCCTGACCCCTCTCCGGGATTCCGTGCAAAGCGTAAAAGAAAGCCAGCGTCTCTACGACGAGGTCCGGATCAGGGTAAAGGACCTGAAAACCGCCGTAGAATTCGAAGATTACCTTAAAAGGCTCGGAGTGGATTCCGTCTTCGAAAACCCCGAGCCCGTGGGAGACGAGTACCGCATAACCATCAAAAAAATAAACAAAAGCACGAACGACAAAACCGAGGCAATCTGGAGAGGAGAACTGTGGTAACTTTTCTCTAGAAAAATTACCCATAATCTTTTTTTCCGGGAATGCTGCCTATCAGAACTTTTTCAGGAAATTTGCCTCATATCCTTTGTTTCCGGGAATAATATCCCTGATAACTTTTTCAGGAAATTTGCCAGCAATCTTTTTTCGGAAATCCTATCCCTGATAACTTTTTCAGGAAAATTTCAAAAAGAAATATATTGCAGTATATTAATACCAGTGGCAGAAACAAAACTTTTGAATTAAGCATCCTGTCTGTTGACGGGATATTCAAAGGAATATCAATCACAGGATATCCACAGGAACATCAGTTACATAAATACCTATTCACACGACACTTAACACAGGACACCTGAAAGGGATTCACCATGGCAAATATCGCAATTATCGGGACGGAACAGAGCGGAAGGACCACCCTTGCCGCAAACCTCGGGAAAAAAGGAACGCATTCGGACATCACCCTGTACAACAACGACAAAGAGACCCCAAAACTCGCCTTTGTCGACCCCCACAGTTATCCTAAAACCCTGAAATCCCTGATCACGGCACTGAACATTTCAGACATGGCAGTCCTCTGCATCCCCTCCACAGGCATGGACGCCCATACGGGTGAATGCATCATCGCCCTGGACCTGCTGGGTTTCAAGCACGGGATCATTGCCCTGACAAAATCCGATACCACCCACATGTTCGCCATTGACGAACTTAAGGCAAAGATCAAACAGATAACCGCAGGCACCGCACTCGAGGGCTGGGAATGCCTTGCCATTAACACGAACAAGAGCGCAAAGAACCCCTTTGAAGGCGTGGACGAGCTCAAAGCCAAAATCAGCGCCATGGCAAAAGAAATCGAAGCCGAACAGGCAAAATTGAATGACCTGCCTACCCGCGTATTCATAGACCACGCATTTAACGTTACCGGGAAAGGCTGTGTCGTGCTCGGGGTCACCAGGCAGGGCATCTCAAAGGACAAGGACAAGACCAAGATCTTCCCCCTGGACAGGGACATCGAAATCCGCTCCATCCAGAGCCACGACGTGGACATCCCCGAAGCCCCCACCGGCACCAGGGTTGGCATGCGCCTGAAAAACGTCCAGGCAAAAGATATCGAGCGCGGCTTTATAATCTCGGATAAGGAAATCGTTAGCACCGATTACACCCTGGAGTGCAACTTTTCAAAGTTCACCAAAAAAGTCGACCCCGGAAGCGTGCTCCACCTCTTTGTGGGCCTGCAGTCCGAACCAGTGCGCGTGGAAAAGATCCTGGTAAACGGGGAAGAAGCAAAAGAAGCCCTGCCTGGAAGCACCTGTGTGCTGGAACTCTCAGGAAACAAGAAGGTCGCTTACAGCAAAGAAGACCGCTTCCTGCTGGCAAACCTGGACCTGACCCAGCGCTTTGCAGCCTACGGTTTCTCGAAATGAGATAATCCCACCGGTCTCTCAAAATGAGATTATCTCAAATGATATAAGGAAAGGAAGGCAAGACCCTTTCAAAATGAGATCAGGAAAACCCATGGAAAACGATTCAGGTCAGGAAAGAGCCGCGGAGAGGGAAAGTACGCTCTATGGGAACGTCTTTCATAAAAACATCTGCTGGCAGCGCTCTTACCAGAAACCCGCTGAAAAAGAAATGATAATGGCTCTTTACGGCTCCCTCCGGGAGGGGCTCTACAACAGCAGGCGCTTTGACCTTCCCGCCAGGTCGGAATTCCTGGGCACGGTAAGGATAGAAGGGTACGCCCTCTACTCCCTTGGCCCCTACCCTGCAGTCTACCCCTCTAAAGGAGACTCCGTACTCGCCGAAATCCGGAAGTTTTCAGGAAAACAGCAGCTTGAAATTGCGAAATCCATCGATTATATGGAACTTTTCGGGGGCTACCACAGGGAATATGTAAACCTGGAAATCGGAGGACAAAAGCTCAGGGCGATTATTTACGTTTACGATGATGAACCCGGGACTGAAAAGGTTGAGAGCGGGAACTGGGTCGAGTACCTGGAAGGAAAAGAAGAAGAAGAAAGTTGAAGAAGAAAGTTGAAAGTAATTCCGGCCGCCCGGATTCAAGAACAGCAGTCCAAAAATTTCAAAGACCTTTTTTTCATTTAGCAGAATTGGTGGCCCTCACTAATTCCTTTTCCCCGACACAGCGACGGTCGCATCAGCGACCGGCCTTTCCCAAAAGTTGTAAATGAAGAATGAGCAAATGAGATGACTGCTCCAGGTCCTGAACTCAATAAACTTACCAAGGACTGTTTATATAATCTCTTTTTTATTTTTAGTTCGGCGCGGCTCAGCACCTAAGTCCCTGTGACTTCGCACGCTTCGGGACTTCGGGATTTGCCGGGTTTTATTCCAACTTACTGCGTAAAGTGTTAAAGTAATAAAGTGGAAAGTAATTACAATTCCCTCAGGACGCGGAAACCGAGGTTCTTGCTGCGGTAGCCAGGGTCGCCGCTGTGGCGAAACGCTGACCTGCAGCGCATAGCGTAGTGGTTCCAGCTGCCGCCCCGTAAGACCCTGTAAGAGTTACTTCCACTTTGTACAGCCTGTTTTTACAGGTTGAAAAAGGAATTCAACGAGTTTTTCAAGAGCTATGTTTTCGAAAGGCTCACCTGATAAGAAAAAAGTGCAATGAAATGAAAGTGAACAGCTTTTACTCAATTAAAAAATAATAAAATTCTTCGTTCACAGATTCCTTAAAAACTCGAGGCTTTTGATTCCTTCTTCAACAGAAGCCATTTCCGTAACAAAGATCCCTTTGTAATCAGAGAGCTTTTCCAGAACCGATTTCCAGTCCACAGTACCTTCCCCCAGGGGGAGATGCTCGTCTTTTTCGCCCATGTTGTCATGGATATGCACGTGGGAAATCCGGTCTCCCAGCTGGTCCAGGAACTCGTCTATAAGCCCCACGGTGTTGGCATGCCCCACGTCAAAGGTGAAACCCACGTTATGGCTTCCGATGGCATCAAGTATCTCGTGCATCTCATCAGGGTATTTCCCGAAGATTTTGGGGAAATCGGGCATGTTTTCCACGGCTATCAGGATCCCGAAATCCGCGGCAAAGTCGCAGATCTCCGTAAGGGAGGCAATGTTGGTCCGGCAGGCTTTGTGAGGGACCTGCGCCCCGTAGGGAGAAAGATAGCCGGGGTGGACCACTGCCAGGTTGACATAGTTCGAGGCCAGGGTCAGGTAGTGTTTCATCTGTCTGATGACCTCTCCCCGGATGGAATCGTTCAAGCCTGCCAGGTTCATATCCGAGAAAGGCAGGTGCAGGGTCAGCTCCAGGTTTGTGGTCTCATGAATGTTTTGCACGTTCTGGATAGTCTTACTGTTAAGGCACTGGGAACCTTCTTGCACTATCTCCCAGCCCGTATACCCGTGGTCTTCAAGCGTGTAGGCCCATTTGAAGGGGTCTTCAACAACCGAACGCGAAGAAAAACTGATTCGATGGAGCTGCATGAAAAAAATCCTCGTTCCGCTTTTACCTCTGATAATTCATACATGATATGAACATAGTGAAAGTTACGTAACATGGAGTTACGTAGAATGAAGTTACGTAGAATGAAGTTACGTGGAATAGAGTTACGTGGAATAGAGTTACGTGGAATAGAGTCACGTGGAATAGAGTCACGTGGAATAGAGTCACGTGGAATAGAGTCACGTGGAATAGAGTCACGTGGAATAGAGTTACGTAGCATAAAATTGAGACGGGATTTCAAATATAGTTATCCCAAATGATAGTTATCCTAAAGATAATTATTCCAAAGATAATTATTCCAAAGATAATTATTCCAAAAACCCGGGAATTTCTCAATCCCTTTCCACATAGTCCATTCCAACTTCGACAATAGGTTTCCCTTCTTCGGTGAGAGGCAGTAACCACTCAAAAAACCTTTCCATCTCCGCAGGAGAATCCGCCCTGATGCTGACCTCAATTGACCCGAGAGGCTCTTCTTCTGCGGGAACGCTGGGGAATCCCACAAAGGCCGCCTGCTTGTTGAGCAAAAAGTTAACAGATAGCCCGTCAGACGAGAGGCCTTTATTGAAGGCCTTATTGCGCATACTGTCTATGATTGCTTCCCTGCGGATGAGACCGTGCAGGGTAAACAGGAGGTCAAGCCCCCCATGCCCTGAGAGGTAAAAGGGAGCTAGAGACCCGGCCTCTCCGGATTCAGCTCGCTCGGATTCGGATTTTCCGGCTTCGGGAGTTATCTCTTCAATTTCAATGCCTGAGAAAAGCTCCGAAATTGCCCTGGCGACCTTTTCAGGGTCTTCTGTTGGATATACGGCCGCTGAAACCTCGACGTGTATCATGAATTTACTCCGTGGATTTACATTGATAGTCTTATGCCGGCAGATCCATTCAAATGGATTTACTCGGCCATT
>Ga0272442_10005426_pt1 | contig 17064 bp, 17 predicted proteins | sample SSMForm2O_FD_200262 | JGI IMG/M metagenome (GOLD analysis project Ga0272442, IMG submission 200262) | Marine sediment archaeal communities from Little Sippewissett salt marsh, Falmouth, MA, United States - SSM-Form-2O | ecosystem: Environmental > Aquatic > Marine > Wetlands > Sediment ... | reverse complement strand
CCTACGATCCTGTATGATCCGTTGCTGTTCCGTGCAGAGGGTGCCGAGCAGGCCGGAGGGGTGTGTGGTGGAGGCCAGCGCAGGCACCCAGGGGTTTTGGGCAAAAGGAGTCCAAGTGAGAACATGAATCCAAAGATCATGTTCCACGAGGAAAAGCATGTGAAGCATGCGGTGCCTTTAATAACGTCGGCAAATACCAGTAATATATCAAATAATGACGGAAAAAGGCCAAATAAATTTGACAATATAAAAGACGGAATAGAAGATGCGAACCACAATGGAAGGATAGACGGGGATAATGGGGATGGTATTTGAGGTGAATCCGAGACATGGACTTTTCCCAGTATCAAAATAAGAAGAGTTGATTAAATGAATAAAAAAATTGGTTTATTTTTGATATCCTCTGCAATAATAATAGTATTAATTGCATTACTGTCTACCATTTTAGTATTTCTTAGTGAAAATGATTCCAATCCAGATATTAATTATCATATCGAGTAACATATGATATTGTTGAAAAAATTCATTGTTGCCATATTTTTAAAGAAAAAAAATTATCTGGAGGTGAGGTTTATGAAGAGTTCCCTATTAAACTGAATTCCATCTCCTTTTTTAATGAGTCAAATAAATGCTCAACAATTGTAATTGATGCAATAAATCACAATACAGTTAATGAAATTGACGATTTCATAGTAAATATTACGCTAATAAATATCTATGAAGTTATAATAAATTGTACAATATCCAGTAATGAAGTGATGAATCCAATTGTAAGCTTTGACACTTACAATAATCCATTTAGTATTTTTAATGTAAATTGGTTATGGATAAATGTAACATAATTTGATTCATACCAAGTCGAATATCAGTTCATAAATGGGGTTAAGATGCAGAATGATGTTTTAAAAATATCCAATAACTATCATTCACTTGAAATGAATATAACTAATGCTTATGTGAAAAACAATAAAGCGTGGGAATATATTGAGCTTCACATATATGATGAAATATGGGATTTACATGAGGATATCGTAATAAATGATTTTACATCACGTTATTTTATCCTTTTAAGACAGGAAAAAGTGATTTTTATATTTTGTAAATGGTAATTGAATCTTCATACTGCTAGAAAAAATGGCGATGTCTTAAGTATAAATTTTATTAATAATTATTTATTTAATGTTTTTTTTTAAATTTTATAAGGTTTAGTCAGCCCCGTCTCTGAAGAGCGATAAGCGCACGAAGTATCTGAAGGCCAAGCTGATCAGCGGAGGGAGCGAAAGAATGGAGTGTGGGTCACTGATAGAAAGATCAAACACCTTTTACGTGCAAGATCGATCACATTTTTATCATTTCCAGAGTTCCCATCAGAGCCATTGACCTCTTTCTTGACCATTTCCGGATCCTGTTGTGCACTCCTCGTAAGATAGTATTTAAAGTGAGTGCGAAAGACATAAGATGGATTTCATGCGAAAAAAGTCATATTCCATCATCAATGAATAAATACGGTACATCCCCATAATTTTATTAACGACAGCGACCGTATACATTATGGTGAGAAACAAATGATCTTTAAGGTCGTTCTCGAAGCATCCGATGAAGGCGGATATACAGTTTATGTCCCCTCTCTTCCCGGTTGCATTTCAGAGGGCGATTCCGAAGAGGAAGCGCTTTCGAATATCAAGGAAGCTATCGAACTCTATCTCGACCCAATAGATGATGATATGTTGCAGTTTGAATCCAGTAAGAGAGAGATTAGAGAAGTGGCAGTGTAGGATTGTGTTGAATGACCAAGGTTCCCTCTCTGAATTATGATAAGGTCGATAAAGCCCTTCAAAGGGCAGGTTTCATTGTTGTTAGACAGAAGGGCAGTCATATTCGAATGCAGAAAAGGATGGAAGGGGAAACCATCAAGGTCACAATCCCTGCACATAGACCGATCAAGAGGAGTACACTTTCTCATATCTTGAAAAATGCCGATCTTCCATTGGATGAGTTTCTTTCTTTTCTTTAAATATCGCCCCCGTCTCTGAAGAGCTTATAGCGCACTAAGCAAATTCAGGGTGGAGTGGTCATGTGTGGAGCGACCGAACAAGGAGAAATGTATGAAAGCATGTGAAGAAGCGTTTGGTGGGGAACGAGTGGTCGGAGATGGTCAGAATCTCGGAAGCATCAAGTCTTTTTAAATGATCTCATTTGGAGAAAAGGTGAATTTCGTGACCTAAGGCGATATCCTGGCTCTTTCTTTTTTCGGAAAACACAATCGTTCCACTTCTAGATTTATCATGTTTCATGTCGAGGCCCCACCTGTGGCCCCATGTGGAAACCCAATCAGAATTGTTTCCTTTGATGGAATACTGTATGGATCTTAATGAGATCATCTCCAATCTCATAGATTATTCTATAGTTACTAAATATGATCTCTCTGAAGTTCTCATCGTTCATTTCGGGCACTTTTCTGCCAAGAAATGGAAAATCGGGAATTTCCCTGACCTTGTCTTTAATTTCTTTGAGAAATCTTATCGCTTCTGTTTCAGAATCTTCTGCGATATAGTTTTTGATCGATTCCAGATCCGTTACAGATGTTGCTGACCATCTGATCGTTCTTCTAATATCCCGAACCTCTTCATCACTTCTTCGTGTGAAAAGGTCCTTCCTTCCTTGAAATCCTCCATGCCCTTTTGGATCTTCATCTTGACATACATTTCATAGAGTATGTCTTCCCAGGTGATCGTATCCGGTAATGATTGGATCAAATGAATTGATTCTTCTTTTACTGTGGACATAGGATATCAGAATCCCATAGATGACAGAGTTCATATTTTTTTTGGTCTTTTCCGGATTTTTTATTATCGCCCCCGTCTCTGAGGAGCTTATATCGCACTAAGCAAATTCAGGGTGGAGTGGCCACGTGCGGAGCGACCGAACCGGGAGTAATGTATGAATGCATGTGAGGGAGTGTTCCGGGGTGTATAAGTGGTCGGAGATGGTCAGAATCTCGGAAGCATCAAGGTGATAGGGTAAGGGTCACCGGTGCTCTGGAAAACAGCAGCATGATCTGAGGACCGTGAATGGACATCGAGGAGCAAGGGGCTGATATTCTGATTGGATCAATCAACGATTATGAACTCTCTGACGTAGGACCTGATCTCGTTGATATCCGTTGGAAGTTTATGGATCGGGATCACAATAACATCTCTGATACCCGGTCGAAGATATTTGCGGGCTTTTGTATTTCGTGACCCTGAATTCTTCATACCGTCGATCTCATACTGGATACAGGCGGTTTGATCAACAACATCGCAGTATCCGATACCTGGGAGATAGAGCTCGATCTCAACCTCATGACCGATGCGTTCAAGCTCGAAGATCAGAACTGATTTCACGATCCAGTGTTTGAAACTGTCGTTTCTGATCCTTAAGGGCTGCTTCCTTTTCGTGTACTTCACACGAATGAACTCTTTTCTATCAGAGAATAAAGGTTCCCCCGCAGGTTGGAGAAAATGAAACAACCTCCATCGTTCCCGAACGACCCGCCTCCTTCACTGAGAATCGGTGGCTCTCGTGAGTTCGGTCACATTGCTCTTAGTGAAGAACCCGTCGAAATCACCGTACCTGTGGATATACTCGTTCACGAGGAACGTATACGGCGATCCCCTTGTAAAGGTCTGCTTCAACCCCTCTTCCGGGGCCCCCACAAGCTCGAGAAGGAATCTCATCCCGTCCTGTTGGAGGCTCTCGAAGGTATCCTCGATCTTCTCCGTATGGAATGCCAGATGATGGACCCTCGGCCTGTAATTATGAACGTACTTCTCCGTGGGACCGCTTTTCTCAAGGGTTCTGAACGGTTCGATCCCCGTTGTGAAGACCTGCGCATAGATGCCCCTGTGCAGCCTCGCAACGCTGGTGATGGAGTTGAAGCTCTTGACGTAGATGGCGAAATCGAAGTGATAGTTGGTGAGCTCCATGAACTCGATTATCCCAGCGTCCCTGTTCAGGGATTCGAGCCTTGTGGCAGCGTGATCGAGATGTTTTATATTCCTGAGATATTCCCGGTCCTTTTCCCCGAGAGGCGGGTCCCACTCGTCTTCATCCCCGTTCATGTAATCCCCCTTCTTCTTCCACTGGATGAAGCCGATGGAATTTCCCGTGAAGCTCGAGGGGATGGTCTGGATGAAAGAATGGGTGTCGCCGTGTACTATCCCGTCCGTCATGAAACGGACCCCTCTCTTCTTCTGTATGTCCACGTATCTCTCAAGATCGGGGGTCTCGAACACGAAGGTCTCGAGCCTGGTATCCGGGAAATGCGATGTCTTTGGACCGATGTTGTACTCTCTGAAGGGAGAGGGAGAACCGTTGCGGTGTCTCAATATGAAATCGGCGGAGCCCTCCACCTTGAGGACGATGTCCGAATGCTCCGGTCCCCGAAAAGCGGAATGGAGCGAGAGCCCGGTGGAATCGATAAGCTCCCGGGTCGCCGGGACAAGGTTTTCTTCCTGGGTATTGATCATCACCGCCTGGAGGTCCCCGACGAGGCCTTCGAGACCCCATTTTTTTCTGTTCTCCGAAACTAGTGAGACAGCTTCCTTAAGCACCGCATCGCTGTTTCGGAAACTGTAGGGGTCATCGGCCGTGGGGCCGCACCATTCGCAGCGGAAGTTCTCTACCTTCTCCGCGTATCCCTTCATAACATCCGGGCAGATCATCTCGACCAAGTCAGATCCTCCTGAAAAGACATTTCCGGAGGTGAACCGTATTGATGTTCAATAATTCTTTCCATTGTCACCCTCCGACGATGAACACCCGGATGAGCAAGAAGAGTATGGTCTGGAGGAACAGGTAGACGATCAGCGGCCTGCTCGAGCCCTCCTTCCTGACGAAGGTATACGAATAAGCCATCAGGGTCGCGATGACGAACCAGGCGATGTAATTCTGTATCGGGATCGTACCTCCGGCCCAGTCCCAGTAATCGAGCTCCATGGCCGCAGGTTCCAGCACGATATCGAAGACCATTGCCGTAAGACCTGCAAAGATGGGATATATCCTTTTGTCCCTGATGAACATCCTCGATAGTTCGGTGGAGCCCATGATGACTATTACCCAGTTGAAACCTATCACCAGTGGAACTCCAAAAAGTGCAGGTCCCAGGGTTGCACCGTAATCATACTCGCCGAATATAAGCCCGGTCCATACACCAAGCGCTTCGATGACGAATGTGATCACGTAGGTCACGAGAGCCCACACCAGCACTTTGTATTCCTTCCTCCTGATGAAAGGATAGAGCACGAGAACGCCCATTCCCAGAAGGAAGAAGGGTGTCAAAAAAAGCATCAGGTCCCTTGTGAGCTCGAGCATGTGTCCGATGTAACCAACGAGAAAGAAGCAGATCATGAGGATGATGATCAGCAACTCGGGCCTGACGGGAAGTTTCTTCACACGATCACCTTTTATCTTGGCGACACCTTCTTTCGCAGAAGGTTGAGGACGATCCTTGCCCTGGAGGGTTTCACCTTCTTCCGGTACAGGATAAGGGGTTCCCTCAGTATCTTCATTGCGGTCCACTTGTACATATCGGAAGCGTTCATGATCGGGATCCGAAAATCTCTTTCGAGGCCCCCGTATCCCTTTTCCGCCTCGGACTGCCATCTGAGGTATCTCTCGATCTGGTGATCGATCAGGGCGGCGAAGCATTCGGGTTTTTTTCTCACCGTTTCCTCCTCAAGGTCCTTCAGCTCGTAGAGGTCCAGTTCCACCCGTGGGATATATGTCCTTCCAAGCCTGTTGTCCTCCTTGATATCCCTGATGAAATTGATGTACTGCATGGCCTTTCCAAGCGCTCTGGCGTTGGGAAGGAACCTGTCCTCCACCCCGAGGATCCGGCACATCATCAGACCGACGACCTCGGCGGAGCCGTATATGTACTCCTCCACCTCCTCCACGGTCTCGTAGCTGCTTTTTGTGAGGTCCTTCTCCATGGAGCGGAGGAACGCCAGGATCCAATCCTTCTCGAAGTTCTTTCTCCTTGCCATTTCAACGAATCCGTCGAGTACCAGGTCGTTGGAGGGCTCCCCGTCCCACGCCTTGCAGAAACTCTCGAAGTACTTGCAGAACTCCTCCTTCTTCTGGGGAACCGCATCCACGAAATTGTCGGCCTCCCTGACGAAACTGTACAGAATGAACACATCATCCCTGACTTCCCGGGGGAAGAAAAGGGAATTGTAGAAGTAGGTCTTGCTCCCCTTCTTGAATATATCGTACACCCTGCTCTCAACCATGGTCCTTCCCTATCTCCTTCGCCAGTATCTTCGATGAGATCAGCACCATCGGGACCCCGATCCCGGGATGTGTGTATTGTCCCGAATAATACAGGGATCCGACCTTTTTCGATCTGTGTCCGGGTCTGAAGATCGCCGTCTGCCTGAGGGTATGGGCAAGGCCGAGGGCGGTTCCCTTGTAAGCGTTGTAGAGGGATGAGAAATCCCTGTGCGTGACGATCCTTTTGGATATCACATGGTCCAGTATCTTCTCGCCGGTGAGTTTCTCCAGGTGCTCGATGGTCGATCTGAAATACTTCTCCCTGACATCGTCCGTGTCATCGAGACCGGCGGCAACGGGAACCAGGAAAAAGAGGTTCTCTTTTCCCTCCGGTGCAACTGCAGGATCGGTCCTCGAGGGGCAGCACACATAATATGATGGATTTTCGGGCCACTCGGGTTTGTCGAAGATGGAACTGAAGTGCTCGTCCCAGCTGTCGCTCAGATAGAGATTGTGGTGTTCCAGACAGTCGAGCTTTCTATCCAGGCCGACATACATCAGCACGCAGGAAGGCGCGATGGACTTCTTCTTCCAGTATTTCTCGTCATAGCTTCTGCTCTTTTTATCCAGGAGGTCGATCTCCGCATGCGGGTAATCGGCATTCACCACCAGTATATCCGCATCAATTGTGCCCCTGGTGGTCTCGACCCCCCTGGCCGACCCGTTCTCGACGAGGATGTGTTTCACCTCCTCGCCGAACCTGAACTCCACACCAAGGTCCACGCAGAGCCTGTGGAATGCCTTTGAAAGCTCCCCCATTCCCCCCATGGGATACCAGACCCCGAGGTTGAAATCGACATGCGACATCAATGCATACATCGCGGGGCTGTTGTACGGGGACCCCCCCAGGAAGACTATCGTGTATTCAAGTATCTTCCTCAGGTCGTGGCTCTTTATGAACCTCTTAACGTAGCCGTCCAGGCTGTCGAATATGTGAAGCTTGGTCCCCTCGAATACCAGTTTTTTGTTGAGAAAATCGAATATCGATGAGTATTCCTTGTAGATGAACTGCCCCATTGCTATCTCGTACTGGTACTTTGCCGATTCCAGGTATTCCCTCAACTTCTCCCCGGCTCCCGGCTCCATGCTCTCGAACAGGGCCTTGGTCTTTTCCAGGTCCGCCTCGATAACCACGCTCCTCCCGGGTCCGTAGAACACCTTGTAGGAGGGGTCAAGCCGTTTGAGCTCGTAGAAATCGGAAGGCTTCCTGGCGAATTCGCCGAAGAGATCCTCGAAGACCTCGGGCATGAGATACCACGACGGGCCCATATCGAAGAGGAACCCCTGGTCCTCGTAGACGATGGCCCGACCTCCCGGTTGATCGTTCTTCTCCACAACGGTGACGCTGTAGCCGTCCCTGGCGAGTAAGGCAGCGGCAGCCATTCCACCGAAACCCGACCCGATAACGATAACCCTCTTTTCACTCTTTAACATGTGATGCCAATTCTAGTATTATCAATTTAAAACTTGCCCCGGTTTTTGGCGATTTTCCCGGACGGATACCTGCTCGTATTTCGATATCAGGTCGGAAGCTATCCTGCCCGAAAGGATCACAAGCGGCATCCCCCCTCCCGGGTGGGCGCTACCGCCGCAAAAATATAGACCCCTGATCTTCCCCGAGCGGTTCCCCTGCCTCCGGAAGGCGGACCGGCGGTCATTGGAGGAGATCCCGTAGATGGAGCCTCTGTTCCCGCTCCATGTCCGTTCTATACCGGGAGGGTCGAGGGAGGCCTCGGCCTCGACGGAATTCACAAGGCTCCTACCAAGGGCCCCTTCGATCTTCTCCATGGTCCGCTCCCGGAGACCCTTCATCTCGCTTCCCCAGTCCTGCCCGGAATCATAGGGAACGTTGACGAGTACGAACCAGTTCTCGCATCCGGGGGGGGCGTCCTCAGGGTCGATGCGGGATGTGATGTTGATATAAACCGTAGGATCCCGTGGTGCCCTCCTCCTATGCCAGATGTCTCCGAACTCCGCCTCGTAATCACCGGAGAAGAATATATTGTTCACAAGAAGTTCACGGTTCTCTGTATTTATTCCAAAGTAGAAGACACCGCCGGAGGATGATGGTTCGAGGGATGCATACCTGGATCCGATGTCCTTGACATTCCCGCCCAGAAGGACGTTGTAGGTGTTTGTCACATCGCTGTTTGAGACGACGATATCGTATGGAAGCTCCTCGCCGTCAACCGTTATTCCCCTGACACGGGAGCCCTCGACACCGATCCCTTCGACCCTCTTCCCGTAGTGAAAGTTCACCCCGAGTTCCCCGGAGAGCTTTGCGATCCTCCTTGTTATCTCGAAGATGCCCCCTTTCACCCCGTAACCTCCGATACCGTACTCGACATGCTGGATGAGATTGAAGGTCGCAGGGGTCATGTACGGCGAAGAGCCGTTGTACGTGGCGTATCTGTCGAAGAGCTTTACAACCCTGTCATCCGAAAAAAACTCACTGTTGGCCCTGTGCATCGTCCTGAGGGCGTCTATCTGCCCGATGCGGGAGAGTGTCCTGAATGCGTCCCCGGTGAGATATGTCCCTACCTCCTGAAGGGACCTGTGCATGAAGAGACCCGAGGTGAGATCGAATATCTTCCTGCACCGTTCAAGGTATCTAAGCACCTTTTCGGCTTTCTCTCCCGTCTTCTCCTCTATCTCTGCGGCAAACCTCTCCCTGTCCGGGAAAGCGTCGATCACCGTCCCATCGGGATAGAAATACCTGGTTATGGGGTCGAGCCTGACGAATTCAAGATGGTCCTCTAGCTCCTCCCCGAGTTCCGAGAACAGCTGCCGGAAAACTTCGGGCAGTGTGAGGAGCGACGGACCAGTGTCGAAGCGGTAGCCGCCGATCCGGAGATCGCTGGCCTTTCCCCCGGGGCCATCCCTTTGCTCGAAGACATCCACATGGAACCCCTTCCTCGCAAGCCTGGACGCGGCCGAAAGGCCCCCGAGTCCTGCACCGATGACGGCTACCCTTTTTTTCATATCATTCCTCTCTGGAGGCCGATCTCCTTTGATCGATGCATCTCCTGATCAGCAAAAATGCCAGAAGATACCAAGTAAGCATCGAGATATTGTAGAGAAAGTCCTCGAGCGGTATGGTGAAGAACCTTCCGTTGAACAGTCCGTCCCCGCCCCAGATATGCTCCGGTCCGTATTCCACCACCGGAACGGCTGTGAGCACCATGTTGAAGATCACGAAGAACCCGAAAGTTATCAGCATGTATGACCAGTAGACCCTTGACGAGAGCATCCAGGGGGCGATGAAGGGCAGGATAACCGCCAATGCTCCCATCTGGATCAGGACGATGGAAGTGTATCCCTGCCCCCAGTAAGCGACACCGAGAACGAAGAGGACCATCCCGATCACCACGTAAGGCCATGACCTGAAGGGCACCTTCCTTTCCTCCAGGTAGTGGGAAAGGGATTGGTGGGTGAACAGGCATGCATACGGGACCGTGAAGAAGAACATGATCTCCTCGACGGGAAGACCGAGGATCCTGAGGCCGACCAGGTATTCTTCGTTGAAGCTCCAGTGCCCCTCGGCCGTGGCGTAGACATCCCAGAGAATGAAGGATGTCCCGACGATCAAGAAAGAACCGAAGAACGGGCCCCAGCTCTTGAAGAACCTGACCTTCCTGTCGAAGGATAAAAGGAACGGGAATATGATTATCAGTATGTTGAGGATAAGGTAGATATACAATTCATGCCTCCATGCTTTCAACCCTCTTCACATATTCATCGATCCCGAACTTCCTCCTGAGACCGTTATCGTTCATGTAACGGACCTTTCCGAATATGGGTCTTTCGGTCCAGGGCCTGTCGTGCTTTCCGAAGCACCAGGCGACCCCCCCGTAGGAATTAGGGTCCCTCCCGTCAAGGGAGTATCTGTTGTTGAGGTAAAGGGCGGTCCTGAAGGCCGTTTCCGGGTCCGCCGACCATTCAAGTATCTTCTTCCCCCAGTACATCCTCATGTAATTGTGCATCTTTCCCGTGATCGCCATCTCCCTCTGTGCCGCATTCCAGTACGGGTCATGGGTCCCCGCCTTCTCGAACTCTTCCGGGGAATACAGATACTCCCTGGGGTCCCCCGAATGCTCTTCGAGGGTGGTGAGAGCCCAGTGCGGGAGGCAGTTGATATTGTCATGGGAGCCGTTGTAGTGAACGAAATTGAAGGCGAGCTCCCTTCTGACGATCAGCTCCTCGAGAAAGGCATCCGTTCCGGGACTGCCCGCTTCACTGGCTATGACCGCGAGTGTGATCGGGGATATCTGTCCGAAGTGAATGTAGGGCCCCATGTCCGATAGTATGCGTTTCGAGGGGTCGCTCCTTTCGGTAGCGTAACGGTCGAGCTTCTCATCGACGAAATCGTGGAACCGGGAAAGGGCCCCGGATGTGCCTCCGATGAACGTATCCACCCCCTTCACGGTTCTGTCCACCTCCAGGGATCCGAGGAGATCATCGGGTTCGAGGGAGGGCAGGTCCATATCTGCCGAGCCGTGGAGGGGCCGACTTCCCCCGAAGGGCACCATGTATCTTTCAAGGACCCTGTGTATCCTCGGCCTGAAGGTCGCTGCCGAGTACATCTCCTTCTCCGCTGCCTTCCCGACCGGCACGATGACATCGCTCTCGACCTCGACAACCTTGCATTCGGCCTCCGCCGCGAGCATGTCCCGCCATCTTTTCTGGTGTTTGAGGTATCCCCTGTCGCAGACGATCATCGCGGCTTCTCCCGAAAGGTCCAGGGCCGCTTTCCATGGCTCGGACCTCTTGAGGACGAAACCAATGTCCATGGACCCGAGCCCGGCCCTGACCTCTGACAAACCTTCCAGCATGAACCTGAAATGCCTCTCGTTCGCCTCCGGGTAGTCATCGAAGACCCCGAAACAGACAACAAGCGGCAGAGAGAGCTCGTTCGCCCTGACGATCCCGTATTCCAGTGCATGGTTGTGGAGGATCCTCTGGGATGCCTGCATCCAGTAGAGCACGAACTCCCCCTTCCGGAGATCCCTATCGTTCAGCTCAAAGGTCCTGTCCCTGAATATCATCTCCACAGCTCCCTCTGCCTTTTGGGGTCGTAACCCGGAGCAAGCTCCACGGGATATGGCCGGAAATAGACCTGGTCCTTCAGATAGCTCTGATCGAACCTGATGATCATCCCTCTCATGACCTCCTTGCAGGTGGAAAGAGGGACCCTGTCATCCCTGTATGCCTCCATCAGGTCCAGGAAGAACCCCTTCTCTCCTGGCTCAAGCCGGTCGGATACGTAGCCGAAGCAGTGGCTCAGGACGTTCATGTGAGCGGTATAGCGGGCCCCTTTTACCATCGCCTTCGATAGATGGATGCCGTAGAGGTCCCATGCCCTTTCAAGACCCTTTCCCTTCTGGGTTGCGACAATTGCTCCAAGCTCCCCGAGCTCCTTCCGGGAATATGCCATCAGGAGGAACTTGTGGACGGAATGGAAATCTATCAGGTCCTTCGCCCCTCCTCTCTCCCTGCTCACGGAGAACCTGGCAAGGGTGAAAAGCTTCGTGAGGAAGTGGTCCAGGATCGTGGGATCGGAGAGTCTTGCCTCATCCTCGACCGCAAGGCCCGAATACCTTCTCCTGACCTCCCGACCGAAAAAACCGTCCGCTTTCCCTGTTATCAGACCCCTGCCGGTCGGACCGTACACCTTCACATCGCCCATTCCGCAGGAAGGGGACTTTGCCTTTAAGACGAACCCGTGCACCTCCCTCAGATCGTCGAGCCTTTCCTCGACCCAGCCGGTCATCTCCTCTGTCAGGTCCCTGCCGGTGGCCGGTTGAAGGAGGCGGTGACCCTCGCCATCCGTCTTTATATTGATCGGCCGTCTAGGCACACCCAGGCCGATCCCCATCTCCGGGCAGTCATGGACCTCATCGACGTATCCCTTCAATCTCTCGACCGGCTCGCTCCTGATGATCGCGCCATCGAATCGGCAGTGCTCGTATCCGAGACAGAGGCTGAAATAGACCCTCGGCCTGACATGCTCCTGCATATCTACCCCCCTCCTCCATTGGAACGCGGCTAGAAAACAATATCGACCCGGCAGGCCCTCTTCGATGTTCACGGGGAAAAACCTATAATACGGTCAGGCTTCAATCCCGTTCAGGATGGCATCACTACCCGAGACCTGGAGGGCGCCTGTATGCTACAACGCCCCTTCCATATCGAGGACGGCCAGGGAGGCCCTTGACCGTCTTGGCTGGGATTACGAGAGGGACCGGTCCCTGCACAGCTTTTCCAGGCTCATGGTCGTCCTCGCCGTTCCCGCCGTGACCTATGTCTTCCAGTTCATTGTCAGGGAGCCCGTGCAGTTCATCATCAATGTGTACGAGGAGAAACCCACCCATGCCGCCGAACTCCATTTCATCGAGATAAAGGGGATGAACAAAAAGAACGCACCCATGGTGAGGAGATTCCTCCAGGAGTTCGCGGCGGGTCTTCCGAAGAAACCCTATGAATTTCACTGGACCGAGAGGTTCAAAGCCGGTTTTCTCAACAGGGCCCACATGAACGCCAGAAGAGAGTGGGGAAGATGGGGTGTCTAATCCTCCCAGCTGGATGCGCCGGGTTTGAAACCCAGTTTCGGGAACGGGCGCGATCCCGAGGTAGCTATATTGTCGTGATGCCCGGCTATCCTCTTCAGGATCCTTGCGGAGATGAGGGCGACGATGACCTCCTTTCTGGTCAGATCCCTATCCATCAGTCTCTCCACCAGCCTTTCGTATTCCTTCTTGAGTTCCCTTTCGAGGAGGGTGACCTTCGTCGGATACTTCTCCTCGATCTTCTGAAGGGAGTTGTGTGCCTCCAGAAACATCATCGAGACCTTGTCCTTCATGGAGTTCATGCTGTCCTTCACATCATGTGTGAAGGGCTTGTTGTAACCGTATTCCTCACGCATCAGAGCCAGGTCCTTGGCGTAATCCCCGATCCTCTCGTAATCTATCACAAGTGAGATGAGGACGAGGCCGCCGTGGATGTTGGGGACGGTTGTTAACGAGAAGTATTCGAAAACCTTCTTTCGGACCTTCTGGACATTCTTGTTTACAGCCTTGTCCATCATTATTATCTCTTCGGGGTCCACATCCTGGTCGATGAGCGCCTTCATGGAAAGAAGGAACATCTCCTGGGTCTGATGGTGCAGTTCGTCCATTATATCGTATGAATCGTCCATGAGCGGATTCTTCTTCAAAGCGTCCCAGAGATTTCTGAACATCTCGTTATCTCCTTTTATTTACATATATTAGTTATTATCAGAATATGAACCTGTCGATTAATATTACCAGGCCGGGAATGCCGTAGAATATAACGAGTAGGAATATGACCGACATCTTCCTGTTGACGGCCATGTATCCCCCGACCGTTCTGGCAAGGTAGATCGGCGCCTTCCTCAGAGGATAGAATATCCCGATACCGAGGATGTTGAAATACAGATGAACGAACGAGATGGAAAGCGCCATCTTTCCCCCCATCCCGAGGCCCAGGGACTGGCTTGCCATCGCTGCAAGGAGAGCGGTCACGGTGGTCCCGATATTCGCTCCGAGGGTGTATGGATATATCTGTCTCAGTTTCAGTATTCCGCCTCCCACGAGGGGAACGGCGAGTGAGGTTGTGACAGAGGAGCTCTGGACGAATGAGGTCAGGACCACCCCGAACAGAAATGATGTGAGGGCATTCCTGAAAAGCACCCTGTCAACGACCTTCTGCACCTTGCCGTCTATGGCCTTCCTGGCAGAGCGCGTGATGAGCGTCAGTGAGATGAACAGGATGATGGTGCCGATGATGATCATGTAGTACTGCCAGTCCATGAGGAAGTTCATTTTCTCGATATTGGTCTTCAACGGATCGAGAACCGGGTCCAGTATCCTGTCGATGAACTCGAAATCGGCCCCCCTCTCCCCCAGAAAAAGGCCCGCTGTCCACTCCCCGAGCCTCTGCAGAAACCCCCTGCCGGTCAGCTCCTTGACGATCACCTCCAGGGGAAAGATAAGGGATGCAGAAAGGACATTGAAGAAATCGTGAACAAGGGCCCCCGCAAATGCTCTTCTGAAGGAAGGGGGATGCCGGATATGCCCCAATGATACAATGATGTTGGTCACCGATGTTCCGATATTGGCCCCGATGACGATGGGGATGGCATACGGAAAGAAGGAGGGCTCAGCAGCGACCACGGCAACAACCGTTGAGGTTGTTGCGGAAGAGCTCTGTATCACCGCGGTCACGAAGATTCCCACACAGAGCCCCACAAGTGGATTGGATACCGCACCTATCAGAATATCCGCGAAGGTCCGGTCCCCGGAACCGAACAGTTCATTGAACCCTTTGAACCCGGACCCCATCAGTTTGATCCCTATGATGAAGAAGTAAATGGCGAAAAAGAAGATAAGCAGGTTGAACCACTGGTTGTTGCTAAGCCTGGACCAGAACATTTTCAAACCATGGGGACCGGATCTCTTCTCTTCCTCCGGTCCGTTTTCTTCTTCTGTTCCCTTTCCGGCCACGAGATTACATATGGATATCTGCTATAATATTGACCACCGTATTCTATGGTGGTCTATGTTCTCTATATACCTCTATGTATATATTCATCCGGTAGTGAGGCAGTGTTGCATGGAAACCAGGTACAATTATTTTGCAAGCATTGCCCTTACACGATCGCCGGCGTTTTCCGCCTTGTCCGCGATCCCCCCCATCCTGTCAACGACCTTCAGGAGATGTATCACCGAGATGGGGTCCATTTCCTCCTCTTCCATGTTGAATAGCTCCTTCGAGATCCTGAATTCCAGCACATCCGCTTCATGCTCGAAGTGGTGGATATCCTTGATGAGTTCCTTGACGATGTCCCTTTCCTTTCCGGAGAACGAGACCTGAACAAGTTTCTCGATATGCCCCATGACCCCCTGGTATGCCTCGACGCACTGGATTATCTTGTTGACAAGCTCCTTCATGCCGGCGGCGACCCGCGGGGGAACGCAGGTTCTCTTCATCGTCAGGAGTACCACAACATCCTCCGCGTAGTCAAGGATGGAATCGGCATCGTGAAGTAGGAGGTGGAATTCGCTCTTGGATACGGCCATGAAGATCGATTTGGGCAGGTGGGCCCTGATATTGGCCTTGATCAGATCGGCCTCATGTTCGAGAGTCCTGACCTTAATGGTCTCCTCCTCGGCCTTTGCAAAATCACATGCCAGATAGGCGTTTATGCACCTCTTGATGTGCTTCAAACATTCGTCTATCTTTTCCGAATGGCTAACCAGTCCGTCGAACGGGCTTCTGTAGAGTGTATTCAGTATGGGTGCCCGTATGTTGTCGAGGATCGAATCCTTTTCCATTCTACCACACTCCCATTGTCCTGTGCACTATACAATGTTTATCGCTATCGCCCTGAAAACAAGGAATATCACCGCTGTTGTGGCGGCCGCGATGGGGATGGTGAACACCCAGGAAACGATGATGTTCCTGATGACCCTCAGATCGATGGCGGTGATCCCTCCCGCCATCCCAACACCTATCACGGCCCCCACAATGATCTGGGATGTTGATACCGGGATGCCGAGGAGGGTGCATAGCAGGACCGAACTTGCCGCGCCGAATGATGCAGAGAACCCCCGTGTGGGTGTGATCCTCGTGATCTTCTTTCCTATGGTGGTCATGACCTTGTAACCCCAGGTGGATACGCCAACCACTATCCCGGCCCCCCCGAGCACCAGGATCCAGGTGGCAACCTGGACCTCATTGGTGATCTCTCTCTCGAAGATTATCTGGGATATTGCGGCCACCGGACCAACTGCATTCGCCACATCGTTGGCTCCGTGGGCGAAAGCAACGTAGCAGGCCGTAACTATGAGGAGACCCCCGAACATCTTCTCCACCCGGTCTATGGTCCCGAGTTTCCTGAGTCTTTTGGACCTCGATACGTAATATCCTCCGAAGATGCCTGCCAGGGCCGAGATGAAAAGAACGACAAATACTCTTAACCACGATCCCGAGAAGATCAGGTCCAGAACAGTGAGGGGAAGTATGCCCTTCATGCCCTCGCGCAGGTTCTTCAGTTCTCCGGATATTCCCGCGAGGATCAGGATGAAGAACACTGTCCCGATGAAGAAGGAGATGACCTTGTGCGCTCTCTTTTCCGGGTCCTTCGCCTCGAATATGGACCTCCTGATGAGGAGGAATATCAGAAATGAAATGATCCCCCCCAGCACGGGTGAGAGCACCCAACCGGTGGAGATCTTGATCAACATTGTCCCGTTCATTGCCTCGAGAGGTATGTCCCCGAGGATTATGGAAATCACACCGAATCCGGCCACGGCCCCGACAAGGGATTGGCTTGTGGAGATGGGGAGGGATCTGTAGGTCGCCATGGTGACCCAGAGTGAAGCTGCAAGGAGTACGGCCAGCATTCCTGCGACGAAGATGTAGAGGCCGCTTTCCCCGCTGAAATAGTCGGTGTTCTGGTAATATGACGGTTCGACGATCCCCCCCTTCAGGGTGTTCGTGACATGTGCTCCCACGAGGAACGCTCCAAGGAACTCGAAGATAACAGCGATGAGGATTATCCTCTTCAGCGACAGTGTTCCCGAACCGAAGACAGTCCCCATGGAGTTGGCAACATCATTTGCACCGATGGTCCATGCCATGTAGAAACCGAATATCACGGTGATCAGGAGGATCACCAGGGCACCAATGGTCATATCGAGCATCACGGATCACCCGGATGTATGTCCT
>Ga0272442_10005424_pt1 | contig 17067 bp, 15 predicted proteins | sample SSMForm2O_FD_200262 | JGI IMG/M metagenome (GOLD analysis project Ga0272442, IMG submission 200262) | Marine sediment archaeal communities from Little Sippewissett salt marsh, Falmouth, MA, United States - SSM-Form-2O | ecosystem: Environmental > Aquatic > Marine > Wetlands > Sediment ... | reverse complement strand
GCAAATGCTCTTGCCCGCCGGGCAATCCATGCAAGTTTGAGCTGTTTCGAACCGCAAGCGCTATGGCAAACCCGCCGTCGAGCTGCGGGGTATATTATTGCGAAGTCTCAGTGGGAAGAATAATGACGTCCAGTGCGATAAAGGTTTATTCAACACGTATGTGTGGGTTTTGCAGGGCTGCAGAGCGCTTGTTGAACAGCAAAGGCGTGAGCTACGAAGTCATCAAAGTTGATGAAGATCCGGCCTTGTACGAACATATGAAGAAAATTACCGGCCGCCATACGGTGCCGCAGATCTTTATCGGCGATCACCATGTGGGTGGGTTTGATGATCTCGCAGCAATTAATCAGAGCGGTGAGCTAGACAGGCTACTCGCTAAGATCTAGCCCAAAGATACCGTTCGACGCCGACCTGACACCGGGTTGGCGTGTTTCCGTAAGTGGGGACCAATTGGATTATTTACCGATTTTTTACAAAATCGAACAGCGTACGTGTCTGATCGTCGGCGGTGGCACTGTCGCGGCACGAAAGGCTGCCCTGTTGTTGAAAGCAGGTGCGGAGGTTGTCGTGGTATCCCCGCAGCTGTGCGAAGAGCTGGAAACACAGAAGTCTGCTGGTATGATCGAGCACCGTTCACGTGAGTACCAGTCCGACGACTTCGATCGCTGTGTCCTGGTGATTGCAGCCACCGACAACGCCGACGTCAACGCGGCGATCGCTGCGACTGCCGCTTCGAGACGCGTGCCGGTAAACGTCGTCGACAATCCCGCGCTGTGCAGTTTCATCATGCCATCGATCATTGACCGCTCCCCAGTGCAGATTGCAATATCCACCGGTGGATCATCGCCGGTTCTCGCTAGGATGATACGAACCAAACTAGAGGGCCTGATTCCGGCGGCCTACGGCAACTTGGGCGCTCTGGTCGAGCGTTTTCGTGGCCGGGTCAAGCAGGCTTTTCCGAATGTGGTGCAACGTCGCAAATTCTGGGAGACGATTCTTGAGGGTACGGTTGCGGAACTGGTGTTTGCTGGACACGACCGGGAAGCGCACCAAATGTTGGAAACAGCGCTCGCGCAGGGTTCTGCCTCGCCACAGATCGTTGGTGAGGTTTTTCTCGTCGGTGCGGGCCCCGGTGATCCTGATCTGTTGACTTTCAGGGCGCTGCGGCTGATGCAGAAAGCTGATGTTGTGGTTTATGACAGGCTGGTATCGCCGGCGATCATGGACCTTGTCAGGCGCGATGCCGAGATCATCTATGTGGGCAAGGAGCGTTCCAAACACACGATGAAGCAGGAAAACATCAACCAGCTTTTGGTGCGACTCGCTAAAGAAGGCAAGCGCGTGTTGCGGCTGAAGGGGGGCGATCCGTTTATCTTCGGCCGCGGTGGCGAGGAGATCGAGACGCTGGCAGAGGAGCGTGTGCCTTTTCAGATCATTCCGGGTATTACGGCTGCCAGTGGCTGCTCCAGCTATGCAGGAATACCCCTGACACACCGTGATTACGCCCAATCGTGCGTGTTCGTGACCGGTCACTTGAAAGACGGGTCGGTGGACCTGAACTGGAAAGCTCTGGCGCATGCGAACCAGACCGTCGTTTTTTACATGGGGTTATACGGGGCGCCAACGCTCTGCAAAGAGCTGGTCGCTCATGGCTTGCCAGCGACGACGCCTGTGGCTCTGGTCGAGCAAGGGACAACACCCCAACAGCGCGTCTTTACCGCAACGCTCGATACGCTGCTGGACGTGATCGCGAACGAAGATATTAAACCGCCGACCCTGATCATTGTCGGTGAAGTGGTCACTCTGCATCAAAAATTGAAGTGGGTCGAAGAGCATCATAAGGATCATGCTGAAGGCATCTTTGCTTACTCTGACTGACGATGTGGATTAGAAAAACCAGAACACCGAAAAATGCGTATAAACCACCTTATCTGAAACTAACAATACTCGGCAAGTGCTACCTATCCATCATGAAAAATCTTGAAACCAAAACAAGACTCGCCTACTTATTGGCACTCTCTGTGCTTTTGTTGTCACCAATAACCCCGGCCTGGTCGGAAACCCTGTATGTCAGTGATGAGTTATCCATACCGATGCGCACCGGGCCATCGACCAAGCATCGCATCGTTCATTTCCCAAAAAGTGGTCAGCGTCTGACGGTCAAGGAAAAGAGCGACGACGGCAGTTATCTGCTGGTCAGCAGTCAAGGCGGCAAGGAAGGCTGGGTGGAAGAGCAATACACGATGAGCCAGCCAAGCGCGCGCGCTCGCATCGTCACGGTGAACAAAATGCTCGAGAAGGCCAGGTCTGACGTGACCGAGTTGAAACAACAGGTGGGCGAGCTGGGAAACCAGAACAAAGAGTTGACGGATAGACTCAAGCAGTCGCTGCGTGAGATAAAATCCATGGAAATCAGCATGGAAAAGCTTAAAAAGATTTCTGCCAACCCGGTCGCGCTGGCAAATGAGAACAGGTCCCTGCAAACACAGCTGAGCAAACTCACGGCTTCGAACCAAATGCTGACCGAGGAGAACGATCAACTGGCCGACGAGAGCACCAAGGACTGGTTCATGCTGGGTGCCGCAGTGTCGCTCGGCAGCTTGTTGTTCGGATTACTGATCACTCGCATCAACTGGCGGCGCAGACGACACAGCTGGGGTGATTTCTAGCCCGCATTTCTCATCAGGCGGCGTAGAGAACTGGTAAGGCATTGGCTCTTTTGAGAGAACTCGAATGATCAAAAATACAGTGTGTTTTTCAACAGTGCCTATCACGGTTCAGGCTGGTCTTCGTGTCCGTAAGCTTGCTCTTCACTCAAACCATAGCTATGGCTATGCTTTTCGCTCCAGAGCGGCGCTTTCGAACACCAGCGCGCCTGTCTCACCAGGGGGCGAGATGATCACGCCGAGATTTGGATGCACAAAGGATTTTGCGAAGGAGTGGAATAACCGAATGTATTGCCGACTGAGCAAAATTCTTTGTGCATTCAAAGATCAAGTGAGGGCTCGTCCATCTGGTGGGACATGCGGGCTCCGTCCTGCGCCTGCTCCCGTGATCCTGGTGAGACATGCGGGTTAGCCCCTGATACCCAACTTTATTACAGATTTGTTACAATTTGTTACGACTCTAAATCTGTGTTATTGTAATCTGCATTCTCGTCGATCTCGGGCGAGTTCCTCAGCCGACAAGGCGTGGCTTACCTAGCTCACACACCAAGTAATTCCCAAGGATGATCTGAGCAATCGCGATGCGTACTGCATGCGACCAAGAAAAGCATTGACTTTTATTTCTTTCGGGAATATATTCCCAATTAAACGCATACAGTTAGTATGGTTTTTTGGCTGTTGCGGGTATTACTAATAATTATAAGAACGATGAAGTGAAACCAACCTTTGGAGGATTGATATGGGTTCTTTAAGCCGGATTCTCAAGCTCAGCCTTGTGGCGATGCTTGCTATATCCCCAGTCTACACGACTAACGCTTTCGCCGATGATGACGAGCACCGAGGAGCGCGCGATGGCGATCGCTTTCGCATCAAGTCGGCCAGTTGGGATGAACTTAAACGGACTCTAAAAGTTAAGGGTGAAGGTGATCGATATAAGTACGTCACCGTCAGCAACGCCGATACCGGCGCATCCATCGACAAGACGCGGGTAACAAAGTCTAAATGGAAAAGTCACACCAAGATGGACACGCCACCCTGTCGGGTCCGCGCGCAACAGTCCAATGGTCAAGTAGCAGAAAGAAACGTCCACAACGCGCCAGCCGATTGTGCGCCCCAGCCAACCGTCGGGGACGGCAGCACCGATCCTGTAGCCCCCCCTGTCGGCGTCAGTCCCCCCCCGGCCACCGGCGGCGACCCGCAGGCACAGTGCGTTCCTGCCGACCTTAACCGCTCCGTCAATTCCACCGCCCAGGATGGGTGCCCGGACGGCACGGTGCCGCAGCAGCTGATCGTAGAAAATGCAACCTCCGCTTACAGCGTGCTGGCCATCAATGACCTCGGCATGCACTGCGGCGACCTGGATACCCGTATCTCCAGCATTCTGCCGCCGTTCCAGGTGCTGCTGGCGCAGGTGATCCAGAAGGGCAGCGAGCCGACGCTGATGAATCCAGAAGATGTGGAGGTGTTCTATTCCGCAGCTTCGAATCCCAACGATCCGGCACTCGACTGGAATGTGTTCGAGGGGCTGAAAGCCAACGGCGACACCTTCAAGACCAACTTCTGGGACTTTCCGATCCCGGCGGGTAGCTATGATGCCTTTTACCCGGCGTTCAACCCGTTCATTCCGGATCAGACGCTGACCCCGCTCGCCGGACCACCGTTCAACGTGACGGCCGATATGGGCTTGCCGGTGCCCAACCTGGAACACCTCTATATCGGTCCAGATGATGAGGTGAATAGCGGCGACGAATTTCTCACAGCGGTGATGCACGCGATGCCGGGGATCGCAGGAGCCTACACGGCAAATGACCCACAACGGGTCGACGAGCACTATACCCACAAGCCGTTCTTCGTCAATTTTCCGTTCGGCTACGTGGCCGAGGACGTGAACTGGTACGAGGGCGCGGGCATCCCGTTAGCCGCCTTCGACGACAACGGCCGCGAGAACGCCTATCCGCTGATGCGCGTCGAGGCCAGGGACGTCGCGACCGGCGATACCCTCGCCACCGTGGACACGGTATTGCCAATCTCTGGCGAGGCGAGCTGCACCAACTGCCATGCAGAGGCAACGGACTATATCAGCGTCGAAGGCATTCCGCCCCGTACTCAGGACCCGCTCAATGCGCTAACCGACGGTAACCTGCCTGTGGCCCTGGCCTTAGATGACCCGGACGACACCCTGCCACCGAGGGTCAGCCTGGAATACGCAGCGGACATCAACGTACTGCGTCTGCACGACCTCAAGCATGGGGCGCGTTACGTCAATTCCAATTGTGACGGTAACCCCGTCGGTGAGAACTGCCTGAACGATCCTAATGTCGCGGATCCCTGCGTCATGCCGGATACTGACCCCAACAATCCGAATCCGGAAAACGGTTCGGCCTCCTGCCTGACTAACAAGGCCCTGGTGCAGAACGAGCCGGTGGTCTGCCAGGTGTGTCATTACACCCCGGCGCTCGACCTCGCGCAGTTTGGTCCGCAGGCCGGCCCACCCGGCACCGTCGGCAACGGGCGCAACCAGGTGGCACACGAGAGCCACTCTCGGGTGATACACAACTTCCATGGTCAGTTCACCGACCTGTTCCCGCGGATCCCGCCGCCGTCACAGAACCCCGACGGCAGCATCCCGAACCAGGGTGCCAGGCTTCAGGCCCTGGAAGACAACTGCTACCAGTGCCATCCGGGCACCAACGTGCAGTGCCTGCGCGGCGCGATGTTCGACGGCGGCATGCTTTGTAGCGACTGCCACGGCGGCATGAACGAGGTTGGAAATGACTTTTCCGCGGGGGTTTCGCCGACGAACGCGGGTGCCTTCGTCCTCAACCAGGGCAACTTCTACGATCCCGCCAGCAACCAGCCGCGCGTACCCTGGGCCCACGAACCGGGCTGCGGTTCCTGCCACACCGGTGATGTCAACGACAACCTGGCCGGCGCCGGCAATGTCCGCGTGAACATCGCCGACAACCTCGGCAACGAAGACGGCATACGCCTGCGCCAGGCCTTCCGTAACGGCGACGCCAAGGCAACGCCGATCGTGCCGACTAACAAGCGGTTCGCCGAGCCGGAGGTGCCCGCGACCTTCAACGGCTTCGATAACCCGGGCGCGGGCAATCCGCAGCTGTACCGGGTCAGCACCGGCCACGGCGGTGTGATGTGCGAGGGTTGTCACGGCGCCACCCACGCTGAGTTCGACAGCGACAGCCCGGGCACCAACGATGACGTCGCGTCTATACAGCTCCAGGGCCACGCCGGCACTATTGTCGAGTGCAGCACCTGTCACGGAGAAGGATGGGAGCCCGGCGCCGACGATGCTTTGGAAGGACCACACGGCATTCACGTGGTGGGCAATACCGCGTTCGCGCGCGGAGGGCACGAGGACTTGATTGAGGATGACGCCTCGCTGGTGAGGGAGTGTCAGGCCTGCCACGGTGGCAGTGCGATAGACGAGGACGGCGTGATAACCGACTCGTTGGGCACGGTGTTGTCACGTGCGGCGACCACCCGGACGCTGGAGACGGAAGATGAGAACCCGATCACCTTCCAGGCCGGAGAACCCATCGGCTGCGCTGACTGTCACGACTGATGTGAACTGAGGCAAAACCGAGGCGGCACGGATGCCGCCAACATGGATAAAAGCCCCCGCGCGTGAAATCTAAAATATTGACGCATGCCAAACCTCGAGCGGCAAAGTCCATCGCCCTCTTGCTGTTGCAGCTGTGGCTGGCTCCACTTGGGGCAATGGCCGGCGAGCTATCGGAAATGAGCGACGGGCCGCAGCTCGGCTTCACCCTGCTCGACCTGACAGGGCAGCAGCGAAGTCTGGATGAGTTCTCTGGAAAGGTAGTAGTGGTCAACTTCTGGGCCAGCTGGTGCAGGCCCTGCATCGAGGAGTTGCCGAGCATTCATCGCTTAATCGAGGCGATGCGCGAAAAGCCCTTTGCCGTAATCGGCGTGAATGTGGCCGAGTCGGCACTGCGGGTCAGGACAGCTGCAGGCCGGCTTGGTATGAAGTTTCCGGTGTTGCTGGACACGGACAGCAGGGTATTCAAGGGCTGGGGTGCTACTGTCCTGCCCACAGCCCACGTCCTCGACCGCAGTGGCCGGGTGCGGTATATCGGTAGAGGCCCATTGGAGTGGGATCGGAAGGACATCGTTGCGATGCTCAATGAGTTACTGGAGCAGTCTCATCACCAGGAATGAGGCTGGCGTGAGTTCCCGTGACGATAATCGGCCAGGGCGTAGGAATGCGGCATCGGCTTTGCTCTGCGCTTATACTTTTTAACGCCGCATAATCCCGCGGTCCGGAGCATCGATGCGAGGAATAATTGCTCTCTGTTGCTGAAACGACAGCAGCGCAGGATAATTGTTTGCAAGATTGCAGATAATGTCTTCGCCTACCAGGTAATTCATACCAAGATGTGATGGTAACTGATCTCAGAAACAACCTGCTACTTATAGAACGAGTCCTTCGCAACCATCCCGGCGAGAGTGCGGACTGGCTGGCAAGCATTATTGAGTTATGCGATAAGGATGAGAAAGAACTTTACCGTCAGCTGAATTCAAAACGTATGTGGGGTGGTGCCGATTCTATCGCCAACCAGGCATTGGCTGATAATCCGGGGATGGATGAGTGGGCCTGGCAGGCCGAGATCCGGACATTTCGGGAACTGATGATCGAACTGGGGAGCCATTTGCAGGCACGGGGAAATGCGTATCCTGATATATCGAGCTGGCTGCTGGCATTCAGCAACTGGAACCAGTCAGAGGTGTAAATCAGGCAGGTGACAATCAACGGCTTTATATTGGGGATAATGTTCCGCTGAGGCCATTTTCTGTCTATCGGGATACACGATTTATCCCGGGATGCGTGTCAATGATAAATGAGTCACCTGTCACGCAACCAGATACATATAATAACGGAGTCACAGTGAATGGGTTTTCCGCCGCCGCCTAACACGCATGCGCTCGCCGTGTTGTTGCTCACGGTGGTTGCACTGGTTTTGTTTACCCGCGAAAAAATACCGCTGGAGTCCTCCAGTTTGCTGATCTTGATGACACTGGCCGTCGGCTTCGAGCTGTTTCCTTTTGTGGTCGCTGGCGAGGTACTGAATGCCGTTGATTTTTTCCACGGTTTTGGACACGAGGCACTGGTTGCTGTTTCTGCCTTGATGATTGCCGGGCAAGGGATCGTGCGCACTGGCGCGCTGGAACCGGTGGGCAGAACGCTGGCGCGTTTATGGAAGTTCAATGCCCACTTCTCCATGCTGTTAACGCTGCTGGTCGTTGCCGTTATCAGCGTCTTCATCAACAATGTACCAGTCGTCGTGTTGTTCCTGCCCATACTAATCAGTGTATCCGTACGCGCAGGTATCAAGGCCTCGTCGGTGCTGATGCCGATGGGATTCGCGACCTTGCTCGGCGGTGCCTGTACCACCATCGGTACCTCGACAAACCTGCTGGTGGTCTCGGTGGCAGCCGACATGGGGCTGAGACGCCTGGGAATGTTCGATTTCCTGATACCAGCAGCCATTGCCGGCAGCCTGGGGGTTGTCTATCTGTGGCTGATAGCGCCGCGAATCATGCCGGACAGGGAGCAGATACTGGAGGATATATCGCCGCGAATTTTCTCTGCCCATCTCGCCATTCCGGAAGGCAGCACGGCGGTCGACATGACACTGGCAGAAGCGCTGCAGAAAGTTGACGGTGCGATGAAAGTAAAAACAATAGAGCGCGGGCCTGATAACTTTCTGGTTCCGCTACCCGATGTAGTGTTGAAGGCCGGTGATCACCTGATCATACGCGATACGCCGGATCGTCTGAAGGAATTTGAGAAGGTGCTCGGTGGCACCTTGTATTCGAGTGATGCCATGGATGCGCCGGTTGACGACGAACACCCGTTAAAAGCCGAGGATCAGCAGATCGCGGAAATCGTGATTATTGAAGGGTCACACCTGCAGGGCAGAACACTCAATAGCATGCGATTTGCTGATCGCTACGGCCTGATTACACTGGCGATACACCGGGCAGGCAAACTCGTCGAAAAGTTATACGACGAAATCGGGGGAATCAGTCTTAGGGCTGGCGATATTCTGCTGGTGCAGGGCCCGCGAGAGCAGATCGCCAGTCTGAAACAGGAAAAGGATTTTCTCGTACTCGATGCCACCATCGATCTGCCATTTGCCAAAAAGGCCCCGCTGGCGCTGTTGATCATGTTTGGCATCATTTTGACTGCGGCACTAGGAATACTGCCGATTGCTATCAGTGCTTCGCTGGGGGCGCTGTTGATGATCCTGACCGGGTGCCTGGGCTGGCGTGATGCGACCTCTGCACTGAGTGCGCAGGTCATCCTGATCGTGGTCGCCAGCCTCGCTCTCGGGATTGCCTTGCTGAAGACCGGTGGTGCTGACTACCTGGCGCAGCTTTACATGGTAATAGCAGGCGGCGCGTCGCCGACTTTTGTTATCAGTGGGCTGATGCTTTTGATCGCGATTCTCACCAATATCGTTTCCAACAATGCGGCCGCGGTCATGGGTACGCCGATCGCTATTTCGATCGCCGCCCAGATGGGGCAACCTGCCGAGCCATATGTACTTGCGGTGCTGTTCGGTGCCAGCATGAGTTATGCCACACCCATGGCCTACAAGACCAATCTGCTGATTATGAACGCAGGCAAATACACTTTTAACGATTTTGTTCGAATTGGTGTGCCGTTGATTGTTCTGATGTGGGCTACGCTGTCATGGTTGCTTCCGACCCTGTACGGTATCGAGTAAACCTATGCGTCTGCGTCGCTCAGGCGGCAGGCAGTATCTAACGTTATCATCGCCAGATCGATGTTAAATAAGCCACTGTCAAGTTATCGATTTAAAGTCCATCAATCTTGCAGATAGAAATCGCTGGGCATCACCCGCTGATTTGAATCGGCAAATTTGCCGTTCTCGCTGCCGGCTTGGTTGATGAGAATTTCCGCTCGATTATTCTCCCATTTGCACTGCCGCTGCACGACATCTGGCATGATCTCTTTCTTGTTGCGCGCACCGGCGCACCCCGGCAGGGCAGATCAGAGTCGTCGCGCGTACCGCCCACCGGCCATTATCTTTGGCCGGTCTGATGCTATTTTCTGCGCAACAAGTAGAAAGCTGAACCGACAACGCCAGCTGCCACCAGCGCGATGATGTGCTCGATATGCAGCAGGCTGTGGACAGATGAATCGATAAGGTGCCCCGGGTGTGCGAAAGCAATCGACGAATTCAGGCTGGTTAATAGTGCAAGTGCAATCGCTGGTTTGAATCGCTCAATAGTACTCATGTTATTGCTCCCCTCTTGGTTATCAACGTACTTTGACCGTCGTGACTTCTTCCCCGTCCGGGTCGGTCAGGTGTACAGCGCAGGCGATACACGGATCAAAGCTGTGAATCGTGCGTAGTATTTCAACCGGTTGTTCGGGATCATGCAAGTTATGATTGTCCTCGAGCGCAGCTTCGTAGGCGCCGGGTTGACCGCTCGGGTCTCTCGGTCCGGCGTTCCAGGTGCTCGGAACCACCGCCTGATAGTTCTTGATGGTTTCATCCTCGATCACGATCCAGTGCGCCAGAGCGCCGCGAGGTGCTTCCATGAAGCCGACGCCCTGTGCCGGTGTCGGCCAACTGGATGGCTCCCATAGCACTTCGTTGAAAGTGCGTGTCTCGCCGGCCTTGATGTTCGCGATCAGGTCATCGTACCAGCCCTGCATCATATCGACGATGATCTTGGTTTCGAGGCCGCGCGCTGCGGTCCGACCCAAGGTCGAGAACAGCGCTTCGACTGGCACATCCAGCGTCTTCAGCGTCGAGTCGACCAGTGCTTTGGTTGGCTCGTGGCCTTTGGCGTAGAGCACCAGCACGCGTGCCAGCGGCCCGACCTCCATCGCATGGCCCTTCCAGCGCGGCGATTTAAGCCATGAGTAGGATTGCTCGACATCGAGATGCTGGTAGGGAGGCTTGGGTCCGGTGTAATTCAGCTGTGTCTCGCCATCGTAAGGGTGCAGGCCCTGATCTTTGCCGCCGCTGTAATCGTACCAGGAGTGGGACACATATTCCTGAATCTGGCTCGGGTCGTTCATGTCGACTTCGTGCACGGTGCTCAGGTCGCGATTCAAGATCGCACCACCCGGAATCAGGTAGGATGCGGGATCCCCCATACCCTTGCCGGCTTTCGGGAAGTCGCCGTAGGTCAGGAAATTGCCGAGTCCCTCACCGCGTGATCCCCAATCCTTGTAGAAACCCGCGATCGCTACGAGGTCCGGAATATACACCTGATCGACGAACAGTCTCATGCGGTTGATCACATCCTGCACCTGTGACAGCCGTTTGGAATTGATTGCCGAATCCGAGTTCAGGTCGATCGGCGAAGCCACGCCGCCGACCAGAAAGTTGGGATGCGGGTTCTTGCCACCGAAAATCGCGTGCAACTGGACCACTTCGCGCTGCCAGCTCAGTGCTTCGAGGTAATGCGCGACCGCCATCAGATTCGCTTCCGGCGGCAGTTTGTAGGCCGGATGGCCCCAGTAGGCTTTCGCGAAAATGCCGAGCTGTCCGGCATCGACAAAGTCCTTCAGCTTCTTCTTCATGTCGGCAAAATAGCCGGGCGAGGACTTGGGGTAGTTGCTCAGCGATTGTGCCAGTTCGGACGTGGCTTTCGGATCGGCGCTCAGCGCGGAGACCACATCCACCCAATCCAGCGCGTGCAGATGGTAAAAATGCATCACGTGGTCGTGCACGTACTGCGCTGCGCTCATCAGGTTGCGGATCAGCTCTGCGTTAGGCGGTATCGGGTAATCGAGTGCGTCCTCGACCGCGCGGATCGAGGCCAGGCCGTGGACCAGAGTGCAGACGCCGCAGATACGCTGTGCGAATGCCCAGGCATCCCGAGGATCTCTGCCTTGCAGGATGACCTCGATGCCGCGAACCATCGTGCCGGATGAATACGCGTTAGCGATCTTGTCACCTTCCATCCGGGCCTCGATGCGTAAGTGGCCCTCGATTCTCGTGATCGGGTCAACAACAATTCTGTCACCGGTTGTACTCATGGTCTCGTTCTCTCTTCTCGGAATTCATTTATTCGGTCAATGCGTCTATTCGGTCAATGCGTCGCGATTATAGTCTCCGCATACCGCGGCTATTTGTCCTCGGCGATGTGCTCGGCGATCGTTTCGGTGAGGCTGATGATCGGAATATCCATATGGTATTCCTCGAGGCTTTCCTCAAATTGCATTCGGCAGGTCGAACACGCGCTGACGATCGCTTCGACATGGATCGCATCCAATTGCGATTTTTTATGTTTGAACGCCGCGAGTTTGAGGTCCTCTGCGCGCTCGATCGAGGCGACACCGCCGCCGGCGCCGCAGCACCAGTTCATCTTGCCGTTTTCCGGCATCTCGACGAAATTCTCCGCAAACATATTGATCAGGTTGCGCGGTTCGTCGATCACGCCGCCACGGCGGGCGATCTGGCAGGGGTCATGGTAAGTCAGTCTTTGCGACTCCTTGCCGGTCAGCGTCAGGCGACCCTGCTCGCGGAAATCATCCAGGACCTCGAGGATATGGCGCACCTTGAAGTTATACGGTTTGCCGATCAGGTTCGGGCCTTCCCAGCGGATGGCCATGTAGGCGTGGCCACATTCCGGACTGATCACGGTCTTGACCTTGAGCTTCTCGGCCGCGTCGACAACGCGCTGCACCAGGGTTGCCGCAATATCCGACACGCCGATCTGGATACCGGCATTGGTGGCTTCGAACGCTTCGCTCGAGATCGTCCAGGTCGCGCCGGCCTTGTCGAAGATCTTGGCAATAGCCTCGATGAACTCCGGAAAGTTCATGATTTCCATCGACGACAGCAGCAGCATGTATTCGGCACCCTCGACGTCGAGAGGCACGCTCATGCCGGTGTCCTTTTCAATGTGCTTGATCTGCGCCTGCAGTGCCGGCAGTCTGACACCCATGGGGCTGCCGATCGTCACCGAGCGCTGGGTCGCGCCGATCAAGCCCTCGGGTGCATGCCCCGCAGCAGCGATACCCTCGCGTGTGCGGCGGATCATTTCAGTGATGTCATTGCCGACCGGGCAGACCATCGAGCAGCGTCCACACATCGAGCAGCTGTCGTAGACCAAGGTTTCCCAGTCGCTGAGCAACTGGTCGTCGACGCGCTTGGCCAGGCCCAAGGTTTTCATCAAGCGCCCGATCAGTGTGTATTCGGAGAACCATATGCGGCGCAGCGGTTCGGTCTTGGTGATCGGCGTCAGCTCCGGTTTGCCGGTCTCGGTGTAGAAAACGCAGGCGTCTGCGCACATGCCGCAGTGCACGCAGCTGCTGAAGAACGAGGCGACTGAGGAATCGACCTGTTCCTTCAATGCCTGAATGCCTTTTTCCAGTGATGCGCTCATGATTCAACTCCTCGATAGCCAGAGATTGCGCCGTTGTACCAGCGCGCCAGAAACAGCGTAAAGGTATGCATCAGCTTCGTGAATGGGAACAGCACCATCAACAGTTCGACGCTGAGTATATGAATGGCGAGCATCATGACCGGAGAGCCGCCGAGGCGGTGAAAGGCCAGGTAGCCGGTCAGCAGCGGTGCGATGGTCACGAACCAGACGATGTAATCCTCGGGCCCGCTCAGATGGCGCAATACCTTGTCGGTCAGGCGGTGCAGCAGAATCGCGAGCAGCGCGATGAGGCTGACGACCGTGAACGCATCGACGATCTGAGAGGGCAAGGCCGGCCAGCCGAAGCCGATCACATCCTTGATCAACAGAATGTGCGGGGCGTAAAGAAAGATGGTCACGAACAGGCCGATGTGAAAGATGTAACCGGCAACGATCGTGAAGGTCGAGCGCTTGAACGTCTCCCTGTCCGGCGGCAACATGCGGGCTGCGACGGTGCGCAGACCGCTGCTCATTTCAGAGCCCTTGGCCTCAGCGAGATTGGCTTTGCGTCCCAGCAGCAGGGTTTCACCCAGGCGAATAATAATGCCTGCAACGAAGATGACGGTGGCGATCTGAAAACCGGGTCCGCGTACCCAGCTCAGAAATTCGATTTCATTCATGGCATTTACCTCGTGTCGGTTTCCATAGCATTTTTTTTGCGCTCACTTGGTCAGATCGTCGACAGTCACTTCTTCGTGAGCCTCCGTCGCCTTTTTCTTCTTGGCCCGGTTCAGCGCACTGACCGCGACAGCGCCGACTGCTGCACCGGCTGCTGCGTACACGGCGTTCTCGGAGACGTTACCAGTTGGCATCGACAGTGCCTTGTAGAAGCCACCACCGTCCCAGAAGTGCGGTTCTGAACAGCCGATGCAGGGGTGGCCGGCCTCGATCGGAAAACTGACCCCGCCGTTCCACTTCATGGTCGCGCAGGCATTGTAGGTCGAGGGTCCCTTGCAGCCGAGTTTGAATAAACACCAGCCCTGGCGTGCGCCTTCATCGTCAAAGGTCTCAGCAAACAAGCCCCTGTCGTAGAACGGCCGGCGGTAGCAGCGGTCGTGGATACTCTGGCCAAAGAATGCCACCGGACGACCGAGATGGTCCAGCTCCGGAATTGCCCCGAAGGTCAGGAAATGCGTCAGCACGCCGGTGAGCACGCCTGGAATTGGCGGACAGCCGGGTACGTTGATGATCGGTTTGTCTTTGATGATCGCGCTGACGGCAACTGCCCCGGTTGGATCCGGTTTTGCATTCGCGATGCCGCCGAATGCGGCGCAGCTGCCGACAGAGATGATCGCTGCGGCGCCTTTGGCCGTGTCGGTCAGCATATCCACGTTGCTGATGCCAGCGATCGTCGAATAGCCGGGATTGCCAAGCGGTATCGAGCCATCGACAACCAGCAGGTACTGGCCGTCGTGTTCTTTCATCGCAGCTTCACGTGCAGCTTCAGCGGCATGTCCGGATGCGGCCTGCAGCGTGTGATGATAATCCAGCGAGATCGCGTCGAAAATCAAGTTCTCGATCGTGGCGGCCTGAGCGCGGGTCAACGATTCGGTACAACCAGTGCATTCCTGAAATGACAACCAGATCACCGAAGGCTTCTTGGCCTTTTCCAAAGCCTGGGCGATCGTTGGAATCATCGCTGGCGGCAAGGCCATCATCGATGCCGTCGCGGCACAGAATTTCAGGAAACTGCGGCGCGAAATTCCCTGACCGCGGAGCGCCTCACCCAGTGTTCTATCTTGGCGGGATAAGTCCTTTGTCATGATATTTCTCTCCACATCGGTTTCGTATTGGTTTATCCAGGATCGTTCTCTAGCTCGCGCTGAAGCTGCTCCAGCGCAGCGGCCATGTCCTCGGTCTGTGATTGCAGAATATCGGGCAATCGGGTTATCTCGATGAAGCGCCCGATCACATTGTTCGCCGCGTTGTAATGCGTCACCAGCCAGACGCCGGCGAAGCGGGTCTCATAGATTTCACTCGGTCCGAGCGCGTTCAGCCTGGCGTGGACTTCGCCGGAGCCGAGCGTATCCAGCAGGGTTTCCTCTTCGCCGGGAGCCAGCGGGATACTGCGCAGATCAATAATGCTGCTCTGATCGCTATCCAGAAGCCGGCGCAGCGCATGGCGAATCTCGTGCAAGATCGGCTGCACGTTCCAGGTCAGCGCGTTGCCAAGCTGGATATTGAAGCGGGATTCTGCGTGTTCAGTCATAATGGCCTCAGTCGACCACCGGGCACTGCGGTTCCGCTGACCAGACCAGCAGTGGGCAGTTTGCATGGCGTATCACTTCGGCGGTGACACATTCATCCATCGCGATCTTGTCACCGCCGGTGCCGTGGCTTGCCATCGATACCAGATCGATTTTCAGCGTGTCGATGCGTTCGAGAATTTCCCGGATGGGTCGTTTGTACGTGGTCATATCCAATGTCACTTTCAGGCCGGAATTGGCCAGCGTAACGCTCTGTTCTTGCAGCTTCGCCTTGATCGCGGCTTTCTGCTCCTTGTATTCAGCATGTTCCAGTTCGTCATGAAACAACACGACTTCGCAGTCGTGCATCTTCGCAAATTTCTCCACGCAGCCGAGAATCGCCGATGATGCGTCGGAGCCGTCCAGCGGGACCAGGATACGTTTGAACAGGTCTTCGGTACGCTCGTCCATGGGTGCCGGTCGCGCGCTGTGCAGGATGAACACCGGGCAGGGCGATTGTTTCAAGACCTGCTCGGTCACGCTGCCTTCGCGAATGCGCTCGAGTCCGGAACGGCCATGCGTCGTCATCACGATCAGCGTCGCAGGCAACAGGATCGCCATTTTGACGATTTCCTGAACCGGATCACCCATTCGGGTTTCACGCTCGACCGCCCAGTTTTCATACTGCAGCTGATCATAGATCGTGCTGATGTGGGGTTCCAGATCCACGGCTGCCGAGTTGGATTCGATCTCGGGCGTCACATGCAGCAACACGACCCTAGTTCTTTCCCTCGGTGTCAGCGACCTGACATAGAGCAGGGTTTCTACCACGGATTCGGTACCATCGATTGGGATAAGTATTGTTTGCTCCATTGTTTTATGCCCCCGTTTTTGGTGATTCAGATGGTGGTGTGTTGCGATGTTGCACTGCTGTGGGAGTTGCATCGGTCAATGGTGGTTGCGCCCACAACTGCAACAACGTAGCAGCCTGATCCACAGCTTCGGGCAAGGCGTGACCGACGTTTTCGGTCGGTTGCATGCCCCAGTCCATCAATTGCGGCTGGATACCGATCAACGCGCGATTGACCGGTAAGTGGTCGGTCAGTCGCGCAATATCCATCAGGTCCATCAGTCCAACTTCATGGGCACTGCGCTTGGCAGCGCCGAGGTAGGCATCCATGTCAGAGCCGGCAAATACTCTCACGGTTCCAGGCGGCGCGTGCAGTTCAGCAGCATCGAACACGATCAGGTGGTGACATTCCTCGATCCAGCATGCCAAGCTGAAGCTGAGCGTGCCGCCATCGAGGAAAGTGAGATCGGAACGCGCGTCGAACGTTTCCTTCATCAGATTCAGCGCATGGATACCCGCACCTTCATCCGACAAAAGCGTATTGCCGATGCCGAGGATCAATGTATTTTGTCCGATTATCATTTCTGGGTAATATGTTACCCTCAGGCATTGTTATAATATTGACTTGAATCAATTCAATTACCGATAGTTCAGTATTAAATGAAATACTAAATAACTGGGAATTGCTCAACCTGGTAGGTCGCCTATGTGTCTCGGAATACCCATGCAGATCAAGTCCATCGAGGGCTACAACGCGCGCTGTGAAGCCAAAGGTGTCGAGCGTGATGTCAGCCTGTTCATGATGCAGGAAGAACCGTTGCAGGTGGATGATTTTGTGGTTGTGCACGTCGGCTATGCGATCCAGAAAATCACGCCCGAGGAAGCCCAAACGGCGTGGGAGTTTTAT
>Ga0272442_10005423_pt1 | contig 17067 bp, 18 predicted proteins | sample SSMForm2O_FD_200262 | JGI IMG/M metagenome (GOLD analysis project Ga0272442, IMG submission 200262) | Marine sediment archaeal communities from Little Sippewissett salt marsh, Falmouth, MA, United States - SSM-Form-2O | ecosystem: Environmental > Aquatic > Marine > Wetlands > Sediment ... | reverse complement strand
TATCGGGTCTTATCATTTTCATTTAGTTTTAAAATTTCTTGAGGAAGTTTACCTGCATATTTTGAAATCTGTTTTGCAATAACTTTCATTTTTGGATCCTGTATCACTTCCTTCATTAAAGTTCCGATATTTAGTTTATTTTCATCTGAAAGTTTTATTGCTCTTTTTATTAAATTATATTTCCAAGATGGAGATGTGTAAATACATATTTTTTTAGGTTTAATTTTTGTTATCTTTAAGATTTCACTTATATCGTCAATTACTTTTGAAATCAGAAATTCACCAACTTCTTGTTTTTCAAATACTTCATCTTTTTTAAATTTTGGATAGGTCTCGTTTGAAACAAAATTTTTGTTATTTATCTCCCAGAGTTCTTCTGCAAGATGTGGAGTTACAGGTGCCATTAACTTAATCCAATTTAAAACAAATTTATCAATTAAATTCTTATTACTGCCGCCTCTTTTAATATACCATTGAATATGTTTTTGACATTCAAAGAAAATTTCATTTGTTGCAACCCTTAAGTCATATTTTTTGAAAGCATCAATTGTTTTACAATTTATTCTTTGGATTTTTGTTTTAAGCCATTTATCAAGGTTTTCATCTTTATTGTTAATTATTTTATAAAGATTTAGAACCATTTTATAGATATTTGCTATCCTATTTTTATATTTTAAAACAGTATCAGAATTCCATTCGATATCAACAAATGGTGAACCCACATGTGAATAGTATAGCCTCATTGCATCAATACCGTATTTTGTTGCAGCTTCTGCGATATGTTCAACTCCACCTTTTGACTTACTAATCTTTTCTTTTCCTCTTTGAGTAACCCACCAGTGAACAAAAATTCCATTTGGTCTTTTATTTTTAGGCATTATTGCTACATGATTCATTAAAAAAACCGGGAAATGAACAGTTTTATGTTCTTTACCTCCTAAATTTATATCAACTGGATACCAATAATCAAAATCCTTTTTTATTTCGTCCCATAAGGAGTTTTTTGATTTACCTTTTCTTAGAAATACATAATCGAAAAATTCTTCAGTCATTTCATTTGGTTTTATTTTATTTTCATTTATGTACTTTGAAATAATATAATATGCTGGATATAATGTTGAATCAGAGATTGGTTCAATTATCCAATCTTTTTTAAAAGGAAACTCAGTTCCAAGCCAAGAACCTTTTCTAATGCAAGCTCTATCATCAAACCAATCAATTACTCCGGGCATTTCTTTTTTGTATTCCTCAGGATATAAATTCATAGATTCTGCCTGAATCTTTGAATTTTCTTTTAACATTTCATCGCTATATTTGATAAACCATTGATCGGGTATTTGTTTAATTACAACTTTTCCTCCACATCTACAAATAACTTCTTCTGAAAATTCCCTCATAACTATTGCTTGATTATTTTTTATTAATTCATCTTTTACTGCGTCTTTAATATCAGATATTTTTATCCCTGCATATATACCGCAATTTTCATTAAGATAACCAGTGTGAAACTCTTTTTTGTAAACTTCTTCAGTTGCAGTATCAAGTTTTTCTATTTCTTTTTGACTTTTGATTTCTAATCTTTCACATACCTGTTTTGCAGGATTTGTTCCAAAACCTTTTACATCAATAATAGTGATAGGTTCAATATCTTGCTTTGATTCAACAAGAGCAACCCAATCATATGGTGCATGAGCTGGAACTGACATTACAATTCCCGTTGCAACATTTGGATCGGCAAATGGTCCGGACAATATTGGAATTTCTCTATCTACCAATGGTATCTTACATTTTTTACCAATAAGTTGTTTTCCTGAAACTGTTTGTTTTGATAGTTTTACATCATCCTTTTGATAACTTAGTTTCTCAAGGCCTTCTTTTGAAATTATCCAAGTTTCATCATTAACTTTTGCTTTTACATATTCTACATTAGGATTAATCCACATGTTTGTAACGCCAAAAATTGTTTCTGGCCTAAGAGTTGCTGCTGGTAAAATTGTATTATCTTCCATTTTAAACTTTATTGTAGTAAATTCTAGAATTTCTGAGTTTCCACCTTTTGAAATATCTGTTTCTGATTTGTCAACTGCCACAGGCCCACAATTTTTACAAAAAGGAGCAAAATGAGGCTTTTGTATAAGTAACTTTAATTCTTTTAGTTTTAAAAATTGCCATGTTATAAATTTATTATACCCTTCAGATATTGTGCTCATTATTCTTGAATAATCAATTAAAAAACCAAATTTTTTCCAATAGTCATTAATATAAACATTTGAAAAAAAGTTAACCACTTCTTTTGGATTTTTTAATTTTTCGATTTCATTATCCTTTAAACCGTATTCTTTAAGATCATTTATTGTTATTTTATCTTTTAATTCAATTTTTTTTGCAAAACCTGCTGAGGGAATACCTGAAGCATGAAAACCAGCTGGAAACAATACATTGAAACCATTCATGCGTTTATATCTAGAAATTATATCACAATAAGTAAATCCTCGCATATGGCCTATATGAAGAAAACCTGAAACTCCGGGATAAGCAAAATGAATGAAATATTTTTTTTGTTTTTTTATTTGAGTTTCATATATCTTTTCTTTGAACCATTTATCTTGCCATTTTTTTTCAATTTTTATGTAGTCGTAAATAATTGATTTCATGAACATTATCGTTTGGAAAATAAAAACGGTTTATTTAATGCTTTTCTCCTAAATGAAATAATGTTTGTTTTGACATATTTACTAATAAACTATATATAATATGTATTATAAAGTATATCACATTAGGTGGTGAAATATGAGATTAGTTACAGAGATAAACTCCCAACAAGAACTCGATGATATGAAATCTATAATGGAAATCTTTGTCGTTAATAACAGGATAAAACAAATTTTAAACAACGCTTAATCTATATTTAAATAATTTTTATTCCTTAGATTCTTCTGGTTCCTTAGCTTTTTTCTTCTTATTAGGGATTGCTTTTTTTAATTTACCAATTTTTCCAAAAACACCTTTAATTTTTGAGCCTTTTGATTCTTTTTCAGATGATCCTTTTTCTTTTCCTTTTTTACCCTTTATAGGAATTATTTTTTTCAAAAAAGAAGGGGTTTTAGTTTTATCAGATGATTCTTTTAAATCAATATTTACCAATTTTCCATCTTTGTTTAATCTTAATTTAAATGTAGTTGGGCTAATTAATTCCTTTTTTTCTTCTATTTTATTTTTCTTTGATTTAAATGAACGAAATCTTATTCTTTTTTTAGTTTTTTTTGTACTTTTAATTAAAGATTTTGGGTCAAGACCAAACTCATCTAATTTTTCGTTATCAATTTCAATAAAATTTTGTTCTTCACTTTCAAGGTCTATAAACTCTAATTGGTCTTCAACCTCAATTAATTCATTATCTGGGGTAAATAATTCTAAATCAATATCCTGAAATTTTTTTTCATATTCTTTTATATCTTCTAATATTTCAAGAATTTCTGCATGAGTTTTTGTAACAAAAATATTGTTATCTTTATCTAAATCTAAATCATCCATATAATTTCTCTCGACAACCATCCTCGCCTTATTTTATCCAATATTTAACAATATGTTATAACTAAATGATTTAATTATTTTATCTTTTAATTGTTATTAATAATTTCTCTTATTGGGATATAAGCTAAAATAAACGCAATAAATATCCATATTAACAATCCAGGCAACCAAGGTGAAATTTCAAAAATTGCAAGATTTATACCAGTTACAACAAGAATTGCAATAATTACTCCAGTTAAGGCTTCTCCAGCAATAAGACCTGCGGTAAATAATAAACCTGTCCGTATTGCTTTTTCTTTTGGTTTTATATTGGTGTTTTTTATTGCCAGCTCCCAATCACTAATCTCTTTTTCCTCAATATCGCCGAATTTTTTCTTGAACCTTCTATCCGTTAGATATCTTATCGTGCCTCCAGTAAAAATGGGAATAGATAATGTAAAAGGAAGATAAATTCCTATAGCAACTGGGAGAACTGGTAAATTTATAAGAATTAAAACTAAGGCCAAAACCATACCTGCTAATACAAAAGGCCAAGGCATATCTCCACCCAAGACTCCTTTAACAACGCCTGCCATAAGACCCGCTTGAGGGGCGACCAATTTTGTACTACCTATTCTAAATGCTTTGTGAAGTAAACCTATAACAATTCCAACAACACCCGAAATTGCTAGTACTCCTATTGTCATAGATATCTGTAATTTCTTTGGAGTTGCCCCAAGCATTTGGCCACAGGCCATTGATTGTAAGAGATCTCCTGATATTGATCCTCCAACAGCAATAACTGCAGAAATAAAAATGACAATAGCCATACCTCCAGCGCCGGTTACCCCAAAGCCTAGCATAATCAAACTAACTATCAGTAGAACTGCAACAGTTACTCCTGAAATTGGCATATTTGAAGAACCTACAAGACCAGTCAGATAACCAGCTAATGCACTTGCAATAAATGCAAAAAAAATCGTAATAATAGCCATTATTAAAGATATTTCAAAAATATTTGAAAGCCATTGATATAGTAAAAAAATAGGGATAGTCATTAAAATAATAAAAGAAAAAACCAATTTATAGGATACATCTTGATCTGTTCTTTTCTTAGTTTGTAACTGACCTCCCTTAATACCAATAACAGCTTCCTTTATGCTACCGGCTAAATTCATTCTAATAGCCCATATCGCCCAGAGACCCCCAACAAGCATTGCTCCAACACCAATGAATCTTACTTGTTCTGACCATATTGTATAAAAACCACCTAAATCTATTGGCATATCAAGAAAGATTTCTGCTGGAGGAGGTAAACCTTGAGCTAATGCAAGAATTGGAGCAACAATCACCCATCCTAATAAACCCCCTACAAGAACATAAGAAGAAATTCTTGAACCTATAATCCATCCTACACCCAAAAGAGCAGGAGAAGTGGTTAAACCTCCATAAATCCATCCATCATTCATCTCTCCAGCAATTTTATATTTTCCAAATTTTGAAATATGTTCAATTGTTCCTCTAAATATATTAAGTGATAATTCTGAAAATTTATACAAACCTGCAATTATTGCACCTATTGCTAGCCATTTTCCACTAACTTGAGTATCTTTTTTTGTTTCTGCTCTCTCTCCCCCAACCGTTGTTGTAAGAACTGCAGCTACAGCAATACCCTCAGGAAATGGTAAATCTGTCTTTACAACAAGAGCTCTTCTTAGAGGGACCATCCATAATACTCCAAGTAGACCACCAAATAAAGAAATTAATGTAGTTTCAAGATAGTTAATTTCAGACCATACATTTAGTAAAACTAATGCAGGAATTGTAAAAATTACACCAGCAGCAATACATTCTCCCGCAGAAGCCCCCATTGTTGCAAGGTTTATTTCTAGAATTGTACCTTTAAAAGGTCGTAAAATCGCAAGTGCCATTACCGCACCAGGTATTATTGCAGAAACTGTCATTCCAGCATAGAGTCCAAGATATGCATTTGCTGAACCTAAAATAATTGCAAGAAAGGCTCCAACTAATACAGCTTTTACTGTTAGTTCAGGGATAATTTTTTTTGCAGGAATAAATGATTTGAAATTTTCTCGGTTAATCATTTGAATTTATTATATATATTATCTAATATAAATATTTGTTTAAAAATTATACGATAAATCCGTAAAAGTTTTAATAGTGATAAATGATTTTAAAAAGATATTATCTGAGGATATTTAATGACAAATGATTTATCAACAAATTCAACAATTGAAAATGATGAAAAAGATTTTAAAATTAAGGAGTTAGAAAAAACTTTAATAGAAACAGAGAATAAATTAAATGAACTTAACAAAAATTTAGAAAACAAAGTAATTGAAAGAACAGTTGAAATTAATAAATTACTCAGACATAAAAATAGGTTTATAGATAGTCTAAGTCACGATTTAGGAACTCCTTTAACCCCACTTGTAACATTACTTCCTATAATAAAAGACTCAATAATAGATCCAAAAATAAGAGACTTGGTTGATACTTGCATACGTAATGTTGAATATATGAAACGTGTTGTAAATAATACAAGAGAATTAGCTGAGATAAATACAAGCGATTTTTTACTTAAAAAAGAAAATTTATTCGATATTGTTAATGAGTTAGTAAATAAGTATTCGTCAGTATTTCATAGCTATAATATTAAAATTGAAAATTTAATTGATAAAAAGGTTTATATTAAAACTCAAAAAAACCGATTATTGCAACTCTTAGACCACATTTCCTCAAATGCAGTAAATAGCATGATAAAAACTGGGGGATTATTAACCTTTGATTCAAAATATGTGAAAAAAGATCCCGGGACTTTTATTCAAATTTCAATAAGTGATACAGGTGTTGGTTTAACAAGAGAACAAACAGATCATCTTTTTGATGAGTTCTATAAAACTGATGATTCTAGGCATAAATTAGATTCTACTGGACTAGGATTAGCAATTTGTAAGAGAATAGTAGAAAAACATAGTGGAAAAATATGGGCAGACAGCCATGGCGAAGGTACGGGAACAACAATTCATTTTTTAATACCTTCTTTAGATGTTGTATATTCAAGAAGTTTTTTATGAAATTTTATTATCATTATGAATATGCATATGCATCTGATAAAAGAATTTAAATAATAGATAAATATTGTGTTAGATGGGGAGAGGCAAATTATGCCGGAATATATAAATAAAATATTAAATAAAGGGCGTTTAGGAAAATTAGAACTGGTTGACAAAGAAATTTTTTATATTTCGTTTAATACTAGAGATAACTAAAAAATTCCTGAAAACAAATTTTGAAACCATCCAAAAACATTCAGAAAATCTAAACCCATAAAAATTAAAAAAATTACAATAACAACTAATAAAAATTTTATAGCAAATTTAATTATTTTCCATGCCAATATAACAACCAATATTCCTATTAAAAAAATAGCCCAGAGAGGTAAAATAAATCCAAATAATTCAATTCCAATCATAAATATATAAAACATATCATCAAATATAACATTTTTGAATTAATAAAATACTTTAAACAAGCCTTCAAATATATTAAAAAGGTCAATAATATATCCTGTTTTTGTGTTATTTGACAATCAATATATAAAACTAGATAAAATTGAAAATAGAAAATATCAAATTAACATAGCAAAATCAGCTTCTAAAAAAAATACTCTAGTTGTTTTACCAACAGGTCTTGGAAAAACAATTATTGCATTATATTTAATATCTGAAGAGTTAAAAAAAGAAAACAATAAAATATTATTTTTAGCTCCGACAAAACCATTAGTAATTCAACATGCACAATTTTTAAAAGAATTTATAAACATTAAAGATGAAAAATTAATAATTTTTACTGGTGAAATATCTCCAGAAAATAGACAAAAAAAATGGGAAAAAGCAAGAATTATAATATCAACTCCTCAAGTAATTGAAAATGACCTTTTATCCAAAAGATTTGATTTAAAAAATGTATCATTTATTATTTTTGATGAATGCCATCATGCAGTGGGTCAATATGCTTATGTTTTTGTATCAGAAATGTTTCAAAAACATAATAATAATGGATTAGTTTTGGGAATTACTGCATCTCCAGGTAATGATATCGATAAGATTCTTGAAATTTGTAAAAATCTTAATATTAATAATATTGAAATTCGAACGAAATATGACGCTGATGTTAAGCCTTATGTTCATGATTTAAAGATTATATGGAAAGATATATCCCTTCCAAATAATTTTTCTTATGCTGTTCAATTGCTTAAAAAATCTTTATCTAAAAAATTAAAAATTTTAAAAGATATTAAGGTTATTGAAAGTGCGTCTGTTTCACTTATTAATCGAACAAAACTTCTTGATGCGCAAAAAAAGATACAAAGTGAGATTAGATCTAGGTTAAAACCACCAAAAATACTTTTTAAAGCAGCTTCAACTCAAAGTGAAGCAATGAAAATCCACTATGCAATTGAATTGCTTCAAACACAAGGTGTAAATGCATTTAGAAATTATTTTCAAAGAGTTGGAAATGAAGCGGTTAAGAAAAAAAGTACTAAATCATCAAGATCCATTATGTCTGATAGTAATATACTTGAAGCAATTGCCTATAGTAAATCAATTAATGAAGAACATCCAAAGGTAAATGAAATTGAAAAAATAGTCCAAGATCAATTAAAATTCAACCCTGAATCTAAAATAATAATATTTACTCATTACCGAGATACTTCTTCATATATCTCAAGTCTTTTAGAAAAAATAAATAAAGCTAAACCTTCAAGATTTATTGGTCAATCCTCAAAAGAGGGAGATAAAGGACTTACTCAAAAAGAGCAAGCAGAAGTAATAAAGAAATTTAAAAAAGGAATTTATAACATTTTAATAGCAACTTCTGTAGCTGAGGAAGGTCTAGATATACCCTCAACAGATCTTGTAATTTTTTATGAGCCAATTCCTTCAGAAATTAGATTTATTCAAAGAAGAGGTAGAACTGGTAGAAAAATGCCAGGAAAGGTAATTATACTGATCACAAAGGGAACATCGGATGAAGGCTATTACTGGGCTGCAAAAAGAAAAGAAAAGCGTATGAGGTCCGAATTAGAGCTTTTAAGGTCAAAATTAACAAAAAAAATGGAAAATCCTGAAAAAATTTTTGAAAAACAAATAAAATTTAATTCTCCTCAAAAGTCACTTAAAGAATTCTATAAGGATGAAAAAAAGATAAAAATTATTGTTGATAATAGAGAATATCGGTCAAATGTTACAAGAAATCTTACAGTTAAAGGTGTTTTTATTGAACCACAACAACTAGATGTCGGAGACTATATCCTATCATCAAGAATTGGAGTTGAAAGGAAAAACGTAGATGATTTTTTAGAATCGCTAATTAATGGAAAATTATTCAAACAAATAACAAGACTTAGAGATACATACTCAAGACCAATTCTCATACTTGAAGGGGAAAATCTACTTACAAAAAGAAACATAAACCATAATGCAATTTTTGGAAGTTTAGCATCCATATCTGTTGATTATGGAATACCTATTTTAAACACAAAAAATTCTTTGGAAACAGCAGATTTATTAACAGTTATTGCAAAAAGGGAACAAAGAGAGGATAAAAAAACTGTAGCCATACGTGGAGATAAACCACAGATGTCCTTAAAAGAAAGCCAACAATTTATTATTGAGGGCCTTCCTAATGTTTCTGCAGTTATTGCAAAAAGACTTCTTTCTCATTTTGGGAGTATTAAGGATATTGCAAACGCATCAGAAAAAGAATTAACAGATGTAAAAGGGGTTGGAAAAAATATTGCATCAGGTATAATTAAACTTTTTAATACTGATTATCTTGAAAATTAATTATCCCAAATATTTTTATTTAATCCATTGTTACACTGCTAGAAGATAATTGGGTGATACCCATGGCAGATGACAATAAAATAGCAGAGATATGCAATGGTTTAGATATGTTATATGAGGATAATTCAATTCCTAGAAATATTAGAAGAGAAGCTGAAGAGGTTAAAAAAACTTTATTAAATAACACCGGCCCACTTGATGTTAGAGTTGCGACTGCAACAGCACGTTTAGATGAATTAGCAAATGATCCAAACATTCCTCTTCATGGTAGAACACTTATTTGGAACATTATGAGCAGACTTGAAGAAATTGCTTAATATTTTGCATAACTTAATATATTATTAAACTAGTTGAATTAATGGAGGAGTAAAAATTTATGATTAGAATTGGTCAAGCTGGCATTCCTTTATCTTGTAAAGGTAGAACCAATAAAGACGGGCTTGTTTATACAAAAAGAATTCTTGATTTAAATGCAATGGAGGTACAATTTGTTCGAGGGCTTTATGTAATGGAAGATGAAGAAGCCTTATTCATGAAAAATTTTGCAGAAGAAAACGACATCGAATTACATGTTCATGCACCTTATTATGTGAATTTAGGAGGCAGTGGAGAAGAAGTTGATCTTAGTTTTGATAAAATTATGTATTCTGCAAGACTTGCTGATAAAATGGGTGCAAAAACAGTTGTTACACATCCAGGTTATTATGGAGAACAATCTGAGAAAAAAATCATGAAAAAAATTATTAAAAATACAAAAAAACTTACTAACACGTTTAAAAAAGAAAAACTAAACGTTCAACTTGGCATTGAAACGATGGGAAAACAAAAGGTATTTGGAAGTTTTGATGAAATTTTAGAAGTTTGTAGCAATGTAAAAAATTTAATTCCGATTATTGGGCTTGGTCATATACACGCTCGAACAAACGGAAGCCTTAAAAAAAGAGAGGATTTTCAAGAAATTTTTGATAAACTTAAACCTTTGAAATTAAAACATTATTTAATACATATAACTGGAGTTTTATATGAAAACGGAAACGAGTATTATCATATACCAATAAAAAAAGGAGATATGCCTCTTGCCCCTTTAATCGAGATTGTTCTTGATAATAATATAGATGTCACTTTTATTTCGGAATCCCCTTTACTTGAGCATGATGCAGTATACATTAGACTGCAAGTTGAAAAGGCAATTATGAAAAGAACAGGTAGAGAGGAAGCAGACTATAGAGATTTCTCGGAGATTCTATGAAAAAAATGATTTTCAATGAATCAATTATCTATATCCAAAAAAAGATAAAAACAATATTAGAAAATGTTTCTGAAAAAAAAATAAATGAAGTAAAAAAACTATTTTTTAAGTCTAATCGTATTTTTGTTTATGGTGCCGGAAGGTCTGGACTTGTTGCAAAGGCTTTTGCAATACGACTAGTTCATCTAGGTTTTCAAACTTTTGTGATTGGTGAAACAATAACTGGTCCTGTACAAAAAGGGGATCTTGTAATAATAATTTCTGGATCTGGTGAGACAATTCCAGCGGTTATGACTGCAGAAATTGCAAATAATCTTGGTGCAAAAGTAGTTTCAATTACTGCAAAAAAGAAATCTGAAATTGCAAAATTTGCAAATATTACATTATATATTTCTGCTTCATGTCAAGAAGAGGAAAGAAAAAAATTTGCACCCCTAGGAACTCTTTTTGAAGCAAGTGTTTGGATTTTACTTGATGGAATCATTGCTGATCTTTTAGATAGTAAAAACGAAAATGAAGAAAAAATGCGTAGTAGACATGCAACATTGGAACAATAAAATTCATTCATACTTTTTTTTAAGAATAATAAGAATTAAACAACATGTAACACCAAAAATATTTGCAATTATAACTGCTGTTGCTGTTATTAAAAATCCATAGATAATCCATAAAGTCATACCTATTGCAAGGACTATTGGCATATAATATGAGACATCATCTAGTTTTTTTGTTCTATATCCTCTAATAAGTTGTGGAAGAAAACCCATTGATGTTATCGCACCTGCAATTAATCCAAATATTTCAAGAAACGAATTCATATATAGTATTAATCTATCAGAAAAATTGTATTAAATCTTTCCAAAATTTTAAACTAAGTTTTATCAATTAGATTTTTTTATAAAAAATAAAAGTATATTTTAATTACTATAGGGTTAATTCATTTTTAATGAAAATAAATTTCAAGCCAGTTTGGTTTGATTCAATGGGAGCAAAATCTTCTTGTTCAATTGTTGAAACTCCTGATATTAATATCTTAATCGATCCAGGAATTTCTATCTTACATAATTCTTTTCCAGCCTCAGACGATACTAAAAAAAGATGGGAAAAACAGGGAAGGAATGCCATTTTAAATCAGTTTGAAAAAGCAGATTTAATAATTATTACACATTATCATTATGATCATTATTTTAGGGATAATTTTGAAGATATCATGGGGAAAAAAATTTTTATTAAAAATCCAAATGAATTTATTAATGATTCCCAGAGATTAAGATCTGAAGAATTTTTTAAAAAATTATTTTTAAAACTTAATATAACTGATTTTAAAACAAAATCTAGTAGCAAAGAATATTTGAATCCATTGAGTGAATTAAAAATTGCTATGAATAAAGATTTTAAAACATATACAAAAAGAAGGCAGGAATTGCTTGAAAAAGGAAAAATTTGGTTTAACAAAAGAGTTGAAAAATGGAATTCTTATCAATCAATCCCTGAAATTGAAGTTGAAAAAACAAAAATATATTTTCCTGAAGAAAAAGAATTTTCTTTTGGTAAAACAAAAATAAAATTCTCAAAACCTCTTTTTCATGGAATTGAATTTTCAAGAGTTGGGTGGGTTTTTTCAGTCACAGTAGAATATGATTATGAAAAATTATTTTATTCGTCTGATCTAAATGGTCCAATAATTGAAGATTATGCACAGATGATTATTAATGAAAATCCAGACATATTAATCTTAGATGGTCCAATGACGTATATGTTTGGTTATCTTTTAAATAAAATCAATTTAAATAGAGCTATTGAAAACGCTGTTAATATCTTAAAAAATGTAAATGCTGAATTAATTATATATGACCATCATCTAACAAGAGAAAAAAGATATAAAGATAGAACAAAAAAGGTTTGGGAAACAGCAACAAAATTAAATAAAAATTTGATTACTGCGTCTGAATTTTATGGAAATAAACCTGTTTGCGAAGAACTAAAATAATAAATTATTTTATACTGGCCTGAGAGTTCCTGCAAAAACCTGCCAAGCAAGTGCCGATTTGGCTACTAAACTTAGTACAATATATATCTTTTCACCATAAAGATAATTTTGCCATTTTCCAATTTTCTTGTATTGCAAAACCATGTTTATTGCAAAACAGTTGAAAAATATTGCAATTGTTACATATATTGCAATTACAAAATCAGGTACAGATTCTGCTGTAATTAATGGAATAAAGATAACAAGCCAAGGAACAAAACCAGCTATGCATCCAATAACATACGATGTCCAATCAGTTCTTTCAGTTTTTTGGTTATGTAACTCCATCATAAGTCCCATTAGATTCATAATACCTGTTAATGTAAATAAAGCAATAAGAGTCCCAATATCATATATTGTGCTAAGCATTGCAATTATTACAATCATCAAAGATGCGCTAATCGAGTACTCATACCATCGATATGGATTCATTCCTTTTTTTAGATTTTTTACATATTTATCATATAGTACCGTACCGATTAGAGGAGCTACTCTTATTTCGAAAAGAGTTTCTGAAGCAGATGATATCATCATCGTAACAGAGTTATATTCTGGATATGAATAATTAACAGGTAAAGAATAATCATTACTTAAAAACAACATTAAAAAAACCTGAATAATATGAAATCCAAACATAACTAAATTAAAAATCTTTAAGTTTTTATATGCTTTTTCAGAAGTATCTTCCATATTGTATCAACTCATTTTTAGATGATTAACAATTAAAAGGGTTATATAATTTGCTACAAATTATATTTAAAATAGTTTTAATATAAAAAATTTGGAAAAATGTTTTGTTAAATGAGATACTCTTAAATATCAAATCAACATTTTGTTTAAAAAAATATATAGGAAAATAAAGTATATGTATAGAGAAAATAATAGAAGAGGTTTTAATAGAGGACCTCGTGAAATGCATGAAGTAACATGTGCAGATTGTGGAAAAAAAACTGAAGTTCCTTTCAAACCAGATGGAAATAGACCTGTCTATTGTAGGGAATGTTATCAGAAACATAAACCAAAAAGATTTTAATAGTAAAAAATGACAAAATAAAGATTACTATCATTTTTTAATAAAATCTTTCTTCTTACTTTTTTAAAAAAAATTTTTGCTAAAAATAATAATTGAAAAAAGAAGAAAAATAATTTTTATTATTGTCTTAGCCAAAAACTTACTTCCTTTTTAAGATAACCGAAACCTTCATACTTAGTCCATTTTCCTTTAATTTTACCTTTTTTATCTTTAGAAAACCTAATTGGATTATTTCTTGAAACCCTTTTGATAGGTATTGTAAAAAATCTATTTTTTTTATCGTCTAATAGATACAATATTATGAAATCTGCTGATTTAAATTGTTTTTTAGTTATTTTTCCAGCAGTGGGATAATCTGAATCTCCATTTATTGATTTTAATTCAATTCTAATAAATCTTCCTTCTATTGATACAACAAAATCATAAGCATCTTCTTCAGGACATTGGTATGCCTTAATATCCTCTTTTTTTAGGTATAAGGGAAGTAATGCTGTTCCTGCTTGGTCAATTAATTTACTTGTTGCTTTCATATAATAATCCTCTATTTTATTATCAAAAACTATTACTAGCATAAAAATAAATTGTATTAAATCAGTTTTTATAAAAATCTAGGTTTTTTAAAATTGACAATCAGTAAATTATTTAAACATATAAGTAAAAATATAATAATAATGAATCGTATTTGCCAGATAGAAGTAATTAAAGATGGAAGAGATTTTGCAGTAAGAACATATTTATCAGAAGGATCAATAAAAGAATATCGCCATCCGCTTTTTGAAGAGGTTTTAACAGAAATGGTTGTAGATCTGCAGGATATGTTTGAAGAAAAAATTTAAAAAAAATTAATGATAATTGTGTCAATATTTTTATATAAAATGAGAATAATATTTATTATTAATGATTAAAAAATTAATTATGTCAATAATCTTCTTAATATTAATCTTTTCTGCAACAACTAATAATATCTCTGGTGAAAAACAACCAATAAAAATATTTTATAGGGGGGAAAATTTATATGTTGGTGGTTCTGGCCCTGAAAATTATACAAAAATAAAATATGCTATTGAAAATGCTTCCAATGGAGATACCATATTTGTTTTCAAAGGCGTATACCAAGAAAACGTATATGTTAATAAAAAAGTAAATATAATTGGTGAAAATAAAAGTAATACAATAATTGATGGAAAAGGAAAAACTTTTACTGTGCAAATTATAGTAGATGATGTCTTTATTGCAAATTTTTCTATTGTAAATGCAACAGATCTTTTTTGGCCAGACCCATGGGAATTAGGAGGATTAGGTATATATAAATCAAGAAATGTTACTATAAAAAATAATATTTTTTCAAACAATTTTATCGGTATATGCATCTTCAAAAGTAGTAAATGCACTTTAAGAAATAATTTAATGTATGGATGTAACATGGCAATTTGGGGAGATGATTTAAATGCATACATTCATGATATAGATAGCAGTAATCGTGCAAACGAAAGACCCATTTCTTATAATAAAGATAAAAAAGATGTTATAATTTCAGGTGATTTAGGCGAGGTCTTTTTAATAAATTGTACTAACTGCAGTGTTTCAAACCTAAATATTACAAAAGTTACAAACGGAATTCAAGTTTGTTATTCTAACAATATAATTATAAAAAATTCTATAATAAAAAATATTAATTCAACAGCACTTCATTTTGATCATTCAAATAACAATATTGTATGCAACAATACATTTCTTCATCATAAGCATCTTGATTCTATTTTCCTGGATTTATCTAAAAATAATATTTTTAAATATAATATTGTCAAAGGTTATGGAGCTGCAATTACTTTAATGAGAAAATCAAATTTCAATATGTTTTATAAAAATGATCTTAGCAGTAAAAATTTGCATAGTATGATAATTGATAAATCAAATTGGAATAAAATCATATGTAATAATATAAATGGATCTTTTATAAAGAAAGCATTAAACAAAAATACTTTAGGAGTATCTGGTGATGTACTTTTAAGTCAAGGTGCCTTTTTTAACAAATTTTACAAAAATTATTGGAGAGAAAGGATTTTAAATGGGAAAAATTTTATTAAGCATTTTCCAAAAATTATTTTTGGTGTTGGTTCAGCGATTGTTGAACCTCACACTTTCCCAATTTTTATTGATTTTGATTTTCATCCAGCAAATGAACCATATCAGATTAGCTAATAAAATTCCAACGAAAACAATGAAATTAGCAATAATTATAAGATTGATTGTATAGGATCAAAATAGTTAAATGTACTAATTTTTTGCATTATCATTTTCCAAAAATAAATCTGAAAAACAGATTATAATAAAAAATCAAAATTTCATTTTTCATTCTTTAACAGTTTGAAAACAGGCAAATGTTAATGTTTTTCCAACACCTTTGATATTTCGTAATTTATCAATTACTATCTCACCAATTTCTTCAAGAGATTTACCAATAACTTTCAATAAAAGATCATATTCACCTGATATAATATGAACCTCTAATATCCTTTCAAGTTTTGATATTCGTTTTGCAAGTTCTCTTTGTGAAATATTTGCATTTGGTAAAAAAGATACAAATATGAATACTTCTGTGGGTAAACCTATTTTGTTATAATCAATTTTTACATCAAATGATTTGATCACACCGTTTTTTATCATTTTTTGGATTCTATCATGAACTGTTACTCTTGGAATTTTTACATTTTTTGATAGATCCTTTGTGGTAACTCTAGAGTTTTTTTTCAATTCATTTAATATTATTTGGTCTTTATTATCAATCATTATTGACATTATGTCGGTTATATTATATATTAATTTCTATTATTAATTATATTTGTCGAAAAAATTGACAATATGTTTAAATATTATCTTTATTAATATAATTAATATGAAAACTAAACACATTGAAAAAAAGAAAGCAGTATTAAAAATTCAAAGTGAAATCAGAAGAATACTTGGAGATGAATTAAGAAAAAAAAAATTTTTAGAAATATCGCCAGTTATACTTTCCACTATAACTGATCCATTAAATCACCCTACTGATCCTGCAAAAATAAAATGTTATGGTGAAAAATATAATGTAACCCAAAGTATGATTTTTCATAAACAGATAGCTCTTAAGACAATAGATAAAATATTTATTTTTTCCCCAAATGTTAGAATAGAATCTCCCAAAAGTAAAGAAACAAAAAAACATCTTTTTGAATTTACACAATTAGATCTTGAAGTAAAGAATGCTACAAGAGAACAAGTCATGGATTTATGCGAAGATCTACTTATAAAAATTTTTCAATCAATTAAAAAGGATTATCACAAAGAGTTAAAAATGTTTAATAGAAAAATAAAAATTCCAAGTAAACCC
>Ga0272442_10005422_pt1 | contig 17068 bp, 12 predicted proteins | sample SSMForm2O_FD_200262 | JGI IMG/M metagenome (GOLD analysis project Ga0272442, IMG submission 200262) | Marine sediment archaeal communities from Little Sippewissett salt marsh, Falmouth, MA, United States - SSM-Form-2O | ecosystem: Environmental > Aquatic > Marine > Wetlands > Sediment ... | reverse complement strand
TCCAGATAATTGTGGGCTGCGGCTGCCCGGATGCAGTAGTGATCCTCGCATCGGGTGTGGATCAGGATTTCCGATGACATATCACGGGAAATGAATCGGTCCGCCTGCAGAATCTGCTGGAAGGTTTTTTGACTTGCACGAAAATCAGATCTCGCAAGCTGGGATTCCGGTGATAGGATGACGACGCAGTCGGCAGGCGGAAGCAGGTTTTGGTGCACCAGGTACTGCGTGCCCACAAGGATATCGATCTCCCCCTGCTCGAGTCGATCCGCGATCGCATGCAAATGGGTACTGCTGCGGACGGTGTCCCGATCGAAGCATTGGACGCGGGCTTTGGGTATACGGCGGCGCAGCACCTCGGCAACGGCCTCGACGCCTATGCCTCTGGCCGCAATAATCCGGCTCCCGCATTTCGGGCAGACCGAAGTTCGACCCGCCCGGCTGTTGCAGTAGTGGCAAACCAGGCGATCTTCCTGTTTATGAAAGCTCAAAGGGATGGCACACTGTTTGCAGTGTGGGATATATCCGCATCGCTGGCAGGTCAAATAAGATGCATAGCCCCTCCGGTTGAAAAGAACATACACTCGGCCGCCCTGCTGCACTTTTCTCCGGATCCGTGTTTCCAACTCGGTGGTCATCATCCGGGAGCTTCGCCCAGCAGGAAGAATCGTCATCCGCTTCGGATGTGAAGAACTCTCCAGCGTGAGCAGGCTTCGGTTCTTTTTCGCTCGATGGAAGGATTCCACGGATGGATTCGCGGAGCCCGAAACCACAACGGCCCGCTCCAGCCGTCCCCGCAGCCTAGCTCCCTTGCGGGCATCATAGACCGGGCTTTCATTTTGATAGTAAGAAGCATCCTCTTCGATGATCACCAAGCCCAGCCCTTCCATCGGCGTCAAGATCACGGACCTGGGCCCCAGAACGACATCCACTTCGCCCTGCCTGATCCTCTGCCAGATTCGAGCCTTGCGGCCTTCGGACAGCCGGCTGTGGATAACCTCGGCTTTCGTTCCCAATCGAAGCAGCAGCTTCTCGACAAAGGGAGCGGCCAACGATATTTCGGGCACCAGGAAGAGGACTTTCTTCCGCAGCGAAAGAGTTTTTTTTATTACGCTCACATATGCCGCTTCCCTTTTTTGGACCGGCCCGAAAATAAGGAATTCGGCAAAAGCGCCTGCTTCCAAGGAGCGGCCGATCAAATTAACCTTGGCGGCGGCGGCGGCGTCCAAAGAGAAATCCATAACCAGTTGAGTGGGCGCTTTTTCCGAATCGGAAATCCGAGACGAAGCCCCCACTGAGGGCCTGCGTTCGAAAGCGATCCACTCATTCTTTTCCATCCGAGCAAGCAGGGATCTTTCCGGGGGGCGTTCGGCTTTGCGCTTTAAGGTGGCTTCGGAATAAGGTCTTTTTTGCAGAATCCGGAGTATTTCTTTTTCAGCATTTCCAACGCCCTCTTCGTGGAGGGCATGTTCACCGGACGGGGTAAGACGAATCCGAACCCCGATCCGGGCGGCGGCTGTCGACGGCAAAGACGCGGCCAGAATCTCCCCCCAGGACGAATAATAATATGCACTCAGACTTCGGGTGAAATTCAGGAAACCTTCAGAAAAAGGCGGATCCTCATCCCAAAGATCTCGAATCGCTTTCAAATTGATGTTTTGGGGGATCCCTCGCTTCCGAAACCTAACCACAACCCCTGTCAGCTTACGCTGTCCGAAAGGGACGGACACACGGGAACCGACGCGAACCCTTTCCAGCAACTCATCCGGCACCGTATATATGAAAGATTTATCCAGTGGAAGCGGAAGGGCGATTTCAGCGTAGAGAGTCATGCTAAGCCCAGGAAGGTCATCACTTGCTGCATGTCTTCCCAGACATTCTTTCTGAGATTGCGGTCGGTTTCGTTTCTGATGAGATACGAGGGATGGAATGTCGGCATTACCTTAATTCCGTTGAATTCCTGGAATTCGCCCCTGAGCGCCGTTATTCCCCGGGTGGTTTTGAGAAAATAGCGAGTCGGTATATTGCCCAAGGTTACGATCACCTTAGGCTCGATCAAATCGATCTGTTCCAGGATATATCTCTGACAGGTTTCGATCTCGTTCCGATTGGGATTTCGATTATCCGGCGGCCGGCACTTGACGACATTAGAGATGAAAACATCGCTTCGTTCAAGCTTCATGGCGTTGATAATGCGCGTTAAGAGCTGCCCCGCCCGCCCTACAAACGGAATCCCTTGGGTGTCCTCATCCCGGCCCGGCGCCTCTCCTATGAACATCAGGTCGGCGGACAGGTTCCCTTCACCCGGAACAGCGTTCTTTCGCGTTTCAGCCAGCGGGCACTTCCGGCAGGAGCGGATACGCCTCGCTATCTCTTCCATTGGGTGGTTCGGCTGATTCGGAGACGAAACGTGATCCAGCCGGGCCGCTCCAGCCATCTCCGAAGACACGTCATCGATCCCCATATGTTTAAAATATTCCAATCGATCTTTCAGATCGTCAATCAAACCGCTATCTGTTTTTTTCAATGATTTCCTCAATCCTATCCCATATGGTTCGACTGATTTCAAGCTTGCTGACTTTTTCGGTCACCCTCTCGTCTCCATCCGGGGTGACAAGGGCAACTTGGTTGTCATCCGACTCGAAACCGATATCATGGCGCGAAACATCGTTGACAACCAGCAGATCACAGTTCTTGCGCTTGAGCTTGCGGCGGGCATTGGCCATGATGTTTTCCGTCTCAGCAGCGAATCCAACCAAAATCTTTCCCGCCTTTTCCCGACCGAGACCCTCCAGGATATCGGGAGTGGTTTTCATTGCCACCGAAGCCGCCATTCCGGCTTTTTTGATCTTTTGACCTGAAACGACACGGGGCGTAAAATCCATCACCGCGGCGGCCATAAGCACGATGTCCGAATGGAGGTATTCCTCATCCACGGCGCGAGCCATCTCTTCGGTCGAGCCCACCTGGACGAAGCGGATCCCCGCGGGGGGAGGCACGGCGACAGGACCCGAGATCAACAGTACCTTCGCTCCGCGGCGGCGGGCTTCCTCAGCCAGTGCAAAACCCATTTTACCTGAAGAACGATTACTGAAAAACCGCACGGGATCCAGGTATTCCCGTGTAGGCCCCGCGGTTATCATAACGGTCTTATCCGTCAAAGACTGGGCACCCCGGATGAGCTGAAGTCCACGACTCACGATCGACTCCGGTTCGGCCAAGCGGCCTGCGCCTTCATCCCCGCAGGCGAGATAACCCTCCCCGGGTTCAACAAAATGCACATTTTTTCCCCGAAGCCGACGGATGTTCTCCTGGGTTTGCGCATGTTTGTACATCAAGCGGTTCATGGCCGGCGCGATAAGCACCGGACAGTCCGCGGCCAGGAAGAATGTGGAGGGGAAATCGTCGGCAATCCCGGTGGCGAATTTAGCGATGAGGTTCGCCGTGGCCGGCGCGACCAAATAAAGTGCCGCATTCCGAGCCAGCGAAATGTGAGAAATTCCATATGCGGTCTCATCCTGAAAAACATCCGTCCCCACCGGGTTGCCGGAAAGGGCGCCGAACAACAGAGGCGCAACCATATGTCCGGCGTTCGGCGTCATAATGACATGCACATCCATGTTTTCTTTCTGCAGTTGCCGGAGGACCTCACATGCCTTATAAATACTGATGGATGAACTCACGCCCAATATGATTTTCATGACGGCGTCCTCATTCAATTTCGGAAAAACTGCGGAGGATCGGCATGATCTCTTTCTGCCGTATATCGAGCCGACACCTGTTGCTCAAGACGATCGCCTTGAGGTCCGCAGCCGCTTTTTTTAGATCGTCATTCACGACCACATAATCGAACTCATGATAATGACGGATCTCCTTTTTAGCTTGGTTCAGCCTTATCTGGATCGCTTCCGCGCTCTCCTCCCCCCGTTTTTCCAGCCTTCGCTTCAGCTCCTGAAAGATGGGAGGAAGAATGAAGATAAACACGGCTTTCTTCGCCTTGGCCTTGGTCTGCTTGGCTCCCTGCACGTCGATATCGAGAATCAGGTCGTTTCGGATTCCTTTCTTTTCGATTTCCCGCTTCGCCGTGCCGTAATAATGACCATGGATGACAGTCCATTCCATGAGCATCCTTTCTTGTATCAACTGCTTGAAGCGCTCTTCAGAAACGAAGTAATAATCTTCGCCTTCTTTTTCGTCCGTCCTTTTTTTCCGCGTCGTGAGGGACACTGAAAATTCGACGTTCTTCAGTTCCTTAAGCACCCTTCGGACGAGGGTGGATTTCCCACTTCCCGAGGGTCCTGTAATGACAAACAACATCTTCCTAACCTCACTGTTTATGTTATCACAAATGCGTCATCAAAAAATAAAGTCTTTACGTGAGCAGCCCCCCCATCATCAGCTTTTCAGCAGGTTTATTCGATATTCTGAGCCTGCTGGCGGATGCTCTCGATTTCACTCTTCAGTTCCAGGCTTTCTTTTGTGATGGCGATATCCTGGGACTTTGAGCTGATCGTATTGGCTTCCCGTTGGAGCTCCTGGGCGATGAAATCCAGCTTTTTCCCGACCGGCTCCTTGTTTTTATCGGAGAGCAGGTCCCCCACATAAGCCAGATGGCTTTTCAAGCGGGAGATTTCTTCCGCCAAGTCATACCGCTGGGCCAAATAAGCGGCTTCCTCCAGATACCGTTCCGGATTTTCGTTCGCTTCCCGATCCAATTCCCGGAGCCGTTCCCGAAGTTTCTCCCGGATGACTTTCGGCTGGTTCCCCGCTAATTTCTCCAATCGCGACACCGCTCTTCTGAGCTTCTGAACGTGCTGACGGAGGTCCTGTTTCAATTCGCGCCCTTCACGAATTCGGGCCTTGATCACATCGTCGAGGGTCCGGGAGAAACACCGTTCCAAAAACTCGATTTCATTCGAATCGAAATCCTTTTTCGAGAGATCAACCACATGAGGAATGTTGAAAAGATCCTTCGCCGACAGTGTGATCTCTCGCTTAAGGCGTTCTGAAATCTTGTCCACCGATAGGAAAAGCGTCTCCAGCAGAGCCTCATTGATCCTCACCGTCCAGTGCTCAGGATCGAGAAAGTTCATGTCAAGAGTGACATCCACCCGCCCGCGCTGGATCTTTTTCTGTCCGACGGCCCGAAGGCGATCCTCGATCGTTCGGACCTGACTTCCACGGTAGCTCCAATCGATAAAACGGTGATTCTGAGTCCGGATGCTGATTCGAACGTGTAGTGTCTTGGATGTGAATTCGCGCACGGCATAGCCGGTCATACTCTTAATCATGTAAGGATTTCCTTTTCACCCGGGAACTGTAATGCATATAATTTTTTATAAATCCCTTCGCGGCGACACAACTGACGGTGAGTACCGAATTCGACGATTTTCCCCTTGTCGATGACAATGATCTTGTCGGAATTCCTGATGGTGGAAAGACGGTGGGCGATGATGAAGGTGGACCGGTTTTTCATCACTCGATCCAGGGCGATCTGTATCAGACGCTCCGATTCAGAGTCCAGAGCGGAGGTGGCCTCGTCCAGGATCAATATGGGAGGATCCTTAAGAACCGCACGGGCGATGGAGAGGCGCTGCCGCTGGCCGCTGGAAAGCAGGATTCCGCCTTCTCCGATTTGGGTATCATAACCCAAAGGCATCTGTTGGATGAAATCATGCGCTTCGGCGATACGGGCGGCCGCCTCCACGTCCTCCTGCGGTGTATCTTCCAATCCGTAGGCGATGTTGTTACGGATGTTGTCGTTGAACAGGATCAACTCCTGAGTTACCAGTCCGATCTGGGATCGGAGCGAAGAGAGGTTGACCTTACTGATGTCATGCTCGTCGATCAGGATTCGACCGGAATCGGGGTTGTAGAAGCGGGAAAGCAGATTGATGATGGTGGTTTTACCCGAGCCGCTCAGTCCCACAAAAGCCACGCTCTCCGCGGGCTGGACTTCGAAACTGATATCGTGGAGCACGGGTTGGGATTGATCGTAGCCAAAGGTGATTCTTTCGAATTTGACGTGCCCTTCCACTGGAGGCAAAACACGGTCGCGCGCATATTCCTTGATCTGTGATGGCTCCTGCATGATTTCCTGGATACGTTCATGGCTGGCAATCCCTTGCTGGATGACATTGTTGGCACGGCTCAACCGCTTGATAGGCGTATAGGCATAAAATATGGCGGCAATGAAAGAACCGAAGTCCCCGGGACTGATGTGTCCCTGAGCTATACGTGTGGATCCCACAAACAGGATGAATGCGCCCAGCACCCCTCCCAGAAATTCCATGAACGGCGAGGACAGGCTTCCGATCAAGGCCAGGTCGATGCTGGTCTTGAAAAACCTTTTTGTGGCATCGAAAAATTTCTTCAGCTCGAACCTTTCCATTGTAAAGGCTTTGACAATCTTGTTCCCGGTGATGGTTTCGTATAGAAGACTGTAGATATCGGACATTTTGATCTGATTCTGTCGCCCCTTTTTCTTGAGCTGTTTGCTGAAAACCGCCAGGGGGATGGCGGCCAGGGGGGCAACGATGAAAGAAACCAGAGCTAGGCGCCAATCCGTGATAAAAATATAGATCAACAGGGCGATCAGTATAAAGATTTCCTGGATCAGATCGCCCATGCTGCCGGAAACCGCCTGTTGAATTTTATCCACATCGCTGGTCATGCGTGCCATGATATCCCCTGTGGAGACATGGTCGTAATACTGCGTCGGCTGATAGAGCAGATGTTCGAATAGATCGTTTCTCAGTTTTCGCACTGCCTTATGGCCGATGGATTTCATGGAAAAAGACGACAAAAACGTAAACAATCCTTTTCCGAAGATCACGATGACCAGCAGAATAGGAATCACGGAGATATACTGATCTTCAGTGACATTGAAATGTTGAAACACCCAATCCATCAAACGGGTTTTTTCCGGAATGGAAACGCCTGGAGCCATATGAAACAGCCGGTCCAGGATAGGCTGGATCAAGTTGACGAACAAATAAGTGAAGGCGGAAACAAACAGCGTGCAGATAAAAAAAATGGCCAGTCGATTCTTTTCCCGGAGCGTCAGTTTCATAAGCCGGAAAACATCTTTCATCGGCTCGGCCCGTTGGGAAAAGCGATCGCTTCAGCGATCTCGAAAGCGTTCAAGGCCGATCCCCGCGTGAGGTTGTCCGCGGTCAGCCATATCCAGGATCCTTTTGAAAACGCCTGCTCCCGCTTAATCTGTCCGACGAAGATCCGGTCTTGGCCGGCCGCGGCAACCGAAGATGCGGGAGAAGACACGCTGGGGGCCGCAACGTTAAAATATCGCGATCTTCGCAAATGGTTTTCCAGATCAAGGGCATCCGCATCCTGTTCGGTTTCGAAATAAACCATAAGCGAATAGCCATGGAACACAGGCGCCTGTATTAATGACAGCGAAAAACCGAATTCCTTGATCTCAAGGACTCGCTTCAATTCCGAAGCGATCTGTTTTTCCATTGGAGAGAATCCGTTCTTATCCAGTTTTTCTGTCTGCGGAAGAAGATTAAAAGCAACCTGCGCCTTGAAGGCTTTCATGGACAGTGATGAGCCGTTGAGCAGTTCGACGCTCTGTCCCGCCAGTTCTTTGATTCCGAGTTCCTCAAAAGCCGACGCGGGTTGCAGAACCACCGCGAGTCCCCGCTTGAAACCGTAAGCGCTCCGAACCGTGTGAAACAGATGGGCCAGGATAATGGTGACGGGATGAGGATTCGCGATCAATCCGGGATGCCGCGCCATCACGATCGAATCGTTCACGCCGGAAACCACCAGCGGGATGCTCCGGTTCCGGTTGAAGGTTTCGCTCAAATCGATGATTCGGCACCGGGCTTTTTCCGCCAAGGCAGCGATCCTGCGGGTACGAGTGCGGGCCGTCGCGATAAAAACTAGGTCCGTCCCTTCCAGAGCATTGACCTCGAACGGTTCGACGACCTTGGGCTCGCCTCTAAACTGGGTCAGCTTGCTGTAGGATTCCTTGATATCGGGATCATAAAAGCCCATGCTGGCCAGGGGGAAGTTTTTTTGGTTGAAAACGTTTTTAAGCTCCTTGCCGCGGAATGAATCCGCGCCTATTAGAGCGATCCTCATTTTTTTTACAGGTTTCATGGTCCAAAGGCTGGTCGATCAACTATTTAGAGAAAGACTTCTTGTATTCCGTCATTATTTGATACATTTTGTCTTTCAGCATCAGTTTTTTCTTCTTAAGTTCCTTTTCCTGAAGTATTTCCGATTCGGTTAAATAGGATTTGCGGCGGAATTTTTTCAACTCCTCTTCATGCTTCTGGTGAAGCGCATAAACTTCTTGAAAATCTTTATTTTCTTTAAGCAGAAGTTTCTTTAACTCATTTTCTTGCATAAAGTTATTCCTCCATATTCAAGAATAGCACAACCTATGCCCTATTTCAATTTAACAGTTTTCCGACAAAGCTCTTCCAGCCTTTCGCCCAGTGCTTCACAAGAAAAATGGCGGATCCGCTCGTAGCCGTTCTCCGCCAGCCGGCGGCGCAGTCCCGCGTCCTGAATCAGCCGCTCGATCTGCCGTCGCAGAAGAATGGGCAATGGGGCGGGAACCACCAGTGCGGTTCGCTCGTGTTCGGCGAAATCCCATGTACCGCTACGCGTACAGATCACCGGAATCCTACAGGACATAGCCTCGGCAGTGGTGTTTGACCAGCCGGATCGGCGTTCGGCGCTGACAAAGACATCGGCTTGACCATAGAGCCATGACATCCGGCTCTGAGGGAGATCGAGGTGGAAGTCGTGTGGGACACGTGTACGGATCAGCGGGCGGGGATCGATCCGCTCCCGGCCGACGCGACTGTCGAACATAATCAGCTTCAGCCGGGGATGCTTCTTGTGGAGTCCTTCCACCGCCTTAATCACCTGGGCAACGCCTTTGCGCCGCTTCATGATGCGTCCATAGCATAAGACGTGGAATTCGGCTTTGGCCCGCTCACCTTCCCCGGGATGAAAGATATCCGGATTGACACATCCCGCCGCTTTCAGGCAGGTCACGCCGTATTTTCGCCGGATCCTCCGACAGATTCCTTCCGAGTTTCCCAGAAATGTGTATCCTCGGCTCAAGACTCGGCGCTCCAGTTTGTGACCGGCCAGCACGAAATAGAAAAACTTGCGGGCGGCCCGCAGCCGATCGAACGCATCAAGCATGGAACACTCGCTGCAGAAAGCGGCGTCAAAGATCTCGCGCCCGATGGCTTTAAAAGCCGCCGATTCACCCACATAATCAAGCCAATCCGGCGGGAGCCCATCCGGTGTAAACAGCACAAACCGATGTCCCCTCTTCACCAGAGCATTCCCCATCTCCAAGTAGCGGCGAACACCGCCGAACACTTCGACGTGGGGAAGAACCGCTGCAATATTCATCGTTTAATGGTCGGCCTCCAAGGGGATTGGGACTATAAACCGATGACCCTCTTTGAAAACAACATCCATCAAGAGTGTATCATAAAGCAGACGTCTGTTTTAACTTGTTTGGGATCAGATTTATTTGGAGAGATAAAAAACATTATAAGTCTAGAAAACCAGCGTAAATCATCCGGGCACCTCACGCCGGATCGGCAAAGAAATCCGGGTTTCTTCAATCCTCGCCTATATTCCGAGTTGTATAACCGACTGATTTTTCCTGGCATAGGGGGCAGATTATTTTAAAAAAAGCATTGATCCCAAATAAGAGTTGACAAAATGGTTCAGATGACTAAAATCCAGGAGTGAAAAGCAACGAAAGTGACGTTACCGGACGCGCCGGGAGAAAGCGTGATGGGCGGAAAATGTTTCCCGGCTTTATCATACAGGCTTTGTTATAAAGTATATAAAACGTCCATCACACGGCGAGGTAGCTCAGTCGGTAGAGCGAGAGACTGAAAATCTCTGCGTCGGCGGTTCGATTCCGTCCCTCGCCACTCCCTCTCCTTCTCCTAGAACCCTTAAAAATCAATCTCTTAAGGGAAACGTTTTTACCTTTTTCAGGATTGGCAGAGCAGGACAGTACGGAAGAGTCACCCCTATTGGAGACCCCGTGTCCATTTGTAGAACAGATATTACCACTTAACTCAATATCGGCTTTGGTCACGCGGGCCGATAAAGTGAAAGATCCCGCTGAAGGTCCAACCTTGAAAGATTTCATAATGTTCTTGCTTTCCTCAGTCTTCCAAAGCTAAAGTATAAGGGAAATGGAGGGAGGTATATGACATCAGAGCAAACCCTCGATCGGGGTAAAATCGAAGAGAGTTCTTCTGCTTCCACCGGCATACCTTATCGACACAATCGGCGTGATTTCCTCAGGATGGTGGGTGTTGGAGCGGGATCGCTGGCATTCGGCGGGTGGCTGATCCGTCGGGTCGACGCCCAAGGCCGCCCGACGTATTCCATGATCGTCGTCGATTTCAACAAGTGCACCGGCTGCCGAACCTGTGAAACGGTCTGCGCTCAGAACAATCACCGGGTTAAAATCGACGGCCAAGAGCTTTGGGGATTAGGAAACCCCGCACTTTCGAACGTGCGGGTAGCCTATTTTAATCCGCCGGTGGATATCCCCAATCGTTGCGTGATGTGCGAAGATGCTCCCTGTATCGCAGCTTGTCCGGTCGAACCGCATCCTGAAACCGGACATAGGGCGCTCTATCGGGACGAAAAAACCCAAGCGATCAAAAACGATCCCGAACGCTGTATCGCTTGCGGCTCGTGCGCCAGCGCCTGCAGGGACAAGCGGGTGGGAGCCATCCTACTCGACTCCGACAGCGGAAAACCCACAGGCATCTGCAACCTTTGCGAAGGAGATCCTGCCTGCGTGAAATACTGCCCCTACGGCGCACTCACGCACATCAAGGGCGGACTCAAGGGGCAGCATTATGCGCTGCCGCCGGAGGAGATCGCCCGGCAGCTCACGGTTTTATGGTACCAACAGCGGTAGGTGGAAGCGATGACAGACACACTACATGGTTATCATGGCGTTCTTCTGGACGTCAATCTCAGCAGCGGCGAGATCAAACGCATCTCCCTGCCTCCCGAAGATGCTCACGGCTTTCTCGGCGGCCGGGGCCTAGGCGTAAAGCTTCTCTGGGACCGGATTTCCCAGCCCGGACTCGACCCCCTATCTCCGAAGAATCCACTCATGGTCATGCCCGGTCCGTTCTGCGGATTTCCGATCCCTTCCGCATCACGCACCTGCTTCGTGACCAAATCCCCCACGACTTCCCCGATCTCCTCAAAATACCCGCACGCTTCGACCATCACCTACTCCAATTTCGGCGGTTTTTTAGGTCCCGAGATCCGTTTCGCCGGCTACGACGGGATCGTCATCACCGGCCGGGCCGCCTCTCCGGTTTACCTCGTGATCGACGACGAAAAAGTGGAGATCCGGGACGCCGGGAAATACTGGGGCATGAAAACCGATGCTTTCGATCGCGCGATCATGAAAGAATTGGGCGACCGCCGCTTTGAAACCTGCTACATCGGGCCCGCCGGCGAAAACGGCGTGCGTTACTCAGCCATACTGCATACGTCGGCACGCGGCGCCGGGCGCGGAGGCGCGGGCTGTGTCATGGGATCGAAACACCTCAAGGCCATCGCGGTCAAGGGCAGCCAAACTCCTCCCGTGGCCGATCACAAGCGCTTCCTGACAGCACTGGAAGACGTTCGCGCCTCATTCAAGAAGTATTCCGGTTTGGCCAACTGGCGGCGATACGGTACGGCCTCGGCCCTGATCTCCTCCAGCGACAATGGAACCCAAGCTGTCAAAAATTACCGTGAAGGGACATTTCGCGATATCGACAAGATCGGCGGCGTAGCAGCCGAGCAAACCCTTTGGGTCAGGGATACGGCCTGTTTTTGCTGCCCGCTGGCCTGCCATAAAACAGGAGCGGTTCGATCCGGCCCCTATGCGGGGACCACCCATGACGGCCCCGAGTATGAAACCGGCACCATGCTGGGCGCCAACCTCCTGATCGGTGACATGGGAGGTCTTATGCGCGCCATCGCGGATGTCGATAACCTCGGACTGGACCAGATATCGGCCGGTAACGTTCTGGGTTTTCTTATGGAGGCTCATGAAAAAGGGCACATCGACACGAAGTTTCTGGACGGAATCGATCTCAAATGGGGAGACATCGACTCCGCTCTCAAAATGCTCGATAAAATCGCATATCGTGATGGAGTGGGAGATCTCGCGTCCAGGGGAGTCCGGGCGCTTTCGGAAGCGATCGGAGCAGACTCCAAATCCTTTGCCATCCATTCCAAGGGACAAGAGTATGCGGCCTGGAACGCCCATACCCGTAAGACCCAAGTCTTATGCTATGTTTCCTGCAATCGAGGCGCCTGCCACCTTAACGGTCACAATCCCCGATCGCAGAACCAATATGCCGCATTGGATTCGACAGGATACTGCCGCTTTGCCACAGGAGGATTCGGCAAGAACGGCATCACCGAACTTTTGAGCGCAATAACCGGATCGGAGTGGACCGAAGAGGACTATCTCCTGACCGGAGAACGCATATACAACCTCGAAAAGTGCTTTAATTACCGCGAGGGTTTCCGCCGGAGGGATGACCAGATCCCGGACCGCTTTTTTACCGAGCCCCTAACCGAGGGCCCCAAGAAAGGCGCGGCACTCGATCGTGAAGAATTCGTGCGGATGATGACCGGATATTACCAGGAGCGGGATTGGGATCCGCAGACCACAAAGCCGAACGCCGATAAACTCTTGACACTGGGATTGGATTTCGCCGCGCGCAAGATCTGATCCGAACCGCTTCACTCCAAGAGCGTCTTACGAGACAGACGTACCCCCGTTATGTTCGGGTGTAAAAACCCTAACCGCCCGGAGTGGGCAAAACCGATGGTTCTACGTAGGTTCCCTGATGTGATCTAAGCGGCGACGCGACGGGCGGTACGAGTTGTCTTCCGCGTCGAGACTCTGTCGGCACAAACAAACCGAATCAGTCCCGGCGCCTTGTACTGCGGATGGGGGCAGCTTTCCACATTCTGACAAGTGGCGCAATCAGGATGAAGACCGTACTGTTTTAGATGCACACGGTATGAAGCCTCTTGCTCATTAGGCATCGAATTCTCCGAATATTATAAAATGAATGAGCGATTGTACTCGAAAAACAACAATTCCACCAGTTTTTTTTTAAAATAATTTAAATCATTTTTATTTCTTTGCGGCCTCAGTGGAAAAATAGACGTAAACAGCTGATATGATTATCATTACGCCCATGCCGGACAGAGTGTTAATATTTCAAGTGCAAAGTGATTTCAGGTGACTTTTCAGCTTATCGGCAAATTCCGGCCTTTTGACGGCCAAGTTGAGAGTGGCTTCGAGGAATCCCCATTTATCCCCGGCATCATAGCGGTTTCCTTCAAAAAGGTAACCGTAAACCACCTGGGTTTCCATAAGACGGCGGATAGCATCCGTGATCTGAATCTCTCCGCGGTGATCGGCGGGAGTTTCCCGGATGGCGGTAAAAATCTCCGGAGTGAAGACATACCGGCCGAGGATGCCTAAATCGGAAAAGGCCTTTTCCGGGCCGGGTTTTTCGACCATGTCCTCTATTTGAAACACCCGGTCCGTTACCTGTCGGGGCTTGATGATCCCATACTTTTTGGTCCCTTCCTCGTCCACTCGGCCGAGAACGATCACGGATGCCCCATACTCACGATGGACATCTAATAGCTGACGAATGCAAGGCACGGCACAGTCGAAAATATCATCAGGAAGCATCACGGCAAACGGCTCCGGGCCTACAAATGCCTCAGCGGTACCGATGGCATGCCCCAATCCCAAGGCTTGTTTTTGGCGTATGAAGCAGAACTCGGCCAACCGGGAGATGCTTCGGACCTGCTCCAGCATGGCGGTTTTGCCTTTAGCTTCCAGGAAATGTTCCAGTTCAGGGCTTTTGTCGAAATGGTCGGCCATGGTCTCCTTGCCGCGGCTGGTGACAACGGCAATCTGTTCAAGGCCGGCGCCGACAGCCTCTTCCACCCCATACTGGATCAAAGGCTTATCGACAACCGTCAGCATCTCTTTCGGCTGAGCTTTCGTCGCGGGGAGAAATCGGGTCCCGAATCCGGCGGCGGGTATAACGGCTTTTTTGATCATGGCACTCTCCTTTTCCAATAAATTCCGGAACGAGGATCAAAAACCAATCCCCTCTCAGATCGTCGGATGCTCTCCCCTTTTATAGAAAAGAAGCATCCAGGATACCGAACAACACGAGCTAACGCAATCTCCGGACGGAACCTCCATCTTACATGGTTTCAAAGAAACCGTTCCTCCCCTCCGGATAAATCCTTAGCTCGGAACTAAAATTAGAAGCTGTAGCTTACGGACAAAGATGGAACGACGAGGGTCATGTTATATATTCCGGGCATGGCGGAATCCCATTCGGGATCGATGAGCGTCTTCACTAGATCAATATCCCGTTCCTTGCCCTTCAGGTACTCCAGCCCCGCATCGAATCTGAGCGCTCCGACACTGTACCCGACACCCAGGGTAACAGCATTGAAATCATAGCTGGGCAGCAGGACGTTCATGGTTTTATCAGGCGTCGGGGAGGGGTCGTTATAGTAGCCGGCCCGAAAAGCCAGGCCGTTCGACAACGTATATTCGGCGCCGAACCGGATTTGAAGCGCGTCTTTCCATTTAAAAGGGATCTCGTCGTCCCCGGATTCCGCAAGCAGGTCGACCCAGATAGGGTCGGTGAAGTCCAAGGCGACGACATCGACTTTGGACCACTGTGTCCATTGAAGATCGGCGGTCAGGGTCAGCCCGTCGATCGGCTTGACGGCGATCCCACCCGCCACCCAAAGCGGGAAGGTCAATTCGGTTTCGATCACGGACGTCGCATTCAATCCCAGCCCGGTGAATCCGGTAATCTCGGCATCACCGTCGAATTTAACCTTATAAGGTGTTTTGATACTGAGCCCCGCACTGATCATGTCGCTCGGTTTCACCAGCACACCGAAACTGGCTCCATATCCCCATCCTTTCATGGAGACATCTTCCTGCCCGAGATCGAGCAGGAGCGAATAGGGAGGGATCGGGATATCCTGAGCTTTGGCACCCGCCCATTTTGCCAAATCGAACATTCCGTAATTGATGTTCAAGCTCGCGCCCACGGCGAACATATCGCTTATCTTATAGGCGATCACCGGAGAAAAACTCACGACTCCAACCTTGCTCTTCCAATCGAGCGTTGCATTCCCTCCGGACAAAAGCGCAAAATCGACTCCATTCCACTCCGCACCCATTCCGCTGGGGGTAAAGATCCCAATGCCCACCACTAGTTTTTCGTTAACAGGATGGATATATGCCGCCATCCCTCCAAAGTAATGATTGCTTTCGGTTTCAGCGTCAACCAGACCCGCCGCACCGAGGCTTAACTCGTATGTCTGCTTGGGAACGATGTCGAATCCATAGAATCCGAACGTTTTCTTATTGAAAAACGCGATTCCAGCGGGATTCCAATAGACGGTGCTGAAGTCATCCGCCAATCCCACAAAAGCTCCCCCCATGGCCACGGCCCGCGAACCGAGTCCGTTAAGGTTGAAACCGTTTGCCAGGGCGAATCCGCTCAAAGAGATCACGGCCAACGCAAAAACCAGAATACTCTTTATTGTCCTCATCTCATCCTCCTTCTTATAAACATGACACATTTAAAGTGTCATTGATCCCCTGAAGAATCTTGACCTATTATAAAACGTTTCTCCAAGAAAAAGAACCCGGAACCTTTAGGTTCCGGTCGGGAGCGGGTCCCCGCCGCGGGGCCCAGTCTCCTAATTTACCGATCCCGGATCTTTCCGCGTGAAAACATATTTGTTTTCCTTATCAAGGTCGACGACAACCGTGTCTCCTTCGTGATATTCCCCGTTCAGGATCTTAAGCGCCAGTTCATTCTGTATATCCTGCTGAAGAATCCGCTTGAGCGGTCGAGCGCCGTAGACAGGATCATAGCCCCTTTCAACCAGGATTTCCTTGGCTGCGGGATCGATCTCGATATTCAGCTTCCGCTCCGACAGCCGTCTCTTTAGATCGTCGATCTGCAGGTCGAGAATCTCGAATATTACTGCGCGCGAGAGAGCCTTAAAGATCACGATTTCATCCACACGATTGAGAAACTCGGGCCGGAAGTGCCCCTCGAGAATTTCCCTCACCTTGGCCGTCATCATGGCGAAATCTCCGCTCAAGCTCTTTATCATCTGACTCCCCAAATTCGACGTCATGATCACGATGGTGTTTTTAAAATCGATGGTTCGCCCCTTGCCGTCGGTAAGGCGGCCGTCATCCAGGATCTGCAGAAGGATATTGAATACGTCCGGATGCGCTTTTTCGATTTCATCCAAAAGCACGATGGAATAGGGACGGCGCTTGATCGCTTCGGTGAGTTGGCCCCCTTCTTCGTACCCCACGTATCCGGGGGGCGCGCCGATCAAACGAGAAACGGCATGTTTTTCCATATACTCGGACATATCGAGCCTCACCATGGCTTTTTCATCATCGAACAGAAACATCGCCAGTGTTCGAACCAACTCGGTTTTCCCTACTCCGGTCGGGCCCAGAAAAATGAAAGATCCCACGGGCCGCGACGCATCCTGAATACCCGCACGTGCCCGGCGTATGGTATTGGCAACAGCAGCCAGGGCATGATCCTGACCTTTTACCCGATATGCCAGGTTCTCTTCCATCTTGATGAGTTTTTCCATTTCTCCCTGCAGCATCCGGGCCACCGGGATCCCCGTCCACTTGGACACAACTTGGGCGACATCTTCTTCGTCGACTTCTTCCTTGAGCATCTTATTCCGCTCCTGAATTTCGCTCAGCCGATTGCCGGTCTCCTCCAGTTTTTTCTTTATATCGATTACCCGGCCGTATCTTATTTCTGCGACCTTCTCCAGGTCACCGCGGCGCTCCGCGCTCTGCTCTTCGACCTTCAGCGCGTCGAGTTCCGCCTTCATCCGCTTGGTATTTTCGATCAGGTCTTTTTCGCGCTTCCAGTGCGCTTTCAATCCATTGCTTGTCTCCTTCAGCTCGGCT
>Ga0272442_10005421_pt1 | contig 17068 bp, 12 predicted proteins | sample SSMForm2O_FD_200262 | JGI IMG/M metagenome (GOLD analysis project Ga0272442, IMG submission 200262) | Marine sediment archaeal communities from Little Sippewissett salt marsh, Falmouth, MA, United States - SSM-Form-2O | ecosystem: Environmental > Aquatic > Marine > Wetlands > Sediment ... | reverse complement strand
ACGTGAGGTAGGCCGCATGCGGGTCGCCGTTCGCGGTGGTGGGGGCAAGCAGGGCATCGTCCCGGCCGTTGAACTGCACCAGCCGGTACCCCTTCTTCTCGACCACATCAGGCGAAAGACTGGCATCCGCCTTGATCCACCGCTCGTCGAGGTGGAACGCCACCAAGCCGTGATGGTAGAGCACCTTTGTCCCCATGCCCTCAGCGAGTTTGGGCGGCAGCGTGTCGTCACGCACGTCCGACAGCACGAGGGCCGTCGGAATCCCCGCCGCCCGGCCCAAGGCACACAGCAGAACCGCCTTCCGCACGCAGAAGCCCTTCCCCTCCGCCAGCACGTTGGAGGCGACGTACGCCTCCGCATCGAGCTTCGCCATGAATTCGTACCAGATCCGGTCCCGCACGAAGTTGAACAGACCTGCGGCGCGCTCGGCCGGGCCGGCCGTTGCCGGGGCGAGCTGCACGGCCAACTCCCGGATGGACCGATGCCCGCTGTCAATGAACCGCGTCGGCGCCAGGCATGCCTTCCGCGACGGGGAAACAAAGCCATCAGTATCCGCCATGCCGTAGCGCATCGGTTTCGATTTGTTGGTCATACGTACGCGTCCTGCACGATCTCGTCCCCGGGCCTATTCTACCCCGAGCGCCGCCCGGCGATCTTCTGCGCGATGTCCTGCACCGCCTTGTGCAGCGTGCGGCGCAGCCCCGCGCCTTCGTGATACACGGCCGCGCACATCGACTCGACCCGATCGTCGGTGACGAGCAGGCGGGCCTTCTCCCATTTGCTCGGCACTTCCGGATCGCACACCCCGATCGCCGCGCCTCCGTAGCGCTTGATGAGCGAGAAGCAGGGCACGTCGGTCTGCCCGTCGCCGACCATGACCATCTGCTCGAAGGGGATCTCGAACCCGCCGCGCGTCTTGCGGTTGACCTCGGCGACGCGCGAACGCGCCTCGTCGCCGACGATCCCCTTGGAGATCTGGAAGATGAAGCGGGTCTTCTCGGTGAAGCTGACGACGTTGCGGGGATGGACGATCGCGCCCCGCTGGTCGTAATGAAACTCGCACGCCCACAGGTCGGTGAATTCGCCGGCGATGGAGGTCGCGCGGAGGATCTCGCCGATCCCGCTGCTGATCAGATAGAACTCGATCGTGATGGCGGGATCGATCGCGGCGGCCTCGCGCCGCAACGCCGGGAAAATTTCCCTCACCCCGGGAAACAACTCCACCGTCTCGCCGAACGCGCGCAAGCGTTGCTGCGTGATGCGATCCGATTGGGGGCGCGATCGCGACTCAACGATCATCTCGTACAGGTATGCCGGTATCGGATCCCAGTGTGATGCGAGCAGTTGCTGGACGCGCCGGGACCAGAAGTCCTCGACGTCCACGCCAAGCGATGCGAGGAACGCGCTGGTGCTGTCGGGCGCCAGCGTGTCGTCGAAGTCGAACACCACGGCGATCTTCGTGCTCATGGAGCGCACGATAGCCGAAGTGCGGTGTCGAGGCATGGTCTGATCGAGAATGCGTGGCGCGAGGCTCGGCGGGGCACACCGCCGGTCTCACTTCACGAACACGGCGGCGATGGTGGCCGTGGTCGCCGAGGCGAGGGTGGCCCCGAGCATGGCCTTGAGCGCCAGCCGTGAGAGGTCGCCTTTGCGATCGGGGGCCAGGGGGGTGATTCCCCCGAGCTGTATGCCGATGGAGCCGAAGTTCGAGAACCCGCAGAGGGCGTAGGCCGCGATGCGGGCGGTGCGCGGGTCGGCGAAGGCGCCGTCGGCATTCAGCTTGGCCATCTCGCCGAAGGCGATCATCTCGTTGACGGCGATCTTCGTTCCCAACAGCGAGCCGAAGAGCTGGCAGTCGTTCCACCCGTCGATCCCGATGCACCAGGCGACCGGTGAGAATACCCAGCCGAAGAGCTTCGCCAGCGTGAGCGGATCGGCCGCCGCATCGCCCACCGGCTCGCGCGGCATGTGCAGCGCGACTTCACCCAGCCACCCCAGCGGCCAGTTGATCAGCGCCACCAGCGCGATGAACGCCACGAGCATCGCGATGATGTTCAGATACAACTTCATCCCCTGGCTGGCGCCGTCCGCGGCGGCTTCGATCACGTTGCCCGCTGTGCGCTCGATGCGCAGCTCGCACCGGCCCCACGTATCGGGCGCCTCGGTCTCCGGCCGGATCATCTTGGCGAAGACGAACGCCGCCGGCGCGCTCATCACCGACGCGGTCAGCAGGTGCGTCAGGTACTCCTCACCGATGATGCCGACATACACGGCCAGCACCGTCCCCGCGATCGTCGCAAAGCCGCCGGTCATCATGGCGTTGAGCTCGGAGATGGTCATCCGGCTGATGTACGGGCGAACGAGCAGGGGCGCCTCGGTCATGCCGACGAAGATATTCGCCGCGCCCGCCATCGCCTCGGCCCCGCTCAGTCCCATCGTCGCGCTCATCACGCGCGCCAGGCACCAGATGATCACCTGCATCACGCCGAGGTGATAGAGCACGCTGATGAGCGAAGCGAAGAAGATGATGACGAGCAGCCCGTTGCCGGCGAAGGCCAGGAGGAAACCGAGATCGGTGGTCGGATCGGCGAGGTCGCCGAAGACGAATCCCGCGCCGTGCGATGTCAGGCCGATGAGATGCGCGACGAAGTCCGCCAGCGCATCGAACACCGCGTAGCCCCGCGGCGTGCCGAGAATCACGCCGGCGAGAATCAACTGCAGCAGCAGCCCCCAGATGATGACCCGCCAGGGAATCCGCCGCCGGTTGGACGAGAGCAGCCACCCCAGCACGAGCAGCACGAGGATCCCGAGCATTCCCCGCAGATACACCATAACGGCGCATGGTAATCCGCTTCGCTCCGGCCTGCCGGGGCAAGTCCCATGCATGAGGGCGGCCGGAGCGTCACGTGCGATTCGGCACGGCGGACCGGCAGCCTATACTTCGCGCCCTGAAACCGCCCACGTGAAGGAGATCGCCATGGAGTTCATGGACATCATTCGTGCCCGCCGCTCGATCCGCGAGTATCGCCCCGACCCGATTCCCGAGGATCACCTCGCGCAGATCCTCGAAGCCGGTCGGCTGGCGCCCTCGACCATGAACTGGCAGCCGTGGCACTTCGGCGTGGTGACGGACCCCGAACTCAAGCGCGAGCTTGCCGCTGCGTCGGGCGGGCAGGACTGGATCGCCGGCGCCCCAGTCGTCATCGCCCTCTGCTCCCGACTGCTCGGCGACTTGCGCGAGTTGCCCGAAGATGATCCCTGGCTGATGTCCCATCACCTCCGCTACGGCAAGGCCCTGATCGATCATCTCAACGCCCACGACGACCGCCGCGCCATCCGGATCTTCTCCGACACCTGCGATGTGTTTTTCGCCGGCCAGCAGATGGTGCTCGCGGCGCAGAACCTCGGCTTGCGCTCCTGCTGGATCGGCTACCTCGACATCGACCGCGCCAGCCGCCTCCTAGAACTCCCCGACGACGTCGCCTGCACCTACCTGCTCCCCATCGGCTACGGCGCCGTCGATCCCGAGCCCATCGAGCGCAAGAGCCTCGACGACGTCGTCTTTCACAACACCTTCCGTGAATAACATCTCACGCCGCCGCCGCCGGCGGCCGATCGAAGTCGGGCCCGCAGAAATGTCGCGATTTTTTGTCGTTCTTTGACGGAATACCTGTCCGGATTTCGTTTAGAGGTCGGAGGCGGGCTGCGCCGGCGGCCCACCGCCGTTGCTTGGGGAGACTATTGACCATGCGATGGCGTGGTATGGGAACGAAGGAGAAGCCGGGCAATCGGCTTGAAAGCGCCCTCCCTATCCTATCGACGTCAGGCCATGCAGCAGGGCGGATCGACATAGTCAAGTTCATTGACTTAACAGATGCAGGAGAGGAACTGACATGATCAACGGTGGATTACGGAATACAGCACGGCAGTCTTCAATCGCGCTGGGCCTGTGCCTCTGGGCATTCCTCGGCGCCGCGGCTCAGGGCAAGTGGGAGCAGACCAACATACTTATGGCCGGTGATGCCGCCGAGGATGACTGGTACGGCGTCGCCGTGGCGACCACGGCCGATATCGTCCTTATCGGCACGGAGAACACCGATTCATCCGCCCCGATCACGGGCGCGGCGTACCTGGTCGATGTCCTGACCGGGCAGCAGCAGCACAAGCTTATCGCCGCTGATGTCGAGATGATGACTCTGTTCGGCAACGACGTCGCCATTGTCGGCAACGTCGCCGTGGTCGGCGCGATGGCCGATCACGACGTGGAGTTTGCCGCCGGGGCGATCTACGTGTTCGACGCGACGTCGGCCGACCAGCTTCACAAGCTGACCGCGACCGACGGCGGGCTGAAGGACAACTTCGGGTTCTCGGTGGCGACGGACGGCATCGTCGTCCTTGGCGGCGCGCCCAATCACGATGCCGGCGCCGAGGATTCCGGCGCCGCCTATCTCTTCGACCTCTCCTCCGGCGACCTGCTCCACAAGCTCACCCCGGACGATCCCTTCGTCGATCATCTCTTCGGCTGGGATGTCGCCGTCAACGATGACATGCTCCTCGTCTCCGCCATCGGCGACGCGAGCGCCGGCGAGAACACCGGCGCCGCCTACCTCTTCGACGTCGCCACCGGCGCCCAACTCCACAAACTCACCGCCGATGACGCCGCGGAGGGCGACCTCTTCGGCTATTCCATCGCGCTCAATGATGCCGTGGCACTCATCGGCGCGCCGGACGACGGGGACGGTACGGACCTCGGCGCCGCCTATATTTTCGATCTCACCACCGGCCTCCAGATCACAAAGTTCAAGTCCAAAGACGGGTCGTCAGGCCATCGCTTCGGCTGGTCCGTCGCCATGCACGCCGATCTCGCCGTCGCCGGCGCCACCGGCGATTACTACAGCCGTGGTGCGGCCTACCTCTTCGATCTCAGCGACCCCGCCGCTCCTCTCCAAGTCAGGAAGTTCACGCCACGGGGCGGCCTCCCCTCCGACTACTTCGGCTACGGCGTCGGGATCGGCGACGGCGTGGTGGTTGTCGGCTCGCCGGGTGACGATGATATCGCCGAGTACGCCGGCTCGGCGCACCTCTTCGAAGCCTGTGGGGCCGATGTCTATGGCGACGAGATGGTTGACGTGACCGACCTCCTGGAGATCCTCAGCCTCTGGGGCACGGGCGATGTCTACGCCGACGTCAACGGCGACGACATCGTCGACGTGCTGGACCTGCTCATGGTCCTTGCTAACTGGGGCCCCTGCGACTGACGTATCTGTCGAGTTGTCAACAACTCAGGAAAGGCAACGAAATGAACCACCGCCGAGAGCCAAGCCCCCCGTGGGAAGTGCTGCTCATGATCGGTATCTGCATGCTCCCAGGCATCGCCTCGATCGCGCGGGCCGACTGGGAGCAGTCGAACTTCCTGGTCGCCGAAGACGGTAGCCCCAAAGATTATTTTGCCCGATCCCTCGCCACCAACGCCGATTTCGTCGTTGTGGGGGCCTATGGCGACGGTCCGCCCGACTTTGCCGGTTCGGTGTACGTGTACGACGTCATCACGGGTGTGCAACAGAGGAAACTCACGGCCGATGACGCCTCGTACGGCGCGCAGTTCGGACGGGCGGTCGCCGTCAACGAAGAGACGGTGCTCGTCGGCGCCCCGTATGCCGATGCCGTCTACGTTTTCGATCTCATGTCCGGCGACCAGCTACGCAAGATCACGCCCGCATACGGGAATCGCAATATTCAATTCGGGTACGCAATTGCCGGAGAAGGGGATATCGCCCTCATCGGCGCGTTCAGCGATGACGAAGGCGGGTTGGATTCGGGCGCAGCGTACGTGTTCAACATCGTCACCGGGGAGCAAATCCACAAGCTGATGCCGGACGATCCCCGTCCCATGGACCTGTTCGGGCGCCACGTTGACCTGAAAGGCTCCATCGCCATCATCGGGGCGCAGGGGGATGATGACGGCGGTGAGGATGTCGGATCGGCCTACCTGTTCGACGTCACGACCGGAGAACAGCTTCACAAGCTGACCGCGGACGATCCAGTCGAAGAGAGCGAGTTCGGAAGCGCCGTCGCCATTCACGAATCAATGGCCCTGGTCGGCGCGCCGTACGAGAACAACAACCTCGGGTACGTCTACCTCTTCGACATCACGACGGGGAAGCAAATCAAGAAGTTCACCGGCTCAGGTTGTGGCGCGGGTGACTGGTTCGGCTCGTCCGCGGCCATCAGCGGCGATCTCGCCCTGATCGGTGCGCCCGGCTGGTCATACGATCACGGAATTGCCTACCTTTATGACATCAGCGATCCGCAGTACCCCGCCTTCGTCGAGTGGTTCTGGTGGCCGAGCTCCGTGATCTCCCACGAGTTCGGCGAATCCGTGGCCCTCAATCAGGGCGTGGCGGTAGTCGGTACCGCCAACGGCCTTGACCATACCGGCTTCGCCTGTCTCTTCGAGACCTGCGCTGCCGATGTCTACGGCGACGGGATCGTCGACGTGACGGATCTCCTTGATGTGCTCAGCGCTTGGGGAAGCGACGACGTCTACGCCGACGTCAACGGCGACGACATCGTCGATGTCCTCGATCTCCTCATGGTCCTCGGCGACTGGGGACCCTGCGAGTGAACGATGAAGCCCTCACCGTGGAATCAACCAACCGAGAGGATCACGGCATGTCACGACAACCGATGCAGCGCCTTTCGATCGCGATCGGACTGTGCCTGTGGTCGCTTTGCGGCGCCATCGCATGGGCCGACTGGGAGCAGTCCAACCTGTTGCGCGCGGAGGACGCAGGAGAACATGACGACTACGGTCTCAGTGTGGCCGCCACCGCGGATCGCGTGCTGATCGGAGCGGTGAACTCCAAGTACTACGGGTGGGTGGACAACGCGGCCTACATCGTCGACGTCATGACCGGCCAGCAGCAGCACAAGCTGCTTCCCGTTGACGCCGAAACGAAGACGCGATTCGGGAAGGCGGTCGCGATGATCGGCAACATCGCCGTGGTCGGCGCCTGGGCAGACAACGACGTCGCGCCCCAGGCCGGTGCGATCTATGTGTTCGATGCGACGACCGCCGAACGACTGCACAAGTTCACCGCTGACGACGGCGCAGAGGAACACCTCCTCGGGTATTCCGTGGCCACGAACGGCAGCGTCGTGCTCGGCGGGGCGCTCAAACACGATGCCTCCGGCGAGTACTCGGGCGCGGCCTATCTCTTCGATCTCGCGACCGGCGATCAACTGCACAAGCTCACCCCCGACGATCCCGCCGTCGATCATGAGTTCGGCCGGGCTGTCGCCGTCAACGGGCAAATCGCGATCATCTCGGCTCCGGGTGACGCCGGCGCAGGGGAAGACACCGGGGCGGCGTATCTTTTTGATCTCACAACCGGCGAACAACTGCACAAGCTCACGGCCGACGACTCCGCCGAGGAGGATGCCTTCGGTTCCTCCGTCTCCATCAGCGACACCATCGCCATCATCGGCGCACCCTTCAACGGGGTGGTGGGGCAACGGGGCGCGGTGTATCTGTTCGATCTCGAGACAGGCGATCAGCTTCAGAAGATCGTTCCCACGGACCCGGGGAACGATCACCTGTTCGGCTGGTCGGTCGGCCTCCACGGGAGCCTCGCGGTCGTCGGCGCGCCGGGTGACGATTACTATCGAGGCGCTGCGTATCTCTACGATGTCGACAATCCTGAATCCCCACTGCTGGTCAAAAAGCTCAAGGCGCGGGACGGGATGGTCTCCGATCATCTTGGCCATTCCGTCGGGATCGCCGACGGCGTCATCGTGGCCGGTGCGCCATTCTCTGACGAGCCGGCCGAATCCGCCGGATCAGCGTATCTCTTCGAAGCCTGTGGCGCCGACGTCTATGGCGACGGGGTTGTCGACGTGGACGATCTGCTCACCGTCCTGAGCCTCTGGGGCACCGGCGATGTCTACGCCGATGTGAACGGTGATGACATCGTCGATGTGCTCGATCTGCTCATGGTGCTCGGCAACTGGGGGCCGTGCGACTGAACCCCGCTCGCGTCACTGCCGGCCGATTGTCTCCTTGAGGAACTTGTACACCCGTTCGGCGAACAGCAGCCGGTTCTCCAGCTTGATGAACCCGTGCCCTTCATCCGGCACGAACAGCAACTCCGGATCGTGCCCGCGCTTCTGCAGCTCCACCGCAAGCTGCATCGCCTCGCCCACGGGTACGCGAGGATCGTTCAACCCGTGCGCGATGAACATCGGCACGTCAATCTCGTCGCTGCGATGGATCGGCGAGATCGACTCCAGGAACTCCGGATCGCTCAGCGGGCCGTACTCCACCTCGCGCAGCGCCCGGCGGTAATCCTTCGTCTGTTCGAGGAACGTCTTGAAGTTGACGATGCCGACCATGTCACAGGCCGCGCCGAAGAGCTGCGGTTCTTCGATCACCGCCGCGACCGCCATGAACCCGCCATAGCTGCCCCCGAACGAGGCGATCCGGCCGGGCCGGGCGTAGTCGTTGTCGACAAGCCATCGCGCCGCCTCGACCCCGTCGCGCACCGAGTCCCAGCGCTTCGTGTAGTTGTCCATCTCGTGAAACGCCCGCCCGTACCCCGTCGACCCGCGCACGTTCGGCTTGATGATCCCGAACCCCCGGCTGAGCAGGAACTGCGTCAACGGGCTGAACGTCGGACGCGCCTGTCCCTCCGGCCCGCCGTGGAACCACGCCACGAACGGGATCGGCGCCTCCCCCGTATAGCCCGGCGGCAGGAACAGCAACGCCGGAACCTCCAAACCGTCGAACGACTCGTACGTGACAACCTCCGGGATCGGAAACGCACCCAGATTCACCCCCTGGTCGTACGCCTTCGTCAGCCGCTGCGGCGCGTCCCTCGAATCCAGACGCTGCACGAACCCCACGCCCGGCGAACGCGTGTTCGTCAACGTCCACGTCATGGTCTGACCGCGGATATCCACGCTCCCGATCAGGCCGCGATCACCGAGCGGGACGTCAATCGGCTCGAAGCTCGGCAATCGCACGATCTTGATCGCGCGGAAGCCGCCGTCGTTGTACAGCACGGCGCCGATGCTGCGGTCCTCGTTTCCGGCGCCCCCTTCGATCTCGTAGTCGTCAAGCCCGGGGAACGGCTTGGTCACGCGCCGCGTGGCGAGATCGCGCAGATAGAGCTTCCGCCTGCCGTCCTCCTTGTCGGAGATGATGAAGACCGCCCGCTCGTCGGGCATGTATCCCGCCGCCATGTTGAAGGTCGGCTCGTCCGTCAGGTTAAGCGGCGTCGCCTCGTCGGCAATGAGATCGAGCTCGTAGGCCTCGGCATGACTCGCCGAGAAATACCGGCTCATCAGCATCCGCTTCCCGTCGCGCGTGATGTCCGCCACATCCCAGGCCCCTTCCCTCGCGCTGAGCTTCTCGGCTGTGTTCGCGGCAAGATCGTATCGATAGATATGAAAGTCCCGCGGGCTGTCATCGTTGGCGGTGTAGAGAAAACCGGAACTGTCGTGCAGCCAGAGGTTGAAGCTGTAGACGACCTCCGGATCGCTCAGCAAGGTGCGGATGGCGCCGGTTTCGACATCGAGCAGGTGCAGGTCGTTCTGCTCACTGCCCCCGATCGCCGCGGAGAGGATGATCCACCGCCCGTCCGGCGACAGCGAATACCCGCTCAGCCCGTCCTCGAAGTTCGTCAGCTTCTCCATCGGCCCGTCGAGCGCCGCGACGACGCTTCCGGGGATGCCGACGCTTCCGGGGGCGCCGGGCGCGCGCCGGTAAAGCTGGCGCACGCCGTCCGGCCAGTCATTCACGTACAGCGTTCCGTCCGGACCGAGTCGCGGACTCCCCGGGGCGCGGATCTTCACGAACTGGCCGATCGTCGGCAGAGAGGCCTGAGGCGGCGGCGCGGCGAACGCCCATGAACAACCCGTCCCCACCGCAGCCAAGCCCGCAACGGCGATCACGACTCGGGAACAACGCGCCATCATGTTGCCTCCTCATCAGTTCGGAGCCGGATGTATCGTCTTCTACCGCCCGCCGCCGTCAAGTGTGCACCCATTGCTCGGCGGGCCGGGCCGACCCTGGCCCCCGACCGCCTCTCAACGCATCATCACCTGCCGTCGCGCGAGTATCCATCCGCCGCCGACCCGCGACGCGATCCGTTCGTCAGGATCCGCAGGCTCACTCCCCGAAGAGCCCGTCCAGCAGGTCTACGACCCCCTGGCCCTGCGTGGCGATCGTCTCGTAAATCCTCCGCCCGCCTGCGATCTCCCCCAGGCGGCTGACCAGCTCGCCCTCGCCGGCAAAATCCGCCTTGTTCACGACAAACTCGTCGGCGATCTCCAGAATCCCGGCCTTGTCGATCTGCACCGCATCGCCCATGCCCGGCACCACCACCACCGCCGTGTTGTCCACGAACTTGCGAATCTGCACCTCGTTCTGACCGGCCCCCACGGTCTCGATGATCAGCTTGTCGAACCCCGCCCCGCCGATCAGATCGATGATCTCAGGCAGCGTTGCGTAATCCTCACCCACGATCGCCAGCGAACGATAAAACACGCCTTCATCGACGCTGTTGAAATCCACGCGCAACCGATCGCCCAGCAGGGCGCCGCTGCTGATCGGGCTCATCGGGTCGAAGGCGATCACCGCCAGCTTCTCCCCGCGCCGCACCGCCTCCGACGCCATCACCGCCACCAGGGTGCTCTTGCCCGTGCCGGGCGAACCGGTCAGGCCGATCACGCGGGCCGGCCGCCGCTTCGGCGCATCTGCCCGCCCCCGGCCGGCATGCGCCATGCTGATATGCCGCGCCAGTTTCGCCGTCCCATGATCCGACGCCAGCGGCTCGTACGGCCTGGTCACCTCACGCACCGCCTCGACGATCGCCTCCAGGCTGGTCCCCGTGTGGAAGATCTTGTGCACCCCCGCATCGTGCATCGCCTGGATGTCTTCCTGCGGAATGATCCCCCCGAGATCGACGATCATGTCCGCCCGGCCCACCTTCCTGCACTCGTCGATCAGCCGCGGGACGAGCACCAGGTGCGAGTTGCTCATCATCGAGCAGGCGATGGCGTCGGCATCCTCGTCCCGGGCCGAGATCGCCAGGCTGCGCGGCGTCTGCCACAGCCCGGAGTAGATCACGTGCACCCCGCTGTCACGCAGCGCGCGCGCGATCACCTTCACGCCTCGATCGTGCCCGTCCAGACCCATCTTGCCGAGGAGCACGCGGGGTCGGTGACAAAGATCGCCGCAGCGATCCATCTTCGTCAGAGCAGTTGTCGGTTCAGTCGTCGGGCTGGGCATGGTGATCCTGTGGTTCGGGGATGAACAGGACATGATAATAGGCACGAGGGGACGAAGCGAAGGAGCGAGGGAGGGGAAAGCGATCCCCCGCGTGCCCGCGGCGGGAACCGAACTCCGACCCGCCCGTCCCCGCGCAACCGAGCGATACTACTCCCTTCCGAACTCGCCGGCCACATGCTCGGCAACCACCGCCGCACGCCGCACAACATTCGGCTGCTCGTCTGTGACGAACCGATCGATCGCCTCCACGAGGCCCTCGAAGACTCGCTGGAACGCGGCCTCCTCATCGTCGCATTCCGGCGGATCCGGAAATCCCCAGTGCGTCTTCGGCGGGCGCCCCGAGAAGACCGGACAGACCTCCTTGGCTGCCGATGCGCAGAGCGTCACCACCAAGTCGAACCGCCGATCCTTGTACACGTCCCAACTCTTGCTCGCCAGCCCTTCCGTCGCCATGCCGTGGCGCCGCAGCGTCGCCACCGCCAGCGGGTGCGGCGATCCCTTGGGGTGCGAGCCGGCGCTGACCGCTTCGAGCCGATCCCCGAACCGGGTGTTCGCGATCGACTCGGCCATGATGCTGCGCGCGCTGTTGCCCGTGCAGAGAAAGAGAATGGACAGTCGGCGGTCGTGTTCTGGCATGGCTGATTGCGTCGCTCGTGCGCGGCTCATGTCAAGCCCGGCCCAAGGAGCCGATGCTGCGGCCGGGGGCTGGGCTGCCGGATGCGTCGCTGCTTCCGGCTCCCGCGACATAAGCCGGCCGGCCGAGGGTCAATGATATTGGCGCGGCGCGGGATCTGCACCATCGAATCGGCATCCGGCGCCCACAGCCGGGTTCTTCCGATCCGGGCCGCAAGCCTCCGGGCCTCGGCGGTCAGAACTCCGGACCCATCGCTCTCCGAATCATCTCCCGCGCTTCGCCCCGTGCGTAGCTCAGCGCAGTCTTGCCCCCGGGTTCCGTTCGGTACGGATCGGCGCCGCATTCGAGGAGGAACGCGACAAACTCGGGCCGGTCCCATTGCGCGGCGTACATCAGGGGCGTGTCGCCGCGATTTGATGCCGCGTTCACGTCAACGCCGTGCTCGACGAGCAGCTCCCACACCCCGCGTGCTTCGGGCTCTGGGGAAACCGCGAACCACAGCGACTCGCCAAGGGCGTTCTTCTCATGGAGATTGCCGCGCGCCCTCACGAGCATCTCGAGCACGTCCCGCCGGCCGCGTCCGGCGGCCGCGTGCAGCGCGCGCCGGTCCGCCACGGCCCCCAGTTCGATCAGCCGCTGGACCATCTCGCCGCTGCCGCCGAAGATCGCCAGGGACATCGGCGACGCCGCGGACCGTTCCGCCGCCCCGATGCTCGCCCCGGCGCCGATCAGCAGTTCGAACATGTCCATGTCGGCTGACTTGCACGCGTCGTGCAACGGGAGCATCCCCCGGCTCTGCGGGGCGTTGACGTCCGCCCCGGCGGCAAGCAACACGCGCACCGCCGCTTGCCGACCCCGTCGCACGGCCTCGCCCAGCGGCCGAGCCCCGAACCGCGTGCCCGCTTCGATCGACGCCCCGGCCTCGATCAGCAGCTTGAGAACATCCGTGCGGTCCCAGGCCGCGGCAAGATGCAGCGGCGTGCGACCGTAACTGTCGCGCTGTTCGATGTCGGCCCCGGCCTCAATCAGAATCCGCACCGTCTCAACATGTCCGCTGCGCGCGGCAAGATGCAGCGGCGCCGCGTCGGCGGGCCGGCTGTCTGCCGGGACCCGCCCGTCCGGATCAGCCCCCCTGCCCAGTTCCGCCATCACGGTCTCGACGTCGCCCCCGTACGCCGCCCGGTGGATCGGTTCGAACAGCGGACGCCGGGCGAAGAGCACCCCGAACATGACTTCCACGGCCGCCATCAGCATCAGGATCGCCAAGCCGCTGGCCACCACTGCATTCTGAAGTCCCGCCGGTCGCGAGCCCCGGACCGCACCGCATTCCGGGCACCGACGGCTCGTGCTGTGGCGCAAGTCGTAGCCGCATCTCACGCATCGTCCCTGGCGCCGGCGACGCGACGCCCTGACAAAATGCCAGGCGTAAACCAGTCGAAGGACCAGGAACCACCCCGCGCCGAGAACCAGCGCGTCGGCGGCGAGATTGCCCCAGATCACGCCGATCGGCAGCAGACGCCGGTCCGACCACTCACCGGCCAACCCGCGGAGCGGATTCCGGCCTTCGATGGCCCGGCGGATCGTGTAGTCCAGATACCCCGTCGATGTCTGGACGTCCGTTTCGTGTACGCAGCGCAAACACAGCAGTGGCCACCCGGCGGCGAATTCCTCCACCGCCGCGTGCCGACTCGTCGGCGGCTCGTTCAGCCGGCTCCACCCGGGGATCGCCATCCTATCACGCCCCCCGAGCATACTTGCTTCCGCTAACGGTCCCGTCGCCCCCGCCGGATTCATCGCGTTGATGAACATCGCCGTCCCGTAGCGCTGCACCGACGCCGACCACCCCTTCGCCTTGATCGCCATCGGATCACCGAACCCGTGATCGCGGATCGTCGCCCACCACGCCAGACCCACGCTCGTTGCGAGGCCCAGCAGAAAGAAGACGGCGACGGCGAGAAGCACCCGCTTCATACTTGCACTCTCAGCACGCGAACGTGCATCCTATCAGGCGTGGGAAGATCCGCCGTGTTTCCGAGACCGCCGACCGTCCGTCCTCCCCCGACGCCCCCGGCGCGCGTGGCGGGCGTGATCCCCTTCGCCGAACGGCTACTTCGCCTGCTTCACCGGGAAACGCAGAATCGTCCGCAGCTTCTCGGGCGGCACCCGGCGGGGATCGCTCAGGTAGATCTCGTGATGCCACAGATGAGCTTCGTACCCCAGCTCGGCGGCCGACGCCCGCATCTGCTCGATCGTCCGAGACTCTTCTTCGTACGGTCCCACGTGCAGCATCTGCACGCATACCCCCTCGTCGATCTCCTCGATGTGCACCTCCCCGAAATCGCCCTCCTTGCCCTTGTCATGCAGCGCTTGGCGCGCTTCCGCAACCTGCCTGTCGCCGACGAACTCCGGCACGCGGATCAGCAGCTTCCACTTCCACTGCGCCGGCGGCAGCTTCTCGAAATCCTCGCGACGCTGCCCACCGACGCCATAGACGGCTTCGAGCTTGCAGACCGTGTAGTCGCTCCCTGCAAACTTGCTCTGGAATTTCGCGGTGTACGCCATGCCGTACAGCGCGCCGATCTTCGCCTGGAAGATCTCCCCGCCGGGCGCTCCCTGCCCGTCGACGGTCATATAGCGCGCCGGCTTCGTCTCGATGAGCTTCGGCTTCTTCGGCGCTGCGTACTCATCTTTATGCAGCTTGAGCAGGTCGATCTTCTCGGTGCTCGCACCAGCCATGCTGAACCGCCTTTCCATACGCAATACCGGGGACACCGAGAGAACAGGAAAGCCTGAATGACTGAGGTCTGCGCGTCCGCATGTCCTTGCTGTCCGACATTGGCGCTTGACGCTCTTCACCCGGGCTCAACCTCATTCCATTCCTGTTTCCTCCGCGGCCTCCGTGGCTCATTTCCTATTCCTGAATCGGCACACACACTTCCGTCAGCAGATCTTCGGGCTCCGTCGAGTTCGGATCGTTCAGGTAGAACTCGATGCACGGGAGGTCGCCGGGCTCGTGCTCGCTTGAGGCAAACCACTGGCCGAACAGCTTCGCATAGGTTTCGTTCAGTTTGTCATACGCACCTTCGTGCAGCGTGACCGCGTATTTCCCGCCGCCGATCGTCTGCACGCCGATGTCGCCCTCACCCTCCACGGATTCGTCAACCGTCATGCATGCGTCGTAGCGGATCTTGTCCTCCGGCGTGACGTCCGGATCGTCGTGGCTGGCGCCGAAGAATCTCGTATCGGGCCCCAGGAGGCAGTTCGCCCCGGCGAAGTCGCACAGCCGCTCCCAGGCTTCACCCACCTCCTCGTACCTCCCCGTATGGCGGACGAACACCACGCGCATCGGCTCGATCGTTTTCACTTCAACCTTCACTGGCGGCTCCTTCCCACGAATCGGCCGGAATGACTCAACCCCGCCGTCCTCCCTGTAGTGCACGTCCGTGGGCGCGGCAATGCTCATCCGCCGACGGGATTCGGCCCGATACTGCTGCGGCGGGATGCCGAACCCGCCGCGGAACGCGCGGGTGAACGCCTCGTGCGCTTCATAGCCCGCTTCAAGAGCGATCCGGGTCACCGACTGCTCGGAATGACGCAGACGCATGGCCGCCCGCTCCAGCCGCAGCCGCCGCACATGCTGCCTGACCGACTCGCCCGTCATGCCCGTGAAGATCCGATGAAAATGAAACGGCGAGAAACACGCCACCGCGGCCAACTCCTCAAGCGACAGCGTCTCGTCCAGATGCTCCTGGATGTGCACCAGCACGCGGAGCATCCGCCGGGCGTAGTCTTCCCTGGTTGTCCTTCGGTTCGTGGACATGATGAGACCCAGCCTAGTGACGCTCATCGCTCCCTGCTTGACCGTTTTTGCGGTTCTGACCGCCGGTATCGAGGCGGCTATACTCTGGGCCAATGACGGATTCCGCAAGCGAAGACGCCCGCGGCGCCGCCGATCCCGCCGCGTTTCTCACCGCCAGGTTCCAACAGGCGATCGTGGCCGCCCTCGGCGAGGGCTTCGCCGGTGCCGACCCCGTGATCCGCGCCGGCCAGAAGCCGGAGTTCGGCGACTTCCAGGCCAACTGCGCCATGCCCCTGGCCAAGCAGCTCGGGATCAAACCGCGCGAACTGGCCCAGAGGATCGTCGACGCCCTGGACGTCAGCGCCCTTGCCGAGCCCCCCGAGATCGCCGGACCCGGGTTCATCAACATCCGACTCAAGCCGGACGCCCTCGCCGGCGCCCTCGCCGCGATGGATGAGCCGGCGCTCGGCGTCCGGCCTCAGCAGAACCCGCACCCCATCGCGATCGACATGTGTTCCGTCAACGTGGCCAAGCAGATGCATGTCGGCCATCTGCGGTCCTCGATCATCGGCGACGCCCTGGCGCGCGTGTTCGAGCGCCTCGGCCGGGAGGTCCACCGCGAAAACCACCTCGGCGACTGGGGCCTGCCCATCGCGATGGTCCTCCAGTACCTCCGCGAGTCCGGCACCGATCTGGACGCCCTGGAGCTGGGCGACCTCGATCGGGCCTACCGCGAGGCGCAGTTGTCGGCCAAGAGCGATGAACCCGGCTTGGAGGCCGCGCGGCGCCTGGGCGCCGGCCCGCATCGCCTCATCGAACTCCAGGAGCAGAACGCCGGCGCCGCCGAAACGCTCGAAGCGGCGAAAACCGCCCTCGTCCAACTCCAGCGCGGCGACGTGCACCTCCAACGCGATTGGCACAAGATCGTCGACTGCACCCTTTGCGCGATGGACCGGGCCATGGACATCCTCAACGTGAAGCTCGGCCCGGAGAACAACCGCGGCGAGTCGTTCTACCGCGATCGGCTCGACGCCGTGATTGAGTCGTTCCAGCAGACCGGGCTCGCCGTCGAAGATCACGGCGCCCTCATCGTCCGCTTTCCCGATCGCGACCGGCCGATGCTGATCCGCAAATCTGACGGCGGGTACCTGTACGCGACGACCGATCTTGCCGCCGTGCGTTTCCGTGTCTTCGAGTTGCATGCCGATCTGATCATCTACGTGGTCGACGCCCGCCAGCGCGACCACTTCCGCGATCTGTTCGACGCGGTGCATCTGATCGGCTGGGACAGAACGGACGACGGAGCCCCCGTCACGCTGCTGCACATTCCCTTCGGCTCGGTCCT
>Ga0272442_10005420_pt1 | contig 17069 bp, 10 predicted proteins | sample SSMForm2O_FD_200262 | JGI IMG/M metagenome (GOLD analysis project Ga0272442, IMG submission 200262) | Marine sediment archaeal communities from Little Sippewissett salt marsh, Falmouth, MA, United States - SSM-Form-2O | ecosystem: Environmental > Aquatic > Marine > Wetlands > Sediment ... | reverse complement strand
GATCAGCTTTTGAATGCGTATATCGAGAAGAATGCACTCGATATCCGTATAGGTCAATAAGGCCCTCAACAGCGCCCAATTGCGAGGCAGATCAAGGCTGCGCGAGGACCCGGGAGTATACCAAGTGCCCTTCCCCCCTTGGTAGAAGAAACCTAGATCCGCATCCCTTCCGGCCTGATGACTGGCATGCCGATTAAGGGTTCCTCCATTTGGATGGCTGATGTCACCAATATAAAGAGGGGGAGTATCGGGATAGATCTGGTTAACTTTCTCAATGGCGGTACGGATGAATCCGATGGTTTCCTCCGTTCCCCAGGATTCAGAGGGATTGACGATATCCCATTTGGAGTCCGGAGGCATGGGAGAGCTATTTAACAAGACGCCGTTCTCCACGGTGCCGATACTGAGAGAGCCCAAGAACCCAATATCCGCTTCCAAACGGGCGCGTAGCTCTTCATCAGATAAAAAGTCAAAGTCTCCCATGATCGCAAAGGGTGGAATCGTATCTTTGGAAACGATGTCTAGGTTGATCACGGGCTCGAATTTAATCTGGGCAACGGAGGCGGCCGGTAACGGCATTGCACCCAGCACCGCCAGAATCCAGGTAATGATCACGATTTTTCACCTCGTTTCGGAATATACGTTTATTAAAAACGTCGTTCAACAGGATTATAAACCTGCTGCAACCGGGCGGATAGAGGGCTTCGACTCAATGGAGTTTAAAAACCACGGGAATATCGGCCCGGTAACATGGATACATTCCATAAAAATAGACATAGAATATATCACAAGAAAAAAACTTAGGTCAATCAAGGAATCAGGTAGTGAGCACCAATAATCCTGGCTGAACCTTGCCGTTCCTTCGCAAATATATGACGACTAAAGTCTTGACAGCGTCTTTCCAGTATACTACATTTTGTATAGGTATATATGGAGTTACCCAAAGTTTTGTATTTTGAATGGATTTTTATGCTTGTTCAGGAGGTCCCGATGAGGGACGAGCCTTTATCTCCGTTATCCATTTCATTTCAATCTCCTTTCCTCTTGACTGAATATGATGTTATATGTCCCAATTTACAGGTGAATTGATGGCGATAGCGGCTTCACGAAATCATACAATGTTGGATAAACCAGCCGTGGTCATTGTGGATGATGATCTTTCTCGGCGTGATGGATTCGAGCGCATTCTCAGCAAAGATTATGCTGTTTTTTCTGTCTCCGGAGGGATCAATGCGTTTCGGGTCATTCGTGATATCGAACCATTCCAGGTCCTGGTCGTTGATAATAACTTGAACGGGATGAAGGGAGTCGATATTTTTCGCTTCGTCCACGAAAGCCTGGTACAGTCGAGTGGGGTCTCTAAAATTCTCATCGCGGATTCCGATTGGGATGAATACGGTGGGGAAATGGCAAAAATCGGAAAACTCGATGCCGTCATGCAGCACCCCGTGTCTCCCGATGGCCTTCGACGTAAGATCGATCAACTGCTGGCGCGCCGGGCAAAAGAAAAAAGAGCGGTGATGCGGCTCGATGTCGAGAAAATCACCGGATTTCGGATCGAAGGCGAGCCGAGTGGGGAAATCGAACTTGTTAACATCAGTGAAACCGGAGTTTTTCTGAGAACCCTTGCTTCATACCCCCACGGCAGCCGGCTTGCACTTAAGATCTCGCTTCCGGATGGGAAAGCCTATACCGTTCAGGGATCCATCGTGCGCACGGACGCCGAGAAGGGTGGAGTGGGAGTACGGTTTCTGGATATGGACGGCAGGAGCCGGACATCGCTGGCTCGTTCGCTTTCCGACTGCATCATGCTGCGTGACATGGAGAAATTAAAAGCCCGCTATCCATTCCTTAATACGGGTGACATGGTCCTGTTCGAGAAAGAAGAGAAAATAGCATCTCTTCTGCATACAGCCAGGGAATCCGGAACCGAAGTGGTTGTGATGCGGGTTCAGCATCGCACGCCGGAGATCTTGAGGATGACGGATATCCAGCCCCCTTTGACCTGCCGTTTCGGCGGGGAGAACCTTGATGTCAAGTTCAAGACTTCGGATTTGATATTCGCATCCTTTCAGCTGGGCTATGCAACCTACAATTTTGAGACTGTGATCAATAGGTTTTCTCCGGATGGAAAGTGGATGGATTGTCTTTATCCCCATGTTGTTTTTTATTCCGAGAAGAGGAATGAAAACCGGATCCAGCCGATTGGAGATCTTCGGATCGAAATACCACTTCCTTCGTTCTATAACAGGATGATCAAAGGCCGCATCACCGATATCAGCCGAAGCGGAGTTTGTTTTATAGGCGACCGTGAAGCTCCCGTGATGCTGAAAGGCACTCCCATCGAAGCACTTTCCATTTACGAAGGAGATAAATTCCTTTGGGAAGAAAGCGGAGAGGTCCGTTATGTCACGCGAAACGGAAACGATCCTGCGGATGAAGTAAAATACGGCATCCAATTTGGGATCGGCCGGATGAGTATCCAGGCTGTACAGACACCGAAGATCTCCCGCCGTGATTCAGAAGATGAACGGGATGATGAGAGTCGGCCTTGGGCGAAATTAAGGCGGGCGACGGACCTAAACGCTTTGTCGCGCAAATCGCCGGAAGTGATTCGCCTTGAAAACCAAAAAGGTGAGGAGATCGTTGGTCTGCTGAACACCTCGATGCCTTTGGATCACAAACCGGTTCCTGTCGTTCTCATCCCCACGGCGTTTGGCAAAACCAAGGAAACCCTATTCAGCCTTGCCCTGACCTTGGTCGAAAACTTTCATCTGCAGGGAAAACCGCTGGCCGTCATTCGCTTCGACGGAATTCGTAGAAAAGGTGAAAGCTACAAGGATCCGGAAGCCTCCGAACCGCCCTATGAGATGCTGAATGCCAATATCAGCCAGGGGGCCAAGGATATCCAGGCTGTATTGGACTGGTTGCGAATCAATCCGAAACTCAAGGCTAGTGCGGTCATCCTGGTGAGCTTTTCACTTTCTGCACTGGAAACCCGGATCGTTTTGAGGAACGAAAGTTGCCGCCGCAGGATCAATTACTGGATATCCTGCATGGGAACACTGGAATTCCGAAATCTCATGAACCGCGTCAACTGTGGCCTGGACCTGCTGGAACAGTATCAACTCGGAATTAAATTGGGAGTTAGACCGGTCTTGGGCAATCTTATCAGTGTCGAGCCCTATGCCGGCGATGTGGTCGAAAGCCGTGTCGCAACTTTGGACCAAGCGCGGGAGGATATGCGGCATTTTGATATCCCGGTCACCTGGATTTATGGGGAGCATGACAAATGGATCAAACCCGAATTCGTCCGGGACGTCATGAGTGTTCAAGCCGCGGGCAGGCGTGAAGTTATCTCCGTTCCCCTCGGTCATAATGCCCGGACCTCACAAGAAGCGCTCCGTCTGTTTGGAACGATTACATCTCTGGTCCACCGCCATCTCCACAATTCCATGATCCATCCTGTTTCTCCCAATAAACGGAACCTGGAGATCATGCTCCGAGCTGAGAAAGATCGGCTTCCGCCTCGAAAACTCAAGGATCGCAAGAAATATTGGGAACGCTATCTAATCGGTGAAAACAACCTTATGGGCTTCGATATATTTGCATGGTCCGATGATTATATGCAGATGATAGAGGATCAGCGTCAGGCTCTCGAAATATCGCCACAAGACCGCCTACTTGATTTAGGAGGCGGGACCGGTAACTTCATCGAACACTTGCTGCGGATCGGGTCTCCGTTTCCATCCCTGGTCACGATTGCCGACTTGATTCCCGAAGCGATGAAGCATGCCCGTGGCAAGACCACCAAGCTCGCCGAAAGCCTGAATATTCATCAGCCCATTTTGGGCGTATGCTTGGATGCGGAAACAAACCGTTATCTCCCCGTACGTCGTTTCCTAAACGGTGAAATCGCCGGATTCGAAGAATTGGCTGATCGAATCGAGAACCTGGACCTGAAAAGCGCAATGAAAATACAGGATAAATATTCCCCAAGGCTTCATCGAATCCTGCGTGGCGCGCCCATGGATTCCGTGATTGACGATTGGCTTCGAGGACGTTTCGAGTTGCCTGAATATCGAATTATCAAGGATTTCAATATGGCTGCTCGATTCGTGACTGGCGGTCTGAAAGGCAAGCCGTCCTATCGCCGTCTCCTTTTTCCGGGGAATAAGGAAGTGAACCTCCACCTTCCGTTCAAACCGGGGTATTTCAATAAAATCTTATTGAGCCTTGTGCTGTCTTATCTTTTTAATCCCGTAGAAACCCTGCGTGAAATCAGGCGGATCATCCATCCCGACGGTCTTTTGGTTCTCTCGAGCATGCGTCCTGACACCGATGCATCGGGTCCTTTTACCCGTGTCCTGGATAAAATCGAAGCGATGCCGGCGGAGGTGCTTCCCCCGGAATGGCCCAAGGCCCGATTGCTCGATTCACTTCGTTCATTCCTCAATGACGCACAGGCGCTGACCGAACTGGAAGAAGCGGGGGCTTTTGATTTCTTTGATCCGGAAAAACTCGATGAACTGCTTGAGGAAGCCGGCTGGGATGTCCTCCGGACGATTCAGACGTTCGGAGCCCCCCCCCAAGGTTATATCGTCGTAGCCAAAATGAGGAGCTCTGATGGATAGGCAAGATCCCGTCTTCAAAGAAAGATTGTATACGACCTATGAATTGAAAAGAAGAACCCGTCTCATCATCATCATGAGCGCGGTCCTATATCTCCTGTTTCTGGTCTTGGATGCCGTCTACGCAGGTGAATATTTTGGACTGCTTCTGGCGATTCGATCGGGGGTGCTTGCCGGGCACCTGGGGCTCTTTTTCCTGCTTAACCGGATCAAAACCAATCGCGGCTATGCCAATATTGATATCGTTCTGACAATATTCGATGTCGCCGGAATCGCCATTATGATCCAGTTCCTGGGTGGATTCGCAGCCAAATATGTTCAAGGACTTTATCTGATCATTTTGGGCATGGTGGTCGCCGTCCCGCTCGCTTTTCGCGAAACCATCGTTCTTTACATTTTTATTTGGGCCAGCTATGCCGTCCCCAGCTTCATCAACATGCCGGCTGGAGAAGGGGGGTGGCGTGAAATTTTCGCGAATCTTTTTTTCCTGACCTCGATCTGCATATTAGGAGGCCTCGGATCTTATCTCATGGAAAAAATCCGTTGGCGTGAACTTAGCACTCGGATTCAACTTGAAGATTTGACCTCCCAGCTGCAGGAATCGAATGCCAAACTTAAAACTTTGGATGAATTGAAAACCCAATTTTTTGCCAACATCAATCACGAGCTGCGAACACCGCTTACCCTGATACTGGCTCCGCTTAAAAATATCCTGGATGGAAAGGGCGGCAAGATCAGTGATTCCATGCAAGACATGCTGGCAACGATGCTGCGCAATGGATACATCCTGCTCAAACTTATCAATAACCTTCTCGATCTCAACAAGCTCGAAGAAGGTAAAATGCGTATAAAAATCAAAAACGTTGATTTTCTCGAATATATTTCTTCAAGATTGAACAGCGTCAAACCACTGGCCGACCAAAAAAAGATTAAGCTTTATTTCCAACATCCTCCCGATCGCATCGAACTTTCGATCGATCCGGATCAATTCGAAAAAGTGGTTTTGAATCTGCTGTCCAATGCCATTAAATTCACGCCTTCTAATGGGAAGGTCACCGTATATGTCGAAGAGAAGAGACAGACCGTCTCATTGATTATCGAGGATAACGGAATCGGCATCCCGGCCGAGATGCATAAAACCATATTCGACCGGTTTTCTCAGGTCGATGGATCAAAATCACGTCCTCATGAGGGAACCGGAATCGGGCTCTCCCTGGTCCGTGAGATCGTCAATATTCACGGCGGGAGCGTTCGAGTGGAAAGCAACCCCGGGAAAGGCTCGCGTTTCATCGTTGACTTGATGAAAGGACAGAAGCACTACAGCCCGGATGTCTTGGACCGGCGGGTGGAGGATAAAACCGTACCGTTGAAGCGCCGGGTTACAGACAGCGAAGGACTCACCGTTCATGATATCCTGACGGATTACCGGAGGCTCCAGCTGGTGGATCTCGAGAAAATTGATATTGTAAGCGGAACGCCCGATGCTGAAAAAACCCATGATATTCTTCTGCTTGTGATCGACGACAGTCCTGAAGTTCTCAAGCTGATGAAAATGCTGTTGAGCGATGAGTTTGATCTCGAGCTGTCCACCAGCGCCGAACAGGGACTGAACATCCTGGGAAAAAAGAGCCCGGATCTGGTTCTCTGCGATGTCATGATGCCGGGCATGGATGGGCATACTTTCTGCAAAAAAGTTAAAAGCGATGAGCGCTACAAGCATATCCCCGTGATCCTGGTCACCGCCCGCAGCGGCGCGGAGATGATCTCCGAGGGGATCGATGCGGGAGCGGATGATTATGTCTCCAAGCCTTTCGATTCGATTGAGCTGAAAGCCAGGATCGGATCGCTTCTCCGCATCCGTAAAGTTGAATCCGAGCTTGCGCTGGCCAATCAAAACTTAAAAATGCGGACATCCGATCTTGTAGAGCAGCAGCGTTCGCTGTTTCTCTCCACGGTTAAATCTCTGGTTACGGCCATCGATGCCAAGGATGAGTACACGCGTCATCATTCGGCCCGAGTGACGGAATTTACCTTGAAAATCGCCAAGCACATGGATTTCAGTACAAAGGAAATGGAGGATCTCGAACTGGCTTCTCTCCTCCACGATATCGGTAAGATCGCGGTACCGGAGAGCATCCTCAATAAACCGGGACCGCTGACAGATGAAGAATATGCCGTTATCAAGGAGCATCCGGTCCGAGGTGAGGGCATCCTCAAACCGATGGTCGAGCTCAATGAGATATCCATGGTCGTGCGTTCGCACCATGAACACTATAACGGGACCGGATATCCCGACGGCTTGAAAGGCTTGGGGATTCCTCTGGGCGCCCGGATCATGGCTGTTGCCGATGCCTACGATGCCATCACATCGGAACGACCTTATAGAAAAGGTGCGTCTCACTGGGCGGCGGTCAAAGAGATCACCCGGTGCTCGGGAACTCACTTCGATCCCAACGTCGTGCAGCATTTCCTTGAAATCAGCAGCTCCTTTGGTAGTAAGACGGATAAAAAAAGCACTCTAAATAATAGTTGAGCGGATATTCCCGGTCTGTCGAAGACTCATCCCCAAAATCGAGAAAAAGGATAGTCCGGGTGATATTTTGTATATACGATAAGGGGAGGGGCATCATCCAAACCGTTTGGTGGGGCTTTTTCTTGTTGTCAAAAGGAATTTCCGCTATGATTTTCATGAAGGTAACAGTCTGTGAGCGCGGCCGGCGATCCGGCTGACAGCTTACCGATGAAGGGAGAGAAACCATGAAGATAGAGCCTTTTGAAATGGAACGGATGCAATCCACCTGGGAAAATCTCGTGGAGTATGACATGAGCGAAAGCGGTATCCGCGCAGTTACCCTGGCCGAAATGATTGAAATGGGATTCGACCTTGAAGGGGTGATGGATATGCCGCTCGGATACAGCCAATCCAACGGCACTATAGCCCTGCGCGAAGAATTGGCCAAGATCTATCCCGGTGCTTCTATCGATCAGATCGAGGTGACCAACGGGACTTCTGAAGCCAACTACATGATTTGCCTCGTGACCTTGAATGCAGGAGATGAAATGGCTCTCGAGATCCCCAATTACATGCAGCTTTGGGGAGTCCCGAGAAGCCTAGGTGCCGAAATCAAAACATTTTCCCTGGATCCAAAACACGGCTGGGCGCCAAATTGGGAAGAGTTTGAACGGGCGGTGACGCCGAAAACCCGTCTGGTGTACATTTCTCATCCTAACAATCCCACCGGCTCCGTCCTTTCCGAATCCGACATGCGGCGCATCGTCGATCGCTGTGAACAAATGGGTGCATATCTACTGGCGGACGAAGTCTATATCGGAGCCGAGCGAGAGCGCCAGGAAACGCCAAGTTTCTGGGGAATGAGCGACCGGGTGATCGTGACCAGCGGGCTTTCCAAGGCCTACGGCATCCCCGGGATCCGTATCGGATGGATCGTGGGACCCAAAGGATTGGTTGCAGACTGTTGGAGCCAGCATGATTACATCACCATCGGACCGAACAAACTTTCAGACATGTTGACCCGTACCGCGGTTAAGCCTGAGAACCGGCAGCGGCTTTATGCCCGTACCCGCCGGATCCTGCGGCATAATTTCCCTATCATGCAGGAGTGGATCGACGGTTTCCGTGATTTCTTTACTTTTCGCCCTCCGGATGCGGGAGCTTTCTGCTTTCTGAAATATAGGTACGGGATTCCCAGTTTGGAGCTTTGTCAGCGTGTTATGAAGAACCAGAGCACTTTGATCGTTCCCGGGACTCATTTGGGAATGGAAGGATATCTGCGCATCTGGATCGGCGCTCAACCTGAATTCATGCGGAAGGGGCTCGAGCGGATTGGGAATGAGCTCGGCAGACTCGAAACCTGAAACAGCGGAGAACGGCACGTCCATCCGGATCCGGGAGCGTTGAAAAGCCTGAGAGAGGGACCGAAGAATGAACATTCCATGTCGGCGAAGTAAGAAAACCGGGATTCGACTCCGGGGATCAACGGCTTTCGTCATCCTGTGCGGGTGTCTGATCGGTTTGACGTCCTGCGGCTCAGACGCGGACACGCAGCGGCCGATCGAGCCGACGAACAGGGTGCGGATCGGGCTGGAGATATTTCTTGAGTCCCCGCCCGTTTGGATCAAGGGAAAGCGAATCGGCCTGCTGACGAACCCAACCGGATTGACCTCCGATCTGAGAAGCGGAATCCGTTTGATGATGGATCATTCAGACCTCGATTTGAAAGTGCTGTACGGGCCCGAGCATGGTGTTCGCGGGAATGCCCAAGCGGGTGAATTCATACCTTATTTCATGGACGAAGTCTATCAACTACCGGTATTCAGCCTCTACGGCCAGTTCCAGAAGCCTGACCCCGGCATGTTGAATGACATTGATTCCACCATGCGGTCTTTCGACACTCAAACGACCGGAAAAATTCCGGAGCGTGAGATGGTGCAGGACATTGAGGTGATGATCTTCGACATTCAGGATGTCGGAACCCGGATCTACACCTATATCGCCACCATGGCATACTGCATGCAGGCATGCGCCGAAGAGGGTATCGCATTCGTCGTACTGGACCGCCCGAATCCGCTCAACGGTGTGGATATGGAAGGCCCGCTGCTGGAGTATCCTGAATTCAGCTCGTTTGTCGGGCTGTATCCCATTCCCGTCCGGCACGGCATGACGGCGGGAGAATTGGCAGGGTATTTCAATGACCAATTTTTGGATCCGAAAGTCGATCTGCATGTGATTCCCATGCAGGGGTGGCAGCGGGAGATGTGGTTTGACGATACCGGGCTGCCATGGATCATTCCATCTCCCAATATGCCGACTCTGGCCACTGCCGCGGTATACCCCGGGCAGGTTTTTCTGGAAGGTACGAATGCATCCGAAGGCCGCGGCACCACCAAACCCTTTGAACTCATGGGAGCTCCCTGGATAAACGGCAATCTTCTGAGCCGGAACATGAATGCACAGAACCTGCCGGGTGTGTTCTTCCGTGAAGCATGGTTTACGCCGACGTTTTCGAAATTCCGGGGGGAACTCTGCGGGGGAGTGGAAATCCATGTGACCGACCGAACGCGTTTTCGGTCATTTGACGTGATGTTGACCATTTTAGCAACCTTGCGCCGCCTGTATCCGGGAAAGCTGACGTTCCATTCCGAATACTTCGACCTCATAATGGGAACGTCCCGCATCCGGAAAGCCCTTGAAGACGGAAAGGATCCCGATGAGATCGCCGCTTCCTGCCAAGATGATTTAGACGCCTTTTCTATCCGGAGAGAGCCGTATCTGCTCTATCGGTGATCCAAGCCGTTCCGGTCGTTTCCCCGGATACGATCAAGGATAAAGAGTTCACTCGAGACGGCGGATACGTATCTCGATTCCGGTACCCTGCAGCAGATTGGCGAGCTCGGCGGGATCGGTGCCGCTGAAATGATAGGGGTAGAGAATTTTCGGCGAAAACGAGCGGGCGGCATCGGCCGCCATTTGCGGATCCATGGTGTAAGGGAGGTTCATGGGAAGGAATGCGATATCGATAGCTTGGAGGGTTTTCATTTCAGGAATGTTTTCGGTGTCTCCGGCGATATACACACGTTTCCCGCCTAAAGTCAGAACATATCCGTTACCTTCTCCCTTGGGGTGAAAAGGGATTCCGGCGCTGCGCATGTGGCGGATATTGTACGCGGGGACCGCAGTGATGGGAATGCCGGCTACGGTTTGGGATTCACCGTTGGACATGACGATGGAATCCGGCCGGTCGACCTGGCCGGCGCATTTCGCCGTCCACACCAATGGAGCCCCAGGCTTTTGGATAAGGCGGATGACATCCGGGTCGAGGTGATCGCCGTGTTCATGCGTGACCAGGATCATGTCGGCCGGCGGGAGAGTCGAGTAATCGGCATAGCGGCCCACCGGGTCCACATGGATCACTTTCTGCTGGAATTGGAGCATCAAAGTGCCGTGCCCGATGAAAGTGATTTTGAGATCGCCATGGGCGGTTGGAAAGAGGTCGCTTTCAAATTCCTGGGATGATTCCAGGAACCCTGCGATCATGAGCAGGATCAAGATCGAAATGACGCGGCGTTGAATCATGGTTTCTCCTCCTTGCCGGGAACCAAAAAACGTCTCAAAAGAAAAGACGATCTTTTCATTCCCAGCCGGGGTATTCAGAACAATTCTTTGTATAAATATAAATATATTACAAAATATGAAGCGGGGCAACCCACTCGGTGCAACGGCACCCATGATGCATATCCTTCGGTTTGATATGATTACCGTTTGTGTATATGAATGCAAATTCGTATAATGACTGATACCGATCTCCGTGACCTTGGGAATAAACATGAAGAAATTGATCGCTGTTGTGGATGATGAACCCGACATCGTTGAACTGATCTCGATTCACCTGATAAAATCCGGCTTCGATATCAAACGATTTCATGACGGCGACACTTTTTATGAGTACTTGAAAACGGGGATACCGGACCTGGTGATATTGGATTTGATGCTGCCGGATGCCGATGGTTTGGATATCTGCCGGGTCGTCAAAAATCAGACTCAGACCGCTGCGGTACCGATCATCATGCTGACAGCCAAGGGAGAAGAAACGGACAAGATCATCGGCCTTGAACTGGGTGCGGACGATTATATCACCAAACCTTTTTCTCCCAAGGAACTGGTCGCCAGGGTCCGGGCGGTACTGCGCCGGGGGTCCGAACCGCAGATTTCGAAAATACTGAGGGTGGGAGAGACGCTTCGGATCGACAGCGATCGGCACGAGGCGTGGGTTGAAGACAACAAGGTCATCCTGACGACCACGGAGTTCCGGATCCTGACACTGCTGGCATCCAAACCGGGCTGGGTTTTTTCCCGTGAGCAGATTCTTAACCATCTCTGGGGTCAGGAAAAGGCCGTCATTGACCGAACGGTGGATGTCCATATCAAGCATCTGCGGGGAAAGCTGGGACCGGCGGGAAATCTGATCCGGAATATCAGAGGCATCGGATATAAAATCGAATCATGAAAAAACCGATTTTCTGGAAGATATTCGGGAGTCAACTGCTCATCATCCTTCTGATGAGCGCACTCATCCTCATCCTGTCATTCCACTCCATTCGATCTTTTCACCAGGACACGTTGCAGCGGAATCTGGAACGAGTGGGAGAAAGCTTGAAGATCTCCATCGTTCCCATGCTCGCGGAAGGGAAGATTGACGAGTTGGATGAATTGATCAAGACAACCGGAAAACGGATCCAAGTGCGGATCACCGTCATCAGAAACAACGGGGAAGTCCTGGCTGATTCAGCCGAAGATCCCATTGTGATGGAGGATCACCAATTCCGCCCGGAGATCCTCAGGGCCCTGGGAGGGGAAGTCGGGAGATCATTCCGATTCAGCCGTACGGTCCAAAAGAAAATGTTCTATGTCGGGATTCCGGTCATGCGGGGAGAAGGCGTGTCCGAGGTCATGAGGCTTTCGGTCTATGCTGATGACATGCAGGGATTGCTCAGCACGATCCGCTCCGATATCGCCGTCATCGTGGGTGTCATGGTTTTGCTTTCCATGGCCGCGGTGCTGATTCTGTCACGATCAATTTCACGGCCGATCCATGTTCTCACAGAGGCATCACGCCGCATCGCCGCCGGCGATTTCGAGTCCAAGGTGTTTCTTTCCCGCAAGGATGAGATGGGGGAACTGGCAGAGAGTTATAATTTCATGACGGAACACATCAGCCGGCTTTTTTCCGATTTGACCCGGCAGCATGATGAGCTCAACACCGTTCTGGATGCGATGCTGGAAGGTTTGGTTGTCCTGGACGCGCAAGGGCGGATCAGGCTGCACAACCGCAGCTTTAAGATGATCGCTCAACATGATGACATCACCGGCAAATTCCACTGGGAAATCATTCGCGATCAGAAATTCGACGGATTCATCAAAGGTATGCTGCAGAAGAAGCGCGGGGCTGTTGAAGAGCTGGAATTGAGCGGCAAAACGTATCAGTGCAACGGGATTTTCCTGAGTACAAGGGATGAACTTGTCCTCACCATGTCCGACATGACCGAAACGAGAAAGCTGGAACGTATCAAAAAAAATTTTGTGTCCAATGTGTCGCATGAGCTGCGGACTCCGCTGACCTCGATCAAGGGCTTCATCGAGACGCTGGAGGACGACCGGTCCGCGGATCACCGGGACTATATCGGGATCATCAAACGAAACACCGACCGTCTCATCGCCATCGTCAATGATCTTCTCACTCTTTCAGAGCTTGAAAACCAAAAAACCACCGGTTCTCAGGCGGACGTGGATTTGAAAAGGCTGCTGCTTGATGTGATCGACCTATTTGCTCCGCTGATCGAAAACAAAGGGATTGAGCTGAATCTGTCGACTGATCCCCGCCTTCCCACGATCAAAGGCGATGTGCTGGAGCTGGAACAGATGCTCAGCAACCTGATCGACAATGCCGTGAAATACACCGAGAAGGGCGTCATCTCTTTGACCCTGAGCCGGGTGGAAAAGGGGATCTCCATCAAAGTATCTGATACCGGCATCGGTATCCCCGAGAAAGACTTGGACAGAATCTTCGAACGCTTTTATGTGGTGAACAAGTCCCGGTCCCGCAAATCGGGAGGAACCGGCCTGGGGCTGTCCATCGTCAAGCATATCGTTCAACGTCATCGAGGCGAAATCACTGTGGAAAGCGCCGCGGGGAAGGGAACGCTATTCACCGTTGTCCTGCCCGTTTGAGCGTTTCACAGATTCCGGCTGCATAAGACTGTCTCATATCACCTCATGCCTGTTTTTCTGGGAAAGCATGCTTTTTTATCGGCTCATATTAACCAAAAATTAACCCGGATTTTATTCTACTCTAACAGTCCGAGGACATAATGCCCTTGACCAATTTCACGGAAGTTTACTTTGAAGTGGACAACCCAACTTTAAAGTCATTTTATCAAGGAGGTAAAGGAATGAAAAAGGTCGCAATTTTTGTCGTGGCGATTCTTGCCCTCGGACTGATGACGATCCCGGCTGGGGCTCAGGGAAAGTTTGACGGGTATATGATCGCCGAATATTTCTCGGTCCTCAACCATCATGATGAAGACATCCAGGACAGGCACGGGCTGTGGCTTCGCAGGATCTACTTGACCTACAACAACAATCTCACCGACACCATCAAGATGCGTCTCCGTCTGGAAATGGCATCCCCCGGCGACTTCAGCAGTGCGACGCTGGATCCTTTTGTCAAGGACGCTTATTTGAGCAGCAAACTGGCCGGGCAGGAGCTTCGAGTCGGAATCTTCGGTCCCCCCACATTTGAAGCGATCGAAAGTGTCTGGGGATATCGCCCGCTGGAGAAGACGCCGCTCGATCTGCAGAAATGGCGGTCTTCACGGGATTTCGGTATCGCCCTCAAAGGAAATATCGACAGCGGGAAAATGCTGCCCTACTTTCTTATGTTCGGAAACGGCTCCTCCAACAAAGCCGAGGACAACAAGGGAAAGGTTCTTTACGCCTCATTGGGATTCAATCCCTCGAAAGCCTTTTTCCTTGAAGCTTATGTCGACAGCGAACACACGAAAGACGGAAAAAGCTCCGGAGTCTATCAGGGATTTGCCGCTGTGAAGGGCGACTGGGGCCGCATCGGTTTCCAGTACACCCACAGAAACTACAAACAAAAGCTCGACGACGCCGACGATGTCAAGGAAGAATGGGATCTGATTTCCGCCTTCGCGGTTTTCAGCGCCTCCGAGAAACTGGACATCATCGCCCGTTTCGATAAGCTCATGGAACCCAACAGTTCGGGTCATAAGATCGCATACATCCCGTTCGCCGACAATGCCCCGTCCACTCTGATTATCGGCGCCCTCGCGGTCACGGTGGCCAAGGGCGTGCAGGTGATCCCCAATGTCAAGTATGTCTTCTACGGCGATCCCGAGGAAGGGGATAAACCGGATGATGATTTTTATGCTAATATGACTTTGTATTTCAAATTCTGAGGAGGGTTTATAAAATGAACAATCGTATATTCAAAACAATTTTGACGGCAGTCTTAGGTTTAGGCCTGGTTGCGGGCGCTGAAGCCGGCATCCAGTCCAAGACCATCACCATAAAGGGATCGACCACGGTGCTTCCCATCGCTCAGTCCTGTGCGGAAGCCTTCATGAATCAGCACAGTGATGTGAACATCTCTGTCCAGGGAGGAGGTTCCGGAGTCGGAATCGCTTCCATTATCGATGGAACCGCCGATATCGGTGATGCTTCACGATCGATCAAGGACAGCGAGAGAGAGAAAGCCAAAAGCAACAACGTCGACGCATATGAAAACGTCGTGGCTTTGGACGGCATCGCCGTGATCGTTCACCTCAAGAACAGCGTCAGTGCTCTGACCAAAGATCAGATCAAGGATGTTTATACGGGAAAGATTTCCAATTGGGCTGATCTGGGCGGGAAAAAAGGGAAAATCGTCGTGATCTCAAGAGACAGTTCCAGCGGGACTTTCGAAACTTTTAATGAGCTGGCGCTGGAAAAAGAGAAAGTCCGGCCGGATGCCCTGATGAACGCCTCCAACAACGCCGTCGCGCAGACGGTCGCCCGAACCCCGGGAGCGATCGGATACATCGGATTGGGTTATCTCACATCCAGTGTCAAGGCCGTTGATGTCGATGGCATTGAGGCCACCAAGGAAAACGTCGTGAACGGATCATATTCCCTTGCACGCAAACTGTTCATGTACACCAACGGCGCCCCCACGGGCTTGACGAAACAGTTCATCGATTTCATCCTCAGTGACGCCGGACAGAAACTGGTTGACAAAGCCGGGTTCGTTTCCATCAAATAAGAGAACAAAGAGAAGATCAAAATGAATGCAAAGGCCAGACGCCTCAAAGAAAACATCTACAAGGGAGCATTCTCGGCTCTGGCCTTTGCATCATTGCTTTTTCTGGTCGGAATCACCATAACTCTTTTTCTTGAAGGCCTTCCCGTCTTCAAGGAAGTCAAAGCATTTCAATTCATATTTGGAAAATTCTGGTACCCCACCTATGAGCCGGCCGAGTTCGGCATCCTCCCTCTGATCTTGGGCTCTTTTTGGGTCACGCTGGGGGCGGTGTTCATCTGTGTCCCTCTGGGAGTGGGAAGTGCGCTTTTTATCAATGAGATCGCAGGGCGCAGAATGAAAGCGGTACTGAAACCGGTCATCGAGCTATTAGCCGGGGTCCCCTCGATCGTATACGGCTTTTTCGGGATGGCGATCGTGGCGCCTTTTCTTCAAAGATTTCTCAATCTTCCGGTGGGACTGACCGCGTTTACCGGAAGCCTGATATTGGGAGTGATGGCGACACCCACGGTGTGCAGTATCGCCGAAGACGCGTTGAGCTTTGTGCCGAAAAGCTTCCGCGAGGCGTCCTATGCGGTTGGAGCCAACCGCTGGCAGACCTTGACCAAGGTGATCCTTCCGGCTTCCGCGTCGGGGATATCCACGGCGATCATCCTGGGAATGAGCCGTGCGGTCGGAGAGACCATGACCGTCCTGCTTGTCTGCGGCGGAGCCGCAGTGATCCCGCATTCGCTTTTTCAACCTGTCAGGACGATGACCGCGACCATCGCCGCAGAAATGGGAGAGACGGTCGTGGGCAGCTCCCATTACCATTCCTTGTTTGCGATCGGATTGATCCTGTTTATGATCACTTTCGTTTTCAATATCATCGCGGAGTTGATCAGCCGGCGTTTTCGCTTGAAACTGGGTTTGGGGCGATGAAAAACAAACACGTCGAACAGAATATCGGGTTCGGAGTGCTTTTTCTCTGCATCATCATCACACTGTTTTTTTTGGGAACCATCATATATTTTATCACGATCCGTGGATTTAGGGTTTTATCCTGGGAATTTCTCACTCAGGTTCCCAGGGAGGCCATGACCGCCGGGGGGGTGGGCCCCGCCATCGTCGGCACGCTTTTCCTGGTGATCGGTGCGATCATTTTCGCTCTCCCCTTGGGAGTTGCGTGCGCCATCTATCTAACGGAATATTCTCCCAAGGGTTCGATCGTCAACCTCATCCGTATGAGCATCAACAACCTGGCGGGGGTGCCCTCTGTTGTTTTCGGGTTGTTCGGATTGGGGATTTTCGTCAAGCTGTTCGGTTTCGGCGTGTCCGCTCTTTCCGGAAGCCTGACCCTGGGAATCCTGGTGCTGCCGCAGATCATTTCCGCCACCCAGGAGGCGTTGATGGCGGTTCCGCAGTCCTACCGGGAGGCATCGCTGGCGGTGGGGGCCACCCACTGGCAGACCATCAAGAACATCGTGATTCCCTCGTCTCTGCCGGGAATCATGACCGGAGTCATTCTCAGCATCGGCAGGGTGGCCGGAGAGACCGCTCCGATCCTCTTCACAGCGGCCACGTTTTATACACGCGGATACCCCAAATCATTCATGTCGGAAGT
>Ga0272442_10005419_pt1 | contig 17069 bp, 12 predicted proteins | sample SSMForm2O_FD_200262 | JGI IMG/M metagenome (GOLD analysis project Ga0272442, IMG submission 200262) | Marine sediment archaeal communities from Little Sippewissett salt marsh, Falmouth, MA, United States - SSM-Form-2O | ecosystem: Environmental > Aquatic > Marine > Wetlands > Sediment ... | reverse complement strand
CCAAGATGTAATAAAAGATATTTAATATTGATTATTTGAAAAATAATAAAAAACGTTATATTTTGATTGTAAATTCAAATTAGTAATGGATGTAACATCAACTTTAGCTTTTTTTTCTATTTTCTTATTAATTGGATTCATAATAATATATATAGGTTTTAGATTTTTTAAAACAAAACATCTAATTGAAAATACTCCAACATCAAAAATTCGTTCTCTTGCAATGGGATTTGCCGAAGTTGCTGGAACAGTTCTTCCTTTCAATGAAAGAAGTGTTCTAATCAGTCCATTTTCAAATCAAAAATGTGTATACTATGAATATTTTATTGAAGAATATAGAAGCTCTGGAAAGAATAGTAGCTGGGTGACAATAAGACATGAAAAAGAAAAAAGGCCATTTTATATAAAGGATGATACAGGAAAAGTATTAGTTGACCCAACAGAGGCACAAATTGACCTTTTAAAAAAAAACACATATAACTCAAGCCTTGGAAAAGACCCTCCAGAAAATGTTAAAAGATTTTTAGAAACACAAAATCTTAGGTTTGAGGGAATCCTTTTTGGGATAAATAAAAGAATGAGATACATAGAGTATCTGATAAGACCAAATGACAGATTATACATTATGGGCACAGTCAAGGACAACCCCTATGTAAAAGACGCATCAGTTACAGAGGGAGTTGAAGATATGATTATTACAAAGGGTAAAAATATTAAACTATTTTCAATATTTGATAGAGAAGAGAGAAGAATTGTTAAAAAATTTTCATTTATCTCATATGCATTTTTCCTGTTCGGAGGAATCATTATAATAGCAACTTTAATTGCAATATTTAAAACTGTGATGTGAAATGATAGAAACAAACACTGCATGCATATTAAGTAGCTTTGTAGTAATTTTAGTTTTCATAATTATTTTTATCATATTAATCTACAATAGGATAATACAGCTTGAAAACAATATAAATAAAGCGTGGGCAAATATTGATGTAAGCCTGAAACAAAGGAGTAACGAACTACCTAACCTAGTCAATATTGTTAAAGCATATATGAAATATGAAAAAGATCTTCTAGTAACAATTACAAAAGCAAGGTCTTATCTAAATCAGGTAGACGACATTCATAAAAAAGCAGCTGCAAACGAAATAATATCTGAGTCATTGAAATCCTTATTTTTAGTAGCTGAAAAATATCCAGAATTAAAAGCTCAAGAAAACTTTATCTTTTTACAGAAAAGAATTACTGCTCTTGAAAACGAGATATCAGATAGGCGAGAATATTTCAATGATTGCGTGACAATTTACAACACAAGGATAAAATCTTTTCCAGACCTATTAATTGCAAAGATGATAAAGGTTGATAAAAAAGGACTTTTTAAGGCAAGAGAGGAAGATAAAAAAGAAATCAAACTAAATTTTTAATTTATTTATCTTCAACTAGCTTCTTTGCAACAGATATACAGCTTAAATAATCATCAAGGGTATGGATTAGGGAGCTTATTGAACTTGAGTTAATCTCAGCAGAAATGTTTTTTCCTTCAAGTTTTGATTTTACAAAATCAAAATCATCAATCTCAGTTGATTTTAAGACTTTCTTTGCCTTTGATTTATCATCAAACTCAATTGAGATTTTACAATTTAGCTTCATAATCATATACCCATTTGTTTTGAAAGGATATCATCAATTATTTTTAAAAATTCATCTTCATTTTTTGAATCAATTGTTGCACCAGCTGCAATCGCATGTCCTCCACCATGACCATTTAATTTAATGGATGCCTTTTTCATTGCATCACCTAAATCCAGACCTTTTTTTACAAGATATTGATTTCCACGGCAGGACACATGGATTTCATCATTTTTTCTTACAATTGATATTAGAGGTTTTTCTTTATCGATTAAATAATTATTTGCAATTCCTCCAATTACCCCGCCAAGAGATGAATCCTTTGTATAAAAATATCTATAGCTTTTTTTATCTTTGAAACCATCTTTTTCAAGCCTTAATAGTTCATCTAAAACCTCATCTTTAAAATTCTTCTCAATCTTTTTTCCTTCTTCAAATGATTCCTTATCACCTAATAAGATTGATAGTGCAACTCCACGTGCTTTGCCTTTTCCACAGGAATCAATCAGATCAGAAAGCCTCTCAAGTTCACAGTCAAATATTTTTGATTTGTAACGAGGTCTTATTATTGTATCTAATATGTTTTTCTCACATCCCTTCTTTATCAAAGTTAAAAGTAGAATAGATTGTAATTTCTTTTTTTGTTCTAAGTCTAGCTCATCTATTTTGATGTCTTCTTTTAATTTTAGTTTTTCAAATATTTTCAATATTCCTTCTTTATTTCCAGAAATTTTTGAATAATAGGGGTCTATTGAATAGTAAAGTGCATCAAAAAGAGTATTTCCATATAGTTTAATTTTAATATTTTCAGAAACAAGATTGTTTTCTTTTGCTTCATCAACTATATTTTTATTATAGCCTCTTATCCCACCGATGTATTGTTTATCTCCAATCATTCCTGTTATTGCAAGTGGGGCAAGCTCTATGTTTTTTTTATCAAGTGCCTTTGCAAAAGAATATGATAACGATGCACCACAGGCCTCATAATTTCCATTTATTCCACAAAGGTTTGCATTTATCTGAAGAACATTATCTCTTGTTTTCTCTTTAATGAATTGGTGGTGATCAATTATGATAATTTCTGACTTCATCTTTTCAATTGTCTCAATTTGTCCGCTCCCCATATCTGAAAAAATGATAACTTTGTTTTCCTCCTTTGATACTCTCTCAAGGCCTTTGTCAAAAGGATTACGCATGAGTGTAACATGAAAATCATATCCTGCATTAAGAAGTGCTTTGCAGATAATTGCCGCAGCAGTAATTCCATCTGTATCATAGTGAGAGATTACTCTAATACGAGTATCCTTTGGAAATGAACGGATTTTATCTGCTGCTTTTTGAAATTGTTTTGATATATTATTCTTCATTTTTATGAGCGTAATATAAGATGTTTTATAAATAAATACATGTTTCAAAAAGTTAAAGGTGGTATATTTTGGTAAAATACTGTCCAAGTTGCGGCCGTTCTATGCCTGAAGATGGAAATATATGCCCTCACTGTGGTAGGCCTGTTGCAAAACATGAAGGAATGATAGTTCAATCACCAAGAATAGAAAAAAAGAAAGACAATACTGGACTTATTATTGCAATAGTCCTGGTATTGATAATAATTATACCAATTGCAATCGCAGCAACTGTTTATGTTTATGTTAGTGGAATGATAGGCCCAGAAACAGGTATAACAATGACAACACCGACAGTTTTAGGAATTATTACTCCTGACTCTGGAAAAAATGCTACTTTATCTATTACACAAATTGATGGAAATACTGTTTATTGGTCATCTGTTTTTTTTGAAATATATGACATAACAGATAAAGAGACATTGAATAGATATTATGATTATAATTATGATACAGCATATGGATATGTTAAAACTGGAGACACCCTGAAATTTAGGGGTAATGGTGAAGAGTTCCAAGAAGATCATTCATACCGGATAAGCTTAATTTATATTATTACAAATGAAATAATGTGTAATATTACTTGGAAACAATAAAAAAAAATGTTTGATTTATTCAAACATTAACTTTGCTTTTTCTGGACTGTATTTCCAACCTTTTGGCAATTTATTTTCAGAATGATAATATTTTGTAAGCCTTCTGATCTTTGATTCAGTAAGTTGTAAATTCCTTTTGTTTTTAAGGTCTTTTTTATTAATCTCAATATGCTTTTTTAATTGAAGTGCTGTTTTTATTAAATTTCTAAGGTCTTCAGGTATTTCTGATTTCATACCGTTTGCCTCAAGAATCTTTGTAATCTTTTTATTTGTTGCAAGTTTTACATCTGGAACAGCATATTGATCTCTTAATATTTGTCCTATCTCACTTGTTGACTTACCCGCTTTTCCCAGTTCAATTACTCTTGATTCAATTTCTCGTGGATTCAGTGAGCTCCATTCCGGATGCTTTTCTCTACTGACTGGATGCTTTGACCCTGATTTTCCTTTTCTTCTTGCATGTATTCTTGCCATCTTACACTACTCCAAGATATATTTAAAGTAACTCCAGAATAAGCTACTATTATTTAAAATTAAAGGTTAGAAAATAAAAATGAAAAAAGGTTTATTTGACCTTTTTAAATCTTGAACCAAGCTTTTTCATGACCTTTGGAAGTGTTGTATATTCCATGTCCTCCATAGGAAGCCTATGCGGCTCAAATGGACCATGTCTTCTCATATAATCCATTATATGTTGAGATTCTTTTCTTGTTATATCAAATGCAGGATCATCAAATAGATCAACAGGATCGGTTATCTTTCCATTTTTAAGTTGGAAACCAAGAGCAGTGACTCTAGGTGGGCCGTCAAACCTTGTACATTGTGCATCTTTAACTGCTACAGGCATCAAAGGCCCGTTATGTGAACCTCTCATCCAACCAGATACCATATGTCCCAATGAAAATGCCTCCAAGACCTCTCCAACTGCAGGAAGACCTGATTGTGCTCTTACCAAAGCAACTGGGTCATCCTTTCCCACATATTCTCCTGCAATCTGATAAAGCTTCTCAGTTGATATTACAGAAACAGGTTCATTTGAAGCTAGTTTTGAACTCTTCTTTGGGAAAACTCTTTTAATTACAAAACTTGATTTTGCACCAATTAGAGCAAGTAGATCATAAAGCTCTTCAGGTGTTTTTAAAAATACATTTTGATGTTTATGAATATCCCATACCTCAAAGACAAAACCATCATGAAGGCTAGGGTCAATTATTAGACCTGCTGTATTAAAAGGATCTGCAAACATCTTGTAAATTGGTAAATTAAATGCCCCAGGCTCTGTCTTGTCCATCATAAATGCAATTACTGGTTCTGCTTTTCTTTCTGTAAACTCCATTTCTGCAACACCTGGCCCCATTCCTTTTACGTTACCTGAAAATGCATCACATAAAAGGTCTTGGCCAGCTCCATATAGACCAAGGTCTCGGGCTTTTTCTGTTGCTTCACAGAATGTATCCCATGCAAGAGAATGGACTTCCTTTGCATCTTCTCCATTTTTATGGGTCATTATTAATTCTAAATCATCACCACAATGAGTTACATGAAAATCAATAATTGTCTTATCTCTCTGTGCTTCTATAAGTTTTTTTCTTGCAATTTCTTCTAGGTCAGGATGAACCAATGCATGGCCAGGCCATCCTCCTACATCTGCTTTGATAATACTAAAGGTAGTTTTCATAATTTAAGCCTCCTGTTGGAATGGTATACAGATAATCTTTATAAATGATTTGGAAGAATCTTTTAGTAAATTATATATCTCTTTCTATATTTGCATTGTTTGAAATAAAAGGCTTTGACAAATATGACACTAAAATTATACAACTCACTTACCCGGAAAAAAGAGGAATTTGTTCCTGTTGAAGATGGAAAGGTAAAGATGTATGTTTGTGGTATGACTGTATATAGTGATGCACATATTGGTCATGCACGAACCTATTTTGCATTTGATGTAATTCGAAGATATTTGGAATACAAAGGTTACAATGTGACATATGTTCAAAATATAACAGATGTTGATGATAAGATAATTGATGCAGCAAACAGTCAAGGAATTGATGCTTTAGAATATTCAAAACAATATACAGAAAAGTGCCTAAAAGACCTTGATGACCTTGGAATTAGAAGGGCAGATATATATCCAAAGGCCTCAGAAACAATCAGTGATATGATAGAGATGATAAAAGAGATAATTGAAAATGGATATGGTTACGAGTCGGATGGAGATGTTTATTTTTCTGTTGAAAAATTTAAGGATTATGGAAATCTTTCAGGTCAAAAACTTGAAGATCTTATTAAGGGTGCAAGGATCAAACCTGATGATAAAAAGGAAAGCTCTCTTGACTTTGCTTTATGGAAGAGTGTAAAACCCGGAGAGCCATCATGGGATAGCCCCTGGGGAAAAGGAAGACCTGGCTGGCATATCGAGTGCTCTGCAATGAGCGGAAAATATCTGGGCCTTCCTTTTGACATACACGGTGGAGGCATGGACCTGAGATTTCCACATCATGAAAATGAAATTGCCCAAGCAGAATCAGCAACAGGAAAAAAATTTGCTAAATATTGGTTACATATCGGTCTTTTAACAGTTGAAGGAGAAAAGATGTCAAAATCACTTGGCAATATTATCAACGTAAAAGATTTGATAAAAGACTATGACCCTGAGGTCATCAGATTCTTTTTTGCACAAGCTCATTATAGAAGCCCACCTGATTTTAGCAAAAAAGGATTGAAAAATGCTAAAAAGGGTCTTGAAAGGATCAATAGACTAATAGAAAAATTAGAAGAATTGTCCAGCGATAAAAAGACATTGGAAGTTGATATTGACTCTTTAAACTTAGAGGAAAAAAATTATTTTGAATCAATAAAAAAATTTAAATCTGATTTTGAAGAGGCAATGGATGATGATTTCAATACACCACAAGCAATTTCAATCATATTTGATTTTGTAAATACAAGTAATAGGTTTATTGAAGAAAACAAATTTGAAAAGTTATCTTTGGTTAAACTTAGTTTAAATACGATAAAAGAACTTGCTAAGGTTCTTAGCTTATTCCAAGATAAAGGAAAAAAGATTGCCTCTGAAGACAAAGAGTTAATTGACAAAATTCTTATTCTTACGTCAAAATATAATTTAGAAACAAATGAAAAAAGTTTATCTATTTTGATGGATTCTCTTTTGAAAGCTAGGGAAGATGCCCGAAACAGAAAAGATTGGAAAACTGCAGATGATATTAGAAAAGATCTAGAAGATATAGGTTTGGAAATTCAGGATACAAACAAAGGTCCTGTTTGGAGAAAGAAATAGAATATGAAAAAAGTCCTTGTAGGTTTTGATGGTTCAGAAGGTTCTGAGCAAGCCCTTAACCGGGCAATGATGATTCTTGATGAATATGGAGAGCTTATTTTACTTGCAGTAATTCCTAGTCCTTCTGATAAGAGCTTTGTTGATGAAGAGATGTATGAGACCCTTAAGAAAAAAGCAGATAACATGATCAAGGAAGTAATAATAGATATCGGACATCATGAATTTGAAATAAAAGGTATAGTTGAGGAAGGAGACCCTGCATCTATTATTATTGACATTTCAAACAAGTTAAATGTAGATCTCATTGTTCTTGGCAGCAAAGGAAAAAGTGAGCTAGGTGGTTATCTTATAGGTAGTGTTGCAAACAAGGTTGTTCAGTACGCCTATAAACCAGTTATGGTAGTAAGATAGATTTTATCTAGCTTTAATAAGATTTATAGTTATAAAAACCATTATAAATAGTGATTCAATAACAATTGTTAATTGTGGAGGCAAATTATGAAGAAGATTGTATTTGGAATTTTAGTTAGTATGCTAATGATTTTCAGTGTTTTTGCAAGTGCAACGATAATTGAAATAAATAAAGAAGATAAGCCTAAGTATCTTTTACCATTTGAAATAGAAGATGGAGTTATCAGTAGCTCTTTTTCAATTGCAGAATATCAAATAAAAAATATACAGGGAAATGATGAAATCAATCTAGAAAATTTTGGGAGGCTTTTAATAGCTGGCAAACCAGATATCCCTTCAAAAATATTTTCAATTGCAATCCCTCCAGGTTCAAATTTTATTGACATGGATTATGAAATTATAAATAGTGAGGTTCTAACAGGACCTTATAATATTGCACCAGTTCCATTGCCTAAGGTCATAGGTGCTGTAAATCCTGAGGTGCAAAGAAAAGAACAAGATGATTATGAAAAAAATTATCAATCGATTTATGGAACTGATGAAGGATATCCTGAAAGCACAGTGTCATTTCTAAGAACAGCAGGATATAGGAATTATAATCTAGTCCAGGTCAGAATCAATCCATTTACTTATTACCCAATTTCAAAAAAGCTTGTTTATAACTCTGAGATAAAGATTGATATTTCTTATAGTTTCCCAGAAGGATATGTCTATAATGAAAGAGTAACTGACGAGGTATCTGAGAAGAATTCTGAAAGAATTATTAAAAACCATGAACAAGCAAAAGAATGGTATGTAGAAGGAAAAGCCGGAAGGGAAAGTTATGAATATGTTATAATCACACTTGACTCACTTACATCAAAAATTAACGATCTTGTTGACTGGGAAGAGGCAAAAGGTAAAAATGTTTATGTAGCAACAACAGACTGGGTCTCTTCTAATTATGATGGATACGATCTAGCAGAGGAAATGAGGAATTTCCTTAGGGACAAATATCCTGCTGAGGAATGGGGTATTGAGTATGTATGTTTGATTGGTGGCTATAATGATGTTCCTATGAGACTTACAGCACAAAATGCAGGTTACGGACGGCCAAAAACAGATTATTATTACGCAGAGCTATCCTTGCCAGATGACCAATCCTGGGATATTGATGGAGACCATCAATATGGTGAAAACTCAGACCCAATAGACTTTACTGCTGAGGTATCTGTTGGCAGGATACCTTGGAGTGATGGAAGTACTGTTGAGGATATCTGTGAAAAGACCGTTACCTATGAGCAGACCAATGACGACTCATATAAGAAAAATATACTTCTGCTTGGTGCATTTTTCTGGCCAGATACAGACAATGCAGTATTAATGGAATATAAGACCGACCCGTCAGAACACCCTTGGATGTCAGATTGGACTATGACAAAATTGTATGAACAAGGACAATCTACTTATCCAATGGATTATAACCTTGATTATAACAATGTAAAGGATGTATGGTCTGATGATACATTTGCATTTGTCAACTGGGCAGGACATGGTTCTCCAACTGCATGTTATGAATATTATCCCTCTCAAGCATTTGTTGATACAGATACTTGTAACTATCTAGATGATGACTACCCGGCGATAATATTTGCAGATGCATGCAGCAACTCAGACACTGATGATGACAATATCGGCCAGATGATGTTAAAGCAAGGAGGAGTAGGATTCCTTGGTGCTACAAAAGTTGCTTATGGTAAGCCTGGATGGAACGACCCATATGACGGGTCCAGTCAATCCCTTGATTATTTCTTTACAACGTGCTGTACATCATGTGATTACACCCAAGGTGAAGCGCATCAATATGGATTATATGAGATGTATACAAACAGTCTGTGGTATTATAACAAATATGAGACCTTTGAATGGGGGGCCCTTTGGGGAAATCCCGACCTTACAATGGGAATTGTAAGTCAACCACCTGATATCCCTCAGACACCTGTTGGTCCTAATGAATGGCCAAAGGATGTATCTGCAACATTTGAAACAACAACAACTGACCCAGACGGAGATACAATCTATTACATGTTTGACTGGGGAGACGGAACCGATAGCGGATGGCAAGGGCCATATGGATCAGGTCAAACGGTTGATGAAAATCACATATGGGATGAATATGGAAGTTATGAAATAAAGGCAAAAGCAAAGGATATAAACGGCATTGAAAGCGATTGGTCAGGAATTAAAACTGTTGATATTGTCGAAAACGCAGCACCTAGCCCGCCTACAATAAATGGACCTACAATGTTTAAGGCACAAAAACTCCAAACATATCAATTATCTTCAACAGACCCTGAGGGCCATAATATCTATTACCAAATATTATGGGGAGACGGAGATATGATGAACTATGAAGGACCATTTGAATCAGCGGAGACCGCAGAATTTTCTCATGCATGGAGCTCGCCTGGCGACTATACAATAATTACAAAAGCAATGGATGAGTATGGGGCTAAAAGCAGCCAAAGCCAAATAAAAATAACAGTTATTAAAAGTAGAAATATAGTTGTAAATCCATTCTTTGCAAAATTTTTGGAAAGGCTTTTTGATAATTTTCCATTGCTTGAGAGAATTCTAATTTAAAGGGATTACCATGAAAGTTAAAAAAATAATTTTCAAAACCCTTCTTTTATCTTTTATTCTACTCTTTTCAACAATTCCTTCTCTAACAGGACTTAGTAATCAAAGCTTAAGAAGTACTCAGATGCCATATGAAAAAAATCTTTTCAAAGTAAATAACCTAGATGAAAATTCAATAGAAATTAATTTAGAACTCGATGATTTCAAATTTGAAAAGCTTGATACAGAATATGGTTATTTCACATCTGTTTCAATAGATGGATTTTCCTACATTTTAAATGAAGGTCAGGCAAAACTACCATGTATCAGAAGACTGATCGAAATTCCATTTGGCTCTAATTATGAAATCAAAATCAAGTCTTTGATTTGGGATGAAGGTTCATTACAGGAATTTGGAATGCCTGAAAGAATAATTCCTTCACAACAGTCAATTGAAAAGATACCCAGCAGTCAAAATGAGTTTTTAATAGATGAGGATTACTACAATATCAACTCTTTTCTACCAGCAGATAACATAGAAATTGCAGATAGTGGAAATATACGTTCTAGAAATTTTTTCCTAATTGAGATTTGTCCAGTTAAATATAAACCAATTAATGGTCAGTTAAGACTATTGAGGTCCTGTGAGCTAGTAATTTCTCTTGAAAATACTGACTTGGATAAGACATATGAGAACATAGAAAGATATTCTTCATCGGCCTATGAAAAAGTCTTTGGAGAGCTCTTTGAAAACTATGGTTTTTATGAAAAAGGACTACTTAAGCGAGAACAGGAAGGCATGCTCTTTATTGTTTATGACAGTTTTACCGATGAGATACAGGATCTTGTAGACCTAAAAGATGATATGGGCTATGACACAACTGTTACAAAAACATCTGATATTCCCGGTGGGCCTAGCAAGGAAAATATAAAGGCCTATATCCAAGATGCATATGATACCTGGACAATCCCTCCTACATATGTTCTTTTAGTTGGTGACACTGGTCAGGTTCCAACATATCCTGGTACAACCGGGCCTGGAGCTGCAGATCTATATTTTGTAACTGTTGATGGTTCTGATTTTATTCCTGATATATTTATAGGTCGATTTCCAGGATCTACTGAATTAGAAATCGAGGCAATGGTTGAAAAGACAGTATATTACCAAGAAGCTAGTTTTCCTTCTGATGATTGGATAAAGAAAGGAGCTTTTATTGCATCATCTGACCATGGTCAACTTGCAGAGGAAACTCATAATTATGTAATTGACAATTTCCTAGACCCAAACGGTTACACTTGCGACAAGATATATGAAGCAAGTGGGGGAAGTACAACTGATATCAGTACTGCTTTAAATGAGGGTAGAAGCCTTTGTGTTTATTCTGGACATGGATACTCATATGGTTGGAGCTGTGTTTCTTTTGGCCAAACAGATATACAAAATCTGAACAATAATGGCATGTATCCATTTGTCTGCAGCCATGCATGCTCAACAAATACATTTGAAATTGGAGAATGCTTTGGTGAGACATGGGTAAGAGAAGAGGATAAAGGAGCTCTTGCCTTTTGGGGAGCATCTGACAGCACATACTGGGATGAAGATGATATCCTTGAGAGAGCAACCTTCCAATCATGGCGGGAAGACGGATTTGACTGGATTGGGGGTATGACCGATATGGGTCTTATGTACCTTTATGAAAATTACAGTGGAGGTGGAATGACAAAATACTATTTTGAGGCTTATAATATAATGGGCGACCCATCAGTCAGATTATGGAGCGAAAGCCCTAGTGAGCCACCAATTGACCCTGATGTACCAGAGGGGCCAAATGAATGGATAAAAAATCAGGATTGCAGTTTTTCTGTATCAACAACTGATCCAGAAGAAGACCCAATCTATTACATGTTTGACTGGGGAGATGGGACCAGCAGCCAGTGGCTAGGGCCATATAACTCCGGTCAAGAGATACAAGGAGTACATAAATGGAGCGAACTCGGCTCTTATGAGATAAGGGTAATTGCTAAGGACTCACATAACCAACAAAGCAGCTGGTCTGACCCGCTCTTTTTAGATATTGTTGAAAACCAGAATCCCAATCCGCCAACAATAAATGGGCCAACGATTGTCAGGCCAAAAAAACTTCAGACTTATCAATTCACATCAATTGACCCTGAAGGAAACGATCTCTACTATTATGTAATATGGGGAGATGGACATGTCACTGACTATGAAGGCCCATATGCATCAGGTGAAACAGTAGAATTTGAGCATTCATGGGGAACTACTGGTGAGTACACGATAATTTCAAAGGTAATGGATGAGTTCGGAGCAAAAAGCACCCAAAACGAGCTTGAGATAAATGTACTGAAAAGTAGAGGGAGGACAATAAACCCATTCTTTGGAAAAATCGTTGAAAGATTAATTGAAAACTATCCTATCCTACAAAGGATTTTAGGCTAAATATAGGAGACAGATATATGAAAAAAAACATTCCAATATTAATTGTTATGCTACTAGTTCTAAGTAGTATCGGAGCTTTTGGTATTAACAACGAAGAAAAAAATCAGGAAAGTGTCATAAAAGAAAAGATCGAACTCTCAGAACCAATAATTATCACTGAGGAAGATTTTGTAGATATTTATCTAGAAGAGCAAAGTACATCTATACTAGAACCAGGAAAACCAGATCTACCTGTAATCACAAAGGTATATACCTTTCCTTTCAAGACAAAGATATTAGACCTTGATATCAGTTTTAAAGAGACAGAGGAAATCCTTATAAATAAAAAAGTCAAAGCTGCTGCAGAACCCTTGGTCCTTAATTCAAATATAAAAATTCCAAACCAATACGAAATAGATAAGAACATATACAGCAGCAATGAATTGTATCCCAGCAAAGAATATGACTTTAAATGTTCAACTGGTCTTAAAGAAGACAAGCATACTTTATATCTAGTTATCAAGGTCTATCCAATCAGATACAATCCATCTGAAAATATGATATCTTATAGTAAAGAGTTTGACATTGAAATCAGATATGAAGAAGGCGAGCAGGCCAATTCTATAAATGATGTCTATGATATGGCTATAATTTCACCTAGTTCATATGAATCAAGCCTTCAAAGCCTAAAAAATCATAAAGATTCACATGGCGTTGATACTTTTATTAAAACAACTGAGGAGATATACTCAGAATACAGTGGATATGATGAGGCTGAGAAGATAAAATATTTTATAAAGGATGCAATCGAGACATACGGAATTACATATGTACTTTTAGTGGGAAGTGTTGACAAGATGCCTATAAGGACTACTCACTTCCATAGATGCTGGCATCAACATTACTGGAACGAATCCATTCTAACAGACATGTATTATTCAGACATATATGACGAATTTGGTGATTTTTGCACATGGGATTCAAATGGCAATGGAAAATATGGTGAGTCTTTTATAGAATGTCCTGGAGAAGATGATATAGTTGATCTTTATCCAGATGTACATATCGGTAGGCTTGCATGTGTTGATAATTCAGAGGTATCTGAAGTGGTCAGTAAAATAATCAGTTATGAAGAAAACACATACGGGCAGAGTTGGTTTGACAACATTGTCTTTGCAGGTGGAGATACATTCCCAGATCATGGTGGAAATGAAGGAGAACAGTTGAACTTGATGGTTGAGGATATAATGTCTGATTTCAGTTCAACAAAGCTCTGGTGCTCTGAAGGCACATTCAACTTCTTTAGGATAAATCAGGCACTAAACAAAGGTGCAGGCTTTTTTAGTTATTCAGGTCATGGTTTTCCAGAAGGATTAGGGACTTATCCGCCAAATGGTGAGAACATGATATATTACAGCAATGTAAACATCCTTACCTTACTAAATGGCGATAAATTGCCAATCATATTCTTTGATGCATGCCTGACTGCAAGACTTGATTACAATAAGTCTGGGACAAATATAGATATTTCAAGGCCGATATATAGAATCTTGAAATCATTTTTGTTTGATAGGATAATAGAGCCCATATCACAGATACTTGAACGTTTAATTGGTAGATTAGGCGATAAAGAAACCTTTGAGATGCTCAATGAGCCTGAGCCAAGGGCTGAGGTAAAGCTCATTCCTTGTTTTGCATGGAACTGGATAAAGAAAAAGAACGGCGGGGCAATTGCGACAATTGGGGCGACAAGGACCGCGTTTGGTGGTTTTGACAGTGGAGCAGGAAAGATGTCCCTTGAGTTTTTCTCATCATATGAAAGTAGTCAGTATCTTGGTGAGATGATGACAAAGACAGAAATCGGCTATCACGAGGATGTAAGCTATGACCTCTTTACATTAGAAGAGTTCATTCTCCTTGGAGATCCAAGCCTTAAGATTGGTGGATATAGCTAATCCCCTTTTTTTCTTTTTTTATTTTTAATCCAAAGACTTATTAGTATTTTATGGTTAACAAATGTTAAGTTTTTACTGTGGAGGTGAAAAAACAATGAATAAGAATTTTTTAAAAAGGAAAAAGATAAGCAGAACTGTCATAGCCTCAATTTTTTGTAGCTTTGTAGTTTTAGGGTCTATGGCAACAGCAATCGATATTAATAAAACAAGTGGAAAAGATTTTGAGGATATTGATAGCCTCAGTTACACTTTTTTATTTACTGAGCCTGAATTAAAGGCAAGAATTGCAAGCAACCAAGATTTTACAGAGATCGAAATGAAAGGTTGCATCGGAATTAGTGAGAGTTCAGGAGCACCTATGATTCCTGTCAAGGCAGTTACACTATTGATACCTGCATACAAAGAAGTTGAAACAATCAAAGTATCTGGGAGGTCAAGCAGGATAGAAAATATTGCAAGTCCAATTATGCCTTACCAGAACTCTGTTCCTTTTGGAGATGAAGCCGAAGAATTTGTAATGGACAGCAGAATATATTCTAAGGATGAGATTTTCCCTGGTTATCTAAAAGACGATTATAAGATATCCTACTCTCATGGTTATAAGATTTTAAATATAAATCTAAACCCTGTTCAATATAATCCTAAACAAGCTTGTATTGATCATTATTCTGAAATGACTCTTGATATCAAACTTAAGGATTCATCTGAGATGAATATATTTTACAGAGGAAATAACGAAGATAGAGAATGGGTTGAAAACTTTGTTATAAACCCAGATATAACTGATACATATCCTTCAGATGCCCCGATTTTTAGTTACCCTGGTGGGCTTTGTAATCCAAGTGATGATTATGATTATGTGATAATTACAACAACACAAGGAGGTCTTGATTACTGGGATACGACAAGTTCTATTCCATACAACTGGGAAAGCTTAATGGACAAACATGAGTCAGAAGATGGACTAAGCTGCACACTTGTGACAATTGAGGATATAAATAATTGTGATGATTATGAAAACTCAAACCCGCTCTTTGATGACCTGCAGGCCCACATCAGAGAATTCTGCAAAGATGCCTATGAGGATTGGGACACAAGCTACATACTAATTGGCGGGGATGATGAACAAATACCTGCAAGAGAGATGGACTATCAATATGAGTCCAATGTCGACTCAGACATTTACTGGAGCAATCTTGACAATGATTTCAATTCCAATCAGGATTATTACTGGGGTGAAGCAGGGGACTCAGGTTTTGACCTTTATTCAGAGCTTTTCATAGGAAGGCTTACTTGTGACGGTCCTCAAGATGTATCCAATTGGATGACAAAGAGCTTTAAATATGCAGATTCCTTTGATGAGGATTACCTTAAAATGGCATCCTTTTATGGTGGAGACACTACCTGGCAATGCCAAGGTGATGACTTCATGGATTACAGTGCAATACAGGGAACAGATGATTGGCTAGGGCCAGACCCTGATTATGATGGGCCATTCCCAACCTGGGCTGGTTTTCAGTATGGATTTGAAACATGGAACTCAGAAAACCCTGAAAACCAATATGACCTTTCAGAAAAATGGACAGCAGAACCACCAAATACTGGCTGGAATGGTGGAAGCGAATCAGCTGCAATAAATGGACTAAGGACTGCAATTGATAACAATCTTGCATTGATCTCAGGAATCGCCCATGCAAATGCAGATATGTCCCTTGATGTCTATTACGACAGTTGGGAGTCAAACTATCATAACACGCTTCCGTTCTTTATGCATGATTTTGGCTGCCACTGCGGAGATATGGATGCAGGACACAGTGGAGACGGGGTCCTTCACTCCATGCTATTTCACTCAGATACAGAACTTGCTTTTGGTGTGACATATAACACTTGTTATGGCTGGGGAAATTTTTATTGTACGAATTCAAGCAGTGCATTTCAGGCAAAGGAATTCTGGTCTTATTTCCTTGATCTAGAAGACAAGTCCGGAAATCTAAACAATTGGCAACTAGGAAAGGCTCATGCATTCTCAAAGGATAGGATGGCGCCAACAATAGATTGGGACTACCAATATGGGACTTGGAGGTCAATCATTCAAGGCTGCCTATTGTTTGCAGACCCTGCACAAATGATAAAGACTCCTCATCCAAGTGAACCGCCTTATGACCCTGACGCACCAGACGGACCAAGTGCTTGGGTCAAAAATCAGGAATGCAGTTTCACAGCATCAACAACTGACCCTGAAGGAGATACAATCTATTACATGTTTGACTGGGGAGACGGAAGCTATAGTCAATGGTTAGGCCCTATTGGTTCAGGTCAAGAGATAGAAGGAACACATATATGGACCGAACTTGGAGACTATGACCTTAAGGTGAGAGCAAGAGATGTATGGGGACGTGTATCTGAATGGTCTGCCCCACTTACATTAACTATAATGGAGAATCAAAAGCCAAGTCCACCAACAATTAACGGGCCAAATATTGTAAGGCCTAGAAAACTTCAGACATTCCAATTTACATCAGTTGACCCTGAAGGAAGAGAAATATATTACTATGTTATTTGGGGAAATGGACATGTCACAGATTACGAAGGCCCATTTTCTTCAGGTCAGACCGCGGAATTTTCAAATTCATGGTCAAGTGCAGGCGAGTACACGATAATTTCAAAGGCAATGGATGAGTTTGGAGCAAAAAGCACACAAAACGAGCTTAAAATAAATGTACTCAAGAGCAGAGG
>Ga0272442_10005417_pt1 | contig 17077 bp, 15 predicted proteins | sample SSMForm2O_FD_200262 | JGI IMG/M metagenome (GOLD analysis project Ga0272442, IMG submission 200262) | Marine sediment archaeal communities from Little Sippewissett salt marsh, Falmouth, MA, United States - SSM-Form-2O | ecosystem: Environmental > Aquatic > Marine > Wetlands > Sediment ... | reverse complement strand
ACCAGGCTACGGCAAGGGCACGATCGAGAAAGAAGGAGAGCGACAGAGACTGACAGAATCGCTTATCAGTTCACCCTGACAGATTTGCTCAACGTCAACAGTGCACGCCCACTTAGCTACTGGCCGATTCGCTTGTCAACGACAGTGCACGCCCCTGGGCTTGAACTTAGGGAGGAAGGCAGCGAGTACTCGAACCGGACTTATAAAGCAAGCTCTTCTGGAGAAGGCAAGAACTTTCAAATCAAGCTCCGACCTCCGTGATTCACCTCTTCATCACAGAGATACTCCCTATGTCTAGATACTCACTCTGAAGGTCCACATCCATGGAAATCGGAGCACAGCAGTCATCCTCTATAGTTAACACATACCTGAGATCCGCTTTCAGGCTCCAGAAAAAAAACACTCCACCTGAATCCGTTCTTGTAGTCTCAGTTATCCCCTCCCCCAGACACGTGATTCTCACAGCAACTCCTGCTATGGGTATGCCGCTGTGCTTCTCCCTAACAGTACCCTTGAGCCGGGCTGCGTGACGGGTATAGTAGACTGAAAGTCTTGTCTGCGTCTCAAGTCCAAGTGGCCGAGCATCCAACTCGTTGATCAGCAAGGAGATTTCACTTTCAGCATCATCAACGTCCCCAACAACCATAGCATCACATGGACACGCTGCGACACACTCGGGCTGAGATCCCTGGTCAATATTCTCGACACAGAAATCACATTTATCAACCACTTCCCTGTCATCACAATAGTATATCGCATCATACGGACATACAGCTACACACTGCTTACATCCTGTGCATTTCTGCCCATCGACAAGGATTACACCATCGGGCCTCCGATACAAGGCGCCTGAGATTGGGCAGACCTCGGTGCATGGAGCCTCTTCGCATTGCATGCACAGTATTGGCGTCATATTTCGTATTACATATGGATACTGACCTTTCTCTACCTCCAATGGATGGATGCGATAGTATTCGTGCCCCATGTGTTCACCAAACGGGATAGCGTGATTTGCTTTACACGCAGTCATACATGCTTTGCAACCAATGCATGACGACACGTCAATCAACATCCCGTACCTGCTCACGCTATCTCCCCCTTCACCTTGAACACTTTCACAATGGCCTCGCAATGGGCCGCACCCGCTGTCAGGCGCACTGTTCGTTCAACAACGAAGTCCTGGACGTTCATCCCTTCTTTCCCACGTGACGATCTCCCCATCAACTTCGACGTACGTCCTACTCCGTATGTATGCCAGACAGCGCTTGGATGAATTCCCTCTGTAACTTTGACCCTCACCTTGCTCGTCTGGCCTGTTGCGTCCGAATGGACAGCTACCCAATCACCGTCGGAGATACCCAAGGACGCAGCCCTTGTGCCGTTCATCCATAGACGCGTATTTCCTAGCTCACCTTCTAGGTATTTTTCCAGCAGTACGGCGTTGCTTCTGTAGAAATTGCATTTGAAATAGGAGCATTTACCGCTTAATAGCACAAATTCATTATTCGCTCTTATGGGTAGTTGCGCTTGATGATAGCTGGGAATAGGGTCATAAAAGGAATCTTTGTTGTTTGCATGCCATAATTCAGCCAATTCCGGGCTATAGATAGCAAGCCTTCCTGTATCAGATGACCACTTCGTCTTGCTCCCAAATTTAGGCTTGCGAGTGATTGGGGGTACTGGGTAGTATACGCCCCTCTCTCTCAGGTACTCCATGTCTATTCCTGTTGGCTCTAACAGGAAATTCCAGTACTCATCAAGATCGAAATCATAATTCTCTTCGAAACCTAGCCGTTGTGCCAAGTCCTTTACGTAATCAGGCCAGGCCCTTTCCTCAAATCGTGGCTTCACGACCTGCTGTATCACTGAGAGTAGACAGAACTCCGAATCCTTGTGTGCTGGATCATGAATACACACCTTTGCGAATCCCTCATCTCTTTCGAGATAGGCCGCCTCCGGCAGAATGATATCGGCATAGTCAACGTCGTCATCAGGCCAGACATGACTCTTGACAATGAAATCAAGTTTCTCAAACGCTTCGCGCCACCGATGACTTCTGGATGCTAGCACATCGCATCCAATGATGAATAATGCTCTGATGGGATAAGGCTTCTCGCTCTGTATGGCTCGCAGCACATGCTGCGTAATCCCGAGCGGGTAATCGTTGATGCTCGTTTGCATAGACACATGTATATTTGGATCGTAGTCTACACGATCTTTCCCCATTACCGGTACCTTAATGGGTATCCGGTACTCATCTTGGTGATTCAGTTGAATGCCGTCCGAGCCAGATGGTCCATAGTGCTTGCCGCCCGCTTTGTCGTATATCCCCAGCAGACACGACAGCACGTGTCGCGCTCTGTAGGCTTGGAAGCTGTTAGAGTACTGAGCTGATACATTGGGTTGGCTGCACAGGCAAACGCGAGGGCTGAGTTTCCCAATTGCGAGACCAATCTCCTCTATCTTATGTCGCGGAATGCCAGTCACTTGAGCAGCAACTTCGGGACTGTATGAATCGCACCTCTTACATAGCAGCTCAAAAGCAGTTCGGCAAATGCCCTTATGCCCCTTCTCCTCAATACGAAAACTCCCTCTCAAAGAAGGTCCACTTGCTTGCCCTAATGGTGCTACACCCTCGGTAGCCAAGTCCCAGACAAGGTAGTTCCCTGATTCATCCTTCAGCGGACGCCTATCCTCTTTCACAAGAACAGGAGCGTTGGTGCGTTCAAGCAGAAAGGATCTATCGTACAACCCCTCTCGGATAATGACGTGCATCAAGGCGAGCACGAATACAGCATCAGTTCCAGGCTTGATTGGAATCCATTCGGATCCATGGATGTATGATCCTTCACTCAACCGTGGGTCAACAAAGACACATTTCATGCCTCTTTTGACAGCTTCAGCAAATCGAGCAGTACGTGTTATTCCCAAGACAGTGTTCTGCGGAGTGTGCCCGATGCAGAGTGCATACTCGGCATTAATGTAGTCGTCGCTACCGTGATCCCCGAAGGCTTCCTCAATTCCAGTAAACACCTCAGCTACTTTTCCATCAGCATAGCAAGATGTACCAGATGTATGAACATCATTGGGCGAGCCATAGCAGCGGGTGAAGTGGCCAAACAGGTTTTCCATTGGAGGGTGCGTTCTCAGAAATGCTACTTGCCTTGCCTCTCCTTTATCACGATACTGTCTTAGCTTGTATGCTATTTCATCTAAAGCTTCGTCCCAACTAATGCGTTTGAACTTCCCTTCACCGCGTTTCCCTACTCGCTTTAACGGGAACCTCAGCTTCTCCAGAGAGTATAGCTTTGCGAGCGAAGCGAAGGCTCTCACATCCTGCTGACCGCCATAGAAAGGAACGTCATCCCTTCCAATGATCTTCTCGGCTCTCCCGTCAACTATCTTTACTGCAACTGGTGACTGCCAATACTTCTCTGGAGATGTGCTGTACACCCATCGCACTCCTCTATCTGTTTCTCCACCGGTCGCTTCCAGGATGTTCGCGCCAGCGAGATCTAACGACACCCGGTCTTGGGGCTCCTTGCTATGTCTATTGTGGCTCTCTCTATGCTCCACCTGCTCCTTCGCAGAAAGTAGAACATCAACGGTCAGCTGTGACAGAGCAGCGAAAAACGCTGAATCTGAGCGCTCTCGCAGACAGCATGAGAAGCTGGGGACCCAGCGCAGCACATGATTAACCAAGAAATCCAGCTCCGCAGAACGCCAATCTCCGCAGCCGCTCTTCTCGCCGCAGCTGCAGCGTTGACCCCGATTAACTGACATGATATAAAGGAATTCAAGCTCCGCTGCAATATGATCAGCTAGATCAGCAAAATGCCCAGCAACGCGAAGCCCCCAACTTTCGTAGATATTCTGTATCGTCTGAGTAGTTGCGCCTGCAAGCCTTCCCGTTCCCCCACTATGCACTGACTCATAAGGATAGCAGGCGACGCCCTCCGACGAAGGATGGATAAACAAGCCTGTGTGCTCAACTTGCAGATCCTCAAGGGACGATTCACGGAACTTCCTGCCACATTCTCCGACAAATGCCCTGTAGCTTCCGTCTAGAGTCACGCAACTGCACATAGCCCCGAGGCTGATTTCCAACTGCCTGAGCATCAAAGTATTTGCGTACTCAACGAAGTCGTTATCAGGATAGCAATAACAGCGGGACAAGATCTTGTATACTTCGCTGTATGCCATATGCACCTACCTTATCTCCCTTGCATGACCCCTCAAAACCTAGCGTGCCGTCTTCGCCTATGTACTACTACTTGTCGAATTGCTCTCTCCATCGATCTCACAGGTACACTGACTACTTCGCCCGAGGCCAGTCTGCTTTTGGAGATGATCTAGACGACCACCTTCCGTCAACTCCAATACCCGAATCAGCGTTCTGGCTCGAGGGGCAGCCGATCTGCAGCCCAGACTGCTACTAGGGCGAATCTGGTTGCAATCACAACACCGGTACTCAGTGAGTGACTTCGCTTCCTGGAAGGTGTAGAAGATCTCTCCCTGTTGAACAGTTCCTCTCGAAGCCAACCATTGAACCTCTCGCACTAGTCGTTCTCCAATGGACTGCCTGGTTCGATGAGGAACGCGTCGACATACATAAAGATACAGGCACTCGCGAACTGCCTTCGCACAAAACCCAGGCCCCCTATCCGATCGAGTGTGTTTGAGTGTTACTCTTCGAACGCGCAATTCACCTGATATCCCGATTAGGTTTCTGAACCCTACTCTGCGTCCTAGTGCGATTGCCAAGCACTCACGAGTATACTCGTCGATCACCGTGAGCATGCGAAACGCCTTCCGTCGTGTTTCCGGTCTGCAACGAAGCCGGAAGCGCAGACATGGTTGCGATACTGGTTTCGAAGCCGCACGCACGATACATCGTTGAGCCAAAGCCTCCCGCGTTTCAGCTGACTCTGGGGTATCTTTGATCCCCCTTGTTTCCAGATGCGCTCGACCCGCTTATAGTTAATGCACCATCCAGCGTTCTGGAACCGCGCGGTGATCCTTCGGTCGCCGTGAAGCCCAAACTGGCTTGCCAGATGCATGATTACTGTTGTCACCAGGTCTTCATCCTCTTTGCGCTTCGGGACATACTCCTGGACCGATCGGTGCTGATCGAGCACTCGACACATCCTCCGTTCTAACACCCCGCAACGTTGTCTTGCCTCCTCGATAAACCTTCGGCGACATTCGGGGCTCAGGAGTTTCCCTTGGCTGCTTCCTGGAGCATCATCTTGTCCAACATCAGATCCGAGATGCCTTTGCGAAGGAGTGCGTTCTCCTACTAGAGCTCCTTGAGGCGTTTCATCTGCTCGACCCTCATTTCGCCGTATTCCTTCCTCCAGCACTACTAGATCACTTCGTGGATGCCGAGTTCCCCGACACTCTCACTCACCTTCTTCCCCAACTCACAAGCACTTCGCACTCCCGTAGCTTGCCACGATCTCTTCAGGTCACTATTGTCTTTGCGCCATTTGCTGCCTCCTTCCGTCTAGTTCCTGGCTTCATCCTTAGACCCGTTTCAAGGGATCTGGGCCACTGATTGCTGCCGGTGCAATTCAATACACATTGCGCCGCCTCAAGAGCGCGCCACCGAATCCATGCTTTAGCTGCTCTAGTGTTTCTGCTTGGGCAAGCAAGGACGGTGAGCCTATTACTGACATGATATGTGATCTTCTTTGCTCGATCCCGCTAGTGTGCATAAGTCCTTTATCATAGCCTTTAATGAAGGCATAGGCATATCTGATTCTATTGTCCTGTTCGACAAACGGCTCTGACTAACCATTCTGTATACCTCTGCAGATCCCTCCAACATCTTCGGTGTCAACCCGACCATCTCCAAGGTTCTAGCTATCTCTTCCATCTCAGTTACCCATCGCTTGCTCTTGGGAAGCATTGATGGCAGAGCTTCCCTCATATACTTACTCCAATCGGGCAAGCGATACTGCACCTGTTGCAGCAATATCTCCCATACACCCAGAATATCGGCTGCAGTGAGTATTTCAGCCCAGAGAGCGATAAAGGCCTTGGGTATTCCTGCGAAACACATCTTCGCCGCTGAAGCAAGTCCGATCTCACCGCCAATCTGCTTTACTTCAATTCCATGCGATCGGAGTCTTTCGACAGGCTCCGTGTCCGAACCCGATACGAGCAGTGTGGGGTTGCCGCCATTCCGCGGCGGTGGCCCAATAATCGAGGCATCCGCAAACCGCCCTCCAGCAGCTTGAATCAACTGTGCAATATCTCCCACCTGTGTTGGCGATATTGCATTGCAATCCACATAGAGTACTGGCATCGACGTCCGTGCGATTGCCGCTGAGATATCTTCAGCTGCCCGCCATGCTTGGCCAGGAACCACAATCGAAAGAATCATACTTGTGGATCTTACAAGCTCATCATATGACTCTACTGTACATATCTTCGCTTCGCCTGCCAGCACTTGAGTCCTACGACTTCTGCCATTCAGGCATGCTAGGACTCTCACTCCATGCTCTCCAAGCACTTGCCCAATGCTGTGCCCCATGTCGCCGGGACTCACAATGCCAATCCCATTCGATTGCACTGACAATCACCCCCAAGATGTTCCAGCGCTCAACTCACGGCATCTCACTGACTCTCAGCGAGATCTTCACTGCAATCACATGGCAACTAGCATGACAACTGCTCTATCGCTACTCGAAGCGAGTATCCACTTTGCTTGTTCGATACACTAGCAGCCATTCTTTACGAACCTTAAGCTACACACCAAGATCGCCGCCTAGCGAAACGCAGGGCATCTCTCTGCAACTGGTCGTACGGCCGCACGTCGTTGTCCTTCCGTTTGGCTGTAGTCTATGCGTGGACCAACAATACACCCACTCCCTCTGACCCTCACATGACGGACAGTACTACCCTGTCTTATGCGCTGTCCTGCTATCCTTAGAGATTTCCGTTACTATACTATGCGCACGATATGTCGATGACGTCAATGTTTTTCTGAGGCTCATGAACAAGTCTTCCTCCTTCGTCCGTTACTTCGGCCATGACCTCGATTCCCATACAGTAGCAATCTGCAACTGGAACGCCTGTACGATTGATTGTTGGGTCAAGAGTCACAATCATTCCAGGTTTGAGAAGCCCTTCCGATGGGCGATACTTGTTTGCTCGATCTCCCAAATACGGACCAGCATCATGAGCACCCAGCCCAACCTGATGGCCATAGGCGTGCCCATCTCTCCTGAAACCACGTTCCTCCAGCACAGAGCAACCTATTTCATGTATCTCATACCCAGGACGACCCGGCCTAAGCTCGTGGAGTGAAGTCTCCATTGACTCCTTGCATGCTTCCCATTGCTCAAGCAACCGCGCTGGGATGCTTTCTCCCTCACATGCGACATACCATAGCCACTTGATGTCAGATGAGTAACCATCCAACGTGGCAACTGTATCACATACTATTGTTTCACCGGCTCTTATGGGCCTATTACGAAGGACCTTGTTGTTCTCTCCAATAGGATTGACTGCTATTGAGCCTGAAGCCTTTGACAAGCCAACGCCACCGGCTTCCTTTGCAACTAGGCTCGCTATCTCAGTATCGGTTATACCAGGGGTTATGGATCCTCCGACTTTCTTTAGCAACTTGACAGTCAGCTCTGCTGCCCTTTTGACACGCCTCTGTTCTTCGGATGTCTTTATGGCTCGCAGCGTCGACACAATCTTTTCTGCTGAGACAATGCTCTGCTCAAACCCAAATACCCCAAGTGCATTGGCAAGCCGCAGATACATTCCGTGTGTGAGCCCATCAGAGGCATAGTCATATGGGGAGTAGGGCAGCGCTACCTTGCTAGGCGCTGCGTCTTTCCAATACTCTACTAGATGTGACTCCACATCATCATTCTTGTAGCAAATAACGTTGTCAAAGTAAGTTCCTGCACCGTTCCCCTTGTCCATTGGCTCAAGGATGGCGATTCGTTCGCCTGCGGCTGTGATAATGAACGCGGCACTGTGTACTACGTAGTTGACCCCAGTTATGAGCCTTGTGAGAACGGAATCCGCGCCCTCTCTGACAAACACAAGCAGAAGGTCTATTCCGTCACTCTTCAGACAATCAATCACTTGCTGCTGTTTCGCCTCAACAAGCACCTTTGACTCTATTACGCCAAGTCCCTCAAGCCCCATGTTCTCTCCTTTCGCCAGAACGCTAGCGAATGCAACGGCTTGCGTTGCTCGTGTCTTATGTGCCAGATCTGTATCGTGGATCCAGAAGATCTCGCACTCCATCACCTACAATGTTAAGCCCAAGTGACATGACAAACAGTGTCGCTCCTGGAAAGATCACTATCCAAGGGGCATTCAAGAGATACATACGCCCCTCGCTTAGCATCACACCCAAGCTAGGCGTCCCTGGCGGTAAGCCAACCCCCAAGAAGCTCAAGCTAGCTTCAGACAAAATGGCACTAGCAAACATAAATGAACTTTGAACAACAGCTGGACCCAATGCATTCGGGAATATATGCTTCATCATTACGGAGAAACTGGAAACCCCTATCGCCCGGGCCGCATAGACAAACTCGCGTGTCTTTAGTTCCAGAGTGATCGCGTGCACAACACGGGCAACCCGAGGTGTATACACAAAAGTCAAGGCGGCAATAATGTTTTCAAGCCGCGAACCGAGTACTGCTACCAACGCCAAGGCCAATATCAATCCCGGGAACGCCATAAGACCGTCAACAAGACGCATGATCACTGGGCCAATGCGCTCAGCATACGCGCCTATGAGGCCTAGCATAATGCCGATGCTTGACGCCAATGCAACCACTGTTGTCCCGACAAGTAGCGACAACCCAATGCCGTATAGGATACGACTAAGGATATCACGTCCCATCTGATCAGTGCCCAGCAAGTGCGTTCTTGCAGGTCCCATAAGGCGATCTCTGACAGATACGTCCATCGGATCTTGCTGTGAAAGCACGGGACCAAGAATCGCAAGGAGCACGAAAACAAGAAACAATCCACCACCGAAGATTATGCTCTTGTTCCGTAATATCCTCTTGACCAAGCGACCTCTACGCCTGCGCGTGTCAGTTGATTCGCTGCGAGTGGATACCGAATCCTTTTGTGTGTGCTTCAACATGCGCCCCTTAATGATACACAATCCTAGGATCTAATGAGGCATAGGCTAGGTCTACCAGTAGGTTCACCATTGCAACACTTGCAGCAATCAGCAGTATGCAACCTTGGATCATCGGGAAATCCCGCCGGAGAACTGATTCAATTGTAAGTCGGCCAATGCCAGGCAATGCAAAAACTGTCTCAATAACTGGGGATCCTCCCACTGTGAGAATTATGACAATACCTATGGTGCTCGCAATCGGGAGAATGGCAGTTCGAAGAGCATGCTTGAATACGACAGCGTACTCGGAGACACCCTTTGAGCGTGCAGTCCTGATGTGATCCGCTCTTAGGACCTCAAGCATTGACGCACGTGTCATCCTAGCAATACCTCCCGAGTGGTGGATTCCCATTGTCAAGATAGGCAAGAATAAGTATGTCATAGCTTCCGGTATGCTCTCAACAAGACGCGTATATCCACATACAGGAAACCACCGCAGCACATATGAAAACACCAGGATCATATTGAGGCCAAGCCAGAAATAGGGCACCGATACCCCAACAAGCGACAGCGAGACAGCTGCAAGATCTGCCGCCTTACGAAAATTGACCGCAGCCACGATTCCAAGAGGGATACCTATTAGAATAGCAACCATGACGGTTCCCACGGTAAGGATGAGAGTAGGTTCGAGACGCGTGAGCAAGATTGGCATAACCGCCTTCCCTGTGTATATGGAGTTGCCCATGTCTCCGCGAAGCACATCACTTACCCAGTCCCAAAGACGTACCCACACGGGCCGATCAAAGCCCATGAGATGAGTAAGCGCTTGCACTTCTTCGGGGGTTGCATCTTCTCCAAGGATAACGGCTGCCGGCGAACCTGGTATGAGGTTTGTAACCAGGAACACCACCAAAGCCACAATCGCCATAGTCAGCAAAAGCCCTAGTACTCTTCGCAGTAAGTAGTGTGCCAAGGATTGTGCCTCCTGCTAATCCTGTGTCAACGGACCGCCCGGATGCAACCCGGGGGGGAACTAACTCCCGCTGCAGCCGAACGGTCCGTCCTCTCTTACTATCTCAGTAGTCTACGTACTCCTCTACTTGTATTCACAATTCCAGAAGAATGGGTCGGGCATCACCAGATCCAGGTCCAGCTCAGAGCTAGCAATGTGGTACTCGAAGAAATCTCCGAGCTTGATGATGCACACATCCTCATAGTCCAACTCCTGAATTCGCTCCCAAGCCGCGAAGCTCTCTTCGAAGGTCTTCGCAGTAAGCATAATGTCGAGCAAAGCATCTTTCTCGCCATTCTCCCACCAGCCTCGATAGGACTCTTGCAGGTGCGACACCAATATTGGGTGCGTTCTATACGTGGCTTCTACCATGTGCAAATCCCACGCCGCTGGATCATTCTGGATTGTTTCGGAATGTGAAGCGATGTCACGCATTTCGAGGACTACAGGAACCCCAATTTCCTCCAACTGTTGCTGCATGACAGTTGCAACCGCCGTCTTCGTTACATCCTCTGGATTCAACGCGAACCGCAATGGAGTGCCGTCGTAGTCCGAGTGTCCGATGAGTCGTTCTGCCCACTCAGGGTCACAGACATTATACAACTCACCGCCTGCGTCAGTCCAATAGGCTGTTTCCAGCCAGATTACTCCTGGATCAGCTCGCCAGAATCTCTCGGCTCCATACACAGGAAGTACTTCTTCCACACATATGGCAGCTTGGAGTGCGCGTCTAAGAGTAAGATCTGCTAGTGGTCCCATGCGTTTGTTCAACACCGCAAAGGACATTCTGGGCGCGCCAACGATTGAGCTGATGTTCGGGTCAGCCTCATACTGTGCGAAGCTGTCTCGCGAAACGTCAAGTCCAACCTGGAAATCTCCTGTTTCCACTCCAAGCCTTCGGACAGCTTCCTCCGGAACGAAGATAAACTCCAGCTCTTCGAATTCTGCCACACGCTTTCCAGAGTATCCGTCCGCAGGCAGGTCAACAGGCACGTACTCGTCGAACTTCTCCAACAGGATAGATTGTCCCTCATTCCAACGCACGAATTTATACGGCCCCGTACCGATGTACTCGCTAACTACGTTTTCGCCGAATTTGTCAACAATAGACTTGGGGTAGATCGCAGCCCCTTGCCGCCAACTCGAAAGCGCTCTCTCAAGAAGTGTTAGGGGTTCTGTAGTCTTCCACGTAACTGTGTATTCGTCCGTTGCGACCAGAGTGTCTGTGAATCCAGCGACCTGCCTTCCAAACTGAGCTTTGACAAGCCATCGATTGAGCGACGCCACGACATCGGCTGATGTCATCTCACTGCCATCATGGAACACTACACCCTGCCGCAGATGGTACGTAGTGGTTAGTCCATCCTCGCTCTTCTCGTAGCTCTCTACGAGCATAGGAACGGCTTCCCAATCTTCGTTGAATGCGAACAGCGTCTCAAAAATGTGACACCCAATATTTCTTACGAGGTTATCGGACGTCCAGTGAAAATCTAACGTAACGGGTTCCCCTTTGAGGCCGACCATAAGACGATCGGAGTCACCGAAAACAGCGGTAGACATCAAGATTACAGCAATTACCGCAGACAGAAAAACGGCGAGCCAACTAGTCCTTCTGAGCAGTTGACGAAGATTTTTCATTGTTGCATCCCTCCCATACGTGATGCCGACACATATACGTAGTCTAGCGCAACCTGAGTTAGTGACTACTCCCTCAGCCAACCGACAAGCATATATACAGTTTGCCTCCTTTCGACTTTGCCCACCACCAGTATACGGATCTTTCTTGCCAGGACAACCCGTAGCAAGCCAGACGAACTACGGCCACACAATCCACATTCCATAAAGGGTTATAGCATCTCCTGTATGTTGCTTCGTCCAGCAAATTGCGAAAGACCATGATATGGATATAATCCTTCACGTCACTGGTCACAATATATACTTTTGATGCTGGCATGCAAACGCCGCATTCAACGAGGAGGATGATCATGCACAGTATCGTTTGTGATGCTGTAGCCAAACGAGCTGCAGTTGCAAAGTGTGTCAGGACTAGCAGATGGATCAAGGTCTTCCGTGCGTCTAGCTGACGTTATTGGCTATGAAGGATTATGGATGATGGATCCGTTCTTGTGTTTGGTGAACTGAATGGCAACGCGATCGGCAAAGGCTTTCGGATACGGTGTGCGGTTTCAAGCATCACAAGCATCAATCGGTATATCAGAACCCGCGTTTCATTGACGAGGCCATGTCAACAAGGTACTCTCGACTGCACAGGAGGTGCACATGAATCGCCACGACATTGACTGGAAAGGTATGTTCACGGCAATCGTTACACCGTTTACGAAGACCGGTGAAATCGATGAGAGCGCATACCGAGAGAACATTGAGAATCTGATGGACGAGGGAATACGAGGTCTTGTAGTGACGGGATGCACAGGAGAGTTTTGGTCTCTGACCGATGACGAACGGATTCGCGTATACCAGATGGCAGTTGAGACTTCCAAAGGGAAGGTCCCTGTAATCGCAGGAACCATGGGTATGGTGACACGTGAAGTTGTTGAGTTGAGCAATAGAGCCAAAGCGGTAGGAGTTGATGGGGTAATGATTACAGCCCCTTACTATGTCATGCCCAAGGAAAAAGAAATCATGCGTCATTATCAAGACATATCATCCAAGGTGGGTTTGCCTATCTTAGTGTACAATATACCAAATCGAGTGGGCATCAACCTTACACCGGACTTGCTTTCGAAGCTCTGCGACGTTGACTGTGTTGTAGCAGTCAAACAGAGTTCGCCAAGCTTTGACGAAGTCATGCAGACGATCAGACTTTGTGGAGAGAAGATGAGAGTCTTTGCTGGGCACAGCGACACAAGAGGCTTCCCATGTATTGCGATGGGTGCTGATGGCGGTGTCAGCAGCGTGGAGACTCAGATGCTAGGAAAGGAAGCCATCCAGATATATGACGCCATAGTCTCGGGCGATTTCGAATCGGCACGCAAGATTCAGTGCAAGTCAATCACCGCAGCAGGCATTGCGCGAATGTATGGAGTCTTTCCGTCCGGTTTGAAGGCATGCATGAATCTTCTCGGAAGACCTGGCGGTTTCCCGAGGCCACCAGTATCCCCGCTCGTTGAGCAGGAGATAGAAGGTTTGCGAGATGCCCTGGTTGAAGCTGCTTTCATCTAGAACCTAGCGTCTTGGCTTGGATTGCGGTATATGAGTGGCAAGCTGGCGACTCAGACAGGGCAATGGGTATGAACGTTGGTGTTCTTGCGCTGAGATATGGTTGGCCTTTGTCATTTTGCGATACACAGACCTTAAGGTGACATACTGTGTCTAGAGAACAGGTGCGAACGGAAGTTGCTGTCATTGGTGCTGGGATTATCGGTGTCTCGGCTGCCTTCTTTCTACGGGAGCTCGGGCGAGATGTAGTGCTTGTGGAACGGGGGGGGATAGGCGAAGAGAGTTCAGGGAAAAACGCTGGGAGCATGCCCTTGCAGGTCAAGAAGGGTCCTCTCATAGCACTCTGCCGGGGCGGGATTATGACTTGGCGCGAAATGGATCAAGACTTCGGAGGTCTTGGTTTTGTCCAATCAGGAGGGCTCCGAGTTGCCGAAACTCGCCAAGAACTAGAGACATTGCGACAGCAAGCTGATGCTCGAAACAAACTCGGCGCAGACATTAGCATTCTTACCAAGCAAGAGACTAGATCGATCGCTCCCTACCTCTCGACAGCGATTCACGGAGTCGCCTATTGTCCGTGGGATTCACATTGTGATGCGCTCACAGGAACTCAGAGCATTGCCCGGGCTGCCATGCAACGAGGGGTTGAAATAGTTGAACACTCTCCTGTCATGCGCCTCGAACAGACTACCACAGGTCACGTGAACGTAATCACCGAGAAAACACTGTTCCGATGCAACAAGGTCCTGCTTGCCGCAGGGGCTTGGACACGGCAACTGGCGCTCTCACTGGCAGTTGACATTCCCACGGATATCTGGATCAAGCAGATGCTTGTCACAGCTCGATCGGAGCGGATCATCAAGCACATGCTTACCCATACAAGAGGGAACCTAACACTCAAGCAGGTTGAATGTGGTAGTGTATTGATCGGAGGTGGTTGGATTGGAGATGAGGCAAGAGGTATTTCCAGGACTAGATTTAGCAGTATCCTGGGCAATGTTCAGCTTGCAGCGAGAATAGTCCCAGATCTGAAGAGACTGGAGATCGTTCGCACATGGGTCGGCACTGATTGTAGAACTTCGGATGGATTGCCGATTATCGGCTCACTCTCTGGCAAGGAAGGTGTATACGTAGCTGTGGCCTGTGTAGGCGGATATGCGGCAGGACCCTACGTTGGCAAACTGGTTGCTCAGACCATGTCCAATGGAATATCTGAGCAACCGCTGGAGCCCTTCTCCTTGTCGAGGTTTCATGTCAATGGTTGCTCGCGTGTGAAGCCAGCGCGGAAGCCACGGCCAGCCGAGAAGAAGTCAGCCTGACAGAGAGAAACCCTTGAGAAAGATCAGATGGGTCTATGAAACTCACCACAAGAGAATCGTAGAGGATGTGTACCAAAGATGACCGCTGCCTTTGATAAGAGGATTACTGACCACCCAATTCTGGGCCCTTTGGATACTACTGAGCAATGCACGATCTTCGTTGATTCGAAACCACTGATAGCCAGACTTGGGGAGCCCATTCTTGCGGCTCTCATGGCTAACGATATCTGGATAACACGCTTCACCAAGAAGCTGGGAGCTCCCAGGGGCTTGTTCTGCGGTATTGGTCTGTGCAACGATTGCCTGGTATTTGTCGACGGTCTAGGCTGCGTACGGAGCTGTGTCACTGCAGTCGAGGAGGATATGTCTATTGAGACACGGACGAACGAGAAGCGTAGATTCTGACATCCTGGTTGTGGGGGCTGGGCCTGCGGGTCTTGCAGCTGCAATCGAAGCCTCAGAACATGGGGCCACCGTGTCGATTGTTGACGAGAATGCTAGACCTGGTGGCCAGTTGCTGAAGCAGACCCATCGCTTCTTCGGCTCGGAAAGGCACCAAGCTGGAACCCGAGGAATCGACATTGGATCTAGGTTGGTTGCTACGGCAAGAGACAGGAATGTTGACCTAATTCTCGATACTCCTGTTATTGGCATTTTTAACGGTCTTGTAGTAGCTGTAAATGATAATAGGCACTTTCTATCAACCCGCCCTCGACGGATCATACTCGCGACTGGTGCTGCTGAGAATGCCATTAGCTTTCCCGGATGGTCCTTACCTGGTGTGATAACTGCCGGTGCAGCTCAGACTTTTGTCAATGTTCACCGAATACGAGTCGGGGAGAACATCGTCGTAGTTGGCAGCGGAAATGTCGGCCTGATAGTTGCCTATCAACTGATGCAAGCTGGCTCCAATGTGGTGGCTATTGTTGAGGCAATGGGGCAAGTAGGCGGTTGGGGTGTCCACGCTGCAAAGATCCGACGGATGGGAATCCCCATATTGACTCGCCATACCATTACTGAGGCAGCCGGAGACACTCATGTTGAGCAAATCACTGTGCATGAAGTTGACGATCGACTGAATCGATTACCTGGATCAGAGAAAGCCCTAGAGGCTGATACTGTCTGCCTAGCAGTTGGCATGTCTCCAAGATCCCATCTAGCAGAGATGGCCGACTGCGCCTTCACAGATGTCCCAGAACTAGGAGGAACGATACCGATACACAATGCGATCATGCAGACCAGCATACGTAGCATCTATTGTGCCGGAGATGTCTCCGGTGTCGAGGAAGCTTCTACTGCCATCGAGGAAGGAAGGCTAGCGGGATTGGGCGCCGCGTTCTCCCTAGACCTCGTTGAGAGCGATTTGTATGAGCGGCGGGCGGCAATTTGTATGAAGGCTCTTGATGATCTGCGTAGTGGGCCGTTTGGGCAACAGCGAAAGACAGGCAAGGACGCCGTTCTTAGGGAGTATGATGAATACTACAAGAACCGATGACTGCCAGGGAATTCGGAAAAGCGGTGTATTGAGCAAGGAAGAACTAGAGAACTGCAAGGGGATGCCATCGGAGGAACGCCTCAAGCGCGGACCCATAGCTGTAATCGAGTGTAGCGAAGAAATCCCTTGCAACCCTTGCGAGGCCAACTGTCCGCGCGATGCCATTGATATTGGTGGTGTGATTACAGCGCCGCCTCATCTGCTCGAGCAGAAATGCGTAGGATGTGGTCTCTGTATTTCCCGATGCCCCGGCCTGGCAATAACGGTGGTCGATCTCACGGGGGAACGGAGCGATAAGGTCTCTCTCCCCTACGAGTTCTGTCCCCTTCCCGAGGTGGGCGAGATCGTACATGCCATGAACCGTACAGGCAAGATAGTGTGTGATGCCGAGGTCTTGACAGTGAAAAATGAAGAACGGAATGATCGTACGGCGATAGTTACGCTGCTTGTTCCCAACGGATATGGCATGGAAGTACGCTTTTTTGCGCGGTCTGGAAGGAGACGCAATTGAACTCTAATACTGGTAGAGATGATGAGATTATTTGCCGATGCGAGGAGATCACACGTAGAGAGATTCTTGACGCAATTGATCAAGGCTGTCATACGGTAGACGAAGTAAAAAGGGTAACGCGGGCGGGTATGGGGCCTTGCCAAGGCCGAACCTGTGGGAAACTTGTCGCTCGGCTCATAAGCGAAAGCACAGGTATCCCTCTAAACCACGTGAGAAAATCCAGTGTGCGTTTTCCAGTTAGGCCAGTGAGGATTGCCGTAGCTGCAATCCAAGAGATCGCAGAAAAGACACCCTGATCTTTGAAAGGCAGAAGTCACTCCTTCAGCTGTACAAGGAGTGTTCAAGCTAGCAGCCCGGGTCACGTCCTGTCAAGTGGTGTAACGGCATCGCACCATCCTGTTGGCGATCAGGCAGCGAGCTGCTCAACCAGCATGGGTTCCTCCTCTGACTCGAG
>Ga0272442_10005416_pt1 | contig 17078 bp, 12 predicted proteins | sample SSMForm2O_FD_200262 | JGI IMG/M metagenome (GOLD analysis project Ga0272442, IMG submission 200262) | Marine sediment archaeal communities from Little Sippewissett salt marsh, Falmouth, MA, United States - SSM-Form-2O | ecosystem: Environmental > Aquatic > Marine > Wetlands > Sediment ... | reverse complement strand
CCGCCGAAGCCGACGACGGTGCTGCTCAATGGGGTGCTGCTGCGCGATCTGGGCTACTGCCCCGCTATCGCGCCGGAGGATGCCTGGCCCCGCGGTGTGATCGCGGCGATGGCTGCCGATCCCTCGCTCAACCCCGCACGCATGGGCTACCCGTCGACACTGGGGCTGTTCACGTTTTTCTATGATGTGACCCACGAGGTTCTGGCGCTGGCGGACATGGGTCGGGCCGATCCGCGGCGCCGGCTGTCGCCGCGCGAGCTGGAGATGGCTCGCCGGCTGCTGGCCGATGGGGTGGAGCTGTGCCTGCGCACGCGGGACGTGGATCTGGTGGGGGAGCTGATGATCTGCGCGAAGTATCTGCGGTGGCGGGAACTGCCGCGCGTGCAGGAGGCGTGGGACCTCGTGCTGTCGTCGCAGCGGCCGGAGGGGCACTTCGGGCGCATGCGGCGTCTGCGGGTTATGCCGGGCAGGAACCCGTACCGCCACTCGGTGCTGGTGGCGGCGTGGGCTCTGGCGGTGTGTGAGCGGCCTGGCGGTCAGAAGCCGTAGGTGTAGGTCACCCCGACGACGTCCTGGGTGTAGCGGAAGAAGCGGGGGATGTTGGAGCGGTTGTTGAGGCGGATGTAGTAGAGGGAGACTTTCTGGTTGGCGCGCACGAGGTAGTCGAGGGAGAGTGACCAGAAGTCGCAGGCGTCGCGCCGCTTCTCGGCGGGGAAGGCCATGGAGCGGATGTTGGGATGGAAGTAGCGTGGCCGTCGATAGGCGTAGTTGGTGTGGAAGACGAGTCGGGGTAGGATGCGTGCGTGGACGCCTGCCTGGGCGCCCCAGGCGTGGTAGCGCATCGAGTCGCCCTGGGCGTTGGAGCGGTCGTGTGTGAGGGCGCACTCGCCGCTGAGCACGCCGTTGAGGGTGCGGAGGCCGAGGCCGAACTCGAAGTGGTGGGTCACGCCGTCGATGTCCTCGGCGCGGGGGGTGGCGAAGTGGTAGTCTTCGTAGCGGAGGGTGTAGTTTCCCTGTAGGGAGCACCAGGGGGTGAGCGGCTTTTCGGCGCTGATGGGGATGATGAGCGCGGTGACGTAGCCCTCGCCGTCGACCCAGGCCTGGCGGATGGTGGGGCGTATGCGTGCGCGCCAGCCCTCGAACTGCCGCTGGACCTCGATGCCCACCTGGGTGTCGATATGGTCGAAGTCGTGGAGTTCCTCGTACTGGACCCAGGAGAGGGCGAAGAGGGCTCGGACGCGGGTGGGGCCTTCGTGGTAGATGAGGTAGCTGCCGTTGAGGCCCATGGAGACGGCCATGGCGGCGCGGTTGGCGCGTTCGGCGGGGTTCTGCACGGCCTCCTTGGCGCGGAGGGTCACGTTGTCGTTGTAGGCGACTCCGACGGTGAGGTCGAGCTGCCATCTGCGGGGTGCCTTGGGCGGGGGTGCCTTGCCCGGCTCGAGGGAATCGAGCGCCTGCTGCGCCTGCTTCTTGAAGAGGGGGTCGTTGCGGGCTTTGGCGAGTGCGAGCTTCGCGTCGTCCTTCTGCCCGAGGCGGAGGGCGACGAGGCCGCGGACGAACCAGGCCTCGGAGTCGTCGGGTCCTGCCTGCTTGAGTTCGGCCATGGCTTTGTCGGCTTCGCCGAGTCCGAAGTGTGCGATGCCTCGCTCGCGGTGGACGTCGGCCGCGGCGCGGCCTGGCTCGGTGACGTGGGCGAGGGCTTCGAGCGCCTTGCGGGACTGTCCCATGCGGTTGCGGGCCTTGGCGAGGAAGAACCACGCTGCCTGGTTGGCCGGCTGCGCCGCCACGATATTCTCGAGGGCTTTGGCCGCGGGGGCGAACTTGCGGAGCGCCATGTCGCGCAGGACGGCGTCGGGTACGGCTTCCCCCGCCCCGCACAGCCCCGCAAGCGTGCCTGCCAACAGGAGCGCTACAACCCAGGTCGCCCCCGTTCTTGTGCCTTTCTTCGCCATCGATGCCGCCATGATTGGTTCTCCGGCTGAGAGTCGCTGGGGGTCACCTGGCTAGTTGCCGCCGAACTTGCCGGCTTCGCGGCGCTCCTTGGCGTAGGCCGAGATGAACAGCTCGAGGTCGGTGGCGTCGATCTGGCCGTCGCCGTTGAAGTCCGCACGAGAGGAGCCTTTGTCCTTCGAACGCGAGGACCCGTGGTCGACATACGCGTCGATGAAGGCATCGAGATCGCCTTCGTCTACGTCGCCGTCGGCGTTGAGGTCGGCCGGGGTCGTCCCGCCTCCCGGTGTGGTGGCGGGGGTGAGGGTGCCGCCCGCTTTCGTGAATGCGCTGCGGAACTGGGTGGCGCTTCCGTAGTTATGGACGGGGACATTGGGGCTGCCGAACTGTCCCATGCGCCCGTGGACGAGGCCGCCGTAGGGCGTCGAGAACAGGCTCGGCGGTATCGATGTCGCGCCGTAGGTGGAGGTTCCGTAGAGGCCGCCGCCGTAGCCGCCATAGGCCCCGTAGGTGCTGGTTCCGTAGAGGCCGCCGCCGTAGCCGCCATAGCCGCCGGTGCCGTAGTAGCCACCGTAGCAACTGGTGCCGTACATCCCTGTCCCGTAGAGGCCACCGCCGTAGGGGCTGCCGCCGTAGAGGCCGCCGCCGTAGGGGCTGCCGTAGAGGCCACCGCCGTAGGGGCTGCTGCCGTAGAGGCCACCGCCGTAGGGGCTGCCGCCGTAGAGGCCACCGCCGTAGAGGCCGCCGCCGTAGAGGCCGCCGCCATAGGGGGTTCCGCCGCCCCACCAGGAGCCCCAGCCGCCGCCCCACGGGTCGCCGAAGCCGAAGGGGTTGCCATAGCCGTAGGGGTTGGTGCCCCAGCCGAACCACGTGAAATAGGGGCCGAAGTATCCGTAGGGCCAGCAGATCGAGTAGGTCATCGACGTGCGCGCCCGCGGCGAGGCCTCAGGGGGCGACGCATCGGTGCGGGTGCCCGCCGCGAGCACGAGGCAGACGGCGAAGGCGGCTGCTCCGAGCCGACACGATCGGCGCACCGTTCCTCTACTCATGAGCGAGTCCTCCATTCCATGGGATCCTGAACACCGCGACCGCTGACGGAGTGGCGGGTCCACTCCGTCCACGAGGCCACGACGCCGCGAGTGACCTGTCGCGATACAGCTTGACTATGGGGGCGGGTACGTGTCGTCACGACCGCTAGCTCCCGAGCGGGCGTAATGCTGCCGGCCCAGCATTCAGGCTGTCTGCGTACCCCGGACAGCGCGTGCGGAGTCAACCACTTCTTGCCACGCAAGTCAAGTACTTTGTTAGCCCGTGGTGAGGTTTTCCAGGAACCTGTGAACGGGGGGGCGGAGCATGTGGCGGGGGTTCACGGGAGGCGCCTGTAGTCGCCTTCGCGGACGACGAGGCGCTGGGCGTCGAAGTGGGCCATGAGGCCGAGGGCGTAGCGGCGTGAGGTGCCGAGGAGCTTGCGGAAGTCGCTCATGGTGACCTGGCCGTGGCGGGTCAGGTGCGCCTCGAGCTTTTCCCAGGCGTCCGCTACGGCCTGGGGATGGAAGCCGCAGACGTCGCCGTCGATCAGTTCGCCGCTCCGGATGAGGGCTTCGTGCACGGCGGCCAAGGCGTCGGGGGGGAAGGGGAGCGTCCGCTGAAGATCGGTGGTGGTGGGCGGCGAGAAGGGGTTCTCAAGGCACGCGGCCAGGACGGCGTCGCGGACGGCGGCTTGTTTCTCGTCGTACTCGACGTTGTGTGTGACGAGGGCATAGGTGTTCTCGACCCGACGGAGTCGGCCGTCGGTGACCAGTTGGCTCATCATGGCTGAGATCACGTCGTCCGAGAGGCGGCCTGAGGGGGAGATGGCGCTGCTCAAGGCGGCGATGGTGAGGCCGGTGGCGAGGAGGGGTTTCGCATCGTGGTGGGCGGTGAGGGCTTTCACAGCGCCCGCGGCGACTTCCTCGAACAGGTCGGTGTCGTAGAGCCAGGGGTCGGTGCCGGATTCGATGATGCGGACGGCGTCGCCCTCGGCGGCCTGGATGTCGGCCGGCGACTCGGCAAGCTGGGTGGCGAGGGTGCCCAGGCGGAGGGGCTGTGCGGCCTTGTGGAGTTCGTGGACGATGGCTGCGTGGAGGCCGCCTTCGGCCACGCGGGCGATGGCTTCGGCCGCGCGGTCGCGATGGCGGCGGTGCTTGAGGGGGTGTGCGTCGACGATCTGCCCGCCGCCGAGTGTGGCCTCGCCGCCGACGGTTCGCAGGATGAAGCGGTCGCCTCGGCGGGCGACAACGGGCGCGACGAGGCGGAGCTGCGCCCAGGCTTCCTCGCCGGGCTCGAGTGTAGGGTATTCGAGGAGGATGAGCCTTGCGGCCACCTCGCTGGTGCCCACGTGGAAACTCACCGAGGTGCCGTGCCTCACGGACTTGGGCGTGTGGGGGTCGATGATCACGCGTCCGTCGATCATGTGCGAGGGCACCAGGGCACCGCGCGTGCAGACCACGTCGCCGCGGGTGAGCTCATCGTGCTTCACGCCGGAGAGGTTCACGGCCGCGCGCTGTCCCGACCGCACGCTCTCGACGGTGGTGCCGTGGCACTGGAGGCCGCGCACGCGTGCCCGCAGGCCCGAGGGCAGGATATCGACGTCCTGGCCGACGGCGAGGGAACCGCTGACGACGGTGCCGGTGACCACGGCTCCGTAGCCGGCCATGGTGAAGGAGCGGTCGATGGGCACGCGGGCGACCGGCCCGACGCCGCGCTCGGCCACGCGGCCGGCCACTTGGGCAATGGCGGCGCGGAGGTCGTCGAGGCCGGCTCCTGTGGTGCCGGAGCAGGGGATGATGGGCGCGGCGGCGAGGAAGGTGTCGGCCACGGCGTCGCGGACCTCCTCGACGACCACCTCGACGAGTTCCTCGTCCACGAGGTCGGCCTTGGTGACGGCGACGAGGCCGTCGCGCACGCCCAGGAGGTGGAGGATGGCGAGGTGCTCGCGGGTCTGGGGCATCACCGAGTCGTCGGCGGCGACGACGAGGATCGCGAAGTCGATGCCGGTGGCGCCCGCGACCATGGTGCGGACGAAGCGTTCGTGGCCGGGCACGTCCACGAGGCCCACGCGCGTGCCGTCGGGCAGGTCGAGCCAGGCGTATCCGAGCTCGATGGAGATGCCGCGGCGCTGCTCCTCGGGCAGGCGGTCGGTCTGGATGCCGGTGAGAGCCCGCACGAGCACGGTCTTGCCGTGGTCGATGTGTCCCGCTGTGCCTGCGACCAGGTGTTTCATATGTGGATCCCGGTGTGACCTCGGTTGGCGCGTCGGATGGGGAGCAGTCGGGGGTTCAGGTGGTTTGAACGGGCGGCTCGGCGGCGAGTCGCCGCACGGAGGCCACCACGTCGTCGGCATCGCCGGGCAGCATGGTGCGGAGGTCGAGGCCGAACCGGCCGCGGCGGTAGCGTCCGAAGATGGGCGGCTCGTCGGCTCGGAGGGCCGCCCCGAGTGCGTCGGGGGGCAGCGTGGGCGCCTCGATCCACAGGACCACGGTGGGCAGGGTCTCGCCGGGGAGGCTCCCTCCGCCGATGGAGCTTTCGTCGGGTTCCGGAGAGGCCGTCCAGCCGGGCGCGGCGTCGCGGATGGCCTCGGCGAGGCGGGCGGCCTCGGCCTCGATGTCGGCCAGGGGGCGGAGGATGAGGCGCATGGCCATCGTGTCCGGGTGGTCGGCTCCTGCCAGGTGGGCTCGGAGTGCGGCTTCGAGGCCGGCCAGGGTGAGCTTGCCGACTCGGAGGGCTCGCTTGAGCGGGAAGCGGTTGATTCGCTGGATAAGGGCCTTGCGCCCCACGATGGCGCCTGCCTGGGGGCCGCCGAGGAGTTTGTCTGTGCTGAAGGTCACGATATCGGCGCCATCGGCGACGGCCTGTCGGACGACGGGCTCGTGGGTGAAGGGGGGGCCTTCGGCCGGGAGGAGCAGCCCCGAGCCCGCGTCGAAGATGAGGGCGACTCCCCTGTGGCGAGCCAGGTCGGCGAGGTCGGGGAGCGGGGTGTCGCTGGTGAATCCCACGATGCGGAAGTTGCTGGCGTGGATTCGGAGGATCGCCGCCGTGTCGACGGTCAGGGCGGCCTCGTAGTCGGCGAGGCGGGTGTGGTTGGTGGTGCCGACTTCGACCATCTGGGCTCCGCTGCATGCGATAATCTCGGGCAGGCGGAAGGAGCCGCCGATCTCGACCAGTTCGCCCCGCGAACAGAGCACCCGCTGGCCCGAGCACAGCGCGCTGAGGGCGAGCACCACGGCAGCCGCGTTGTTGTTCACGACCGTGGCGGCTTCGGCACCGGCCAGGCGGGCGAGGAGGTGGCCCACGTGGGGGTCTCGGTGCGAGCGTTGGCCGGTGGCCACGTCCACCTCGAGGTTGCAGTAGCCGCGAGCCACCTGGCCGATGGCCTCGATGATGGCGGGGCTGAGGGGGGCGCGGCCGAGGTTGGTGTGGATGATCACCCCCGTGCCATTCACCGCCCGCCGCAGGCTGGGGAGCCCGGGGCGCAGGCGTGCGGCCACCTCTGCCGCCACGAGCGCAGCGGTCTCCGCTGTAGGTGGTGCCGCGGTCTCGCCGGCGACCATGCGCTGCTCGCGCACGGCGTCGACGCACTCGCGGATGCAGGCGACCACCAGGTCGCGAGGCAGGTCGGTCAGAAGCTCCGCCACGGCGGGCTCTTCGAGCACCGTGTCGACGCCTGGAATGCCCAGAACGTTCATTCGAGAGAGTTCCTCCACGCCAGTGGGCTCGGCCGGAACCGGGGGTATTCTAGCCGCTTCGCCGGCCCCGATCAAGGTCGCCGAGAGGCCGTCGCGCACTTTCGCGCGGATTTGCTTGACTGCCGCCTCGCCGGGGACTAGAATCAAGGAGGCAGCGAACGAGAAGAAGGTGCGCCCTCAGTGCTCGCGGGCCGTGGGCCTGCGTGGCACGATGAGGTATTCTGAAAGGAGGCGGACCGAAATGAGTACCCGCTCGCGGCTCCTCTTGCTGGTGGCTGCTGTCATCACTTGCGGCTTCTTGCTTCCCGCGCGTGCCTTGGGCGGTGCCCTCACCCCCGGGGTCCATGAGACGGACCGGCGGCGGCGCGACCGGGACGACGACGACCGGAGGATCGTCCGCTACTACGTGTGCCAGGTCAAGAGCGTGGACGGCATGGTCACCTTTGAGGTGGTGCCGCAGGACGAGTATAACGACTGGCGCAAGGAGCTTAACGAGTCCTTCATCGACGCCGCCAAGGAGTACGTCGCCGCGCGCCGCGAGGCGAAGAAGAACAACGAGGAGTTCAACGAGAAGAAGCCCACCAAGCCCGCCTACCGGAAGATGAAGAGCTTCAAGAAAGAGAAGGACGCCCAGGACTACGCGGACAAGCTCCAGGAGAGGTGGGACGCGGCTCTGGAGAGGAAGCGCGAAAAGGAAGAGGGCGTTGACCTTGATAAGCTGAAGGACGACGAGAAGAGGGACAAGAAGGTGATGAAGTAGCCCCGTCGGGCTGCTGATGGCATCGGCCTGCACGGCAGGCCCCGTGAGCGTGGACCCGGCCGCTGGAGCAGTCGCTTCTGCGGCCGGCTGCCGTTCTGTTCACGCAGGCCGCCCCACTCCATTGCGGGCTACGGCTGTGTGGTTTTGGGCCTGGTGCTGGCGATGTCGTAGCTGAGCATGGGCACCTGGAAGTATCCCATGGCGGCGTGGACCACGTCCGCGCGGTAGACGGGGTCGTGCATGAGGCAGGGGCGGCGGTCGGTGGCAGGGATCGTGGTGGTGTAGATGCGGAGTTCGCCCTTCACGCTGGTGATGATCTCCTCGCGCCAGTCGCCCAGGATGTCGGCGATGGCGGCGATGTGGCCCTCGGCGCGGGTGGGGAGTTGGCCTCCGCCGTAGTTGGAGATTCTGCCGCTTCGAAGCAGTTCCCGCTGCGGATCGGCGTCCCAGTGGACGGCTCGGGGCGCGAGGCCGCCCATGTCCGTGGTCGCGAGGACGTTGCCGCGTGCGTCGCGGAGCCAGCGTTTGTCCTTGTAGTCGCGCTCGCCGCTGTAGCACTCGGCTCCCGGGTGCGCGGGATCGATGTCGGAGCACAGGCCCGATGAGTGGATGTGGAAGGTCTTCTGGCCGTATCCCCAGAGGATCTTGCCAGTGCGGGCGTCCACGAGGCACATGCCGTTGCGGTTCTGGCGCGTCTCCATCCCGTAGTAGATCTCGAGGCCGGGGCGGAGGGGGTCGGCGTCGGTCACGTAGCAGTGGTCGGGGTGGCCGAGGCCGGTGGACCACAGGCCCACGCCGTTGTCGTCGATGACGGCGGAGCCGATGACCACTTCGTCGCGACCATCGCCATCCACGTCGGCGGCGTGCATCCAGTGGGCGCCCTGGCCCCAGTAGCGGCGGGATTCGCGCTTGTTGCACCAGGTCCACAGCTTGCGCAGCTTGCCGGCGTGGAACTCGTAGGCGACCACGGTGATGATGTTGTAGGTGCCGCGCTCGACGATCAGGCAGGGGGTCTTGCCGTCGAGATAGGCGATGCCGAGCTGATTGCGCGACGCGTAGTTATAGCCGTGGCGGCCTTTGAAGGCGTCGCGGCTCGGCCAGTCGGTCTGCGCTCGCGGCTTGCCGGTGAGGCCGTCGAGGATGGTGAGATGCTCGGGGCCGCTCTGGACCTTCCCCTCGGCGTCGCGCGGGTCGCCCTCGCCCGTCTTCACGGCCACCTCGGCCTTGCCGTCGCCATCGAAGTCGTAGACCACGTAGGGCGAGTACCAGATGCCGCGCTCGATAGCCCAGCCGAGGTCGTGGCGCCACAGGAGTGTGCCGTCGTGGCGCCAGGCCTCGAGCTTGTAGGTGTCGGGGCTGCGCTTCCAGTACTTGTACCACGGATCGATGTTGGCGTTGGGCACCTTGACGACGAAGTCGTAGCGCGCGTCGCCGTCGAGATCGGCGATGCCTACCTTCTGGAAGGTCACGTCGCCCTGGAGGCGGAGGGTGATGGGGCTGGGCTCCTGCGTGGCGGCGGTTGCCCAGGCTTCGCGCGAGGGCTTGCCTCCCTGGCCTGCGGGCCGCACGGTGTAGCGGTAGCGTGTGCCCGCGGCGGCGGTTGCGTCCACGAAGTCGGTGGTCGCCGTGATGGGCTTTGCGTTGAGGCGGGCGGGCTGGCCGTTGGCCGTGGCGCGGAGGACATCGAAGCCGAGTTGCGCAGGGTCGGTCGCCAGGAGGCGCCAGCCCAGGTAGACCTTGCCGTCGGCGGTGGGGCGTGCCACGAGGCCGCGGTCGAGCGCCTCGGATACGCGTTGCTTCGCGTAGCCCTGCACCTGCGGCTTCTGCTCCGGCTTCGGCGGGGTGGTGGGGGCGAGCGTCACGTCGTCCACCCAGGCCAGCGTATCGCCATCGCCGACGAAGCGGACGTAGATGTGGTCGCAGCCATCGGGCACTTCGGCCACCGCGTCGATGCGGCCCCACTTGTCCGTCGGGCCGGCCTGGGCCGAACCGATGTCCCAGCGAAGCGTCTGGCCGCCCTGGAGAGCGACCACGGCGAGCACCACGTGGCCCTTCTTCGCGCGGACCCAGGCGGAGGCGCGCCAGGCCTGGCCGGAGCGTGCGCGGGTCTTGCGGCCGTTCGAGTAGGCCCAGTCGCGGGGGCCGTCGTGGCGGATGCACACGCTGTGGCCCAGGGAGTGATGGTCGTCGGCCGTGCGGGTGGCCGAGCCCTGCTTCGTGCGCGACCACCAGCTCCAGTGGAGCGCCCCCGTATCGGCGGCATCCTCGAAGCTGCCGTTGGGCACCGTGAGCTCGGCTGCCGCGCAAACCGACGAAAGGAGAAGGATGCCTGTGAACAGACGGCCCATGTGCATCAGGTCCCACCTACAGGATTCTGCGAAGGGTGAAGGCCGCACGAGCGGCCACGGCGAAGGCCCTCAATTCCCCTGGCCTGCGACGGACATAAGGCCGGCGTTGTGGTCGGCGAGGTCTTTCATGCCTCCCGCTCGGCCGGCGCCCTTGCCCTTGGCTCCCTTGGGCGCGTAGAGGATGCAGTAGATGGCCACCGGGCGCCATCGGTTGTAGAGGTCGAAGGCACGCACGATGCGCGGCCACGCCTCGAACTGGCCGGCTACGGGCGCCGCGTCGGAAAGGTAGACCAGCGTGTCCATCTCGGGCAGCAGCGTGGCGATCTCCATGGCATCGAAGGTGCGTGTGCCGAGGGTGAGCTCCATGTAGTCGACGAGGCCCCTCGCCTCCTCGCGGTGGCGGGCGTCGATGAGGCGGCCCGGCCGCATCACTTGCACCACGCCCCCGAAGTCCACCACGTTGAACTTCACGTGGGCGGGCAGGCTGTTGAGCGTCGCGGCCATGTTGAGCTTCAGGTCTTTGATCTTGTCGCCCTTCATCGACATCGAGGTGTCGAGCACGAAGACCACGCGGTCGCTGAGGATCTTGCCGCCGTAGAACTCCGCGAGGGCCTCCACGGGAATGTCCTGCACCCGGTGCTCCTTGCGGAACTGGGCCGTGGCTTCGGAGTCGACCTTGAAGTCGTCGCCGTTCTCCGCCCACCAGCGGCGCCAGAACAGGGGCGGCGCCTTGAGAATCGGGGGGCAAATGGAGGTGAGCGCGTAGGCGGCATCCTGGCGGAAGCGGCCTCGCTCGGATCCGAGGAGGCGGAAGAGCGGCTCGATCGACTCGCGGGCTGGAATGGCCCCCAGCGCCGAGAGCACGGCGACCTTCACTGGCCAGGGCGGGCCGCTCTCGAGCTTCTTGAGGAGCACGGGCACCGAGGCGGGGTCGCCGATGCGCTCGATGGCCTTCGCCGCCTGCACCTGGACCCGCAGGTCGGCGTGGTCGAGCAGATCGTGCATCTCGGCGGCGAACCGATGGTCGGCCGCCTCCGCAACGGCCTGGCACGCATAGAGCAGGCCGTGGCCGCGGATATCGTAGCTGTGGAGCAGCGGATTCAGGCTGGCGTAGCGCCGTGGGACGGCGACGCGGGCTCGCAGCAGCTTGCGCGTGACGTCCTCGGGCAGCTCCCATTGCACGCGGGCCAGGTAGAAGAGGCGGGCGCCCACCCTGTCGGGATGGGCGTCGGTCACGTTGTCGACGGAATCGGCCACGGCGTCGAGGCGTGCGTATGCAGCGGCCAGCACGGCCAGCTCTCTGGCCCGCTCGGGGCCGTCGCGCAGGAGCGCGCCGACGAACGGCTCGATGTCCAGGGCCGCCAGCCCTGCCTTGGCGCCCCCCTTCTTCTTGCCCTTGCGGGCCTTGGCTGGCTTGCCGACGGCGCCGCCGACCGACTGGCCGTGGCTGTAGACCGCCAGAATCCTGGCGGCGAGGACCAGGCTGCTGGCCGAGCGCGACGCCAGGAGCCCCTTGAGGATTTCCTCCGCGTGCGGGCTCCAGGCAGCCATCGTGGCCGCCTTGCCGGCCAGACCCTTCCGCGAGGCCAACGCGGTGAGCACGGCGAGGGTCTTGGCCCCCTCGAACTCGCCGGTCTCCAGGTACATCCCCACGACCAGCGAGACGACGGAGTCGATGCGCTCGCGTCGGGCAACGGCCATGGCGCTGCTGGCATCGCCCCCTCGGCGGGCGCGGACCGCCGCCTGCTCCTTGGCATCCTTGCCCCTGGCGCGCAGCACCGCATCGGCGAGCGCGTCGCCGCCGTGGGCACGGGAGACACACAACGAGAGCACGTGCACGGCGATGAGGAGTCCAGTGGCTCGCCAATGCGGCCGCGGCGTGGATGAAGGCGGAGGCTTCGGGGCGTCCTGCATCGCACTTCCCTCCTGCATCAGCGGCCCGTGGGGATCGAGATCAGTAGGTCCCGGGAATGCCCTCCGCATCTCGCACGGCGACGGTGAAGGGATGGTCGGCGAGCTTCCGGGCGCCGGGTGTGCTCTGCGGGCCGCAGCCGCACACGTAGTTCGTCGCCGTGAAGCCGAGCTTCGGGCCGAAGGCCTTCCAGATCCGGAAGTTCTCGGTCGAGAGCGAGACCGGGATGTCGGCATCGTGCTTGCGGATCTCGGTGAGGTAGTGGTCGTAGATGGCTTCCCGCACGCTCTGCGGGAACGGCTTCGTGCGGGTGGGCTCCGTCTCGTCGCGGCACTCGCGCGCCGCCTTCACGCACTCGGGGTCCAGCAGATCCTCGTCCACGCGCTGGAGCATCTCATCGATGTCCATCCACATGTAGCAGCAGAGGCTGATCATGTCGGGCCGGGTGCGCTCGAAGAGGAGCTTGACGGCGTGGGCGGCATCGTCGCGCCAGTTTTTCACGGGGACGATGGGCTTGAACTTGTAGCGGATCTGGTAGCCGGCCTGCTGCGCGGTGCGGGCGGCCTCGATCCGCTCCTCCGTGGTGCCGGCCTTGGGCTCGATGAGGCGGCTCTGGCTTCGCCCGCTCAGGCTCCACACGATGATCGTGTTGCCGTTGTGTGCTAGGTCGGCCATCCAGGAGGTGTTCCACGTCTTCGTGTGGATGACGAGGTAGCGGTCGTCGAGTGTGCCGAAGAACTCGATGAGCGGCCCGAGCGTGCCGTGCTCGGGCTCGAGGCAGGGCGGGTCGCCGTCGTCGTCGAGCAGGTAGGTCTTCTGCCAGGGATGTCGGCGGATGATCTCGCCCAGGTGCTCGCAATATTCCTCCACGTTGACCATCGAGACGAGCAGGCCGCCGAGTCCGCAGTAGGTGCAGCGATGCACGCAGCCGTTCTGGAGGTGGATGCGCCAGCACGGGCGGCACACCTTGTCGTGGCGGTGGGGGTCGCCCTTCTGGTTGTAGTTCGCCCAGTGGAAGGCACCGTAGCCCAGGAGAGCCGAGACCGCTCCGTACTTCGGGTTGCAGCCGGCGGCTCGCAGCGCCTCGTGGCGTTCGGCCGCCCGCCCGTCGAAGCGGAACGTGTGGAACACCAGCACGGGGTCGCGCACCTCGGGCAGCATCCCCATCGGCTTGCGGTTCGCGCCCAGCCCGTGTTCGGCGATCAGAGCGGGCAGATCGGCGTCGCGGAAGACGATGGGCTCGACGGGCTTCTCCAGCGCGGCCACCACGCCCTCCGCCCGGCGGCGGTAGCGCTCATCGGCCATCACGCTCTCGTGGATGTATACGGCCGGCGGCTCCAGAGGATACACACTCGCACTCCAGCAACGGGAAGAGGGCAGGGGAGTGCACGCCCACGGCGCAGCAACGCTCCCACACGCCATGTCATAGCCGGCTCGCCGCGCGCTGTCAAGCGCACAAGCGTGCGGCGCTTGTCCTGGCCGCTTGCCACCGCGCCACACATTCGCTATGATCCCCTGGCAGGCTGGGGTGAGGGCGGCGAGGAGATGGCAATGCTCGTGTGTGGTATCGACGTGGGGGCGCGAAGTACCGAGGTGGCGCTGCTGGATGATGCGGCGCCTGACTCGCCCACCACGCGAATCGCGGATACGGGACACGATCCCGCACGCACCGGCCGCCGCGTGTTCGACGAGGCGCTCGCCGAGCGCGGCGCCAGCCCCGCCGACGTGGCCTGCACGGTGGCCACGGGCTACGGTCGCGCGTCGCTCCCGTTCGCCACGAAGGCGGTCACGGAAATCACGTGCCACGCGCGCGGCGTCCGCCGCGTGGTGCCCGACGTGCGGACGATCGTGGATATCGGCGGCCAGGACAGCAAGGTCATCGTGCTCGACGAGAGCGGGGCGGTGGCGGACTTCGCGATGAACGACCGCTGCGCCGCGGGCACGGGCCGCTTCCTCGAAATCGTGGCGCGCATCCTGGACCTCGATCTCGATCAGCTCGGCGAGATGGCTGCCCAGGCCACGCGCCCCGTCGAGATCACGAGCATGTGTGCCGTGTTCGCGGAGTCCGAGGTGGTCGGCCTCCTGGCTCGGGGCACGCATCGCGAGGACGTGCTGGCCGGTGTCCACGCCTCGATCGCCTCGCGGATCGTGTCGCTCGCCTCGCGCCTGCGCACGGGTCCGCCAGCCGTCTTCACGGGCGGCGTCGCACACAATGCGGGCATGGTGCAGGCCGTGAGCGAGGCCCTGGGCTTCGAGCTCACGGTGCCTCCACAGCCGCAGCTTACGGGGGCGCTCGGAGCGGCCCTCATCGCCGCCGATCTGGCAGGCTGACCGGGGGCAAGGGAGGACGGGATGGACGAAGAGCTTGTGGCCGTTGCCACCTTCTCGACGGAGCCCGAAGCCCACCTGGCCAGGATCCGCCTCGAGGAGGACGGCATCGAGAGCATCGTGTCCGACGGCGTGGTCAGCAACATCAACTGGCTGTACACGCAGGCCATCGGTGGCGTGAAGGTGATGGTGCGGGAGGCCGACGCGGAGCGGGCGCACGACGTCCTCGAGCGTGTGCTCCCCGCCGAGCCAGTCGAGGCAGAGGAGGGCGATGGGGAGCCGGAGACTCCGGCGGAGGCCCCAGCGGGGCCGGTGTGCCTGGTGTGCGGCTCCCACGAGATCACAGGCACCCGGCGCCGACTCGGCTGGACCGCGCTCGCGCTCGTCCTCCTCGGCCCCATCGGCCTGATCATCTACCTCCTCGTGCGTCTCGTGCTCAAGGAGACCTACACGTGCGACGCGTGCGGCTTCGTGTGGGAGAAGTGACCAGCCCATCCACAAGGAGGGGGCCGATGACGTTCCCGTTCATTGCCAAGCCGGCTGAACTCGAGGAGAAGATCCGGGAGTGGAAGCGGGCCGCGGGAGGCAAGCTCCAGGTCGACTCGCTCACCAGCTTCTCCGGCCACGAGGTCTATGCCCTCACCCTCACCGACCCCAACGTGCCGGTCGTCGGCAAGCGACGCCACTACTTCGCCCAGCCCCACGCCCACGAGCCCGGCACCACGGCGGGCATGGCCGACGTGATCGAGCAGTTGGTCACCGGCCACGACCTGCGCGGGCAGCCCACCACGCTCGACGTCGAGAAGGTGCTCGCCACCACCGTGCTCACCTTCAACCCCATCGGCAACCCCCAGGGCCGCGAGGCCGCACCCGTGCTCTACTGGAACGGCGTGGACTACGACAACGAGCAGTTCTGGTGCTGGATGCGCGGCGAAGACCCCAACTACCCCGGCAGAATGTGGGGGCGCTTCGACGTCTGGGACGACCGCGAGGTCGAGGCGCCCGACCCCGTGGGCATCGTCTACGAGCAGATCGACGAGCACCGCTACGTGGAGCCCAACCGCAGCCACCTGTCCACCTACTTCAAGCTCTTCTTCCACATGGACAGCGAGTTCCACTACGAGTGCTGGCTGAGCCTCCACCAGACCGAGTTCGTCCGCTCCGAGCACAACTGCATGATTCTCCTCCCCCTCGAGGGCCTTGCGGAGGACGAGGTGCTCGAGGCCGACTGGTCGTGGGGGGTGGCGATCGTCGATGCGTGGAGGGCCGCGGGCTTCCGCCCCGTGCCGAGCCCGAGGCACCTGGGCTACACCGGCGACCAGGCGCGTTACTTCCGCGAAAACTGGGGCGACCTGCACAAGCGGATGAACATCATCACCACCGAGGTCAAGAACAACGCCCGAGATGCCACCCCCGAGTTCCAGATGGACACCCAGGTCGTCGCCATCCAGGCGAGCATCGAGCGGCTCCTCTAGCAACGAGCGGAGGCCCCATGTCGTATGGTGATCTGCGGACGCTGATGGACGCGGACGTGGCGGTGGTCGGCGGCGGCCCGGCGGGGATGTGTGCCGCGATTGCCGCTGCCAGGGCGGGGCTCGAGGTTGCCCTCGTCGAGCGCTGGCCGATGGTGGGCGGACAGTCCACCATGTCCCGCGTGTGCATCTGGCACACGTCCGACCGCGAGCGCGAGGTCATCCTGGGCCTCACGAAGGAACTCGTCGAGCGCCTCGAGGCCTACGGCGGCATCGAGCGCTGGCACGACTTCCCCGCCTCGCCCGAGACCTACTATTTCAACTCCGAGTGGATGGCCGTCGTGTGGGACGACCTGATCCGCGAGCACGGCATCCGCACCGCCTGCTACACGCCGTGCGTGGACGCGGTGGCCGATGGACGGCGGCTCGAGGCGGTGGTCGTGGGCACCAAGCGCGGCCTCGAGCTCGTGCGCGCGCCGCTGTTCATCGATGCCACCGGCGACGCGGACGTGGCGGCCTTCGCCGGCTGCCGCACCACCAAGGGCCGCGAGAGCGACGGCAAGGTCCAGGGGATGACCCTGGTGTCGAGCTTCGCCGGGATCGACCCCGCCAGCAATGAGGAGCTCCGCGCGACCCACCCGGAGCTTCTCGCCACGATGGCCCGCCTGCGCGACGCGGGCGAACTCCCCTCCTTCGGCGGCTTCCACCTGGCCGAGAGTCGCTTCATGGCCTGGTACGGCTCTCTCATCGCCTGCACCAGCGGCGACCCGCTGGACCCGGAGAGCATCACCCGCGCGGCCATGGAGGCGCGCGCGAAGCTCCCGAAATTCCTCGAGCTCTTCCGCACCGAGTGCCCTGGCTGCGAGCACGCCGACCTGCGCTGGACGGCCCCCGCTCTCGGCGTCCGCGAATCCCGACGCGTGCGCGGCCTCTACACCTTCGGGGCCGAGGACGTCCACGCACTCCGCAGCTTCCCCGACGCCGTGGGCCACGGCTTCTGGGGCATCGACATCCACGACCCCGACGGCTCGGGTCACACGACCTGGCTCGACCGCTCGACCCATCTGGGAGCTGGAGCGACCTACCAGATCCCATACCGCATGCTCGTGGCGGCGGACGTGGATAACCTCCTGGTCGCAGGCCGCTGCGCGTCGGCCACCCACGAGGGCATGGCCGCGCTTCGCATCCAGTCCCACTGCCACATCATGGGACAGGCGGCGGGCACGGCTGCCGCGATGGCCGTGGACCAGGGAATCCAGCCCGCAGAAGTCGACACCGCAGGGCTTCAGCGGCGGCTGCTCGACGCGGGAGTGGTCATCGACGAGGAGCGGGTGAAGGACGTACGAGAGAACCCCGGTGAGGAGGCGCCCCAGCCGGGCCTCATGTGAAACCTCGTTGGAGGACACGGCCGTGTCGAAGGGACGCGTCTGGCCCGCCGAATGCACCCGCTTCGAGGACCCCGCCTCGGGAGTGGAGATCCGCCAGCTCACCGACTACAAGGGCCATAGCCACCACGTCTACTTCACCAACCCCGGCTGGTACGACGAAGGCCGGCGGATGCTCCTCGGCTCCGACCGCGAGAAC
>Ga0272442_10005413_pt1 | contig 17081 bp, 11 predicted proteins | sample SSMForm2O_FD_200262 | JGI IMG/M metagenome (GOLD analysis project Ga0272442, IMG submission 200262) | Marine sediment archaeal communities from Little Sippewissett salt marsh, Falmouth, MA, United States - SSM-Form-2O | ecosystem: Environmental > Aquatic > Marine > Wetlands > Sediment ... | reverse complement strand
CGATTCCTAGAAACAAAGTTAATTTTGTGAAGCCGAATCCTGAGCACCTTGAAATGGCGCTTAAGGTTTTAGGCGTAGCGCCGGAGGAAACGGTGGTTGTTGGAGACGGCAACGTCGACATGGAGAGCGCTAAGGAGCTGAAAGCGATTGCTGTTGGCTTGCCGGCAGGTGCATCCAAAACAGATCAGTTGATGAGTCATGGCGCCAACTACATTATAACTTCGATAACTGACTTGCCTGTTCTAATAGAGAAAATAAACAAAGGACAAGCGACACAATAGCCTGCCAAGCTGGTTTGAGACAGTATCCGTGTTAATTGAAATTCTTATGTGATTTTTCTCTTTTTTAGTTCTTGGTCAAAGAGTCTCTACTTTTGCTTGACTTAGCTTAAGTCTTGCTTTTTGAATTTATTGCCCATCTTCAGATAGAATTTGATGACAATGGAAAATTAGCAAATTAATTATGCAACTTGAGTTAATAGTGTGTTAAGTGTTGAAAGTTGGGCTGCTCGAGGCATAGCTCGCGTACAAAGATTCAATCCGTCATTTCTGGGCGTTCTACGCTATTTTTTTCTTCAATATTGGTTTGTGGTTATCTTCTGATTTGTCTCTTCACTTTCCTTCTTCTTCAAGGCGACATGAATGATTGGATTGCGTTCATGCATGGTGAGGCTTCGATAGCTCTTTTTTTCATCTACTGTGTAGCGGGAGTTGTCGGAATTAGTTTAACATTATTTTTCAAAAAGGAATTGCGTCTTCTAAACGCCTCGCACAAGGTTCTCTCAGTCTCTTTTCTACTAACCACGATTATCGGAGTCAGCGTATTCACTTACCTCAACTTTTCCGCTACGCAAGAGAACTACACTTGGATGCACGATGGAATGGTTTACCAGCAGATGGGGCAATCTTTTCTAGTAAACCACGAATTCATCGTTGACGGCGAATACACCCACCATTTCGCTCCGGTTTATCCGCTTTACTTGGCGATGTTTTACACTTTTTTGCCCGTTCATATAGGAACGCAGATAGCTGTAGAGATAATCTTCGCTCTATCGCTGATAGTGGCCTTCATGTTCACGCGAAAGTTGTATGGGTTGACACCTGCTTTTATAACAACTGGGTTGATTGCGACCATTCCAACTTACCTTTTCTCTGCTTCTCGCAATTATGCTGAGCCAATGGTGCTCATCTTTTATACTATCACCATATATTTCATCTTGGAAAGTCTTAACCCCGAGAAGGGAAACAGGATAATTTTAGCAGGAGTGTTTGCTGCTCTTGGATTTCTCACCAAGTCAAGTCTCGGTTATTTCTTCATATTTACTGGATTAGCTGGTTTTCTGTGGCGATTTTACTACATGAAATGGCGCATCTTCAAAAACAAGCATTACCTCACGGCAATTTTGGTTTTTTTAGTTTTGGTGTTAGTTTGGACTTGGCGTAATCTTTATCTTTTCTGGGATGGCAGTTTTTCCGACTTGTTTGTAGCGTCACAAACCAGTGACTATTTCACCGCGGCTATCGTGCATTCTCTGGGAAAAGACTTCGGCAGTGTTTTCTTGCAGTTCTGGTTTTTCATGGTTCTCACGGTGCTTTTCATGTTATCTTACACTTGGATATTTTCTGGTTATGTTAAGAATTCATTTAGACGAATTCGTGATGAGCGAATAAGCTGTCTTTGGCTGTCGATAATGCTGCCGCTTTTCATGGGATGGCTGATCGGAGCTATTTGTTTTGTGTTTGAAAACGATTGGATGCCTGAGTACTTGATTAGTTATTATCCAGTATCTCAAACTCGCTATCTGATATTTGCGTTGGTGAGGTACTGTTTTGTTGCTATAGTGCCTTTAAGCTGGCTGGCTTATGAATCGGCGAAAAAAGAACCACGGCATAGCAATTAGTGATTTGCATTTTCTTGGTTTGCACATGAGATTTCAGGGTTTCAGTTTCCTTTTCCGAAGCAGAATCAGGATTGCGTATAATTATTCGAGAGTTATGTATGGAATAACATTATGAAAACCGTAAAGCTTATATATTAAAACTATTCATTTGCTTAATTTGCGCGGATCCGAATGTACTGTTTTCTCAATTCAAAAAGGGATATGGTGATGGTTCTACGCAAATAATACATGGAGCATACAAAATTGAGCAGAAAAGAGGCTAGAACACGTCAACGCTTAGTTGACAAATGCCCAGAATGTGGTAGCGACAACCTCGTTCACGATTATGACACAGGTGAAACCGTCTGCGGAGGCTGTGGCCTCGTAATTTACGAGCAGATGATGGATAAAGGACCAGAATGGCGTGCTTTCACTCAAGAGGAGAAAGCGTCAAGAAGCCGTGTGGGAGTTCCCACATCCTATTCAGTTCACGACAAAGGTTTATCCACAGCTATAAGTCAGGTGGATCGTGATGCTTTCGGAAGAAAATTGCCCCTTTCCACTAGGCTGCAAATGTGGCGTTTGAGGAAGTGGCAGATACGATCTCGAGTTCACTCTTCCATCGACAGGAACCTTGCTCAAGCCATGGCGGAGCTTGACCGTCTTTCTGACAAGGTGTATATTCCTTCACCGATCAAGGAAAAAGCTGCTGTTATTTACCGTAAAGCTCTTGACAAGGGGCTGGTTCGTGGCAGGTCAATTGCGGCTATTGCTGCTGCTGCGTTGTACGCGGCTTGCCGTGGAAGCGGAACGCCTAGGACTCTTCGCGAGATTTCTGAGGCGAGTCTTGTTGACAAGAAGGATGTTGCTCGTTGCTACAGGCTTTTGCTGCGTGAGCTTGAAGTGCATATGCCTATTGCTGATCCGTTGACTTACGTGTCGAAGATTGCTGAGCGAACTGGGATTTCAGGTAAAACTCAGGGTGCTGCGATAACGATTCTTAGGGAGGCTAGAAGGAAACGTGCTGCTGCCGGTAAAGACCCTATGGGTTTGGCTGCTGCTGCGTTGTACATTGCTTGCTTGCAGAATAACGAGAAGAAGACGCAGAAGGACATTGCAGAGGCTGCTGGCGTGACTGAAGTTACCGTGCGTAACCGCTACAAGACTTTGAAGAAACAGTTGGACCTGCAGCTACCAGACTAAGCGTTTAATCAGTTTCCTCTTCTTTTTCTATGTCTAGGTCTATTTCCATAATTATTGGGCCTGTGTAGCCGCAGTTTTCGCAGACGTATTTTTTGGGTGTTAGCCAAATGTCTAGACTGCTGGATAAGTTGATTTTTGGGCTGCAGCATCTGGGGCAGTAGATTCTTGTTGGTTTTCCGTGTTTCAGAGACTTAAGTACTTCTCGAACATTTTGTAGCAGTTTCATCTGGGACTTTGCACCTTTGCAGTGTGGCTATTGCAGTTCTATGTTGTCTTCGGGGTAACCCATTTTGACGAGGAAATCGCGGATTCTTTCGCGGTGGTCTCCTTGCAGCATTATCTGACCGTTTTTGGATGTTCCACCACAAGCACAAAAAGATTTTAGTTTCTGAGCTAGATCTGCGAGATTTGAGTTCTTTTCATCCATGCCGTCAACGATTGTGTTTGCCCTGCCAAACTTTCTTGTTTCAAGCCTGATGCGGATACGCTGCTGCTCTTTTTCAATTTCGCCACAAACGCATAAGTCCTTCGGAAGCCCGCAAGTTGAACAAACTTCAGCCATGACGCTCAAGCATAGCATTGTCACAGCCGTATATAAAAGTTTCAAAGCCTGAATCCTGATTAAGCTGGGCTTGCAGAAGCAAATTGATAACCCTAAGTTACGGCAAGTTACAGTTGTGCTGTTGCAGGGCTGAACTGACGCAATTTTTTGTCTATACCCCCTCTATATATAGAAACTTTAGAGTTGAAGGGTGCTGCTGCGGGTAGACCCCCCTCCCCGTTTTCTGCAATGAATTTCTATTAGGATCCAAATATGTTCGTGGTTTCAGCATGCTATTGGGCGTTTTCCGCGTCAATACGGACCTACCCCCTCCTATTTTTCTGCAATGAACCACTATTAGGATACTAATAGACGGCAAATATGCGGTTTGTTTACTTTATTATCATGAAAAGCGTTTAACCATTAAGCCATGAATGTTGTAGCCTTGGGGAAGTTTGGGTTAGGGTGGGTGGTTGATGTTTCGCGGTTTTTTACTTGTGGGTATGGGTTTTACGTGTGAGGTGTTGTTTGGCGGCGGTGTTTCTTGAAGTAAACGATTAAGCCTGCGCTGACCGCGATAGCTGCTACGGTTCCGGTGGTGACGGCGGCAAGGGTTATTGGGAATGGCTCTGGCTCTTGCGGCGCTGGTGTTGGTTCAGGTTCCGTGTAGGGTTCCATAAGCGGGTAATTGTCTTGATTATTTTCATCTATTAAATATGGAATATCACCTACGCCATCATTGTTAGCGTCGGTGCTGTTGTAGTCACTCCAGAAATTGCCTACTACGCCATTATCCCACATGTTATGTGAGGTAATCTTCCAGTAAGAAGAGTTTATGGCAAAATCCCTTACTTGTATTGTGTTGTTTATGAAGCGGTTGCGGTAGATTGTGTTGTTTGAGGATTCCCAAATGTTCATTCCGCCCAGAGTGTTGCCTGTTATATTGTTGCCAACTATAACGTTGTGCTCAGCGTTATATCCGAGATAAATGCCGCCCATGTTCTCTGCTATATGATTTCCAGATATAATATGCGCGCCTCCTCCCCAAACGAAGATTCCAGCCGTCGACTGCATTCCAGGAACAGGAACATATGTTCCCGTTATTGTGTTTCCTGAAACAGTGATGTTTGAACATTGTTCCAAATAAATGCCGATTTGGCAGTCTTTTATGGTAAGTTTTTTAACTATTACATTTTCCACGTTTTTCAGGTAAACTCCGCCCGCGTTTTTAGCGGTAACATTGTTTCCCAAACTATCGATAGATGTAACAATTCCTGGAAGTGTATGTCCATTTCCGTCAAGTATTATGTTACTTCTCTGCACACTTATGCCGCCAACATCCCCAGTCAAAGTATAGCTGTCGCCGACTCGCTCAATCGGCGCGTCAACTGGATCAATAGTTCCGTTAGCCTTGATTGTAACAGATCCAGTAAATTGGGCCATGCCCTGCTGTGCAGTAGTTGCTACAATTATTGCCATTAGGCTGACGAGAACAAAGGCGACTGCGCCACTTCTGTTCATAACACTCCAAGTAGTATTATAGAGATAATCGTTATTTTATTTTGCTCCGCCAAAAAGATTAACAAGAGCGTCTTTTCTGATTTGATTTCTGCGTTATGGTTATATGTTGCCAGCGTAAAACAGAAGGAGAGAAGGACTATGTCAGACACTGGAGTAACAGTAAAGAAAAGCGAAGACTTCTCGGAATGGTACACTGAAGTCGTCTTGAAATCTGGAATGGCAGAGTACGCGCCGATAAAAGGCTGCATGATCCTCCGAGAGCAGTCTTACGCTATTTGGGAGAAAATTCAGGAAGTTTTCAACCGGAAAATAAAGGAAACTGGTCACCGAAACGTGTATTTCCCAATGTTTATTCCTGAAAGTTTTCTGAAAAAAGAGTCTGAGCACTTTGAGGGGTTCGTTCCAGAGGTTGCGTGGGTAACCGAAGGCGGAAGCACCAAACTGGAAGAAAAGCTTGCGATTAGACCGACGTCTGAAACGATAATCTACGCCACTTTCGCCAAGTGGATTAGAAGCTGGCGTGACCTGCCCATCAAAATCAATCAGTGGTGCAATATCGTCAGGTGGGAAACCAAAGCCACTAAACCCTTCCTCAGAACCCGAGAGTTCCTGTGGCAGGAAGGCCACACAGCCCATGTAACAAGCGAAGAAGCCGAAAAAGAAGTGATGGACATCCTCGGCGAATACAAAGACGTGATGGAAAACTACTTGGCAATTCCAGTTCTTGTCGGAGTAAAAACCGAGAACGAAAAGTTCGCTGGAGCCCTCTACACAACCACGCTGGAAGCCATGATGCCCGACGGGAAAGCACTGCAGATGGGAACCAGCCACAACCTCGGCCAAAACTTCGCCAAAGTCTTCGACATAAACTTCATCGGAGAAGACGAGAAAGAGCACAAAGTTTGGCAAACCTCATGGGGCATATCCACACGGTTGATAGGCGCCTTGGTTATGGTTCACGGCGACGACAGGGGACTAGTTGTGCCGCCTAAAGTCGCTCCAGTGCAGGTAGTCATAGTTCCCATAACATACAAGGCTGCGGATTCCGCCGCAATACTGGAGAAAGCCAAAGAAATTCTGGAAAAACTCAAAGCGAAATGCATCGTAACCGTCTTGGACGACAGAACAGAATACACGCCCGGCTGGAAATTCAACGAGTGGGAACTGAAAGGCGTGCCCGTTCGAATAGAGATAGGTCCCCGCGACCTCAAACAGGAGCAGGTAACCTTGGCAAGACGCGACACCTACCAGAAAACCACCGCAAAGATGGACGAGGCGGTGCAAGCCACAGAAAAGCTTCTCGAAGAAATCCAAAACAACCTTTACGCTAAAGCCAAAACAGCCTTAGAAGAACAAACAACGACCGTGCAGAACTACGATGACTTCCAAAAAACGCTTAAAACCAAGGGCGGCTTCATCAAAGCAGCGTGGTGCGGCAACCCGAAATGCGAAGAAAAAATAAAAGAAGAAACCGGAGCCACAATCAGGCTGAGACCTTTCAAAAAAGAGAAGACCACAGGTAACTGCGTTTACTGTGGAGAGAAAGACGGGGAAATGGTGTACTTCGCCAAGTCATACTAAACGCGCGGTTTCTAATCGGATAGGGTCACGTAGTTTTCAAGTTGCTTGGCTACTTCTGGCAAACTAAGCTTTTGCAGCGTTGACCTCTTAGGTATTCCTCTCTCATCCCAGCCTCTCTTCGCGTAGTACTTCTTCAGCATACCATCGAACTTCACCAAATCAAGCATAGCGCCTTTCAACGGACCTGTGGTTAAGGGGTTCTTAAACCACTTCATGGGCGGAATTTCCATTTCCCTTGTCCAGTTGTTTCCGTACTCGCGTATCCAAAAGGCACGAATCAAGTTCAACGTTTTATCAGCGGAGTAGATTAAAGCTTTAAAGGGCATTTCCCTTCCTGTTGCCGCTTGAAGGTACTTCGTGTACCATTCAAGTTCGAAGCCAAGTGAAGTATTAGGGAAACGACAGATGGCGAGAGATTCAAAAATGCCGCCGCGAATGCGCTGCATCTCTATGACCTTGTTAATTTTCTCTTCGGTGTAGCCTTTGCGTCCAAACTTGGCTTCCCAAGCGATAACCCATGCTTCCTTGTGATGCGCACCAACCGAGCTTGTAGCATAAGACAATGCCATAGCAGGTGCCGCGTGGCAGTCGTAACCAGACACTTCCAAACCCTTAACATGCATAGCCCAGTCGGCTGAACCGTGACCTATTTTAGCTGCAGCGGCTTTTACGCCTTCAGCGAGAACATTTCCAAAACCGCGCCTGTAAGCTATGTCTTTAATCAAGTCCTTGGTTTCCTTATATTTCCCCCAATGGAACTTTTCAGTAATTCGCTTTTTCTGGGAAGTCTCTATGGCGAAGCCTATAACGTTCCCAAGTGAGATTGTGTCCAAACCAAGTTCATCTGCAAGACGGTTTAAAGCCGCAACCTGCCGAAGATTACCCAGACCAATGTTTGAACCCAACATTGTCACGTTTTCGTAGTCAATCTCAGACTCTTTCCTGTTAGAGTCTTTAACCACGTTACCGCACGTCATGTTGCAATTTGGACAGCCGCGGTTGCCAACTTTGATTTTTTCCATGGCAAACCCGCCTATCTTGTCAGCTTTTTCGAAAACGCCCTCACTGAAATTAAAAGTTGGCAGCGAACTGTTTTCTTGACACCACTCCACCGTAGACATTGTTCCCTGCTGTTTCCAAAAAGCATAACTGGGCTTTGTCATGATTTCTCTGTACCCAGCGCCGTTCAGTTCCTTTAGGTCCTCTGGATAAGCAACAGGAATGTCATTAAAGCCTTCGAAAACTACCGCCTTCAAGTTCTTGGAGCCCATTACAGCGCCCATGCCAGCTCTTCCGCCAGCGCGTCCCTCTTGAGAAATAATTATAGCAAACTTTACGAGGTTTTCTCCTGCGGGACCAATAGAGACGACGCCTGCGCTACGTCCGTATATGGCTTTTAGATGAGCTTCAGTATCGAACGAGTTTAATCCCCAGAACTCTTTGGCGTCTACAAACTCAGCGACCTTGTTTTTGACGTGGAGAACAACAGGCGTTTCCGCCTTGCCCTCTATTATAACGGCGTCGTAGCCAGCCTTGCGCATTTCAATCCCAGCGGAAGTTCCAATGTTCCCGTCGCCGTAGCCGCCCGTTAAAGGACTCTTAGCGGCTACAACTAGTTTGCCGCTGTTCGGCACACCTAACCCAGTTAAGGGTCCAGCAGCGAAAACAAGCTTGTTTTCAGGTGACAAAGGATCTATTCCTGGAGTTAGTTTGTCCCAGAGAATTTTTGCTGCGAAGCCTCTGCCGCCGATAAAGCTTAGAGCCAAAAGTGAATCGTACGGTTCTGCAACTGCCTTGTTCCGGGTTAAGTCAACTTGTAGGAAGTTACCAGTCCAACCAAACATTCATGTTCACCAGACCTGACAGGTATACATATCCTATAGCATCGTAGAACTAAAAGGTTACTGAACAATTACGACTTAATACTCCCTGAAAGAAACAGTTTACACGGCAATTCTTGTTCAAACGTATCAATTCTTCGGAAGCTTTATGTTTTTGAACAGCGCAACTGTGCATTAACACAGAAGGCTTTACAGTGGTGAACGTTAAAGTTACTACGCGCGCAAAGGCTATCGAATACGCCATACGCGACGTCATAGTCAACGCAGGCCCAATTACAAAAATGGGAAAAAAAATTTTTTACCTAAACATCGGAGACCCTGTAGCCTTCGACTTCCCCACACCCCAGCACATCAAACAAGCACTGATTGAAGCAGTCCAATCCGGAGAAAACAACTACTCACCTTCAGAAGGAGTACCAGAACTAAGACAAGCTATAGCTGAAAAAGAAAAACGAGTCAACAACGTGAACATACCCGCAGAAAACATCCTAATCACTTCCGGCGTCTCCGAAGGAATCAGAATGCTGATATCCGCCCTAATAGAAAAAGGAGACGAAATCCTCGTTCCAGGACCAGCCTATTCACCGTACATATCCTACTCTAAGGCTTACGATGGAACACCAATCACATACGAAACCGCTGAAGAAGAAAACTGGCAACCGAACATTGACGACTTACGAAGCAAAATTTCAGAGAAAACACGTGCCATAGTGATAATCAACCCAAACAATCCCACAGGTGCACTTTACAGAAGGAAAATGGTCAAACAAATACTGGACGTCGCAGGAGAACACGACCTACTTATTCTATCGGATGAAATTTACGACCAAATAAGATACGTTGAAGACTACGTCAGCACATCCCACTTAGCCAAAGACTTGCCCGTAGTAGGATTAAACGGGTTCTCGAAAGTGTACCTGATGACCGGCTGGAGACTCGGTTACATGTACTTCCACGAGCCAAACGGTGAACTGCAGGAGCTGAAGGAAGCAGTTGAAAAAGAGCAGCGCATAAGAATCTGCGCAAGCACGCCAGTCCAGATGGCGGGGATAGCTGCACTGAGAGGCCCGCAAGATCACGTGAAAGCCATGGTGGAAAAGCTTAGGATTAGACGAGATTACGCTTGGAAGAGACTGAACGAAATTGAAGGTGTAAGCTGCGCGAAACCTGAAGGCGCGTTCTACGTTTTTCCTAAAATCCGCGATGTGGGATCAAAGTGGAAGACCGACATGGAGTTTGCTGTGGGCCTTCTGAAAGAAACTGGTGTGCTTTTGGTGCATGGTTCAGGTTTTGACCCGATTTACGGCTCCGGGCACGTCAGAGGAGTGTTCCTTCCTCCAATTGAAACGCTGGAACAAGCATTCAATGAAGTAGAGCGGTTCATGAAAAAGAAGTAACTGTGAAGCTAATGGGTTGCTTCGGTTTTAGGAATAAATTGGTACTCCTTCTGCTGGGTCAGCGGTTGCTGTTTGGAAAGCTGCCATTAGCTTCTTTGTGACAGGACCTGGACTTCCGCTGCCTATTTGTCGCTTGTTCACTTCTCTGATGGGCACGACTTCCGCGGCTGTTCCAGTAAAGAACACCTCGTCAGCTGTAAACAACTGGAAAGGCGTTATGTTAGTTTCAGTTACATCGTACCCCAAGTTTTTAGCAAACTTTTTTGCAAGCTGAGCCGTGATGCCCTCTAACGCGCCAGTGCTGCTTGGCGGAGTAACGATTTTGCCGTCCTTAACGATAAACAGGTTCTCGCCAACTCCCTCGGCTACAAAACCGTTTTTGTCCAAGCAAATCGCTTCATCCACGCCGTTCGCGGTGGCTTCCATTTTGCCTAACACGCTGTTAAGGTAGTTTAGTGATTTTATCTCGTGAGACGTCGCGTCCACAGGGTTTCTTCTAACCCAAGTAATAACGGTGGAGATGCCTTTTTCTTTAGCTTCACTTGACATTATCGAAATAGTGTCAGTTATGATAATTACAGAGGGCTTGGGACATTTTCGCGGGTCCAGTCCAAGGTCGCCCACACCTCTTGTCACTACCAAGCGAATATAGGCTTCTCGCAGGTTATTTTTTCGCAGCGTTTCCACCACTGCCTGCGTCATCTCTCCTTCTGTTAACGGTATCTTCAACATTAGTGCATGTGCAGAACGATAGAGCCTGCTTATGTGCTCTTTGAGTTTGAAGACGATTCCGTTGTAGGCGCGGATTCCCTCGAAAACGCCGTCACCGTAGAGGAGACCGTGATCGTAAACGGAGACTTTAGCCTGTGATTTCAGATAGTAGACTCCATCTATGTAGACCTGCAGTTCTTTTTCCATTGGGTTCACTTCAGTTTTGACGTTTCTTATTAGGCTGAGTGTTGATATATTTTTTGTTAATGATTCATATGATTCGTTATTAACTCATGAAGTCGGACTTTTCAAGGTTGGAGTTTTCAGAGTTTGTTGTTCGTTTGCGTTTAGAACTGTTATGTTCGGCAAAGTCTATAGCCCCCTTTTATATAGAAACTTTGGTTTTTGAGAAACGCGCGCTACTGGTTTATGCATTGAACTGCCATTAGGCGCCAAAAACGCTTGATTAGATGAAGGCGTAGAACATTAATTTTCAGTCATTTGGCTGAGAAAAAGTTTGTTCACATAGTCGGCTACAGGTGTCTTCTGTTTCTTCGCTATCTTCTTAAGCGCATTATTTATCCCTGTAGAGTACTGTACAGCCTTTTTGGGTTTCTCTGTTATTGATGCGGGTAAGCCCATGTTCTCAGCGGCTTTCCTTAACACCAGTTTTCGCAGCGTATCTGCGCGCTTTTCAATTTTCAATCCAATGGGCAGAGCCATAGCAAACTCTGCGATTTCATATGACCCAAAAGGCACGCGCAGCTCCACGTTGTGGAAACTGCAGATTTTCACGTCTCTTTCAAGGTTGCTCTCATGAATCCCAACCACGTCGTCAAACATGGTTTTCCTCACTTTTTCCTCTCCATGAGACAAGTACTCGTTAACGTAGCGTTGATAACCGCCAAAAAGTTCATCCGCACCCTGCCCAGCCAGCAGCACCTTGAATCCTGACTCCGCAGTTTTCTCCGCCGCCCAATAAAACGGCACACCAATACTCGCTTTGACGGGGTCAGCCTCTTCGATAAGCTCCACAACCTTAGGAACGACGTTTTCAACATCTGCTTCCCTAAACAAGTGAACCTGCAACGGCAAGTCCAACGCGTCAGCTGCCTTCTTCGCCTCTTCCGTTTCAGACTGATTCTCCAAGCTCACATGAACCAAGTGAACGTTAACTTGGCACTTCTTCGCCAGAAACGCCACAACACTACTGTCTAAACCACCCGAGAACGCAACCGCAACATCCTTAGTCCCCGAAACCCGCCTGCGCACAGCCTGCTCCAGCATTTTCTGCAGTGTTTCCGCGGCTTCTTGCATGGTTACCTGTTTTGGTTCCGAGTAAACAAGAGTCTTGACCGGCTTAAATTTGAAGCCTTCTCGACTGACAAACCCCAATTGCCCAGGCGGAAACGACCGCACCTCGTTAATTCCAAGTTTCCACAAGGCTTTACGGTTCGAAGCAAGAGCCGCAATGCTTTGGTTTTCCCCATAATACAGGGGTTGAACGCCTACTGGGTCTCTTCCTGCGATGATTCGTTCGGGCTCGGCTATTATGAACGCGAAGTCGCCTTCAACCTCCTTAAGAAAGGCTTCGCTTGCCTCAAGATTGTCTGCCTGTTGAAGCTTCTTGGCAATTGTTTCTGTACTTGAAGCGTCCGAAGTTGGCGAGTAAATTCTGCCATCAAAGAGGGCTGTTGCATTTTCTAAACGTGCAAGCTGTTGCTTGTCCTGTGGGCTAAGTGTTGCGTTGCCGCTTTGCTTGTTCAGCACTGCTATGGTTGTTTTCGTTCCCAAGTGGCTTTCACGTTCCGTTTATTCTGTTACTGTTTGGTAAAACATTAATGTTTAATCTGCATATCTTTTTGTCGAGGGAAAAAGTGATTGCCTATCTTGCCTATAGACACGGGTCGTTACGGAACCCCTGAGATGCTTAGGGTTTTCGAGGAAGAGGCTCGTGTTCAAAGATTACTTGACGTTGAAGCTGCGTTGGCTTTGGCGCACGCTGAAGTCGGCAACATCCCGCGTGAGGACGCGGAGAAAATCGCGGCTATGGCTTCCACCAAACACGTGAAAGTAGAGCGCGTTAAAGCCATCGAGAAAGAGATAAAACATGACATCGCGTCTTTGGTTCGCGCGCTGTCAGAAGTGTGCGGTTCAAGCGGCGCGTACGTGCACTTGGGCGCCACAAGCTACGACATCGTAGACACCGCCAACGCCCTGCAACTTAAAGACGCCATAGACATAATCGAGAAAAAACTGGCAGCGCTAAAAGGTATCTTGCAGAAACAGGCTGCAAAGCACAAGGAAACCGTGATGATTGGAAGAACCCACGGGCAACACGCGCTGCCAATAACTTTAGGCTTCAAATTCGCAGTCTGGGGCTACGAGGTCTCCCGTCACTTAGAGCGGCTGGACGACAGCAAAACCCGCGTTTTAGTTGGAAAAATGAGCGGAGCAGTCGGCACACAAGCCAGCCTAGCAGAACACGCCGCGCGCATCCAGGAACTCGTAATGAAAAAGCTGGGCATCCAAGCCGCCGAGATTTCCACGCAAATCGTGCAACGCGACCGCTACGCCGAATACGCCTGCACCCTAGCCATGATTGCCTCTTCACTGGACAACTTCGCCACGGAAATTCGCCAGCTACAACGCCCCGAAATCGGAGAACTCTTTGAATCCTTCGAGAAGAAGCATCAAGTGGGCAGTTCTACTATGCCTCACAAGCGGAACCCTGAAACATGCGAAAGAATCTGCGGCTTAGCCCGAATCATCCGAAGCCTATCAATCCCCGCGCTGGAGAACGCGGTGACGTGGCACGAACGCGACTTAACCCAGTCCTCAGCGGAACGCTTCATCTTTCCCGAGTTGTGCATATTGACTGATTACCTGCTGTCATTGATGAGCAACGTGGTGGATAACCTGCGGGTTGACGAAAAACGCATGCTAAAAAACATCGATTTGACTCAGGGACGTGCCATGTCCGAAGCCGTGATGATGGCTCTGGCGCGGAAAGGCGTGAACAGGCAAGAAGCCCACGAACTCCTCAGGCAACTAACCATCAAGAGCGAAGTTGAAAAACGGCACTTCCGAGAAATCCTTCTCGAAGACAAACTGGTAAGCAGCACGCTGAGCGAGAAAGAGGTTGATGAGGCTTTGAATCCCCGAAACTACTTGGGCACCGCTGTTAAGCAGGCAGAAAAATTCGCGGTTGGCTAGTAGTCGGCAAGGGACTTCTGTTTCCACTCGTCGCCTTTCTCCAGCTTCTCCCATGTGTCTTTTTTGACGAAGCCGCCCACTTGCTCCTTGATTTTCTTAGCCAAGCGTGGTCCAATCAGCGGCAGGTCGGTTATTTTTTCGAGGGGTGCGTGTTTTATGGCTTCAACCGTCTGGAACCCAGCGTCGTACATTATGCGTCCGCGTACGCGTCCCACTCCCTGCAGCTTGACGATCGGAACAAGCTCCTTCTTTATGCCTTTGGCTACGCGTTCTACCAGCTCCCCAGCTAAAGGCAGCATTTCCTTGTTTCCCGAGAGCCTGCCCAGCTCGTGGGTGGCGTGAAGCAGCCACTTCGCGTTTTCAATAATCCTGTACAAGTCGCCCGGTTGCACTCTGAACCGTTCCAGCAGCTTTTCCTCGCTGGTTTCTTCAATCCAGCTTTCCAACACCAAGGCTGTTTTGACTTCGCCGAGAAACTCCTCGTAAGCTATGCGGTCCTCCCACTGGTCAGGTACCTCCACGAACAACTCGTCTTTACGCTCCTCCATCACAACCGCCAAGTCATCCAGTTCACGCGAGTATGGTCTCATCACGGGACCCATGTCCGGCGTGTGCGCAATCAAATGCAGAAGGCTCAGCTCGGTTAAGCGGTCAGGATGGTACTCCAGTGCTTCGCGGATTTCAACTCCCGACAGCGGGTCAATGTACAATTCGCTTACTCGTTTTCCAAACCTTGTGGCGTAAATGTCACTGCCGAAAAGCTCCAGCATCTCCTCATCATACAAGTACTTCAAAATCTTTCCCACAAGGCTTTTGATGGCTTTCACGTCGTACTGGTACGCGTAGAATGTTTTCCCAAAAAACTCGTAGATGCCCATTTCCGTATGCGCAAAATCCGACGCGATGGTCGCCAACACGTGACCCCGAATTATCTTCTCAACCGCCAGCCTCGACCATATCCGTTCTGTCCGCGCAAGAACATAATTCTGCATTAATTCCCTCGCTTCGTCAACGACTTTGGCGATGAGCACGGACTCGCCGACCTTGTCGTATTTGGGTCTTCCAGCCCTGCCCGCCATCTGCTTATACTCCAACACTTTTATCGGGTAGTTGCCGTAGCCTGGAACCCAACGACGGTAATCGTGAATTATGACTGTGCGCGCTGGAAGATTCACACCGAAAGCCAACGTCGGCGTAGCAGTTAACACCTTAATTTTTCTTTGCCTGAACAAATCTTCAATCAATCGGCGGTGAGCACCAGATAAACCCGCATGATGAAACGCAGTGCCACACTCCACAAGGTCAGCAAGTGAATCGCTTATGTGCGTTCTCTCGCCTGCGGACGTAATTTTTTGTGCCTCTCGCATCAAACCTTTTTTGGCAAGTTTAGATAAGACTTTGCCCGTGTGCGAAGCAATTTTCTTCGCCAAAGCCACTGAACTTTTACGTGTAGACGCGAAAACCAGCGCTTGACCGCCAGTTTTAATCGTGTTTAAAGCAAGATTTACAGTCGTATCCCGCGTTTTTTTCTCGATTTTGCGGGCGTCTCCATCCTTGTACTGGATTTCCTCATTGAAAAGTACGCCTTCCTTCAACGAGACGGGCCGCCACTCCGTTACCACATACTTTGCGTTAAGCCATCCTGCGATTTCGTCAACGTTGTGGATGGTTGCGCTCAACGCCAAAACTTGAATTGAAGGATTGATTTGCATGAGCCTTGCCAGCACCACTTCCAAGGTGGGACCGCGGTCGCCGTCATTCAACAAGTGAACCTCATCCGCCACCACCAGCGAAACGTCATCCATCCACTTCACACGATGCCTCAAAAGCGAATCAGCCTTCTCGTTGGTGGTCACAATTATGTCGTATCGTCCCAGCCACGAGTCGCCGCTGTCAAAGTCGCCCGTGCTTATACCCACGCTCACCCGCTTCCCGTCGGCCTTGCGTATGCCCGTGTACTTCTTGAACTCGTCATACTTCTCGTTCGCCAAAGCCCGCAACGGCGACAAATAAACCACTTTACCGTGTTTCTCTAGAACATGTTTGAGACCGCAAAGCTCCGCTATCAACGTTTTACCCGAAGCCGTCGGGCTCGCCAAAACAAGGTTTCTGCCCTCTAAGACTCCAGCCTGAACGGCTTCTTCCTGCGGAGGATACAACTCGCCAATTCCAGAACGAAGCGTCACATCCTTAACTGACTCGGGCACTGACAACTCTGCTACTTTCACTTACACGCGCCATCACTACGTTGGTTAAGTCCAATTATGGGAACGCTGATTTATAGTGTTAATCATACAGTTTCCACGTTTTTTAAAGGTACATTTTTCTACTTGAAACCGTGAATGGTAAAGGTAACAGTTGTTTATTATCTAAAAAGGTCAGGATACGGTATGGTTGAAAATGTTAGAGACCTGCTTAAAGCGCATGAAGGCATCAAACGAGAGGTTTACTTGGACAACGAAAACTCAACCATCGTCCCCCAAGAAGTGGTTGACGCCATGTTGCCCTACTACAACCAACGCGGCTACGGCAACCCCACCCTCACACACAAGCCCGGGTGGGAAGCCTTCGAAACCATAATGGGCGCAGCCCAGAAAATCAGCAAGTTCCTAGGCGCCAAAAACCTAGAGGACATAACGTTCACGCCAGGCGCCACAGAAGCCAACAACCTAGCCATAATGGGCGCAGCGTTAGCCAACAAGCACAAAGGCACAAAAATCGTAATCTCCGCCGTCGAACCCATAAACGTCCTACACGTGACCGAGCTACTGCAAAAATTCGGGTTCACAACCACAAAAATCCCCGTAAACGGCGAAGGCTTCATGGACCTTGAGAAGCTAAAAGCCGCCGTGGACAAAGAAACCGTGCTGGCAAGCATAGCCACAGTAAACAACGAAATCGGAACCATCCAACCCGTCAAAGAAGCGTTAGACATAATTAAAGACAAAAACCCCGACGCCCTGTTCCACACGGACGCTTCAGACGCGTACGGCAGAATCCCCTTCAACGTGCAAGACCTACAAGTGGATTTGGCAACCGTGAGCAGCTACAAGATTCTAGGCCCCCGAGGCATCGGCGCGCTGTACGTGAAAGAAGGTGTGAAAGTAGACAAGATTATAGAGGGACAGATAGGCACCCAGAAGCTTTGGCCAGGAGTTGAAAACACACCCCTAATCGTCGGCTTCGCAAAA